>Ga0335072_10013971_pt1 | contig 11414 bp, 10 predicted proteins | sample Lox_Sample_21_FD_206725 | JGI IMG/M metagenome (GOLD analysis project Ga0335072, IMG submission 206725) | Soil microbial communities from Loxahatchee National Wildlife Refuge, Florida, United States - Lox_Sample_2.1 | ecosystem: Environmental > Terrestrial > Soil > Wetlands | place: USA...
CCCGCAGGACGCCGCGGTAGATCGTGACCACGGCGTCGGGGAAGGCGGCCAGCGAGAGCAGGACGAGCAGCAGGTAGGCGTGGGCGGCGTACGCCCCGCCGAAGACGTCGAGGACCAGGTGGCCCGCGACGACGGTGACGATCGTGCCCAGGGCGATGAGCGGGAGGACCATCTTCAGCCCGGCCATGGCCATGGGCAGCGCCCGGTCCGGGCGGTGGCTGCCCTCGGCGAAGGTGGACGTCCCGACGGCCGAGGCGAAGACCGCGTAGAAGCCGCCGATCTTCCAGGCCGCGTAAAACCAGCCCGCGGCCTCCGGTGACACCCTCAGCGCGACCAGGACCGGGATCGCGTACAGCGTGACCTGGTCGCCTACGCTGATCACGTAGTTGCCGGTCAGTGCTTCCCGCATCGACCAGATCTGCTGGGAGAAGCCGGCCAGGCTCGGCCGGTACCCGTAGGTGAGGACCAGCACCAGCAGGGACCCGGCGATCGTGAACGCGAGCACGGCCGACCAGGTGACGAGGATGCCGGTCGCCCCGAAGACGGCCAGGACGGGCAGCGCGATGATGGCCAGCTTGACCACGGCGAAGACGGTGCTTGCGCCGAGGAACCAGATCGCCTGGCGTTCGGCCACCCAGACGTTCTCAAGGAGCTGGACCGCAGTCGTCGCCACCGCCCCGATGACGAACGCACCGGCCCACCATCCGTTTCGATAAAGGAAGGCGGAATGTCCCGTGCTGGCCAGCACCGCCACGGTGGCGATGGCAGTTACCGCCGTGGTGGCCGAGGTGAACACCAGGGGAGCGGTGACCGCGGCCGACCAGGCCCGGTGGCGGCGCTTGCTCGGCAGTTCGGCCAGCACCGCCATGGACCCGCCCAGGGCGCCGATCAGGGAGGCGAAGGCCATGGCGGATACGCCCGCGCCCGCCTCGCCGACGGCGGACGCGGGATACACCCGGGCCGCCACCGTCCAGAAGACATAGCCGAGTAGCGACGTTACGATCGTCGCCGCCATCAGGTAGGCCGAGTTCTTGACCAGCGGATCGGTCGGCCGGGAATGCCGCCCGGGCCGAAGCCGCGCCCGCTCGGTGATCAGCGCGTGACGGGCCAGCAGGGTCATGGGGTGCCTTGGCCGCGGTGCGGGCCCCTGTGCCTCACCGCAGCATCCCGTGTAGCAACTCCGAGTAGCCCTGGGCCGTGTCGGCCCAGGAGGTGGCGCCGTGGAAGCGCTGGCCGACCAGGGCCACCGCGGCCTTGATCCCGTCGGCCAGCGACGCCGGGCTGGCCGGATCGGCCAGCACCACGCCCGGGTAGTTCGCGGTGGCCTCGACCAGGCCGCCGACCCGGGTCGTCACCACGGGCAGCCCCGCCGCCATCGCGATCTGGAGCGGGCCCGACGATGAGGACCGGTGATACGGCAGCACGACGACATCGGCGCCGGCGAAGTACCCCGCCGCCTCGGCATCGGTCACGTACCGGTTGACGAAGGTGATCCGGGCGGCGTGCCGGGAGGAGGCGAGCAGGCGGGCCACCACGTCCCAGCCCTCCCAGGTCTCGCCCACCAGCGTGAGCCAGAACCCGGACCCGGCCTCGCCCAGCAGGTCCAGCGCCAGGATGAGGTCCTCCACCCCCTTGAACGGCCGGATGATGCCGAAGTACAGCAGGTTGATCAGGCCGTCAGGTGCCTCCCGCAGCGGCGGTCGTGGCGGCAGGTAGTCGTAGCCAGCGTGCGGGATCCGCACGATCGGCCCGGCTTGCGGGTAGCGGCGGGTGACCAGGTCGCCGTCAAAGTCCGAGTGGACCAGTTGCGCCGCCGACAGCCGCAGGACGCTCCGGCCCAGGAGGTTCATGTAGCGCGCCGCCAGCGGCAGCCGGGCCTCGCCGACATCCTGGGCCTCGTGGAACTCCACCACCACCTTGGCCTGGTGCAGCCGGGCGACGATGGCCAGCGCCAGGTACGTGTGCAGCACCGCCCCGGTCCACCACTGCAGGACGAGGACATCGGGGCGTTCCCGCCGCAAGAACAGCACCGCCCGCACCAGCGACCAGCCCCAGTACCAGTCGATCCCGTCCAGGGTGCGGACGTTGGGCGGCAGCCGAAGGTCAGTCAGCGCCTCCGCGACCCGGGCCCGGCCCGGGTAGAGGCAGGCCGGCACCAGGTTGCGTATCAGCACCGCCGAGCACTCGTAGCCGGCCTCGCTCAGCGCCGTGACCAGCGAGTAGGTGTAGTAGGTGATGCCGGAAAGGAACCGCGTTCCCGGCCCGACGACGCAGACGCGGGTGGGCTCAGCCATCGCCGCTCGTGCTTCCATGATCGGGGCGGGCGAGGTTGCCAAACAGGTGGGCGGTGACCCCGCTGATCAGCAGGCCCTCCGCCGTCTCCTCGACCCGCATCAGGCCGCCCCTGACCGCTACCGGCAGGGGGTAGGGCAGGCCCCAGACCTGGTGGGCGACATAGGCCGACGCCGCGGCCCCGGTGCCGCAGGCGCGGGTCTCGTCCTCCACCCCGACCTCATAGGTGCGGATGCGGATTCCTCCGGTCGTGTTCCGCTGCATGAAGTCGACATGCAGGCCCTCCGGATGATTCAGCCGACGGCACAGCGGCTCGTCGTAGCGGAGGGCGGCGCCCAGGGCCGGCACGTCGAGCCCGTCCAGGTCCTGGCCCGCGTCCACCAGCACGACCAGGTGGGCGACGCCGGTGAACACGAAGTACCAGTCGCCGGCGGCGCGCTGGAACTCCCGCGCCATCCCGATGGAGACCCGGATCCGGCCACCGGCGGCCGAGACCCACTTGGGGCCGTCGTCGGTCATGACCGTGTCCGCCTCGGCCCGCAGGTAGCCCCGCTCGGTGCCGTACTTGGTCACGCAACGCAGCCCGTTGCCGCACATCGTCGCGTTGGTGCCATCGCGGTCGAAGTACGTCATCGTGACCGGCCCGTCGCCGGCGCGGACGAACGAGACGCCGTCCAGCCGCACTGCCTCGAACGCCTCGCACAGCCCACGAGCCAGAACGGGCCCGATGTCGGCGCGGGAAAGGCCGCTGCGGCCCTCGTCGACGACGAGGATCAGGTTGCCGTTGCCGTGCATGACCGAGAAGGCCAGCCGCCCGGCGAGCCCGCCGAGCTCGGGGTGCGCGAGCAGCCGGTCATAGTCGGCTTGCAGCGTCCGGTTCACAGTGCTGGCAGTTGCCATTTTTCCCCCAGTTCGATGTCAAACGAGGCGGGCCGGAAGCGCTCGAGGCCGCCGCACGGGTACGGGGTGAGCTCGCCGAACACGATCGACCCGGCGACGTCGTAAAGGTCGACCCGGATGAAGTCGAACGGCTGGCCAAGCACCTGGGCGATGTCAAGGAGCCGGTCCAGGTCCGGCGGTGGCGGGGCCACCGGTGCGATTGCCTGCGGCCCGTACAGCACCTCAAGCGGGGTCCAGTCCGGCCGGTACAGGCGCTGCTGATTCCCGTCGTAGCGGTTGACCATCTCGATGAGCTCCGCCTTGCCGTTAAAGACGAAGATCTTGTAGTCCGGCGGTGGCGATCCCGGTGGCCCGAGCAGTTCCTCAACGAGGAGCATTGGCCGGGCCTTCGTGTACGCCCATTCGTGCAGCACGGAAGCCTCAAACGTGCCGAGCCACGTTTGCGTGATCATCGAGAGCGCCTCGTGGTCGGTCTTGTCATTGCCGAAATAGACGAGGCCCGACCGGTGGTTCGGCTTGAGCACCCAGTGCTCGGGCAGGTCGGCGGCACGCAGTTCGCTGACGTCAGTGCCGGACCAGTAGGTGTGCGGAACATGCAGGTCCGGGAGGCCAGATGCGACCGCGTATTCCTTCATGGCGAGCTTGTCGCAGGTCCACTCGAGAAGCGTCCTGCGGTCGTTAAGAATTCTCCAGTTAACCTTGTCGCTGAATGTTGCCGGCCGGGTGAAGTGCGGAAGCTTGTGGTTGTAGTAGGTGAACAGGAGTCGCCGTTCCACGGCGGCGGGCAAGCTGAAAAGCATTGACCGGGCCGCGCCCCGCGCGCTTTGCTTAATGGTGGTCATGAGGCATACTCCTCGGCTGGTGCGGTAGCGGGAAGATCGTCAGGCGCCACGGCGGCACTGCGAGCGCGCCGTTCGGTGAGGATCGTCCGCAGGACGCGCAGGCCATCGGAGCAGGCGGTGAGGTTGCTTGCGCCGTGGATGCGGGAGTGCTCGAAGCTCGGGACCTCAGTGACGGCGAGGCGGGCGATGGCGACGCGGATGGCGATGAGCGTCTCGATCTCGAAGCCGTCGCCCCACAGTCGCCCGCCGCCCGGGGGCGGCGGCGTGGTCGAATCCAGGCGCAGCACCGGCAGGTGCCGCCGCCAGAAAACGTTGAAGCCGTAGCAGAGGTCGGAGTAGGCCGTCCCGTAGGCCCGGTTCACCAGGGCCATGAGCAGGCGATTGCCCCAGGCGCGCACCCGGGTGATGTCGCTGCTTCCGCCGCCAGGGGCGAACCTGGTGCCCTTGGCGAAGTCGGCCCCGTCGAGCAGGGCCCGGACGAAAAGCGGAATCTCGCCCGGGTCGGCTGAGCCGTCGGCATCGGGCATGACAATGACATCGCCGGTCGCGGCAGCGAAACCGCAGGCGAGCGCGTTGCCCTTGCCGGTGCGATTCTGCGTGACGATCAAGGCGTCCGGTCTCAGCCGGCGGGCGACCGCGCAGGTGCCGTCGGCCGAATGGCCGTCCACGACGATGACCTCGTGGACGCCGGCCGGAAGGCGGGCGAACACGTGCGGCAGGTTCAGGGCCTCATTCAAGGCCGGAATGATGACGGAAACACTCGGCCAGGACGCGGGCAAGCGTACCTGATTCGCCATGCTCTTCCTTTCGTGCACGTGGGGAACGAACGGGAGAGGGCAGCGTGAATTTGCCCATGGTGAATTGCGGAGAACGCCTCAGTGGCGCGGCCCGTTAAGTCGGCGGCACTGCCGTGATGGCCTGCACGCTAGCACGCGATTGGGCGGCCTGATGCCTTTCCTGGTGAAACCCGAACAATGTACCGAGCCTGGTTAGCGGCTCGTTTTAATCAGCATTTAGGCAGGCCAAATAGAGTCCAGGAATTATCCTGCACTTTTAATGTCCTGTTAAGGGTTATTTCCCGCTGTTAGTGGCCAGGCCCGCTCGGTGACGTCATCCGGGCGGTGCGGCATCGGCCGCGGTCGATTCAGGGTGCCTGGGCATGCGTGTCCCCTGTCCGCCGGCGTCACCCGGCTTGTCCGTCGTTGTCATATCTCTAGACGTGGGTTTGAGGGGGTTTGGTTGCAAGTGAATTTGTACGACATGCTGGCATCAGGCAGCCGCAGGTCACGGGCACCGTCGAGGGACCGTGTTACCGGCGAGCCGGCTCGACTCGTCTGTAGGAGTAGAGAACGCGCGCTCTCCCCTAGATTCGGAAGGCTCAGATGGACGAGAGGTTGCACTCCATGTTCAGAAGTGAGATGTCCTCGCAGGCCAGGCCGTCGCTTGACGGCCTGGCCGAGGAGGTGCTGGCCCGGGGGAGACGGGGACGGCGCGCGCGCACGGCCAAGATCGCTTCCACCGTTTTGGTGGCGGCGGGCCTGGCGGGCGCCGCGGTGGCGGTAGCACTGCCGACGATCGGCGGTAGCCATCCGGCCGCGGCGGGCCGGGCCACGGCGGGGCAGGCCGCAGTCGGCCGGCCCACGGTGGCGAAGCCCGGCACCAGGACCGCGCCCGCGGGCGGCGCCGACACGTCCCCGGCGGCGGCGATCCTGACCAATGTGGTCTCGCCCGCCGATTACATCCGTCAGCCCTCAGGACCCAAGGCTCCCACGACTTCCGCCGCCGTCCTGGCTGAGCTGCTGAAGCTGCTGCCGGCCGGGGCGACAAGCAACTACGCCTTCTACGGCGGGGGCGCCCAGACCTACCTGGATGGCCCGTCCGGGGTCGGAATGATCCGGATCTTCCTGTCCCGTGGATCGCTCAATCCGGATGCGTGCACCAGCGCCGTCCCTTCCGACATGACGCGCACCTGCAGCACGCTGCCCAGCGGTGCGACCGTGCTCACTACCCGGATTTCCGATAACTGCGTCGAGCCACTGGCGATCGACGTCGACCACGGGAACGGGACCGTCGTCCAGATCAACGTGGCCACCTGCCTGGCCTGGAACGGCAGCAGCAACCCGCCAGCCCCGATGGCGATCACCGCGGCCCAGGCCGAGGCGATCGCGGCCAACCCCGCCTGGGGAGCGACCCAGATGGACGCCGCACTTGTCCATGCGGCGGCCACCCAGTTCGCCGGCGTGCCGGGAAGCGGAGGCCTCGGCACGCCGTCGACCGGCACCAGTACGTCGACTGGTGCGGGCACGTCGGCCGGCTCCCGCACGTGGGCCAGTGCCAGCCCGTCGGCCGCCACCGGCAACTCGACGGCAGGCTGACCGCGACGGGCCTGCCCCAGCCGCTGGGGCAGGCCCGTGCCGGCCGGTCGTCGGGTTGGCCGGTCGTCGGGTTGGCCGGTCGTCGGGTTGGCCGGTCGTCGGGTTGGCCGGTCGTCGGGTTGGCCGGTCGTCGGGTTGGCCGGTCCAGTAACAGCAGGTGTACTGACGGAGGTGACAGTGCGAGATGACGGCGCGTTCGTAGCTTTCGTGGAGCAGTCGGGCAGCCGGCTCTGCGATACCGCCTTCTGGCTGTGCCGGGACTGGAATCTCGCCCAGGACCTCACCCAGGCCGCGCTGATCAAGGTCTACCTGTCCTGGCACCGCATCGCCGGCGACGATCCCTACTGGTACTGCAAGCAGGTGCTGCTGCGGACCTACCTCGATCACAAGCGGCGCAAGAGCTCGGCCGAGGTCCCGACCGACGTCGTAACGGACCGGCCCACGGCGGCCGACGCCCCGGAGCTCCGCATCACCCTGCTGGACGCGCTTGGGCACCTCAGCCCGCGTGACCGGGCCATCATCGTGTTGCGCTACTGGGAGGACCACAGCGTCCAGACGACGGCGGAACTGCTGGGCCTAAGCCAGGGCGTGGTCAAGACCCAGAGCATGCGGGCGCTGGCCAGCCTGCGCGCCCTCCTCGGCGAGGACGACCCCTTTTCCGTTCCGCCCGTGCGGACCCCCTGATGCTTCTAGGGCGTGTTTAAAAGTGGCAGACGCAGCCAGCGGTGGCTGGCTGCGGCGTTAGGTTTGGTCTGCCTCTGCCACTAGGCCCTGGATCAGCATGTCGAGCGCACGTTGGAAATCCTCTTGCGGGGACCGGCCGCCGAGGGCGCGTTGCTGCAGGAGCCTGCTGAGGTTCGGCAGCTGGGCGGCGTCGATCCGGCGGAGGTAGCCGCTCGTGTCCGGCTCGCCGGCGTGGCTGCCCGGCTCGCCGGTGAGTCCGGCCGTTGAGAGCAGGAGCGAGCCGAAGATCAGGCCGGTGACCGCACCGAGGGCCTGGCTGGCTCGCCGGTCGTCGAATCCGGCCTGGTAGAGGGCGCCGACCAGCCTGTCGAAGGGCTTGAGTGCTCGCGCTGACGTGGGGTTGGCCTGGTCGGTGGCCAGGGCCACCGGGACGGCGGGGTGCCGGCTGAACACGTGGTGCATGCTCAGCGCGACGGCGCGTACCTGCTCGGGCCACGCCAGTTCCGGGTCGGGCAGTTCGACCTGGTTGAAGGCGTGCTCGGCGATGCCGTCGAGGAGGTCGGCCTTGTTCGAGACGTGGTTGTAAAGCGACATCGCGTGGACGTCCAGGACTGTGGCGAGCCGTCGCATCGACAAGCCGTCAAGGCCGTCCTCGTCGACCAGCGCCATCGCCGCGTGAAGCACCTTCTCCCTGGTCAGGGTCTCACGTCGGGTCATGCGGCGGTACCTGTCCCCTCCTGTGTTTGACAAAGCCTACGCCGTAAGTAGATACTTACGGCGTAGGCATACGGTGTATGTAACGTGGCCTGTGCCCGCTCATCCCCCGGCGAGCGGCAAGGACTCGTCCCGCAGGACGCTGCGCGTTCCCGGCCCAGAGCACGGCAGCCAGCTTCAGGCAGGGGCACGGGGCACAGGCGCTGCGGATAACCAGGGAGACAGCATGAAGATCGGGATCATCCTCGGCAGCACCCGTGCGGAACGCCTCGGCGCCAGGGTGGTCCGCTACATCGCGGGCAAGGCCGCCGGCGTGGCCGGAGCGGAATTCACCGTCATGGACCTGGCCGGCTACGACCTGCCGTTCTTCTGCGAGCCCGTCGCCCCGATCAGCAACCCCGACCGCCAGGTCCCCCCGAACGTGCGCCGCTGGCTCGATGACGTGGCCGCAGCCGACGGGTACGTGTTCGTCGTGCCGGAGTACAACTTCGAGGTGCCGGCCCCGGCCAAGAACGCCCTGGACATGCTCGCCCACGAGGCCGAGGGCAAGCCCGTCATGATCCAGAGCTACTCCGACACCTCCTACGGCGGCATCATCGCCGGGCACCTGTTCCGCCTGCCGCTGAGCAAGCTCGGCATGTTCCCGATGCCCAGGAGCCTGCCCCTGCCGCACGCCGAGCAGCTCCTCGACGAGAGCGGGACCCTCGTCGCCGACACCGAGTGGGCCCGCATCATCGACCGCTTCATGCCCTGGTCGCTGGGTGAGCTCGTCCGGTACGCATCCGCCCTGGCACCCCTGCGCCGCGAGGCGAAGACCCTGCGGGAAGCAGTCAGCGCGTAAAAGGAGGCGGCCTGTGACGCAGCGACGCCCCCGGCACGGGTGCCGACGACCAGGAAGACATCTGAATTGCCGGAGGCCTCGTGCCTGCCCTGCCGGCGGACGGGCGACATGACCTGCCCGATCACGAGTGGAGCGTGATTGAGCCCCTGCTGCCCCGGGGGAGGAAGGCGGGCCGGCCGCCGAAGTGGCCGAAGCGGCAGCTGATCGACGGCACATGGAAGGCGCTGCTCACGGCACTGCAGGCCCTCGCGGACGTGGCCGGGCACGTGACCTGGGACGTCTCGGTGGACTCGGCGACAGCGCGGGCGCAGCAGCACGCGGCCGGCGCCCGGAAGAACCCGGCCGGGCAGAAAGAGCCGCCCGGCGGGCGGGGCACGCCCGAGCCAGGCGATCACGCGCTGGGCCGGTCCAGGGGCGGGCTGACCAGCAAGTTCCACCTGGCCTGCGAGCAGCGGCAAAAGCCCCTGGCGATCATCGTCACCGCCGGCCAGCGCGGCGACAGCCCCCACTTCACCGCCGTGCTGGAGGCGATCCGCGTCCCGCGTCCCGGCGGCGGCCGGCCCCGGGCCAGGCCCGACCGGGTCCTGGCCGACAAGGCCTACGGGTCGCGCGCCAACCGCGCCTGGCTGCGCGCCCGCCACATCCGCTGCACCATCCCGGAAAAGACCGACCAGATCCGGAACCGGAAGAACAAGGGCAGCTCAGGAGGCCGCCGCCCAGCGTTCGACAAGGAGAAGTACAAGCAAAGGCACGCCGTCGAATGCGGGATCAACAGGACAAGCTCGCCGTCCGCTACGAAGCCACCCTCCACATCGCCGCCATCGGCGAATGGCTCCGGCCCCTCACTTCTTAAACACGCCCTAATCTTAACTTTTAAGTTAATTTCTACTCGTATCGTCTGATGCTGGAATGATTCGCTCATATATCTGAATGCCAGATGAGAGACGGCCGTTTCCTTCACTCTTGGTGTTGCGATGCACTCGAAGAGAGGGGAAACGGCCGTGGGGCCTACCTTGTCACGCCCTGGCGCGGGACTGCCAGCCGTTCCGAGGAACCCGGCGCTGGAGGCGCTGCGGAAGTTCCGGGAGGGGCTGCTGGGATGCCTGACGGCGAGGGGCGATGCCCTGTTCGAGCTGGCAGATGCGGTGGCATGCTCGGACCGCCCGGTGCGGTCGCTGGTCCAGCTTTCCCTTGAGCCGGAGTTCCGGCGGGGCCACGGGGCGCTCTACGACGCCCTGGCGGCCGGGCGGGTCGATGACGAGCGGCTGTTCTGCCTGCTCACCAGGATGCTGGCGCCGCTGGTGGACGGGCCGCAGGCCCGGGCCTGGATCGCCGGGCATGACGTCATCGACCACCAGATGCTGGACCGGGTCCTGTCCAGGGTCCCGGTGGCGGACGCCGCCCGTGTCCGGGACGCCTGCGCCCGCTGGAGCCGGGTGCGGGTCGCGATCGACGCGACCCCCTATCCCCGGCCGCGGGCGGAGTGCTCTCCGGGCCGGGATCACGTCCACAACGGGTCCTGCCACTGCAAGGGGTCCAGCAGGACCGCCCCCGGCTGGGAGTACCAGCTCGCCGCCGTGACCGGCCACCTGCGCACCGCCTGGGCAGCGGTCATCGACGTCCGGCGGACCACCCCGGCCACCCGTACCGCGGCGACGATCGCCCAGGCCAGGGCCGTCGTGCGCCGGCTGCACGCCACCGGGACCGCAGGCCCCGCGGCCCCGCTGCTGGTCTTCGACGCCGGCTACAGCGCGGCCGCCCTCACCGACGGGCTTTCCGGCTACCCGGCCCACATCCTGGTCCGGCTCCCCGCCGGCAGCACCTTCTACACCGACGCGGTCGCCTGGCCCGGCAAGAACGGCCGCCCCGCCCACCGCGGCCTGGAAGTCCACTGCCTGGAAGCCGAGGACCTCGCGGCCGCCGCTGCGGGGCAGGCACCCAGGGGCCGGAAGAAGCCGCTGCCCCCGAACCCCGAGCCAGACGAGGAGCTCATCCTCCCGGACACCCCGCTCTACGGCACCGTCCGGGCCGAGGCATGGCACGACGTTCACCCCCAGCTCCACGGCGGCCGTGGCTGGTTCGAGGGCCGCGACCCGCTGCCCGTCCTGCGCGGCACCCTCGTCCACGTCAGCGTTGACCGGCTGCCCGACGGCCGCGACCCCCATCGCCAGCTCTGGCTCTGGCACGCCGGGCCCGGCCCCCTGTCCCTCGACGAGCTCTGGCGGGCCTACCTGGCGAGATTCGACATTGAGCACGCGATACGCACCCTGAAGGGCTCGCTGGGCCTGACCGCCGCGAAGGTCCGCCTGCCCGAGCAGGCCGACCGCTGGGCCCGGGTCGTCATCGCCGCCCACGCCCAGCTCCTGCTCGCCCGGCCCCTGGCCGCTGACCTGCGCCGCCCCTGGGAGAAGCACCCCGACCCCGGACGGCCGCTCTCACCAGGCCGGGTCCGCCGGGGGTTTCGCGACATCCGCCCCCGCCTCGGCACCCCGTCTCGTGTCCCGAAACCCGCCAGCCCCGGCCCCGGCAGGCCCAAGGGAACCCGCACGGGACCAGCCACCCGTCACCTTCTCCCAGGTGAAGCCGATATGCCACGCATCCCGAAACCACCCCTGACCAGGGAAAAGGTTAAAAGTTAAGCTTAGAGCCTGCTTGAAAACTGGCAGAGGCCGTAGGCCGGAGGCCATCTAAGTCAAGACGGCTCTTAGCAGCGGTGTAGACGGCGCCCAGTCCCTTGCCGTTCGTGGCCGGCTTGCCTGTTGCTGT
>Ga0335072_10013972_pt1 | contig 11414 bp, 11 predicted proteins | sample Lox_Sample_21_FD_206725 | JGI IMG/M metagenome (GOLD analysis project Ga0335072, IMG submission 206725) | Soil microbial communities from Loxahatchee National Wildlife Refuge, Florida, United States - Lox_Sample_2.1 | ecosystem: Environmental > Terrestrial > Soil > Wetlands | place: USA...
CAGCGCGTCCGGGGTCTCGGAACGCCACGGATGAGAGCAACGGTCATATAGTTGGCAGATCTTGCCACCAGCCTACGACGTGGCCGGAGCAACCGTCATCACAGACTGCTGGCGCGCCGGGTGAATCAGCCGGCGAATGCCTCGCCCGGCTCCGCGCAGCGCCTGCCCGGTGTTTGAACCAGTCCGCGAAGGCCTGGCGCGCTGCGAGATCTGCGCCCTTCGTCCCGGTAGGCTGTAGCCGTGTTCCGACGACGCTCTAGCGATGCACCCGAGGTGCTCGACGAGGTGCAAGCTACGCCTGACGCTGCCAACGGCGACGGCAGCGCCCGCCCGGCCCGGTCAAGCGTGACCGCGCCAAAGGGCGTGCCCACGCCGAAGCGGAGCGAAGCCCAGGCCAACAGGCGCCAGCCATACCAGGCGCCAGCCGATCGCAAAGCCGCCGCGCGGCAAGCGAGGCAGCGCGACACGACAGAGCGAGCCCGCAGGTCAGAGGCCTTGCAGCGGGGCGAGCAATGGGCCCTGCCGGCCAAGGACCGGGGTCCGGTGCGCGGGCTGGCCAGGGACGTCGTCGACGCCAGGCGGGGTATCGGCGAGTACTACATGTTCATGGTCGTGCTGCTGGTCGTGCTGCTGATAGTGCCCGGCACGTCCACGAAGGTCATCGCGGACATCGTGGTGGTCGTCCTGCTCGTGGTGGTCATCGTCGAGGCGTGGCTGGTCGGGACCAAGGTCAAGCGGCTGGCCGCGCAGCGATTCCCGAACGAGAGCACCCGAGGGGTCGTCTGGTACGCCGCCACTCGCGGTATCCAGCTTCGCCGGATGCGGATCCCCAAGCCGAGAGTCGACCGCGGCGACAAAGTCTGAGCTAGCGCGCCTCAGCCTGCCCAGCCCGCCAGCGACGGTGTCTTACCGGCCGACTAAGTTGACGTGTCATGGAACATCGTCACCTAGGCCGCAGCGGCCTGAAAGTCAGCGAGATCGCGTACGGGAACTGGGTCACTCACGGCTCTCAGGTCGAGGAAGATGCAGCTCTAGCTTGCGTCGCCGCGGCGCTGGACGAAGGCATCACGACGTTCGATACCGCGGATGTGTACGCGATGACCAGGGCCGAGTCGATCCTTGGCAAGGCCCTGCACGGCGTCCGGCGGGAGTCGGTGGAGATCTGCACCAAAGTCTTCTGGCCGACCGGCCAGGGCGCAAACGACCGCGGCCTGTCGCGCAAGCACATCATGGAGTCCGCGAACGCCTCGCTCCGCCGTCTCCAGACCGACTACATCGACCTGTACCAGGCACACCGCTACGACCACGAGACGCCGCTCGAAGAGACGCTGCGCGCCTTCGACGACCTCGTCCGGCAGGGCAAGGTGCTGTACATCGGCGTCTCTGAGTGGCGGGCCGAAGAGATCGAGGCGGCGCTGAAGATAGCCGACGAGATGGGCCTTGACCGGATCGTCTCCAACCAGCCGCAGTACAACATGATCTGGCGGGTCATCGAGTCCGAGGTTGTCCCGCTGTCCCTGCAGGAGGGCATCGGCCAGATCGTCTGGTCACCGATCGCCCAGGGCGTGCTGACCGGCAAGTACCTTCCCGGCGCCGCTCCCCCGGCCGGCTCGCGAGCCACCGACGAGCGCGGCTCCGGCTTCGTCACGAGCTACCTGACCGACGAGATCCTCACCAAGGTCCAGCAGCTCAAGCCGGTGGCCGGCCAAGCGGGCCTGAGCCTCGCACAGCTGGCGGTCGCGTGGACGCTGCAGAACCCGGCCGTAGCTGCCGCGATCATCGGCGCAACCCGGCCGGAGCAGGTCCGCGAGAACGCCGTAGCCTCCGGCGTCCATCTCGACCCGGAGATTCTGAAGCAAATTGACGCCGTCCTCGGCGACCAGATCGTCAGCGATCCCGCTTACACCACCAGCCCGCGGACGCGGTCCTGAGCGGAGCGATGCAATCGCGGTAACGGGAGCGACGGGTGACCGGGCCGGCGGGCTATTCCTGCGCTGGATGCAGGCTCATCGGCCCGTACTCCACGCGCCCGTCCTCGGTCAGGGTGACCTGGTCCACTCCTGCCTTGAGCAGACTCGGCCAGTGCTCACCAAGCCAGTTCTCGGCGTCACCCTGGCTGCTCCACGTCTCCTTGGACAGCTCTCGCGCGCTGATAACCGTGCCGTCTTCCTTCTCCAGTTGCCAGGTCCAGGTCATGGCACGCCTCCCTAGCTAGGATCAAGCCGACCCTCGGCGGCCCCATCGTAACCAACGGCGGAAGTGAACCAGCGAAACAGTGCACGCGCTCCTGATCGGCACCGGCGGGACCAACGGCTGGCCGGAAGACGGCTGCCGGTGCGCGTCCTGCATGCGTGCCGCAGCGAGCGGGCTGGCCAGGCGGCCAGGCCGGGTGCTCGTCGACGGAACGCTCGAGTTCGCCCCGTACCAGCAAATTATGACCGGAACGGGGCAGCCTGGCGGACTCGCGCATAACGTCGTGCAGGTTCCGGGCGGATTCGACATCACCAGCCCGGATGGCGGTCGCCTGCTGCTGGCAGCTGGTCCTGGCGAGATACCGGAACCTGCACCTGACGCCCGGCCCTATGACATCGCGCTGCTTGACCTGCTGGCCAGCCCGGCCCAGCTCGGCAGGCTCCGGGCTGCCGGGCTGATCCGCGCCCATACCTCAATTGCGGCACTGTATGCCGACCACCGGATCAGCTCCGAGGCGGAGCTGGCCCGGCGCTGCGAGCTGTGGCGTGCGACCGACTGCCAGGACGGCCAGCTCGTCACTAGCCCGGCTCCCGGCGTCCCGGCGGTAATCCCGGCTCCCGGCACCGCTGCGGCCGGGCCGCACCGGACCCTGATACTCGGCGGCGGCAGGTCCGGCAAGTCGACCGAGGCCGAGCTTCGGCTGGCCGCTGAGCCGTCGGTGACGTACCTGGCCGCAGGTCCCTGGGCCCCGCCAAGTAAGTCAAGCCCGGGTGGATCAAGCACTGGGCCAGCAGGTGCCCGTGCTCCCGCGACTCAGGCCGCCGCAGGCCTGGCCACCGCCGCTCCTGCAGCCGCTGCGTCCGAGGCCGATCCGGGGCTGGCGCCCCAGACCGACGGTCGCCAGCACCACGGGGCGTCCGCCCGCGTCTGGACTGGCCCCGATGGCACGCCAGACACGGAATGGGCGCAGCGCGTCCACAGGCACCAGGCTCGCCGTCCGCGCTGGTGGCGGACCGTCGAGAGCCTGGACATCGCCGCGTCGTTGCGTCAGGAGAGCGGAGCGGTGCTGATCGACGGAATCGGGACCTGGCTGGCCGCGGTGATGGACGAGGTCGGCATGTGGGCTGGCGACCCGCCGGGAGCCGGTGCCTCAGCCGAGCTACTCGGGGCTCGCATCGACGATCTGATCGCCGCCTGGCGGCAGACGACGGCAATTGTGGTGGCGGTGACCGATGAAGTAGGTTTTGGACTGGTACCGCCATATCCAGCAGGCCGGCTTTTCAGCGATCAGCTAGGCTGGCTGAACCAGCGGCTCGCCGCTGAGTCAGAAGTGAATCTGCTGGTCGTGGCAGGGCGCGTGACAACGCTGTCAGGCTGAGTGCAACCATCCCTGGCCGCCGCCTCGGACCGCGAACGGCGCGATATGGGTACTCGAAGCTGTTAAGTTCTAAGCAGCTAGCTCCGATCAGGACGCCTACCCCTGCCTGTCCTGACGCGGCCTGTTGATCGAGGTGGTGACGACATTGACGCGCGTTGTCGTCGTTGGTGACCTGATGACGGATACGGTCGCGCACGCGACCGCCCCGCTGGCCAGGGGTAGCGACACTCCGGCCGCGGTTAGCATGCACGGCGGCGGATCTGGCGCGAATATCGCCGCCTGGCTAGCCGTGGACGGTGCGGAGGTCGCCTTCGTCGGTCGCCGCGGCGCGGACATCGCCGGGCGCAACCGGGACATGGAACTGATGGGGTACGGCGTCGACGCCCGCCTCGTCATGGACCCGGAGCGGCCGACCGGCACCTGCGTCGTGATGGTCACCCACAAGGGCGACCACACGATGCTGTCCGACCCTGGCGCTAATGCCGCGCTGTCCCCCGACGACCTGCCCAAGGACTTGTTCACGCCGGGCAGCCATCTGCACGTCTCCGGTTACACGCTGCTGAACTCCGGCTCCCGCAACGCCGTGCTGGCGGCGATGAGCTACGCCCATCACGCGGGCATGACAATTTCCGTGGACGGTGCGTCCTCCGCACCGCTCGGCCGGGTAGGCGCCGAGCCGTTCCTGCAGCTCACCAACGGCGCGATGCTGCTGTTCGTCAACCCGGAGCAGGGCAAGGTGCTGACCGGCCGTGACGACGCAAGTCAGGCCGCCAGAGTGCTGAACGCCTGGTACCCGCATGTGGTCATGAAACTCGGCGCCGACGGGGCAATGATGTACGCCGGCGGGCGGCCGGAGCCGATCCGGGTCAGCGCACCCCCGGTTGAGCGCGTCGTGGATGGCACCGGAGCAGGGGACGCCTTTATCGCCGGCTTCCTGCCAGCCTGGCTCGACAAGAAGCCTGCCCACGAGGCGCTGGCTGGCGGCTGCCGGCTTGCCGCCAGCGCTCTGGGCCTGGTCGGCGCCCGGCCTCTCAGCTAGCCCCGGAGAATTAGCCTCGGAGAATCTGCTCACGCAGGATGTCCGCGTGGCCGCAGTGCTGCGCTAGTTCGCGCAGCACATGCAGATACACCCAACGCAGCGGCAGCGGCCCGCGCCGGTTCCCGCGGACGATGTCGTCGAGTCCGAGCGCAGACGTGGCGCGGCGGGACGACTCGCATGCCTCGCGGTGGGCTCGCTGGACGGCCTGGATGGTGTCATCGTCACCGAGAATGAACGACTCGTCTGGTGTCGCCGGAATGCCGATCTCGGCGCGCGACCGGCAGGTGATGGCCTCGTCAAACCAGACCATCTCGACGAAGGTCACGTGCTTCACCAAGCCCAGCAGAGTGGTCCTGGACGGCACCAGGGACCGGCGCGCCTGCTCCTCGGTCAGCCCGTCCAGGCAACTGCTCAGCGCAGTGCGGTGCTCATCGAGAAACACCTCGAACTGGGCTTTGGCAGGCTGATCGATGACGTCTTCGGCGAACGTTCCCGGCTGGGATGGCATGTGCGGAGCCTGCCAGGAACGCGGCTCGCCAGCAACTTACGTGGCGCCTAACAGCGAGCGCGGACGCGCGTGAGCTCGACCCGCAGCTGCTCCCACGGGAAACGTGCCTGGCCAGGCTTGTCGTCGTCGGGCAGGTTTTCCGGGTCGAGTATGACGCTGATCCCGCAACCGCGCAGGGTAGTGACGCTGCGGCCGAAGGCAGGGTGCCGGGCGAGGGCGGCGTTCGGCCACGGCACGGTGACAATCGGCAGGCTGAGGCCGATCGCCTCGTTCAGCAGCCCCAGCGCCAGGGTGTCGCTGATCCCGGCCGCCCACTTGTTGATCGTGTTGAAGGTGGCCGGAACCGCGGCGAACGCGCTCGCGGGCGGCAGGATGTCAGGCGCATCCGGGTCCTTGAAGCTGGTGCGCACCGGGTGGCCGGTTATCTCGGCGACCTGGCCGGCATCGAAGAACCTTGAACCCTCCGGTGTGCTGACGACGCAGGTGTCCCACTCGCGAGTCAGGTCGGCGACCAGCGCCGGCAACTCGCGTGCCGGCGCGGCGCCTGAGGCAACGACATACAGCACCGGCCGAAGCTCCACAGTGCCCTCCCTGGCTGGATGCTCTCCCGGCAGCCCGCCGGCGAGCGATGGCGCCATGCGGACCACTTGCCGTATAAGTAGATTGACAATGCATCAGCAGCCTTCTTATCGTGGCTGAGTGAGCAAACCACTGGTCCCGATGCGCGAGCCAACTTACTTCATCCTGGCCGCGTTGCTTGCCGGGCCGGTGCACGGCTACGCCATCATCAAGCGCGCGGACAAGATGTCGGACGGCAGGGTAAGACTCGCCACCGGCACTCTGTACACGGCGCTGGACAGGCTCTCCGCAGCGGGATGCGTCCGGCTCGTCAGTGAGGAGATCGTCGAGGGCCGGATCCGTCGCAGTTACGGGCTGACGGATGCCGGCTCGGCGGCAGTGCGCGCCGAGGCGCAGCGGATGGCCGAGGCGGCGCGACTCGTTATCGGCAGAGCGGCGCCCGAGCCTCGGGCGGGCCGCCGCAGACCCCTGCCCCGGACGACCTGAGCCGGGTCCACCGCACTGACCATAGGCGGCAACGTGAGTCGGCGGGCAATCCGCCACGGTCAGGATTTCCCCGGTACCGCGAACCAGGTGACGGTCATCGTCCAGGTGGTCGAGGTGTCCGTGGTCTGCGAAGGACCGGTGATTTTGATGCCTTCCAGTTGCTGGGCGCCATGCCTGGCCCAGCAGGCACGCGACAGGTCGAATACGTGATCGCAGCTGAGATTGCCCGTCAGGCCGGCCGAGTACGTCGTCCCCGTCTGGTTGAAGTTCGCCAGCAGGAACTGATTGAGGCCCGGCTCCTTCTGGTGCGCGTCAAGGCAGGTGACTGCAGGATGCTCACCCCTGCTGCACAGCGTCCACTGACCGCTCCCGTCGGCCGCGGCCGCGTCTGACCCGTATACCTCAATGTGCGCCGGGACACCTTGGTTCGTGACCGTGATCGGGTAGAACGAGCAGGTGCCGTCCGGGAAGCCGAGCAGCTTGCCGGTCGAGTGCGTGTGGTCAAGCGTGCTGCCGCCGCTGCAGTTAGTGAACGTGCCCCGGGTCGGGCTAACTACCGTTGAGCGCACGTCGGAGACAGTGTGCAGGGTGAGAGTGACAGTAGCGCCGTTGCTGGAGCCCTGCGGCGCCGCTGCGGTCCCGCAGCCCGCCAGCGCGATCAGCGCGACTGGCACGGCCAGTCGCGCGACGAGGCGCCGCGGCGACCGGCGCAACCGGGGCGCGTCGATAGCGCGCACGGTCAGCGAACTGGCCCCGGCCCACTCGCGCTCGACCCGCACGCGCACGCCGAGCCGGCGCATCAAGCCAGCGCCTGCGGCGATCAATAGCACCACGCCGATGCCGGGAAGCACCCAGATCGGCACGCTGAACCAGGGACCGGATACCGGGCCGGGCTCGACCGTGAACGCCAGGTCCGTCGCCGCGCCCGCGTCGAAGGTCGCCCCGCTAGCCGGGTTCGGTGCGCCGGCTTTGACGAGCACATCGGTGAAGTACCGGCCGGGCCGGGCGGTCGCCGGCACGACGAGCTCCAGCGGGACGCGAGCCGACTGCCGGGCACCGAGCGTTACCGCACCACTCGCGTGCACCCACGACGGCGGCACGGTCCGCCCGCTGCCAGCCGACACCCGGTCGACGCTGAGGCTGACCGACTCCGGGCTCGTCCCGGTATTCGTGACGAGCACGGCCGGCAGCGCGTAGCTGCCGCCGGCCTGAGCCGCACCAGCCAGCCGGACCGGACCAGCCTGAATGCCGACCCCGACGCTCGCCTGCGCGGTGGCCGGCACCGCGAGCACTGCTAAGACGCTCGCCGCTATCGCCCATAGCCGCAGATGCATTGCCTGTCCCGCCTGAGTCCGGACATCTGATCATGCGTCTGCTTGACTGTAACTGATCTTGGCCATCCGATGAAGGGCCAGGACTGCATCGGCGGGGTACTGCCCGTTCCCGCTCTGAACGAAGTTAGGACCATGAACTCCTACCTTGATCAGCTTTTCTCGCTGCGCGATCGCGTGGCCGTCGTCACCGGCGGCAGCTCCGGGATCGGTCGCGGCATCGCGCTCGCGCTCGGGCGGGCTGGCGCAGCCGTGGTGATCATCGCAAGAGACCAGGCGAACCTGACCGATGCCGCCGGCGAACTCACGAATGCGGGGTGCCGCGTCTCGACCGTCAGTGCCGACCTCGGCGACCGGGAGGCCGTGGGCTGGGCGGCCGGCCAGGCGGGCAATCCGTTCGGGCCGCCGGACATTCTGGTCAACAGCGCAGGCCTGAACCTGCGGCCGCCGCTGGCCGAGCTTACTGCCGATGTCTTCGACGAGCTGATGGCCGTGAACCTGACGGCCCCGTTCCTGCTGGGTCAGCAGTTCGGCCCGCAGATGGCCGGGCGCGGCTGGGGCCGGATCATCAACATCACCTCGCAGCAGGCGGATCGCGCGTTCGGCAACAGCGGCGGCTACGGGGTGGCCAAGGGCGGCGTCGCGTCCCTCACCAGGTCGCAATCGGAGGCCTGGGCACCGCACGGGGTCTGCTGCAACGCGATCTGCCCTGGCTTCGTAGTGACGCCACTCACGGCTGAGGTTTCGGCCGACCCGGCCCGGCTGGCGGCGCTGGCTGCCAGGACCATGGTGGGCCGCAACGGGATGCCGGCCGACTTCGCCGGGGCTGCGGTCTTCCTGGCGAGCACGGCCAGCGATTACGTCACCGGGCAGATGATCCGGGTGGACGGCGGCTTCTCGGCGACGTGAGCCCGCGCCGCGCCGCACCTTTCCCGCGACTTGGCATCCGTTCGAGCGTTCTTGCGTGACCTTATCTGGCGTTATGTCCGGTACGTGACAACACGAATGGATGCCAAGTCGGTCAACAGCCCGTTAACTGGCGAACCGGCGCGGCGCGCGCGGCACGCAGGCCGGGACGGCAGAATGGCGGCATGGCTAGACGCACCACGACAACGTCATCCGGGGCGGGCCGCGGTCGCGGCGGCGCAGCAGGCAACGGCGGTACTGCAAACGAGGACGCCGAGTTCGAAGAAAACATCGTTGACATCGACGTCACCGATGAGATGCGCGGCAGCTACCTCGAGTACGCCTACTCGGTGATCTACCAGCGAGCGCTACCGGACGCGCGCGACGGCCTCAAGCCAGTCCAGCGCCGGATCCTGTACCAGATGAGCGAGATGGGCCTGCGGCCCGACCGGTCCCACGTCAAGTGCGCCCGGGTGGTCGGCGAGGTCATGGGCCGGCTGCACCCGCACGGCGACAGCGCCATCTACGACGCGCTGGTCCGGCTGCACCAGCCCTGGTCAATGCGGCTGCCGCTGGTCGACGGCCACGGGAACTTCGGCTCGCCGGACGACTCCCCCGCCGCCATGCGTTACACCGAGGCACGGATGGCCGCGCCGGCGATGGAGATGACCAACTCGCTGGACGAGGACACCGTCGACTTCATCGACAACTACGACGGCTCGCAGACGCAGCCCGAGGTGCTCCCGGCGGCGTTCCCGAACCTTCTGGTTAATGGCGCGTCCGGGATCGCGGTCGGCATGGCGACGAACATGGCGCCGCACAACCTCGGCGAGGTCGTCGCCGCCGCCCGGCACCTGATCGCCAACCCCGGTGCCGACCTCGAGACGCTCATGCGGTTCGTGCCCGGCCCCGACCTGCCCACCGGCGGCAAGATCGTCGGCCTGAGCGGCATCCGGGAGGCGTACGAATCCGGGCGCGGGATCTTCCGCACCAGGGCCACGGCCAGGATCGAGAAGATCACGCCGCGCCGGATGGGCATCGTGGTGACCGAGCTGCCCTACGGGGTCGGCCCGGAGCGGGTAAGCGCCCGGATCAAGGACCTGGTGCAGGCCAAGAAGCTCAATGGGGTGTCCGACCTCAAGGACCTGACCGACATGAACAACGGCCTGCGCCTGGTCATCGAGGTGCGGTCCGGATTCGTGCCTGAGGCCGTGCTGGAGGAGCTGTACCGGCTGACGCCGATGGAGGAGACATTCGGCATCAACAACGTGGCGCTGGTTGACGGCCAGCCCCGCGTCCTCGGGCTACGCGACCTGCTGCAGATCTACGTCGACTTCCGGATCGACGTGGTGCGGCGGCGGTGCGAGTTCCGCCGCGCTAAGCGCGAGGCCCGGCAGCACCTGGTCGACGGCTTGCTGATTGCGCTGCTCAACATCGACGAGGTTATCCAGGTCATCCGGACCAGCGACGACGCGGCGGCCGCCAGGGAACGCCTGATGTCGGTCTTCGACCTGACCGAGATCCAGGCCCAGTACATCCTGGACACCCCGCTGCGCCGGCTGACCCGCTACGACAAGCTGGAGCTGGAGCGTGAGCGGGAGACGCTGCAGGCCGAGATCGCCGAGCTGACCGCGATCCTGGACTCCGAGCAGCGACTGCGTGAACTGGTCAGTTCGGAGCTGGCCGCGGTGAGCGAGAAGTTCGCCACCCCGCGGCGCACGGTGCTGCTTGAGGGCACGGGCGCTGCGCCGAGGGCAACCGCCGCATCGCTCGAGGTGGCCGACGAGCCGTGCACCGTGCTGCTGTCCTCGGCGGGCCTGCTGGCACGCACCGCCGCGCAGCCCGCTGCAGCCGCGCAGGAGGCCCTGCCAGCCGACGATAACGACGGGGAACGGGGTAGCCCTCGCTCCCGGCGTTCGTCCGGCTCGGACAGCCTGGGCCAGCGCGCAGCCCACGATGTCATCGTGTCCTCGGTGGGCTCGACCGCGCGCGGCACCGTCGGCGTGCTGACCTCCGCCGGCCGGCTGATCCGGCTCGGCGTGCTCGAGCTGCCCGCGCTGCCGCCGAGCGCGCACTCCCCCGCACTGTCCGGCGGTGCGCCGGTCAGCGAGTTCATCACGACCGGGCCGGGCGAGACTGTCGTCGGCCTGGTCGCGGCCGACGCCGCTGGCGCCGGGCTCGCGCTCGGCACCGCGCAGGGCGTGGTGAAGCGCGTCACGCCGGACTACCCGCAGAACGCTGCCGAATTCGATGTCATCGCGCTGAAGGACGGCGACCGGGTGGTCGGCGCGGTGCAACTTGCCGACGAGGACGCCGAGCTGACGTTCATCACCAGCGACGCGCAACTGCTGCGGTTCCCGGCATCCTCGGTGCGGCCGCAGGGCCGGGCCGCAGGCGGCATGGCGGGCATCCGGCTGGCGCCACAGGCTGAGGTCATCTGGTTCGGCGCCGTTGACCCGGCCGCTGGCGTACAGGACGCGGCGTCGGACGGCCCTGCATCCGGGCCGGTCGTGGTCACCGTCGCCGGGGCGGCAAGCGCGCTGCCGGGCACGGGAGCGGGAACGGTCAAGGTCACCCCGTTCGCCGAATTCCCGCCGAAGGGGCGCGCTACCGGCGGCGTGCGCTGCCACCGCTTCCTCAAGGGCGAGGACGTCCTCGTCCTCGCCTGGGCCGGACCGGGGCCAGCCCGTGGCGCCACCGAGGCAGGCACGCCGGTAGAGCTACCGCGTCCGGTCGGCCGCCGGGACGGCTCCGGGGAGCCGGTGCGGCAGCAACTGGCGGCGGTCGGCGGCACCGTTGCCCCATGATCACGAAGACTTTGTCGCGGAAACGGAGAAGTCTTCGTGATCTGGCGGTGCCCGCACAGCCAGAGAGTGCCGAGAGACCGGTTACGGCCACTGGAAAGCACAGCCCACCCAGGCTGATCCCTGACGACGAGCCAGTCTTAAATCAGCGGCGGTAGTCGAGAAGAGTCGTAATACCCGTAAATACCTG
>Ga0335072_10013973_pt1 | contig 11413 bp, 9 predicted proteins | sample Lox_Sample_21_FD_206725 | JGI IMG/M metagenome (GOLD analysis project Ga0335072, IMG submission 206725) | Soil microbial communities from Loxahatchee National Wildlife Refuge, Florida, United States - Lox_Sample_2.1 | ecosystem: Environmental > Terrestrial > Soil > Wetlands | place: USA: Florida...
GACGGGCGGACGAGACCTTCAGCGTCGGCGAGGAACTCGCCGCCTACGGCGCCGAGCCGTCCTGGTTCACGCTCGGCGACCGGGACTTCGCGACCCACATCCTGCGCAGCCAGCTGCTCGCGTCCGGTCTGCCGCTGTCCGCGGTCACCCGGCGGTTGTGCGAGCGCTGGCGGCCGGGGGTCGAGCTCATCCCGATGTCCGATGACACGATCGAGACCCACGTCAAGATCAACCCCGCTGATATCGAACGGTCCCTGGTTTCACCTCAGGACGGTCCGGCTGACGACCTGATCCACTTCCAGGAGTGGTGGGTCAGGCTGCACGCGGCGGTCCCGGCCTCGGCCATCATCCCGGTCGGGGCCGACCGCGCCGCTCCCGCTCCGGGCGCGCTCGAGGCGATCGCCGAGGCCGACTTCGTGCTGTTCCCGCCGTCCAACCCGGTGGTCTCGATCGGGCCGATCCTGGCCGTCCCCGGCATCAGGGACGCGGTCTCGGCCAAGACCGTGGTCGCCGTCTCCGGCATCATCGGCGGCGCTCCCGTCCGCGGGATGGCCGACGTCTGCCTGACCACGATCGGGGTCGAGACGACGGCGGCGGCCGTGGCCGCGCACTACGGCGCCGACCTGATCGACGGATGGCTGGTCGACGACCAGGACAAGGCGGCGGCCGACGATCCGGCCCTGGCCGGCATCGCGGTGCGCGCCCTCCCGCTGTACATGCGCGACGTCCCGTCGACGGCGGCCATCGCCACGGCCGCCATCGCCCTCGCCCGGGAGCTGGCCCGATGACCGCCCAGATCACCATTTCTGGCCTGCCGGGGATACCGGAGGTCGCCGCGGGCGACGACCTGGCCACGATCATCGCGGACGCCGCGCTCGCCCCGGGCGGGCCCGGGCTCCTCGACGGCGACATCCTCGTGGTCACCTCCAAGATCGTCAGCAAGGCCGAGGGCCGGGTCGTGGCGATGTCCCGCGATGACGCGATCGCGGCCGAGACCGTCCGGGTGGTGGCCAGGCGCGGCGCGACGACGATCTCGGAGACCAGGCACGGGCTGGTGATGGCGGCGGCCGGGGTCGACGAGTCCAACACCGCCCCGGGCACGGTCGTCCTGCTGCCGGAGGATCCCGACGAGTCCGCCCGCCGGCTGCGCAAGGCGCTGCGCGGGCGGCTCGGGGTGAGCGTCGGCGTGCTGGTCACCGACACCATGGGCCGCCCGTGGCGGGCCGGGCAGACCGACACCGCAGTCGGCGCGGCCGGGGTGCGGCCGGTGCGCGACCACCGGGGCGAGCAGGACGCGTTCGGCAACACCCTCGAGGTCACGATGGCGGCCGTCGCGGACGAGATCGCCGCCGCCGGGGACCTGGTCAAGAGCAAGGCGCTGCAACTGCCGGTCGCGCTCGTCCGGGGGCTCTCCGCCCTCGTCACCGACGACGACGGCCCGGGCGCGCGGGCGCTCGTCCGGGTGGCGAGCGAGGACATGTTCCGGCTGGGCGCGGCCGACGTGCTCCCCGCCCGGCGCACGGTCCGGTCATTTACCACGGAGCCGGTCGATCCGGCCGCGGTCGCGCGCGCGATCGAGGCCGCCCTCACCGCCCCCGCGCCGCACCACAGCGAGCCCTGGCGGTTCGTGATCGTGTCGTCCGCGGCCGCCCGTGCGCGCCTGCTCGACGCGATGCACGACGCGTGGGTAGCGGACCTGCGCGGTGACGGGTTCACCGAGGAGCAGATCGCCCGCCGCACCCGGCGCGGCCTGCCGCTGCGGGACGCGCCGCTGATCGTCGTCCCCTGCCTGGAGCTTGCCGCCGCCCACGCCTACCCGGACAGCCGCCGGTCCCAGGCCGAACGCGACATGTTCACGGTCTCCATGGGCGCGGCGGTGCAGAACTTCCTGGTCGCCCTGGCGGTCGAGAACCTCGGCTCCGCCTGGATCTCGTCCACCCTGTTCTGCCAGGATCTGGCCGCCAGCGCCCTCGACCTGCCGCCCGGCTGGCGCCCCATGGGCACGGTCGCCATCGGCCACCCGGCCGCCGCCCCTCCCGCGCGCCCCCCGCGCAACCCCGACACCTTCACCATCACCCGCTAACGCCACTACCGCGCATTCGCGCTAACACCGCCCCTAGCGCCATTACCGGGTCTTCGCGCTAAGCCCGCTCGCCAGCCGGCCCAAATGCGCTTTTGGGCTCGCTCTTGCCGGCCCAAAAGCGCATTTGGGCCCATTGGGCGGTGGCCGCTGGGGCGTTGGCGTAGCCGACGGCGACCGCGACCGGGGCGGCGATGATCGGCAGAATCCCGAGCGCGCGGCGCATTCCGGACATTGGCAACCTTCCCGTCTCATTCGATGGCGAGAAGAATCGTGGCAGAAGTCCCGCCGAGGTCAGGCCGCATTGCGCGGCGGCTGGCGTCAGGCAAGCTTTCCGACCGCCCGCGAATGCTTTGGTTCCGGATTCAGCCGCGGCGCCGGTGGCGCAGGTGCTCGTAGGAGACGTCGGTGAAGGTGGCGAGGCGGTCGCGGAAAGACGTCGCCGAGTCCGGCCACAGCAGCGTGACCCGGCCCGTCCGCTCGTCGCGGTACCAGCTGGTGCAGCCGCCCTGGACCCAGACCGTGCCCCGCGCCATCGCGTCGATGTCGCGCATGTACGAGTGCACCGCCTCGGCGGTGACCTCGAGCGCGTCGGCGCCGCTGTCGGCCAGGTGATCGAGCGCGCTGAGCACGTAGCTGACCTGGGTCTCGATCATGTAGATGGCCGAGTTGTGGCCGAGCGCCGCGTTCGGCCCGTCCAGCACGTACATGTTCGGGAACCCGTGCACGGTGGTGGAGGCGTGCGCTGCCATGCCGTTGCTCCACTCCTCGCCGAGCAGCCGCGAGCGGCGGCCCCGGATGTGGCCCGCGATCGACGGGCGGGTGGAGTTGAACCCGGTCGCGAGCACCAGCACGTCCAGCTCGTAGCTGTTCCCGCTGGCGGCGACCGCCGCGCGCCCGCCCCCGCCGGCGTTCCCGCTGCCATCCCCGGTCCTGGCCAGCGGGGTCGGCTCGAGCCGCACATGACCGAGCTGCAGCGCGGCGTAGTAGTCGTCGGAGAACAGGATCCGCTTGCAGCCGATCTCGTAATCGGGGGTCAGCAGGCGGCGCAGCCCCGGGTCGGGGACGGAGCCGGTGAGATGGTCGAGCGCCCGCTGACGGAGCAGGTCGATGTCCGGATGGCGCCGCTGGCGGGCCCCGAGGCCGCGTTCAGCCTCGGCGAACAGCTCGTCTCTGAGCGCGGTGACGGTTCCCGGGTCGGCCGCGAACCGTTCCGTCTCCTCCCGGCTGTACTCCCGGTCGCCGCGCGGCAGGACGTACGGGGCGGACCGCTGGAACACCACGATCTCGCTGGCCTCGGCCGCCAGCCGGGGCAGGATCTGGATCGCCGAGGCGCCGGTGCCGATCAGCCCGACCCGCTTGCCGACCAGCGACACCTTCGCGTTCCAGCGGGCCGAGTGCCACCAGCGCCCGCCGAACCCGTCCAGGTTCTTGATCGGCGGGATCTTCGGCTCGGACAGCCGGCCGGTGGCGATGACCAGGCTGGCGGCCGAGAAGTCCCCCCGGGTGGTGCGGACGAGCCAGCGCGCGGCGTCGTCGCTCCACTCCGCCTCCGACAGCGCGCAGTTCAGCCGCAGGTGGTCCTCGAGTCCCTCCTCGGCCACGCACGCCCGCAGGTACGCGTGGATCTCACGGCCCTCGGCGAAGACCCGGGACCAATGCGGGTTCGGCCGGAACGAGAACGAGTACAGGTGCGACGGGATGTCACACGACACCCCCGGATAGCGGTTGTCCCGCCAGGTCCCGCCGACGTCGTCGGCCTGCTCGATGATGACGAAGGACTCCCGGCCGCGGCGGGCGAGCTTGATGCCCATGCCGATCCCGGCGAAGCCCGCCCCCACGATCAGGACGTCGACCGACGTCACCCCGGACCCGTTAGACACCGGCAACGACCTTGCCGTATCCGGTGGTGCGCTGCCAGAGCGGCCGGCCGAGCTCCCGGGCGACCCGCTCGACGTCGTCCAGGGTCAGCACGAGGCCGGCCTCGGCTCCCGCGTCCGGCGCCAGACGGCCGTCGAGGAGCAGGCCGCCGAGGTCGTTGGCCCCGCTGCGGAGCAGATCGACCGACGCGTCGAGGCCGAACTTGGGCCAGGCCGCCTGGATGTTGCCGATGCGGCCGTGCAGCATCAGCCGGGCCACTGCGTGCACCGCCCGCACCTGCCGCCAGGAAGGTCCGGGAACGCCCGCGCCGGCCAGGCCGGGGGCGGGGGTGGGCGCGGGGAGGCCGGCCGGGGCGGGGGTGGGCGCGGGGAGGCCGGCCGGGGCGGGGGCGGGGAGGCCGGCGGCGGAGGGGGCGGGGGCGGGGAGGCCGGCGGCGGAGGGGGCGGCCGCGGCGGGCACGAACGGCATCGCGATGAACTCGGTGAACCCGCCGGTGCGGTCCTGGATCGCGGCCAGCAGCCGCAGGTGCGCGACCTGGTGCGCGGGGGTTTCGATGTGCCCGAAGACCATGGTCGAGGTCGAGGTCAGCCCGGCCCGGTGGGCGGCCTCGATCACCTCCACCCAGCGGGACACCGGCAGGTCGGGGCCGCCGGCCAGGCGCGCCCGGACCTCGTCGTCGAGGATGCGGGCGGCGGTTCCCGGGACCGAGCCGAGCCCCGCCTCCCGGGCGGCGAGGAGGAACTCCTCCAGCGGCATGCCTCGCCGGCCGGCGCCGTCGAGCAGTTCGGGCGGGCGGAACGCGTGCAGGTGGACCTGCGGCGCGGGCGCCTTGACGGCGGTGATGAGATCCAGGTAGTCGTCGTCGGAGTCGGCCGGCAGCGGTCCCTGCATGCAGATCTCGGTCGCGCCGAGTTCGCGCGCCTCGGCCACCAGGGCGGCCAGCCGTCGTCGGGACGCCGGGTCGGGGCCGGCCACCGCGGACGGATCGAGATTCCTGTTCACGACGTACGTGAGCCCGCTGCCCACGGCCCGCTGGCGGAGCGCGTCGGCCGTCTGGCAGAGCTCGTCAAGCTGCGGGCCGTCGGCGCCGAGCAGCGCCGTGTAGCCCTCGTCGGGCAGGGCGGCCGGATCCACGGCCGCCGCGCTCAGCCATTGGCCGACCAGAGATGGTGACGGAAGACCGGTGTCGGTCAAGCCAGGACTCACCGACTCAGGATAAGCGGGAGACGGGAGGGACGCCGTTGGCCGCGGAGGCGGGCTCGGGCCGGGAGCGCCCGTGCGGGATCGCTGATTCGTCGGCGAGGCCGGTGGCCGGGTCGGCCAGCGCGGCGACGTGCGCCGCGAGGCGCGGGTCGAGCCACGGCGCCCGCTGGTACGGGGGGTAGATCGTCAGGCGCTCGCGCAGCGTGAAGCCCCCGTTCTTGGTCGCCTGGGCGAGCTCGTCGATCTGCGGCCACGGGCGCTCGGGGTTCACGTGGTCCGGGGTGAGCGGCGAGACGCCGCCCCAGTCGTCGATCCCGGCGTCCAGGATGAGCTGGTACTGCTCGCCGACGAGGTTGGGCGGTGCCTGGATGCGGGCGTCGGCCCCGAGCACCAGCCGGGTGACCGCGATCGTGGCGGCGAGGTCGGCCAGCTCGGCGTCGGGCGTGTCGCGCATCTTCGTGTCCGGCTTGGCCCGGAAGTTCTGCACGATGACCTCCTGGATGCCGTGGTGCGCGCGGGACACCCGCTGCAGGGCGAAGATCGCGTCAACGCGCTCGGCCGGCGTCTCGCCCAGGCCGATGAGGATGCCGGTGGTGAACGGCACCTGGCCGCGGCCGGCGTCCGCCAGGACCTGCAGGCGGACCTTCGGGTCCTTGTCGGGCGAGCCGAAGTGCGGAGCGCCGCGCTCGGTGAACAGGCGCTCGGCGGTCGTCTCGAGCATCATTCCCATCGACGGGGCGACCGGCTTGAGCCGCTCGAAGTCCTGCTCGCTGAGCACGCCCGGGTTGAGGTGCGGGAGCAGGCCGGTCTCCTCGAGCACCAGGATCGCCATCGCCCGGACGTAGGAGAGCGTGTCGTCGTAGCCGTGGGCGTCCAGCCACTCCCGGGCCTGCCGCCAGCGCGCCTCGGGGCGGTCGCCGAGGGTGAAGAGGGCTTCCTTGCAGCCGAGGGCGGCGCCCTGCCGGGCGATCTGGAGCACCTCGTCCGGGCTGAGGTACATGCTGTCGAGCCGGCCGGGGACGGTCGCGAAGGTGCAGTAGCCGCAGCGATCGCGGCATAGCCGGGTCAGCGGGATGAAGACCTTCTTGGAGAAGGTGATGACCCCCGGCCGCCCGGCCGTCGCCAGCCCCGCGTCCCGGGTCTGCGCCGCAAGGCCGAGCAGCGCGCGCAGGTCGTCGCCCCGCGCGCGCAGCAGCTGGGTCGCCTCGGCCTGGTCCAGCGGCTCTCCGGTGGCGGCCCGGGCCAGCGCCCGGCCGATCGCCGCCTGGCCCGGATCGTCGTGTTCGCCCTGGCCGATGCTGGAAGCGCTCATGTCTTGCACCTTACGGCAGCTCGCTGAGGGCTCTGGGCCCATGGCGATGGCAACAACCGCCGCCTATGTCTCAGAAATTCCGGTAGTCGCGAACCGACATCCGCGGGCCGCGCCGTTGCGGCCGGACGGCCCCGTAGCGGGCCGGGCCGGAGCCCGCGGGGCGGACCGGCCCGCCGCCGCCGCTCAGCCCGATCAGCCGGGTAGCGCGGTGCCGGTGCCCCTTGAACGGCTCAAGCAGGGCCAGCATCTCCTCGTCGGTCGACCGGTCCTGGCCGGCCAGGGCCCAGCCGACGATGTTCTTCAGGTGGTAGTCGCCGACCGAGACCGCATCCGGGTCGCCCGCCGCCCGCTGCCTGGCCTCGGCCGAGGTCCAGATCCCGATGCCGGGGATCGTCCGCAGCTTGCGATCGGCCTCCTCGTGGCTCACGTCGAGCAGTCGCTCGAGCGAGCCCGCCACGGTCGCCGCCCGGATGATCGTCTCGGCCCGGACGCCCTCCACCCCGGCCCGGTGCCACTCCCAGGACGGGATCCGCCGCCAGACGGCCGGCTCGGGAAAGACCCGCATCCCCGCGGGCGCGGGCCCGGGCGGCTCGGTCCCGTATTTGGACAGCAGGATCCTCCAGGCCCGGTGCGCCTCGAGGATCACGACCTTCTGCTCGAGGATCGCCGGAACCAGCGCCTCCATCAGCCGCCCGGACCGCCCCAGCCGAAACCCGGCATGACTCCGAGCCGAGTCCCAGATCAGCGGATGGCAGGACGCATCGAACCCGGAAACATCGTCATCGCGCCCGAGCGCCCCCGGAAGCGCGGCCAGCAGCCACTCCGCTCCCGGCCCCCACGCCTGCGCCCGGACCCGGGTCGTCGCCGAGCCGTCCTCGGGTGAGACGACCCAAACCGGTGTCGGCAGCACCCGGATCGTCCCCGGCCCATCGGGAGTCAGCGACGTCCGCCAGATGGCCCCCGCCTCGTCGGTCCGGTAGGTGGGATCCCCCCGCCCCCGCCCCTGGACTCCAAGCGTCACCCGGACGTCGAGCGCATAGGGCGCCAGCCAGTCAGCCTCGACCATCGGCTCACCCATGCGCTGCACCCACGCGCCCCATGCTAAGCCCCGCGTCAGCCCGAACCCGGGTAATGCTACGCGTCGGTGGAAAAACGGACCGAGGTCTGCTCGATGCGCCTGCCCGGCCACACCCGCAGCCCCTTGAGCAGCTCGTTGCCCGGCCCGACGTAGGCGTCGTCGCCGATGACCACGCCGTCGAGCACCGCCCCGCGGACGGTCGCGCCGTCGACCGCGGCCGTCCCGGCGATCGTCGCGCGGTAGCCGACGATGCTGTTGCGGACCTCGGCGCCGGCCCCGATGGTGGCCCCGCCGCAGACCACGCTGCCCTCGACGACCGCCCCGGCCTCGATCACGGCGCCCGCGCCGACGGTGCTGCCGCCGGTCAGCAGGGCACCGGCGGCCACGCTGGCGTCGCCGAGGACGAGGTACGCGCCGACCGCGCCGGGCAGCGCCGGCGACGGCAGCGCGCCGAGGACGACGTCGCATGAACCGCGGACGAACGCCTCCGGGGTGCCGACGTCGAGCCAGTAGGCGGCCTCGGCGTACCCCATGACGACCGCCCCGGCCTCGATCAGGGCGGGAAACGTCTCCCGCTCGACCGAGACGACCTGGCCGGCCGGGATCTGGTCGATGACCGACCGGCGGAAGACGTAGCACCCGGCGTTGATCTGGTTCGTCACCGGGTCGGGCGTCTTCTCCAGGAACGCGGTGACGCGGCCGGCCACATCGGTCGGCACGCAGCCATAGCGGCTCGGGTCGTCGACCGGGACCAGGTGCAGGGTCACCGCCGCTTCCTTCTTCCGGTGCAGGTCGACCTGGGCGGGCAGGTCATGCCCGGAGAGGATGTCGCCGTTGAGCACGACGACCGGCTCGTCCGGGCCGCCGCGCAGCAGCCCCGCCGCGTTCCTGATCCCGCCGCCCGTGCCGAGCGGCTCGGACTCGTAGACGTAGTCGATCGACAGACCGAACTGCCCGCCGTCGCCGAACGCCTCGGTGAACATCTCGGCCCGGTAGGAGGTCGCCAGCACCACGTGCGTGATTCCGCACTCCGCCGCCATCGCCAGCTGGTGCGCGAGGAACGGCACCCCGGCCGTGGGCAGCAGCGGCTTGGGCGCGGATAGGGTGAGGGGGCGCAACCGGGTGCCTTTACCCCCGACGAGCATGATCGCCTCTAGCGGTTCACGCGGCATAGGTGTCTGCCTTAACCGGTCGGTTCCATGGACAGCGGGTAGCCGCCGGCCAGCGCCGGCGACCCACGCAGCATACTCAGGTCGCGCCTGAGCATCGGCTGGACACACGAGAATCCAGCGCAATAGCGTTATGCCCAACGTCACACTCAGCCAGTAACCGGGACTCCACGGCCCGCTTATAGCTCGCCGCGTGCGCGGCCGCCGACGCGGCCCAGGTGAACTCCTTGGCCCGGGCGTGCCCGGCCTCGCCGAGGGCCAACCGGCGGCCCGGATCGTCGAGCAGCGCCCGCAGCGCGGCCGCGATCGACTCCGCTTCCGGCTCGGTGTACGCCACCGCGTCCCCGCCCACCTCGGGCAGCGACGTTCGGTAGGTCGTCAGCACCGGGGCGCCGCACGCCATCGCCTCGAGCACCGGCAGCCCGAACCCCTCGCCCCGCGACGGCGCCGCCACCACCAGCGCGCCGCCGAGGAAGCCGGACAGGTCGGCGAACGGCAGGTAGCCCGGCCTGACCAGCCGGAGGTTGGGCGGCACGGCCGAGACCGCCTCGTCGAGCTCGGCGCTCCAGCCCCCGCCGCCGGCCAGCACGAGCGCGGGCGGGTTCTCCAGATCGGCCACCGCCTGGGCCCAGCCCTGGACCACGGCGGGCGCGTTCTTGCGCGGCGTCAGCGACCCGAGGAAGGCGATGTAGGGCCTGCCCCGCAGCCCGAGCCGCGCGGTCACGTGGGTGACCTGCTCCGGGGTCGGGCGGTGGAACAGGTTGTGGTCCACCCCGTGCAGGGCGACGTCGATCCGGCCCGGGTCGACGCCCAGGACCCGGACCAGCTCGTCGCGGGTGGCGTTGGACGGGACGATCAGCCGGGTCGCCTGCCTGGCCGAGGCCATCGTGGCCGACTTCAGCGACATCACGTGCGACGCCGTGTAGCGCTCGGGGTCGCTGAAGAACGTGACGTCGTGGATCGTGACCACGGTCGGCAGGCCGGGTCGGGTCGGCATCGAGTAGTACGGCATGTGCAGCACGTCCGCGCCGACCCGCTCGGCCAGCACCGGCAGCCCGCTCTGCTCCCAGGCGATCCGCTCGGTCCGGTGCCCGAGCCCGACCGGGCCCGCCACGATGGTGGCGTCGGGCGCGTGCCGACGGTAGCGCTCCTCGTCGGCGAGCTGACAGGCCACGGCCAGATCAGTCCCGGTGCCCCCGAGAGCGCCGATCAGCCCGTCCACGTAACGCCCCAGCGCGCCTCGGTCGGCCGGCACCCCGGTCGCATCGACGAGTACCCGAAGTGCCACGACTCACGAGCTCCCTTCGCCTTACCTGCCTAGCCGAAGCCTACGCCCCGCCCCTGTGAGGCAGCGAGCATGACCAGGTAACAGTGACGTTCGTCAGCACGAGGGGACTGGCTTGCCCGCCTTAATAGCCTCAAGATCGGACATAGCCTGCGTCAGCGTGGACACCTTCACCAGCCGCAGCCCGGCCGGCACCGCGCCGACCGTGTCCGAGCAGTTTCCGGCCGGGGTGAGGAAGATCGTGGCGCCGGCCGAGCGGGCGCCCACCATCTTCTGCTGGATGCCGCCGATCGGCTCGACCTGGCCGGCGGCGGTGATCTCGCCGGTCCCGGCGATGAACTTCCCGCCCGCGAGGTTGTCCGGGGTTATCTTGTCGATGATCCCGAGCGCGAACATCATCCCGGCGCTCGGCCCGCCGATGTTGCCCACGCTGATCGACACCTGGAACGGGAACTTGTACTGCTCCTGGACCGTGACCCCGACGACCGGGGTGCCGTTCGACGCCTTGCTCGCGACCGGGATCGTCAGCGTCTTCCCGGCCCGCAGCACCGTCAGCGTCAGCGTCGAGCCGGCCGGGTGCGCCGTGATCATCGAGCTCAGCGACGTCTGCCCGGTGACCGGCTTGCCGTCGACCGCCTCGATGACGTCCCCGGCCTTCAGCACCTTGCTGGCCGGGTAGCCGGACACGGTCGAGACCACGGTCACGAGCGTCTGGTACGGGATGTGGAGCGTGGTCAGCGCGGCGGCGGTGGCCAGCTGCTGCGAGCCGGTCATCTCCTCGGTGTCCTCCGCCTGCGTCTGCTGCGCCGTCTGCCCGGACGGGAACAGCTCGGTCTCGGGGACGACCGCCTGCGACGGGTCGAGCCAGGCCCGCAGCGCCTGGAAGATGTTCATGTCGGTGCCGGGGCCGCCCTGGTAGCTGACCGTCACCATGTTGAGATTCCCGGTCGTCGGATACGTCTGGTGACCGGTCACCTTGACCACGGGCTGCCCCGAGTAGTCGCCGAGCGTGTTCAGCGTCGGACCCGGTCCGAGGATCACGTAGGGGACGGGGAGCAGCACCGCCACCGCGAGCGCGGCCGCCGTCGCGAGGCCGGCGATGGCCAGCGTCAGGGAACGTCGGGACATGATCGGAAGACTACGCGCTGCCGACCCATTCATCGGTACCGTCGGCGAACCGCTGGTGCTTCCAGACCGGCACCGACGCCTTGAGCTCGTCGATCAGCGCGTGGCAGGCGTGAAACGCCTCGGCCCGGTGCGCGCAGGCCACCCCGACCACGACCGCCAGGTCTCCCACGGCCAGATCCCCGACCCGGTGCACGGCGGCCACCGCGATCGCGTCGGGGTACTTCGCGGCGATGGACTCCGCGGTCCGGCGGAGCTCGTCGGCGGCCGACGGGTGGGC
>Ga0335072_10013974_pt1 | contig 11412 bp, 11 predicted proteins | sample Lox_Sample_21_FD_206725 | JGI IMG/M metagenome (GOLD analysis project Ga0335072, IMG submission 206725) | Soil microbial communities from Loxahatchee National Wildlife Refuge, Florida, United States - Lox_Sample_2.1 | ecosystem: Environmental > Terrestrial > Soil > Wetlands | place: USA...
TCGCGAGAAAATACGGCTTGCCGTGTTCGGCGTGCCACATCACGTGGCCGGAGCTGAATAACTTCGGGCAAGTGTTCCGCGACAACGGCTACCAGATGATGAACGACCGCGATTCACCAATCACGAGGGATGCGTCGTACTTTCCCATCACGGTGCGCATCACGCCGCAGTGGCACCGGGAGACGGTGAACAATCAGGAGCTCGATCCGTTGACACCGGGAGGCACGGCAAGCACAGGGCCGGTGACGACAGCGGGATTCGATTTGTCGGGCATGGACCTGTGGTTCGCGGGGACGTTGTTCAAGAACATAACGTTCAGCGTGCTGCCCTCGTCGGATCAGAATGCGACGTTCCATTTCGAAAACGCGTTCGTGAGGTTCGACAACCTGGCAGGCAGCCCGTGGTTGAACGTGAAGGTCGGAAAATTCGAGCTGGATGAGCCGGTTTCGGAGAAGAGATTGTGGACGCTGTCGGAAAACGGCGGCTTCTATTACATCTACCATTTCCTGCCGTTTGGTGACGTCAATCCATTCGGCGGATTGGGAGACAACCAACTGGGCGTGGAAATTGCGGGACACAATTCGAACAGCTATACGAGGTACGCGTTCTCCGTGGTGAGCAGCCTTGACGGGCAGCCAGGATTGCTCTATGGCTCACCGACGGGAGCCGTAGCGGGGCGAACGTACGACTATTACGGGCACTTTGAGCAAGGTTTCAACACTCCCGGGAGCGGGTTCTTGAAACTCGGCGGCTACGCCTACTTCGGATGGGCGCCGACGAATTTCCAGTCGTCCGGCGGGACGGCGGTCTACGGCACAAACAACGAACCATTCTACCGGGCGGGCGCGGAGGTGAAGTGGTACTTCAATAAGTTCGTGTTCAAGGGCGTCTACATGCATGCCTTTGATAACGCGTACCTCGCAAACGGAATTCCGTCGAATTCCGGATCGCTGGCTGGGAGTCCGTTCCAAGCGGCGGTTTGGAATGGAGGATTTGCGGAATTTCAGTATGTGGTTTCCCCGCAATGGGACATCCTCTTCCGGTATGAAGGAATCCGGATGGCGCAACAGCCGAATTCGACAAATCCGAGCGGCCTGAGCAACATGGATGCATACACCATCGCCAGCCGGTGGAATCCGTTCATGTTCAGCCGCGCCGGTCTGGCGATACAACAGGAGTACTCGGTGGTCCGGTCCAACGGCGTGTCGAGCCAGGGAGGCGTGCTGTTCCCGAGCGCCTGCACCGGGCCTTGCACGGTGACGTCGCAAAGCTTGTTCTTCGGCTTTGACTTCGACTTTTAAAGGAGAGACACGCACATGACACGACAAGCGAAGACTGCAAAGAGCGTGATTTGGGGTGTCCTCCTAATGGCGCTGGGGCTGCTGATCCCGGCGACGGCGATGGCACAGGACTTGCCCACACACGTTGACGGGATGACCGGCAACGCGGCCACGGGCAAGCAGCTGTACAAGCGGTTCTGCGTGGGATGCCACGGCGAAAAGGGCGACGGCCTCGGCGAAAATGCGAACTATGTCACCGGGCCGTACATCGGCGTGCAGTACACGAGTCCGCTGCCGAGGAATTTCGTTCTCGGCCTGTTCAAATGCCGCTCGACGCCGACGGGAAGCCTCCCGCTCGACAGCGATCTATACGATACGATCACGCGCGGCGTTTATACGACGTACATGCCGTCGTGGCGCGGACTCACGCCGCAAACCCGCGTGGACTTGATCGCCTACATCAAGACATTCTCGGACCGGTTCAAGACCGAGAAGCCGGACAAACCTGTACCCATCCCGGCGGAGACACCGGACACGCCCGACAGCGTCAAGCGCGGCGAAGAGCTCTATCAGAAGACGCTGAAGTGCTTCGAATGTCACGGGACGACGGGGCACGGCGACGGGCCCTCGGCGTCGACGCTGCGCGACAACCTGGGCAATCCGATCAAGCCGTTCGCGTTTGCCGACGGGACGCGATTCAAGTGCGGGACTTCGGACGAAGACCTGTACCGGATTTTCATGACTGGGCTCGACGGAACGCCGATGCCGTCCTGGGCGGACTACCTCGACGCGAATCAGGCGTGGGACCTGGTGCACTATCTCCGCAGCTTGATGGTTCTTTACCATCCGGAGAAGGCCAAGGCCGCGCCGTCGAAAACGCAGAAGGGCCAGTAAATTCTGCCGATTCAATACATAGGGGGGCGCCCCGGCTTGCTTGGCGTATGCCGGGCAGTAAACGCGGCCGCACGAGTTCCCCCACACTGGGGCCGCCAATTTCTTAAATCCTAGGGAGGAAGAGCAATGAAGACATCGTGGAAGCTCTCGATGCAAGTGGCCGCATTGGCCATGAGCGCGCTGTGGGCCGGGGCGGCGTTCGCCCAGTATCAGACGATCACAGTAACGGACGGCGGGACGGTGACAGGGACCGTCAAGTGGTCCGGGGCAAAGCCGCAGCCGGTGGTGCTGCCGATTACGAAGAACCCGGAAGTGTGCGCGATCAACGGAAGCAAGGAACGGGACCTCGAGAGGATTATCGTTGCGCCGGACGGAGCCGTGGAAAACACAGTCGTCTACTTGAAAGACATCAGCAAGGGGAAGGCCATGGACCTTCCTGTGGCGGAGCGATCGCTCGATCAAAAGCAGTGCAAGTACATCCCGCACATCATGCTGGTGCCAAAGGGCGACAACCTGGCGATGGTGAGCAGCGACCCGATCCTGCACAACATTCACATGACGGGGGTGGCGTTGTATAACATTCCGTTTCCCATTGCGAACCATGTGGTGAACCGGGCTATGCAGCGCGACGGCGAAGTAAACCTGAAGTGCGATGCGGGCCACGTCTGGATGAATGCCGAAGTGCTGGTTGTGGACCACCCGTATTACGCGATTACCGACGCAAAGGGGAATTTCACGATCAAGGATGTGCCGCCGGGAACGTATACGATCGAAGCGTGGCACGAGGGATGGCACGTAGCGCGGCAGGAGTCGGTAATGGACGTGGATGCGCACCAGATGGTCAACCGTCCGATCTTCACCGACCCGCTGACGTGGGACCAGAAGGTGACGGTGCCGGCAAAGGGCACGGCGAAGGTAGAATTCACGCTCTCCGAAAAGTAGCGCTTGGGATTTGCACGAAACAGGTTGCGTCCGGGGGAGACTCGGGCCGAGGGGGGAATGGGCTTATATGTCCGCATATGAGCAGACCGAGTCGCTCGTCAATACCGATCTGACGAAAAAGTGGCTCTTTTGGGGAATCCTGTGGACACTCATCTTTCCGCTGATCGGATTGATGACGTCAGTGAAATTCAACTACCCGGATTGGCTGGGAACGGAGTCATGGCTCACCTGGGGAAGAATTCGCCCGGCGCACGTGAACGGCGTGATCATGGGCTCGTTTTCGACGACGTTCTTCGGGCTCTGCTTCTACATGATCCCAAAGCTCACCGGGATCCGCATGGTGGCGGAGAGGTGGGGCTACGCGGCGCTGTGGTTGTGGAACATCGGAGTCGTCGGCGGGACGATCGGCATACTGATCGGGCAGAACAAGGGGATTGAAGCGGGCGACTACCCGCTGTGGGCTGACTTATTCCTGTTCGCGGCATTTTTCATCCTGACCTACATGATCATCGCCACGATCGTGCAGCGGAAGGAGAAGGTGCTCTATATCTCGCTCTATTACGCGGCGGGAGCGATGGTATGGACGGCGATCAACTTTCCGCTGGGAAATATTCTGCTGCCGTTCCACCAGTTCGGAATCTACGGTGTGAACAGCGCGGCGCTGCACGGGCTGTACATCCACTACATCGTCGGATTGTGGATCACGCCTGCAGGGCTGGCGCTGATTTATTTCTTCCTGCCGCTGGCGGCGAAAAATCCGCTCTACAGCCATAAGCTGTCGCTGGTGGGGTTCTGGTCGCTGGCGTTCTTCTATCCGTTTGTGGGCATTCACCACTACCTCTACAGCCCGATACCAAACTGGACGCAGACAATCGCCATCGTCACCTCCATGATGCTAATCGTGCCGGTGTGGACGGTGACGCAGAATTTCTTCGGGACGATGGTGGGGAACTGGCGGGCGCTGCAGGACAGCTATGTGGCGAAGTTCTGCATTATGGGAGCGATCTATTACTTCCTGGGATGCTTCCAGGGGTCAACGGAAGCGCTTCGAGGGATGCAGCAGCTGACGCACTTTACGGACTTCGTGATTTCCCATTCGCATTTGACGATCTTCGGGACGTTCGTCATCTGGACGATGGCCGGCTTGTATTACGTGTGGCCGCGCGTAACGGGGCACGCGTTATGGAGCCGGAAGCTGGCGACGTGGCATTTCTGGCTTATTGCGGTGAGCTTCAGCGTGATGGCTGGAGTGCTGACGCTGATGGGATTGATGCAGGGAACGATGTGGGCCGACCAGGTGGACTTCGTGGACACGGTCGTGGCCATGAAGCCTTACTGGTTCGTGCGGACGCTTTCCGGCGTGGGTATGGACCTGGGCATTCTGTTCATGCTCATCAATTTCTATATGACGGCGATTGAGCCTTCTCCGCTTCCTGAAATGGATCGCGAGAAGTCGCTCACCCCAGCGGCGGCGGACTGACCATGCAAAACAAGCGAATCGACACGATGATTATGTTCATGGCGATCCTGTTCATGGGGCTCGCCGTATTCATCATGGGATTGCTGCCGTGGCTCGGGGACATGGGACATCACCGGATCACGACGGTCACGACGATGGACGGGAAGGTCGTCGAGGCGACGGACTACACGCCGTTGCAGGAGCGCGGGCGGAAGGTCTACATCCGGGAGGGCTGCTGGTATTGCCACTCGCAGTACGTGCGGCCGGTGACGGGCGAAGACCGGCGCTGGGGGCCTCCTTCGCAGGAAGGCGAGTATGCCTACGACGTGCCACATCTGTTTGGGACGCGGCGCATCGGGCCCGATCTGACCCGCGAGGGTGGGCGGGTGCACGACGATTGGCACTACGCGCACCATTGGGATCCGCGAATGGTGGTGCCGGACTCGATCATGCCGCGATTCCCGTGGCTATTCAACGGCACGGATTCGACGGGAAAGCCGATCCCGACCGAAGACATGGTCGCCCTCGTTGCGTACATTCAAAAGCTCGGGACGGACCTGGGGCCGTGGAGAAAGTACTTCAATTATATCGAGACAGGGGCTTCCGTGCCGTTCGTGCCGCCGACGATTACCGATGGCGTGGCGGAGGGCAAGAAGGTGTATGTGCGGCGCTGCATCGGGTGTCACGGCGCGACGGGCGACGGCGCGGGCCCGGCGGCTATTTTCCTGACAACCAAGCCGCGCGTATTCAAGGACGGGATTTTCAAGTTCCGGTCAACGGCATCGGGTTCGATTCCGACGGATGCCGACCTATTCCGGACAATCACGATGGGCGTTCGAGGGACGGCCATGCCTCCCTGGCATGAGTTGACCGAGACGGACCGGATGTACGTGATTCAGTATGTGAAGACGTTCTCGGATCGCTTCAAATTCGAGACTCCCGGCGACATTATCGTGATTCCCCCAGAACCACCCAACACGCCGGACTCCGTGGCACGCGGCAAAGCGGTGTACGAGCAAATGAAGTGCGCCGAGTGCCACGGAGCCGACGGCAAAGGAGACGGACCATCGGCGCCGACGCTGCGCGACAACTGGGGCAATCCGATCGCGCCGCGCAACTTCACCCAGGGCGGGAGCGTGATGAAGAGCGGGCCGGCACCGCAGGATATCTATAAGGCCTTCAGCACGGGGCTCGACGGCACACCCATGCCTTCGTACGCGGATTTCCTGACGCCGGACCAGCGGTGGGACCTAGTGCATTACGTGATGTCGTTTGGCCCGCCGGACACCTATTTGATCATTACGAAACCTGGGCAATAGAAGCGGGGGTCGTTTATGGATGACAGTATTCTTTTTTGGACGTTCATTGTGGGGCTGTGCATCGCACTGAACGGGTGCTGCATTTTCGTGCTGCTGGTGCGCCACGGGCAGTACAAAGATCCGGAGAAAGCCAAGTACGTGATGTACGAACATGAGCGACGCGATGACCGGAATTTCTCGCCGCAACTGGTGGACGTATGAGCGAGCGGCCGGCGGGGGTTTGGTTCCAATTGCGCGGCGGAGCGTGGCGGGTGGCTCTCTACGGACTTCTGGTCGCGGGGGCCGTTTCGTATCTCTGCATGAAATGAAATGCCGCGTGCCTGTGGCCGAAGGGCCTAAGCGACTGCGGCGCGCGTACAACCGTTCGGGATTATCCATCGTCTATGAGGGGGAAAAGGCTCCATGAGCGACCCGGAACATGAGATTCACACATACGAGTATTCCGGCATTCAGGAACGGCCTGGAAAAGTAAACCTTTGGCTGATCATCGTGTATATTGCCCTGGGGATATGGGGAATCTGGTACCTCTTCCGCTTCTGGAAAGTCGGATACTAAACCCGGGCCGGGAGAGCCCCGCCTCTCCCCATCGAATTCTAATGCGGCGGACAATCTCTTTCATCGGGATTCTGGCCTGTCTCCTCTGGTTCTCTCCTCGCTCGTCGGCCCAGTTCTACCACGACCCCCGGCGCAAAGAACCAATCGGGTTTTCGGTGGATTTGCCTGTCTCGGCGACCAAACTCTCGGACGCGGTTTCGAGGGTGGTGGAGAGCGGGACGATCGAGGGCACGCACATTTACCGCGGCGATCCGGACGTCGAAGACGCGCGCGCGGAGAGGTCGTCGAACGCCTTTCAGGACACGGCTCAGGAGGGTCAGGTTTTCTACAAGGTGCGCTACAAGGCGCTCTCGCCCGACCATTTTCCCGGAAGCAACGACATGGGGACGATTACGGTGCGGTACGTAGTTTTGCCCGTCAACGACCAGCGAAGCCGGCTGAAGATTGATGCGGTGTTCGTGGAAGATGCGGAAAGAGTCCATTGCTACTCCGACGGATCCGTGGAGATGGCGGAGTACGCGTCGGTAATGGACGAAATTCGCGGCGCGATGCCCTCCAAACGATTGAAAGCGACGCCTGCGGATGTGAACACGGCGGATAAAAGCGCGGGACTGCAATACGATCTGACGCAGGAGCGTGCGATGCTGACGGATGCGCGCTCGGCAGAGTCGAAGCTCGAACAACAATTGAAACAGCTGCAGTTTGATACGCAGGGAAGGATCAAGGCGGAGGCCATTCCGTTGAAGTCAGATCCGTACAACCACGCTTCTACAATCGAGCCCCTGAAAAAGGGACAAATCGTGACCGTTCTAACGACGTCGAAATACTGGTACAAGGTGCGGACGGAATCGGGAGAAGAGGGCTGGATCTATTACCTATTTTTGGATCCAGTGTCATGATCGGGAATTCAAAACTCCGAGCGTTTCAGCTTCTGATTTTCGCGGCGATTGCATTGACGTTCACCCCCTTGCAATGCGCAGCCCAGGATGCCGATAAGCCGGTTGACCGGATCTACGAGCACCCGCAGATTGACGTCCAGAAAGCTCTGGACTCGCTGGATGCATTTGCGACAGAGCGGCTGCCAACTCTCGATGGATTCGTGAAGGCCAATGCGGCGACGCTGGACCATTTTGAAAATCCGCACTATCAGCTCCACATTGACGTGAATTCGCAGGGAGTCTCGCAGACGCTTGTCTCGGTGACCGCGAAAATTACGGCGTGGTACGCGGGAGAGGACGCGGTGCACTCCCAATACGTGGTTATCCCGTCGAACGGGCGCCTCGAAAACGATTTTCTCGACAGGCTGAGCATTTACATGGAGAAGGGAGGCAAGGCAGGCCTCAGGCCAGCGTCTACGCCCGGCAGCACGCCATCCGCCGGGGCCACGGGACCGTCAGCCGACCCTCCAGCGTCAGCGGGAGATCCCGCCGACCCTCCGCCGGTGACGTCAAGCGACCCCGCCGTACTGGCCTCGAATATTGCGGCGCTTCGGGCGGAAAGGCAATCCGTGGAAGCGAAGGAGCGGAAGACACAGCAGCAAATTGACGAACTCTCGACGATTTCCAAAAACCAGAAGTATCTTGCGACTGTTGCCGTGGTCCGATCCGCACAAACGCCGGTATTCACCGATTCGGACGAGACCTCGAAGGTCCTATTCCATGCGGACCCGGACGACGAATTCGAAATCATAGACGGGAGATCCGGATTCGTTCATGTGAAGCTCGAAGGCGCGGTGACGGGATGGATTCGGGTGGCTCAATTGCTCCGGCCGGGAGAGTCGGACGAAGCCGACTCCTCGGCGAGCGCGAATTTCAACACTTCAAACGAACAAATCAAAACGTTCGACGGAGATTGGGCTCCCCTTAAGGGGAAACTCACGCTCTTCGTTTTTGCCGAACCTGTCCGAAAGCTTCCGGAGGGAACTCTAGGACAAAGCCAGCTGGAATTCGCCAAGCAAGTGTTTGTGGACGGCTATCGCGAGGCGAATCACACTGAACAGCCGGCTGAGGGCGTGGTGGTGGTGTTTCTGGGAGAAAAGGGTGGAGTGGCGGCGGCCGCACTGGCCGATATTCGGCGGTGGCGCGACGGATTGCTGACTGACAAGGCGTTCCTGGATAAGTGCTCGTTTGACCCGCCCGATTCCTTCCGTGACTCGATACCGGGCCCGGGTCGCAATCGTCCGGTTACGGGTGCGGACGCTAAAAATTGAGGGGGCGGTTTAGGATTTTTTGCCGGGAACGGGCGGCTTATTGGCAGGCAGAGGCGATGGCGGCGTTGTGGCGTGGCGTTTTCTCTGCGAAGGATCCCAGTCTTCCGGGGGAAACATTATTCGCCAAAAGAGAGGGGACCTTTCGGCGAATTGCAGGCCGACCTGCATGCGGTCGCCTTCCCTTTGACCTACGAACATTACCTGGCATGGAAGTTCCTCGGCGGTTTTCGAGTTCACAAGCATGATTTCTTGAGCTCTCTCCACGGCAGTCTTCATCATTACGAGGCAGCCGTGCGCGTTGACCGTGACCGTGTGGGTGTTTTCCTCGAAGGTCTGGCCGCCCTTGTGAAGCCCGCGCACGAGGACCGGCATCATGATTTGGACGCGCTGAGTACGCCGCTTTTTTTCGTAAATGTCAGACGCCGCGGTTTGCGGGTTCGCCTTGATTTCCGACATGGCTTCTCCCAAGAAATTTTCCCCTTTTGAGGAGGGAGGCGCAATCCCTCAAAAGAAGGGGTGAGCGCAGATGTTAAACAGCCGGCTGTCGCTCGGGAAGCGATGCTCCCTCCGGCATCGCGGACTCTCCGGGCAAGGCCGACTTGCGTGCCCCTCGAAGCTTGCCCAGGCGCATGGAATTGCCAACGACGAGCAGACTGCTGAAAAGCATGGCTAGAGCCGCCCAAATCGGTCGCAAGTGGCCCGTTGCCGCGAGGCCAATGGCGACAACGTTGTAGACAAAAGCCCAAAAGAGATTTTCCTGAATGTGGCGAAAGGCGTATTTGGCAAGACCGATGCTCCATGGGACGAGCAGGAGGTTTCCTGCGAGAATGTGGATGTCCGCGGCTTCCTTGCTGAGGTCCGTTCCCAGTTGATGAGCAATTCCTACGTCCGCTTTCGCCAGAGCTGGGGCGTCATTTACCCCGTCACCGATCATTGCTACCCTTCGGCCGTTTTTCTCCAGAGACTCGACGTACTCGACCTTTTGCCTCGGAAGTTTTTCCGCTGCCCATTGATCAATTCCCAATTCACGCGCTGCTTGCTCGGTGGAAATGCGACGGTCTCCCGAGAGTAGATGAACCTCCAGGCCGCGGGCCTGGCATTCGCGAACGACGGCCTTCGCGTTTGGGCGAAGCCGGTCTTGAAGGCGGATCAACCCGCGGATTCGGGCGTCCCAGCCGATATAGACGCGGCTTTCGAGATTCAGCGAGGAGACTTGGGATTCGAGATCGGGGGGCATCGCAAGGCCCCGGGAGGTGAGACTGGCGACGGTACCGGCAAAAACGTGAATCGATTCAGACAGCTGAGCCGCCAGGACATTTCCCTCGATGCCTTCTCCCGGGTGGTTAGCGAAGTCTGAGACGGCAAGGAGCGCGCTACCGGACGCACGAAATTCCTCCAGAATGGCGCGGCCGAGGTGGTGCTCGGAGGAATTCTCGAGGGATGCCGCAATTTGAAGAATTTGTGAATCGGTGGCGCCTGAGGTGTGGCTCACGCGCACTTCGGTTACATGCAACCGACCCTCGGTGAGTGTCCCCGTCTTATCGAACACGACCGTGTTGACGCGGCGAAGGCGCTCGAGTACCTCAGGGACGCGAATCAAGACACCCTCGGCGGCGGCGCGGCGAATCGCTACAAAGGTGGCCATGGGTGTAGCGATCCCCAAGGCGCACGGGCACGCGACAACGAGGATGGCAAGTGCGTTGAGGAATGCGTCCATCGGGCGGTGGAGGGCGTAAGCGAAATAGAGGCCGACAGTGAGGGCTAATGTGAGAGTAACGCCAGTGAACCAGGCCGAGACGGTGTCGACGAGCGAGGCAAGTGGCATGCGCGCGCCAATGGCCTCGAGGCAGAGCCGCTCAATTTGCGCCTGAACCGTACCTTCGCCAATCTGCGTGGCTTCGTAGAGGAAGGAGCCATCGAGATTCATGGAGCCTTGCAGGACGCGATCACCGGGACCGCGAGGTTGGGGAAGCGACTCCCCCGTGAGGATGGACTCGTCCACGGTCGTGAGCCCGTCGAGGATCCGGCCATCTACTGCCAATCGTTCCGCTGGAAGGGCGCGCAAGACGTCGCCGACGCCGATGGACTCGACAGGCACGAGTTCTTCCTTGCCGTCGCAAACACGTCGAACTTCAGGGGGAGTTTCCTTGGCGAGCGTACGCATGGCCGAGGCCATTTGGGAGCGCGCCCGGGCGTGGAGGTATTTGCCGAGTGTCACGAGGACGATAACCATGGAGGCGGTGTCGAAATAGACGTGCCTGCCGTGGAGAATGGTGATGCGCGCGGAATAGAAAAAGGCGGCGAGGGTGCCGAGGGCGATGAGGGAGGCCATGCTGAGGCGCAGGTGGCGAATCTCGTGGACGGCGAGTTTCAGGTAAGGATAGCCGAGGCCGAAAATTACCGGCGCCGAAAGCGCCATGAGCAGGTATTGAATCTGAATGCGAAGATGATCGTCGAGATCGGGATAAAGGTAGAGAACCCAGGAAAAGGTCATGATCGCGCCGGATAGAACGGTTCCAAAGGCAAGAAGCACGAGAAAAATCGATTCGGCGCTGTCGCCTTCCTCTCCGCCGCCCGCGAGTTGATAGACAAAGGCGCAGCCGGAGCAACAGAAGGTCTTCGTTCCTGTTTCGGTGGCGACCTCGGCTCCCGGCCCGCCAAGAGCCAGGCCGCAATGCGCGCAAATTTTTGCGACTGTCATTTCGTGTCGCGACTCCTGCGGGGAAGCGCTCAGAGCATCCCGTGGTGCATCAT
>Ga0335072_10013976_pt1 | contig 11411 bp, 11 predicted proteins | sample Lox_Sample_21_FD_206725 | JGI IMG/M metagenome (GOLD analysis project Ga0335072, IMG submission 206725) | Soil microbial communities from Loxahatchee National Wildlife Refuge, Florida, United States - Lox_Sample_2.1 | ecosystem: Environmental > Terrestrial > Soil > Wetlands | place: USA...
GCCGCCAACGGCGCGCCACTGCTTGATAATGCGCAACCCGTGATCGCTGCCGGCCATTACGCCGGTCAAATAGACGGCGCGAACTTCAAAATCTTTAGGAACCGGAATCGTCTTTTCGACGATCGGGGCTGTGAGGATTCCTGGGATCGCGATCTGTTGGTTGGCTTTCAGGAAATTGCTCGACGCAGGAATGTGATTGACCTCGCGGATGGCGTCTGCCAGTTCGGACGACGTTAGATAACTCGTCTTTCCCAGGAAATGCCGGGCAATGGTCGGGAGCGCCTCACCTCGCTTGGCTGTGTAGAGTTCCATGCCAGCGGGAGCGAGCTTAGGATCGGGAACGGAACTTTTGTTTGCCGGAATGTTTGCACTGGCAGGCTGCAAGTGCGGCGAATTCTTACCGTCGCCGGCTGGTGCCATCGATTGAACGGTTTGGGCGTGCACCGCAAAATTGAGGTGCGAGTGCGATCCAAGCCGCCACGCGGCGGCGGCAATAAGCAGACAAGAAATCCCTGTGATGATGCGAAAAGACGAAAGGCGCAAGCTTTCCTCCCCAAACCACCTTGAAATTCGATCGTAGCGGGCATCCTCGTAGTATCGCTAGTTACGTGCGGACTAACCCGGTTGACTGAATGAGTACATTGACGTCCGGGAGGACACGCGTTTTTTTCCCTTTTCGCTAGCCTCTTGAGGTTTTGATTGGCGGCCAAGCTCAGGTGTTCTGCCCTCTTCGTTACCCGGTTACGCCAAAAGCCAGTACAGATTCCTTCCGCGATGGTGCAAAGTATTTTCTCCCGATCAGGAAAACAGGTGTAGATTTATGCACCATAATGTGGCACGTCCCAAGCTTAAGTGCCTTAATTTGTTAAGCTTATGTAATTCTTGGGCTGGCAACATCCGTGGTCAGCGGGTTGCTTTGTTCTTAGACGCTAGAGCCGGAAAACGGCCAATGAAAGGAAATTGTCCGCATCAGATTAAGCCGGACAGGGATCTTATGAGAACGAATCTTGCAACCGTGCTGGATCCGAACCGTCGCAGCAATGATGCGGGGGAGTTTGAAGCTGCGCTGCGCCGGCGGATTGTTGGGCAGGACCAGGCGATCGAGAAAGTCGTCGAAATTTATCAGATGTTTCTGGCCGGACTGAACGCGCCGGGGCGTCCGGTGGGAAACCTGCTGTTCTTGGGACCGACCGGATCAGGCAAAACGCGTGTCGTCGAGGCTATGGCTGAGGCGCTATTTGGAGATTCGCGGGCTTGCATCAAGATTGACTGCGCCGAGTTTCAGCACTCGCATGAGATCGCGAAGCTGATCGGTTCACCTCCGGGATATCTCGGACACCGCGAGACGCATCCTTTGCTGACTCAGGAAGCGTTAAACCAGTGGTTCACGGAGAAGTTGAAACTTTCGATCCTGCTGTTCGATGAAATTGAAAAAGCTTCGGACTCTTTGTGGCAGTTACTGCTCGGCATTCTGGATAAAGCCACATTGACGTTGGGCGATAACCGCCGCGTGGACCTTTCGCAGTGCATCATCATCATGACCTCGAACCTCGGCGCCGGCGAGATGATGAATCTTGTCGACGGTGGATTCGGATTCGCGCCGAAGGTGGTCGAAGTCGATGAAGCGTTCGACGACAAGATTCAGCGGACGGCAGTGGAAGCGGCGCGGCGGAAGTTTACGCCGGAGTTCATGAACCGCATCGACAAGACTGTGGTGTTCAAGACTCTGCGCGATGAGCATCTATCGCAGATTCTGGATATTGAACTTGGCCTGGTGCAGCAGCGCGTTCTAATGGCCGCCGGAACAAATCAGTTCGTCTTCAATTGCACGCAGTCCGTAAAAGACTATTTGCTAAAGGAAGGGACCGATCCGCGTTACGGAGCTAGGCATCTGAAGCGCGCCATCGAACGCAACCTCGTCTTCCCGCTGGCAAACCTGGTTGCCACTGGACAGGTAAAGCTGGGCGATTTCGTGCGCGTCGATATGGCATCGGAGAACAAGATGATTTTCGTCAAGGAAGCCGAGAATGCGATGGCTCCCGTGCTGCTGGAACGTTACGGCGCAGCGGCAGCGAGCCAGCCTTCAACCCGTGCGGCACGGACCGCGGCAAATAACCGGCGCGACTTCGGAGCAAGTCCGTCGGTCGCCGAGAGCAAATAACAATTCGAATTCTGCAAGACCCTCGTTGGACCCGCATCTCGCGAGGACTTCGGCGCCGGAACCTCCGGCGCCTTTTTTGTTGCAGAGCGCGATTGCGTTTCAGGAATATACTCCCGTCTCGCAAAGGCGGCGAGACGTGAGATATCCCACGCTTAGCCTGACCTCATGTGGAGCTCGGCTATAATGGACTGTAACGCGGGTGGGTTCACACCTCAGTCTCCTGCCGTTTCAGAGGGAACATTCCGCCTCGTTGCCACATCTCTTTAACTTCTAACTGCAGAAGGAGCTTGTCTCGATGGCCATCCAGAAGACCGACAAGATTTGGCACAATGGGAAACTGATCAACTGGGATGACGCGACCATTCATGTCATGTCGCACGTCGTTCACTATGGCTCTTCGGTCTTCGAAGGTATCCGTTGCTATAACCCACCGTCCGGGCCGGCGATTTTCCGCGCCAACGAACACATCGAGCGTCTGCTGAATTCCGCGAAGGTATACCGCATTGACGTGCCTTTCACCCGAGACGAGATTGTGCAAGGCATGATCGAGACGGTCGGCCACAACGGTGCCTGGCCGTGTTATGTGCGCCCGATAGTTTTGCGCGGATACGGCGAGGCTGGCGTAAATCCCTTCAACTCGCCGACTGAGGTCTACATCATTAACTATCCGTGGGGAAAGTACCTGAGCGGCGAAGCGGAAGGTTGCGACGTCTGCGTTTCTTCGTGGACTCGCCTAGCTCCGAACACCTTGCCGGCGATGGCCAAGGCAGGCGCGAATTATATGAATTCGCAGTTGATCAAGATGGAAGCGATCACCAACGGCTACGTGGAAGGCATCGCGCTCGATGTGAACGGATTCGTCAGCGAAGGCTCCGGCGAGAATCTGTTCATCGTGCAGCGAGGTAAGCTGATCACCGCGCCGCTGGGCAACTCCGTACTGCCGGGGATTACGCGCGATTCGATACTGCAGATCGCTCGCGAGCTGAACATCCAGATTGCCGAGCAGATGATTCCGCGTGAGATGCTCTACATTGCCGACGAAGCGTTCTTCACTGGCACGGCGGCGGAGGTAACGCCAATCCGGACGGTCGACAAGATTAAGGTTGGCAACGGCTTGGTTGGTCCGATTACGAAGACGCTGTTGAAGGAGTTTTACGCGATTGTGCGCGGCGAAAAGCCCGATCGCTATGGATGGCTCACTCCCGTGCCTGTCCGCAGCAAACAACCTGTGAGCGTATAATCCTGTGGTCCGATAACCCAGCAAGGGGCGCGATCCTGCGCCCCTGTTGCTCGTCTGCTCATAATTGACCCAAAATTTCGAAAAGAGGAGAAGCATTATGCATCTGACTCCCGAGTTCGTCATCACCTACCGCAACATGATGGTTGACGGTATTCGCCGTGAAGCGGAAACGACCAGGAAAGTTATTGCTGCTATACCCGAAGCGAAGTCAGATTACCGTCCCGATCCGCACGCTCGGACAGCAAAAGAATTGGCCTGGCATATCGCCGCCAGCGACGTCCATTTCCTCGAAGGTATCCTGGCTCTCAAGTTCGATGCGAACGAACCCACCGACAAACCCGCGACCATCGCCGAAATTTCGGAGTGGTATGACCGGAAGCTTCAGCCCGCACTGAACCGCCTGGCCGACATGCCCGCGGAAAAGCTGCTTACACCCATCAACTTTGCGGGCATCTTCAACTTTCCGGCTGTTCTTTATCTGAGCTTCTTGAACAACCACGATATCCATCATCGTGGCGCCCTGGTCACTTACCTGCGGCCGATGGGAGCAAAAGTACCTTCCGTCTACGGGGGCAGCCACGACGAGCCGTTCCAGATGCCAAAACCGGAGGAGGCAGTCGCATAGAAGTCTCACCAGATTTAGTTAGGCCGCCTGCGAAGGCGGCCTTTTTGTTTTGGGTTTACGAAGAGGGAAAAATCTTCACGAAACTTTACTCGCCTCAACCACGCCGCCGCAGGTGCAATCGTGTTTGATAAGGTGGAACATCATACATCAGCGGTAACCCGAGTCGGAATTTCATGAACCGGAAAGGGGCCGAGCTATGGGGCGAGTTGCGAACCTTTTCTACTATGGCAGAGTGACCGCGCGACAGTGCGTCAGAGGGCGCTTCGTCTTTTCACCTTTATTGGCAGCAAGCCTCGCCTTTATGGCCGGGTGTGCTTCGATGCAGGTTCGCCTCGGGATGAAAGTCGACCTCGCCAAAATTCCAGCGAAATCGATCGACGCGAAATTAGCGGGGGGAGCCGGGCATTGTGCCGGGAGGAAAATCCGCTCTGATCGTAACGGTTCTTCAATCTGACGGCAAAACGCTAGTTACGGAGGGCAAGGGTGGCGGCAAAGTAATGTGGCGAGATCTGCAAGTCGCCGCCGAGGTCGTCAAGGTGAACGGCAAAGGAACCGTTACTTTGGCCAAGGATCCGCGCGTCAGCGATGGGAAAGTTGGGCATGTAACCATCACTGTACCCAGCCACCCAGAACTGAAAGCTGAACTCGGCATTCCTGTTCGCTACAACTCAGCGTTTGTCGCCAATTTTTCGGGTGCGCCCGGACAGAACGGTCTAGACGGGAGCAATGGCACAGACGGAATCAGCGGCACTCCGGGATCAATCGACCCTAACAATCCCTCGTCAGGGGGTAATGGGACGGATGGGACCGATGGGCGGGATGGCGACAACGGAGGGCCCGGGGGCGACGCCCCAGCGGTTCAGGTGCGCGTCACCCTGCGCACCAGCGATCCTGCCTTACTTCAAATCACGGTGGCAGCATCGGGAAAGACGAAGCGGTACCTCGTCGATCCGAATGGCGGATCACTGACGGTCAAAGCGGACGGCGGCCCCGGCGGATCGGCAGGTCGTGGCGGCCGCGGTGGACGTGGCAGTATGGGCGGATCGGGATCTCCGAATGGAAACAATGGGCGTGACGGACTGGATGGGCACGATGGCCTCAGCGGTTCGGATGGCCGCGGAGGCCTTATCACGGTAACCTATGATCCAGCGGTCAAGCCTTACTTGGACAAGATTCACCTCTCCGCGCAAAACGGGCCAAAGCCGGTTTTTGACCAACAGACAGTGGCGGCGCTGTGGTGAATTCCACCGCCCGTTCGCGTGATTATGCGCGGCCTTTGTCCAAGCTCCATCGCCCCGAGCCAAATTGCGTGATCAGCAGCGCCCCTCCCAGCATCGACAAGTTCTTCATGAACATGATCATCTGGATCTGGTGCATCATGGGGTCGCTGGCTGCCCAGAAGTTGTGCATCACCGGAGTGATCCCAATCAGAAATAGAGCAATCAGCCAGCCTCCAAGGCGTGCGCGATATCCGAGCAGAATCGACAAGCCGCCCAGCAGAGCTATCACTCCCGAGAACGGTACCGCAATCGAAGCCAGCGGCACTCCTTGCGACGCAGCGAAAGCAATGGTCCGGCTGGAAAAGTGATTGAAGGCGGCCACCACGAAGATGAGCGCAAACAAAACCCGGCCTAAGAAAACTAGCGGCGCCGCCAGGGACGGCGTTGCCACAGATATGGATTGATTCGAAAATGTTGTACTCGACATAGTCGTTCCCTCAAGAGCAGATTTATTGAATTCCAGTCGATCTTGAATGACTCTGTGCGTCACGCCTTAAGAGTTGGCTGTGAGCTGCTACACAAACTTGGATGAAGGATTTCCCGCGTTGGTTACAATAAATAACTAAGAATTCTTGCAATACTACGTACTTTGGAGTAACTTAGTTATTGACTGGGTTGTGCGCCGGTCAGGGGTTTTGCATGAAGCGAGCTGCCAAGAGTCCATCCCCGTGCGCAATCGGGGGGCTGCTGGAATTATTGACGCGCCCGTGGACCTTGCACATACTCTGGGCGCTGGGCGCCCACGGGCCCATGCGCTTTAGCGTGCTGCGCAAAAACGTGGAGGGTATCTCTGCGCGTGTACTGACCGAGCGGCTACGAACTCTGGAAGAAAAAGGATTCGTCTTTCGCCACTACGAACCGACGATCCCGCCGGCGGTTACCTACGGCATCACGGAACGCATGCAGGATATAGAAAAGGTATTCGTTCAGCTGGAAGCGTTGGGGCGCAAATGGGATGCTGAAACAGGCAACTCTGCCGAATCGAAACCTCCTCATCGCTTGCATGACTGAGAGGTTGTCAGCAGTTTCAATTTTGTCCCCTATTTCTCGACTGCCCATGCCATGCCGTCCGGTCCGTTCCCGGTGGCGATGCGGCCGGTCACGCTCAGCGTTCTCAAATCTACTACGGCGACATAGTTGTCTGGACTCACAGCCACGTAGGCGTGCGAGCCATCAGGAGAAATAAGAATTCCCGCAGCGCCGTGGCCGAGCGGCAGCCGCTTGCTTTCTTTCCGGGCCGTTGCATCCAAGACTACGAGATCTCCGCTTCCAAGATCGGAGATCAACACCAGCTTTCCGTCGGGCGTGAACTTGAGGCGATTCGCGGCCTTGGTGTGATCTTCAAAAGTAGCGGCCACTTTTCGGGCGGCGAGATCGATCACTGAAACGGTTCCATCATGCGAGTTTGCCGCCCACAGTTCTTTCCCATCCGGAGAAACATCAAATCCTTCCGGGCCCTTTCCTACCGGGATGACCGTCTGATCCCATCCCGAGGCGTCGGCTTTCCTATCGCGATCAAGAATGCTGATCGAATCAGAGTTTACGTTGGATGTATAGATTCGACTTTCATCCATCGTCACCGCCAGCATATGGGTGCGGTTCTGGCCGAGGCCGAGAACCCAACCGATCTTCTTGGTCGCAGGATCGTAGCGTCCAATCGCCTTGCTTCCCTCTGCCGTGAAATAAACCTTGCCGTTCACCATGGCTAGGCCATGTGGAGCAATCAAAGCTCCGAGATCGACTGGCATAAGCGTCCTTCGTGCACTTAGGTCGATCACTGTCAATGTATGCTGCGGATTGCGGAAGGCTCCGTAGTTTGAGATGTAGGCGAACTTTCCATCTTCCGAGGCGACCACTTCATGCGGATCTTCACCAGCGGGGACTCGGGCGAGGACTTTGGAACTCTCGGGATCGATAATAGCCAACATTTGATCGTTCTTTTCGAGAACCAGCAGATGGGTGGATTGAGCTGTTGCGATGGTCGCTGCCATACAGACCGCGATGGAGATGATTCGTCGGAAGATCATAGTTGTCACCAAAAGCCTATTCTGCCTGAATGTCAGGACAGCCGTCGAAAGCCATTATTTTTGCAGGGCAGCCGGGAAGTTGGTCATCACCGTGACCGAGTCGCTGACCTGCTGGGAAACGCGATAGAGGAAGAGTTTCCTGTCATTAGGACTGAGTTGGTAGTAGGGCGAGGGCATGGACCAGTTGCTCACCATAAGTTGCGGAGCTCCGAATTCGTAAGGACCCAGCTTGCTGCCTGAGTTCAAAGGCATAGGCGCGCCCTTATAGCGGAGCTCGCCTGGCCATCCGCCAGTTGGCCGAAGGCGGGTTACTCCAACATTCCTGGCGATCATCCGAAAGGCAGTGTACGAACTGGCGAGCATCGGCTATTACCTAGGTCATCTTGGGGAAGGTGACGATTCGGGCGATGATGCTCAAAGAGCGTCACCATAGAAGAGACTTCCAGGGGAAAGTCTGCCATGAATATTGACGACCTGCTGCGGATTGCCACGGAACGGCGCGCCTCGGACTTACACCTCAAGGTAGGCAACTATCCGCATTTGCGCATCGACGGCGAATTGGTGCCGTTGACCGACCAACCGCGGATCAGCGCGGAAGACATGCTGAACATGGCGTTCAGCATGATGTCGGCGCGGCAGAAACAGAAATTCAAAGAGACTACCGAAATCGATATGGCCTATGGCGTCGCTGGCCTGGGACGGTTCCGTGTCAATATCTTCCAGCAGCGCGGCAATGTGGGACTGGTCCTCCGCGTGATTCCCACCAAGATTCGCGCGCTGGATGAACTTTTCCTGCCCAAAGTCGTCGAGCAGATTTGCGACATGCCTCGCGGACTGGTGCTGGTCACGGGCGTGACCGGTTCCGGTAAATCCACGACGCTCGCTGCGATGGTGGACCGCGTCAATTCGTCTCGGTCGGAGCACATCGTCACAATCGAGGACCCGATCGAATTTTTGCACCGCGACAAAAAAGGATACGTGAATCAGCGCGAGATCGGCGTCGACACACCGTCATTCGGCGCTGCGCTGCGCGCTTCTTTGCGTCAAGATCCCGACGTTATTCTGGTCGGCGAAATGCGCGACCTGGAAACGATTTCAACCGCTCTACATGCTGCAGAAACCGGTCATATGGTGTTCTCGACTTTGCATACTCTGGATGCGGTTGAAACCATCAACCGCGTCATTTCGATTTTTCCGCCGCCCGAACAAAAGCAGGTTCGTATGCAACTGGCGGCTGTGCTTCGCGCGATCATCAGCCAACGATTGGTGCGCCGCTGCGACGCCGAAGGACGTGTGCCTGCAGTCGAAGTCATGATCAACACGGCGTACATTCGCGAATGTATTCTCGTTCCCGAAAAAACGCGCTCTATCCGCGACGCAATCGCCGCCGGCACATCGCAGTACGGTATGCAGACATTCGACCAGTCGCTTTGGGATTTGTTCCAGGCCGGCCTGGTCAACTACGAAACGGCATTGGAAAACGCCTCAAACGCCGACGACTTCAAGCTGCGTATGCAAGGTATCGCTTCGACGTCCGATCTCTCCCGCCAGTCGATGCAGTCGGCCGGATTCGGGGGAAGGTAGGGAACAGAGTTCGCGGACGACGGATCCGAACATCACAAGCTTTGCTTGTCCTCCTTACTGGGCGCGAGTCATCGCGCCCTTTTTTCTTCTCCGGAATCAGAGACCAGCCAGAGCGGTGCCCTCAGCGCTCGCGACTCAGGACTCGATGCGCGGGACTAGTTGCGTTATTGTTAGCGCATGGCATTCTCGCGGCCAAAGAAGCGCAGCTATTCCGAAGACGAACTCTACCAATATGCGATTGAGGCCCTGGGTCGCCGCATGCGAACCATCGCGGAACTCAAGCGCATGATGCGGGTGCGAGTGGAAGAAGCTGAATCAGAATACGGTCAGACGTTGATCGAATTGGTAATCCGAAGGTTGAAAGATCAAGGATATTTAAACGACTCGCAATATGCGGCGTCGTTTTCTTCTCTGCGCCGGGACAACCAGAAGTTCGGACGGCTGCGTGTCATCACCGACTTAAAGGCAAAGGGCGTGCACGGCGCGGTGATCGATAAGGCAGTCGACGCTACGTTCGATGGCATAAACGAAGAAAAACAAGCCCGCGAGTATCTGCAGAAGAAGCGCCTCAAAAAACCCTCCGATCAAAAGCAAGCGGCGCGCATTTTTCGCCACCTGGCGCGGGCAGGCTTTGGTTCAAAGACGATTTTCGCGATTCTGAAAAAATGGGATGTCGATGATGAACCTTTGAGCACGCTCGAAAGCGAAACGGAATAAACCAGCTCGAAAGTCCTTTGCTCACTGTCCACTTCCTCGAGCCCACTTTCAGATTTGCCTGTTTGTCGGCTATATTACATACTCTCTGCATTGGGGTTCCCATCACAATTGAGGAGAGGGCTATGAAAACAAAGTGGGTGTTAATCGTCGTGAGTGCCGCAGCACTGGCTGCAACAACTTTTTCATTTGGTCAGGACTCGAGTACGTCCGACAAGAGTGCATCAAGCGGTAAAGAAAGCGCGATGAAGAAAGACACGAAGGCTGCCGTGAAGGATACCGGGAAAGGCACGAAAACGGCTGCCAAAGACACGGAAAAGGGCGCCAAAGTAGCCGCCAAGGATACCGGAAAAGGCGCGAAAGTAGCGGCCAAGGATACAGGGAAAGCCGCCGACAAAACCGGAAAAACCGTGAAGAAGGGCTTCAAAGATGTGTCGCATAAGATGAAGAAGAGCGACGACAAAACCGCCGATAAGACGGCCACCGAAACCACGAAATAGTTTTCGGAACGGTCCATCACAGAGGGCACGGAGAAGCGCAGAGGGATAGCTGTGCTGCTCTGTGTCCTCTTTGGTTTTAATTTAGAATTGAGTCTTCATGCTGACCGGTTCGCAAATCCGCCGCAAATTTCTGGACTTCTTTGTCGAAAAAAGGCACAGGGAAGTGCATTCCTCTTCGCTCGTTCCCGCCAATGACCCCACGCTCCTGTTCACCAATGCCGGAATGAATCAGTTCAAAGACGTCTTTCTCGGCCTTGAGAAGCGCGACTACGTCCGGGCGACAACTTCGCAGAAATGCGTGCGGGCCGGCGGAAAGCATAACGATCTCGAAAATGTCGGCTTCACCAATCGCCACCACACGTTTTTTGAGATGCTGGGTAATTTTTCTTTCGGCGATTACTTCAAGAAAGATGCGATTGCCTATGCATGGGACTTGATCACTTCACCCGAGTGGTTTGGGATTCCTGCAGGGAAATTGTATGTGACGGTCTTCAACGGAGAGGGTGGGTTGCAGCGCGATGCTGAGGCGTATGACTTGTGGGCTGTGCAGGGCGTGCCGAAGGACCGCATCTTCGAAATGGGGATGAAGGACAACTTCTGGCAGATGGGAGACACCGGTCCATGCGGTCCCTGCAGCGAAATTCACTATGACATGGGACCGACGGCTTCCGATCAGGGGCACACGGACTGCGCGTTCACGTGCGATTGTGGCCGCTACGTCGAGATATGGAATCTCGTGTTCATGCAATTCGATCGCGATGCATCGGGCAAGCTGACACCACTTCCCAAGCCGTGCGTCGACACGGGCATGGGCCTGGAGCGCGTCACGGCAGTTCTACAGGGAGTGATCTCAAATTACGAGACAGACTTGTTTACGCCGTTGATCAAGCGCGCGGCGGAATTGACCGGCGCGTCGTTGAGGAAGGAACTGGATAAAGAGTCGCGTACCAAGTCAGCAGCTTCGCTGCGAGTGATTGCCGATCATTCTCGTGCGGCCACATTTCTAATCTCGGACGGTGTGTTGCCATCGAATGAAGGCCGCGGGTACGTGCTGCGCAAAATTATTCGCCGCGCCATCACGCATGGACGTCTGTTGGGCCAGACGAAACCCTCTCTGCACGAAATGGTTTTCGCCGTGCGCGATCTGATGAACGACGCGTATCCGGAGCTGAACGAAAGTGCGGAAAGAGTTTCGAAAGCCGTACGCAATGAGGAAATCCGGTTTGCTCATACCATGGAAGTTGGGCTGGAGAGATTGGAAGCGATTCTGAAAAGCTCCT
>Ga0335072_10013977_pt1 | contig 11411 bp, 7 predicted proteins | sample Lox_Sample_21_FD_206725 | JGI IMG/M metagenome (GOLD analysis project Ga0335072, IMG submission 206725) | Soil microbial communities from Loxahatchee National Wildlife Refuge, Florida, United States - Lox_Sample_2.1 | ecosystem: Environmental > Terrestrial > Soil > Wetlands | place: USA: Florida...
AGTCGGGTTCGTTGTCGCGCAGCACGGTGCGCACCAGCTCCGGCGCGATCGCAAACCCGTATCGGAACTTCTCGTCGGGAATCGCTTCTCGCACTGTTCGTTTGGGGAAGTCGAGCACGACATGCTGTGCGCCGATAACCAGCTCCACGGGGTAGCCGATGCCGTCACAGATCTCGTCTGAAGCCAACATGATCGGCTCAAACACCGCTCGCAGCGGCTCTAGCAGCGACTCGCCGGTGGCGGGTCCCCACCCGGCTTTTTCCGCCGCCAACACGGGCTGCATACGGGCGGCGTAATCGGCGATGTAGGCCGCCTTGCCGGTGGTGAAGATCGCCTCGACCTGATCGGTGGGCAGCGGGTGGTTCAGCGAGTTGAGTTGTGCGCCGCAGAATTCAGCGCTCGACCCGGGCATCATCAGCAGGCCGCGGTCATGTCCGTGCGTGCGCATCTGGTCGAGGAACACCATCTGGTCGGGAAAGATGTTGGCCGGGTCGCCGTGGTCGTCGTTGAGGTCACGCAACTCGGGGTCCAGAAAGCACGGCGGGCCGGCTGACGGGATCACCCACGTCGCACCGACCTGCGCGACGTATTGGCGGGCCCGGTCCATCTGGCGTTGCCGCTTCTGCTTGCCGAACGTCTCCTTGGCGCGCGCCGGCATGTCGTAGACCATCGGGTACCAGATCGCGCCGGAGTACTGCAGCATATGCACGTCAATGTCGCCGAAGTCCGCATGCAGTACGTCGAGGTCCACCGGGCGGGCGTCGTTCATGTTGAACGCTGTGGTCTCGCCGTCGGAAACCACCAGCGCGGAATCGCCGATCGGGCCGTCCGCGGGAGCCCGTAGCGCGATGACCATTACGTCGAGGTCGCCTTTCGGCCCGCTGACCCGGTGTTTGACCGAGTCGGTGGTCTCAAAGAACCGGTGGAAGCCCAGGCCGTGCAACGCATTTTTCAAGTCGGGCACCGGATAGTCCGGCAGCAGCACGACGGCGTCTTTGTTGACGTGCTCGGCCAGCAGCTTGGCGTCGAAGTGGTCCTTATGCAGGTGCGAGACGTACAGGTAGTCGCAGTCGCCTAGGGCATCCCAGTCCAGCCCGCTGTTGTCTGGGAAGGGAAACCACGACGCGAAGTAGGCCGGATTGACCCAGGGGTCGCACAGAATGCTGCCCGCCTGCGTCTCGATCCGAAAGCCGGCATGCCCGACGCTCGTTAACCGCACTAATGCCCTTCAAAACTCGTTGCTCAACGCTGATGTCCCGCCGACCCGAGCTTAACGGGAGCCTGGACCCCGCGTGCTCCCCGCCCGAGCACGGGCTTTCACACCGATCCCCGTTGCAAGGTAACGTCCGCGCTATGTGGGCGACGGTCTTGCTGCTGGCCCTTGTCGCGACGGCGGACCCGGTGCGCAACGGAACCGCCGCTCTGCTGTGTTCACGTCCCCGGCCCATGCTTAATCTGCTCGCATTCTGGTTTGGCGGCATCGCGGTGAGCCTGCTCCTCGGACTGGGTTCGCTGTTCGTGTTGCGCAACTTCGCGTTGACGGCTATCCAAGATCTGGCGTCCGCGGCCGCGACGTCCACCGCCAGGCATATTCAGATTGCTGCGGGCGTCGTCGCATTGCTGGTCGCCCTGCGAATCTTCATGCGTGAGCGCGCGGGCTTGGCCGAGGGTGTTTCCTCGACGGTCGGACAGCAGCCGAAGGTAGCTGGCCCACTGTCCTGGTTGTCGACGCGCGCCCGCAATACGCTCGAGGGCGGGTCGCTGTGGGTGGCATTCGCGGCGGGTCTCGGAGCGGCGACGCCGGTCGAGTACCTCGTGGCGCTCGTCGTCATCCTGTCCTCGACTGCTGCGACCGGCGCGCAGGTCAGCGCAGTGCTGTTGTACACCGTGGTGGCGTTTGCGGTCGCCGAGATACCGCTCGTCGGTCACTTGGCAGCACCGGCGCGGACCCGCGACGTTATGCACCGGCTGCACATCTGGCTGCGGGCTCGCCGCCGGCAGACCGTCGCCGTCATCCTTGCGGTCGCGGGTATTTTGCTAATGGCCACCGGTATAGGCAGCTTCTGAGGCGGCTAAGCGGGGAACCGTCGGCTCCGATCGGCCCTGTGCCGGAGGCGGTTTCACTCGCGACGGCCACCAGTTTCCGCGACCAACCAACACGGCCAACGCCGGCACCGTAATAGTGCGGACCAGGAAAGTGTCGAGCAGTAGCCCGATTCCGATGATGAATCCGGCCTCGACCATGGTCGTCAGACTGCCGAACACCAAGCCGAACATCGAGGCGGCGAAGATAAGACCCGCCGAGGTGATCACGCCGCCGGTCGAACTCACGGTGCGTATTACGCCGGAACGAATACCGTGCAGCGACTCGTCCTGAATGCGGGAAATCAACAGCATGTTGTAGTCGGCCCCGACGGCGACTAAGACGATAAAGGTCATTCCGGGGACCGTCCACGACAGGGCCTGGCCAAGCACTAACTGAAATGTGATGACTCCTATACCCAGCGCCGACAGATACGAAATCACTACCGAGGCGATCAAATAGAGTGGCGCGACGATCGCGCGCAGCAAGGCGATCAAAATCAGCAGCACCACGATGATGGTCACAGCGATGATGTAGCGAAGGTCGTGGTTGTAGTAGTCGCGGATATCCCGGAGCGTCACCGAGAATCCCGCCATCGATACCTTGGCGTCAGCCAGTGAGGTATTCGGTTGAGCCCCCCGCGCGGTATCCATAATCGAATTGATCTGGTCCATAGCGGCGGTGCTGAACGGGTTGAGGTCGGTTTGGATCAAGTACCGCACCGCGTGACCATCGGGCGAGACGAAAGCTGCGGCAGCCTTCTTGAAATCGTCCTGAACCAGCACCTGCGGAGGAATGTAGAACCCCGCCATCGACGGTGCCGATGCATCGGACTTCATCGCCAAGAGAAACCCGGACGCATCACTGAGTCCGGCGCCCATCTTCTTGGTCTGCTCGACCAGTTCTTGCACGCCGTCGGCCAATTGCCGGCTGCCGTCGGCGAGTTGGTCGGCGCCATGCTGCATGACTGCCAAGCGGCCGGTTAGATCCCCCGCGCCGAGTGAGTGCATGGCAGTGCCAGCGTTATTGAGTGCGTCCCGCAACCCCTTTGTCGCCGACTCCAGGGTCTGAGTGCCCTGGGTGGACTGCAGCTGTCGAGCCAGCTCGGCGATCCGGTCGAACGCCCCGTTTTGTTGGGCGGTGACCAGCCGTTCCAACTGGTCGCGAGCGCTTTGACAGGACGGATCGCTGGCGCAGACCGGGCTGCTAGCCAGTCCCCTCAACACCGGGTTGGCCCAGTTGGAGAAGCCTGCGGCGTCAGTGAGGTTGACGCCGACGGCATCGCCCAGCGCATGCATGCTGGTGACGAGTTGAGCCGCATTGTCGATGTCGTTGAGCGCCTTCTGTCCACCAATCTGGGCTTGTATGTAGGACAGGGCGTCGACCAACTGGTGGACGCTGCCCATTGCCTGCACAATCCCCCCGCGGATGTCGCCGAGGTTGGTGGCCAGTTCGTTGGCGCCATCGGTCAGCCGGTTGAGGTCCCGGGTGCGGTCGGTGATCACGCCTGACGCGTCATGCAGCTTGCTGCCGACTTCGCCGGCCTGGTATGTCACTCTGGCCTGTTCTGGCGATTGGCCGGTGGGCCGGGTGATTCCCCGCACCACCGCGATACCGGGCACCTGACTGATCCGCTGTGCCATCTGCTCGAGGTCCGCAAGGGCCTTGGGCGACCGAAGATCGTGCGGCGACTGGACGATCAGATACTCTGGAATCGTTGAGTTCAACGCGAAATGGCGAGCAATCGCGGCGTATCCGAGATTACTTTCGACCGAGTCCGGCAAGGTTTTCCGATCGTCGTAGCTCGCCCGCATGAGCGTTGCGCAACCGGCGAGAATGACGAGCACGACCAGACTGCCAACCAGATGCGGTATAGGCCGGCGCACTATCTGGATTCCGGAACGTCGCCAGAAGCGAGTGGTGAGTTCGCGTTTCGGCGCGATCCACCCGCGTCGGCCGATCAGCACCATGATGGCCGGAAGCAGTGTCACCGCGGCCAAGAAGGCCACCCCGATCGAAACAGCCAGCGCCGGGCCGATTGTCGCGAACAACCCGAGCCAGGCGAGAACCATCCCTAAGAAGGTGACCGCTACAGTGGCCGCCGACGCCGCGATCACTTTGCCGATGGACGCCAACGCGCGCACGACCGCTTGGTCGGAATCCACGCCCCCGCGCACGTATTCGTGATAGCGACTGATCAGAAACACGGCGTAATCCGTGCCGGCACCAAACATCATCCCGCTCATGAAGACGATGGTCTGGTTGGAAATGCCCAGGCCTAACTCGGAAAGCCCCGCCACGATCTTTTGCGCGGTCACCAGCGACACCCCGATGGTGAGCAACGGCAGCACCATAGTGACCGGGTTTCGGTAGACGATCAGCAGGATGGCAAGCACCATGACAGCTGTCGCGATCTCGACAACATGCGTATCGCGCTCGCCGACGTCCCCGAGGTCGGCGACGGTGGCTGCCGGCCCGGTCAGGTGTGCGCTCAGCGTGGATCCGGCGACGGTGTGCTTGACGATATCCGCCACGTGTTTGTAGGCCTCGTAGCCTTGTGGTGAACCGAGGCTTCCGGCCAACCCGACGAGCAAGAACCAGGCCTTGTGATCCTTGCTGGTCGTGACCTCACGCAGCGGCGGTGTGCTGAGGAAATCCTGCAGCATCACTACGTCGTGGGTATCCGGGCGCAACTGGCCGACCAGTGTGCGGTAGACGTTTTCGTCGGGGGGTCTTAGGCCGTCTTCGTCGGTCAGGACTACCGCCACGACGTTCTGTGACCCGGACTCGTGAAACGCCTCGGTCATCTGTTTTGTTGCGACGTTCGCCGGAGCATTTGCCGGAAGGATGTCAACGGGACGTCGCAGGACCATCTGCGTCAGCGACGGCAACATCAGCGACAGGACGGCCGCCAGGACTAGCCAGGACCCGATGACCACCAGCGGCCGGCGCACCACGAAATTGCCCAGCCATGGGAAGCCGCTGCCAGCCTTCGCCGGGCTGACCGGGTCCCTCCGCCGCAACACCGGTTCAGGCTACGCGAAGCTCGACACTTACCCGGTGCGTCCGTGCCAATAAGATAGCTGCGATATTAAAACAAAATAAGTGCCTGATTAAAAGAAACTAAGCGGGCTGGTAAAAGTCCAGCGCCATAACTTACCGCTGCAAGTTAGGCAATCGAAATAACCGGTGATCTTGATCACCAGGTCGCCCGGTTGCACGGCTGTCTCACGTCGGTTAGCGTCCTGCGCGGACCATCTGACGTGCACATACGGCCTGCGCCCTGACAGGGCACGCCGACGTCGTATGGGCAGGTAGCGGCCGGGATCAATGCAGCGCGCCGGTCAATGTGTTCTTGCTATTGAGGAGATAGTTTGGTCACGTTCGGCACGATCCATGATTGGGATCCGGCTAATGGGTCGGTCATTTCTTGGCACGCAACACCGACGGCGCTTTCGAAAGCCCAACAAGCGCCAATAAGCGCAGCCCCTGCCAGTTATCAGCAAATTCAGCACCTTAACGGATTTTGCGAACACGCAACCCGGGGACGTGATATGGCCCGGCTGAGCATCGGGGCCTGGGACATATCCGGGGTCTGCGACGTCCCTGCCATGACTTACGCGATCAACGCACACCTTCGCCGGCACGACGCATACCGCAGCTGGTTCGAGTGCCAGGAGACGGGTCGCATTGTCCGTCGCACGTTCGGCGATCCCGCCGATATCGAATTTCTGCCTGCCGATCAGGGTGAAATGACGGCGACGGAGTTACGCGCGCACATCTTGGCGACACCGAATCCATTGCAGTGGGATTGCTTCAGCTTCGGGCTTATCCAGTACGCCGATCACTTCACCTTCTACATGAGCGCAGATCATTTGGTCACCGACGGAATGTCGGTGGGCGTGGTCTTCCTGGAAATTCAGATGAACTACGCCGCTCTCGTCGACGGTGGGGCACCGGTCCCGCTGCCGGACCCCGCCAGCTATGACGATTACTGTGTTCGCCAGCACCGACACACCGAGGCGCTGAACTTAGAGTCGCCGCAAGTGGACGCGTGGATCCGGTTCGCCCATGACAACGGCGGCACCCTTCCGGATTTCCCGTTGCCACTTGGTGATTTATCGGTGCCGTGTACAGGCGGCTTGGTTGTCGTGCCACTGATGGACGAGCATCAGGCGGACCGGTTCGAGTCAGCATGCCAGGAGGTGGGCGCCCGCTTCAGCGGTGGCGTGTTCGCATGCGCTGCCCTGGCCGAATACGAGCTTACCGGTGCCGAGACATATTACGGAGTCACGCCGTACGACACCCGCAGCACGCCGGAAGAATTTATGACACCGGGCTGGTTCGCCAGTTTCATTCCGGTCGCCGTCCGGGCCTCAGGAAGGTCTTTCGGTGATGTGGCTAAAGCCGCCCAGGCTTCCTTTGATTCGGGTAAAGACCTGGCTTTTGTGCCCTTTGATCGGGTGCTGGAGCTGGCGTCTTCCGGGCTGGGCCTCAAAAAATCCGAACGTGATGTCCCCATGCTCTCCTATATCGATGTACGTAGTATTCCGCTGAGCGCTCAGTGGGACGAATTGAACGCCGGGATTTACGGCGACAGCAGATTGTCGGATCAAGTCTGTATGTGGGTGAATCGGTTCGAGAAAGAGACCACGTTGACGGTGTCATTCCCGCAGAATGCGGTCGCCCGGGAATCGGTTGCCCGGTATGTCCGGGCTCTTAAGTCGGTATATCTACGCGTCGCGGAACACGGGGCGGCAGCGCATACTGCCGCCGGGACTTGTCAGCAAACGGTCTGATCGGGTTTGCCTGGCTACCAGAGCATCCAGCTTGCCCGATGACCAGTGCATACCAGCTGCTGATGACTGCAGCCTTGGACCGTCAGCAAATCACTTCAGCTCAGTAGGTGAATCGAGAGACCGTGAAAATCAACACCCATGGCTCGTGTGCGCACGGCTTCGAGAAGGTGTCCACCGCGTTCGAGCGGAACTTCGTCGAGAACGGCGAGGTTGGGGCGGCGGTCGCGGTCTGGGTCGAAGGAGAACTCGTCGTCAACTTGTGGGGAGGGTGGGCCGACGCCGCCGGCACCAAGCCGTGGCGTGAGGACACGCTGGCCGCGGTGTATTCCGGCACCAAAGGACTGACCAGCACGTGTGTGCATCTGTTGGCCGATCGCGGCGAGATCGACCTGGACGCCCCGGTAGCTGCGTACTGGCCCGAGTTCGGACAGGCGGGTAAGGAATCGGTCACGGTGCGGATGGTGATGTGCCATTGCTCGGGCGTGATCGGGCCCCGTAAGCGCCTGACGGCGGAGGAGACGCTGGATTGGGACAAGGTATGTGAGCGATTAGCGAATGCCGAGCCCTGGTGGGAGCCCGGGACTGCGCAGGGCTATCACCTCGCATCTTTCGGGTTCATCCTCGGCGAGGTGGTTCGCCGGGTCACCGGCCGCACCGTGGGCCAGTACTTGCGGACCGAGATCGCCGAACCGCTTGGTGATATCGACGTGCACATCGGCCTGCCCGAGCATGAACACGCGCGCTGCGCAGAGATGGTCAACAAGCCTTACGTCAAGGACATTTTCGCGTTCGCACCGCAGGAAGCCAGCGCCCTCGACGATCATCCGCTGATGGCGGCGGTCATCTCCGCCGATTTCATACCGGACGACGAGCTATCGCGAATCGACATTGGACTGTGGCGTTCCGCCGAGTTCCCCGGCACCAACGCGCACGTATCTGCGCTCGGGATGGCCACGTTCTACAACGCGCTGGCGCAGGAAAAGCTGCTCAGCCGTGAGCAAATGGAGAAAGTCCGGATGCCCGGGTTCGGTTTCGACATCGACCTATGCCTGGGCCCTCGGGCCGCCGACCACGGCTGGGGTTTGGGATACATGCTCAACAAGGGCGGCCACGCCGGACCCAACCTGAACATCTTCGGCCATGGCGGCTCAGGCGGATCCTTTGCGTTCGTCGACCTGGAGCACCGAATCGGTTACTCGTACGTGATGAACTGGTTCGATGCTACCAAGGCCCACGCTGATCCGCGCAGCGTCGCCCTCAGCGACGAGGTGTACGCCGCGCTGGGCGTCGGCGCGAATTTACTTGCCCTGAACGCGGTCTGACGCGTGGCAATCTGGACGCCTGCTGCGCGCGTACGTCGCCGATATCGCGCATCCGAGCGCAATGTGGACAACCGGCTTGCGTTCATGGATCAAGCATCGTTTCTTGGATTGCGTGCCACCGGTCAGGGGCAAACCATTCAGTGCGTGTGGGTTTACCAGCGCCCGATCGACCTCGACGCCCTTCGCCGCTTTAATCGCAACCTCGGTTACGGGTTGTTGGGACGGCGTATCGAGCGCTCTCCGCTACCGTTCGCTCGCCATCGGTGGGTCAGCTGTCGCGCACCGCTGGATATCGACGTCGCGGAGTGTGCCCGGCCACGCGGCGAGCTCAGCGCCTGGGCCGATGAACGCGGACAGCTGCCCGTTGACCCCGAGCGGGGGCCCGGTTGGCATCTCGGAGTCCTTCCGTTCACCGATGGGTCCGCGGCGATCAGCCTGGCGGCATCACACACCGTGGTCGACGGCGGCGGGTTCTGCCTGGCGGTAGCTGATGCGGTCCGCGGCGACACCCGCGATCTGGGATACCCGCCACCGGCTTCACGTACCCGACGACGAGCACTAATCGAAGACGCCCATCAAACCGCACAGGGCGTTCCCGAGATCGTCCGGACGCTGCGCGCCGCGGCCAAACTTGCTCGCCGCCGCCGCCGCGAGTTCAGTCGGGCACAGCCGTCGCTACCCGTTGAAGCCGCAGACAACACGGCCGACGCTGACGAGGCCGTTATCGTACCGGCCATCACCATCTACGTCGACGTGGATGACTGGGACGCGCGCGCGTATTCCCTTGGTGGAACCAGCAATTCGCTGCTGGCCGGGTTCACCGCGAAACTCGCCGAACACGCGGAGCGCCGGCGTCGCCGCGACGGCGCAGTGAACCTCTCATTCCCGGTCAGCGATCGCGAGGAGGGCGACGTCCGTGCGAACGCATTGGCATTCGCTGACGTCACCGTCGACCCCGCCTGCGTCACAACCGATTTGGGCAGCGTGCGCGCAGCAGTGAAGCAGACGCTCAAGACGCTGCGGGAGACACCGGATGAGTCGTTGCAGCTTCTTCCGTTGACGCCGCTGACACCCAAACGGGCGGTGAAACGACTGGCTGAGGTGGCGTTCGGCTACGACGAACTGCCAGTGGGCTGCTCCAATCTTGGTGACATCGACCCAGCGGTGGCTTGTCCCGACGGAGCCGAAGCCGACCAGGTGTTTATGCGGTTGGTGGAGCAATACACCACGCGAGCAAGCCTGCAGCGGACCCGCGGCATTCTGTACGTGGCGTCTGGGCGCATCGTCGACAAGGTCTTCCTCACTGTCGCCGCTTACCAACTCGACCGGAAAAACTCCAAGTCGTATTTGCGCCAGCTGGCGGCGTGCACGCTGGCCGATTTTGAACTGGTCGGCGCGATCGACTGATCACCCCGACCCTAGGTGGCTGCCACCCCGCACCACTAGGCTAGGCAACCGTGGAACCGGTCTACGGGACGATCATCACGCTTGTGCGGGCGGCGTGGCGTGTGCAGGGTCTACGCTTCACGGTCCTCGGGCAAGAAAACATTCCCGCGACCGGCGGCGCCGTCATCGCCATCAACCACACCAGCTACTTCGACTTCACCCTCGCCGGGCTGCCCACCTACCGCGAGCATCGCGCCCGCAAGATCCGGTTCATGGCCAAGCAGGAAGTCTTCGACAACAAGATCACCGGGCCGATCATGCGTGGCTGCCGGCACATCCCGGTGGACCGGTCCAGCGGCGCGGCGTCGTACGACGCCGCCGTGGAAAGGCTGAAAGCCGGCGAGCTGGTCGGCGTCTATCCCGAGGCGACGATCAGCCGCAGCTTCGAAATCAAGGAGTTCAAGTCCGGCGCCGCCCGGATGGCGATCGAGGCCAACGTGCCGATCATCCCGCACATCGTCTGGGGTGCCCAGCGGATCTGGACCAAGGATCATCCCAAGAAACTGTTCCGGCCAAAAGTGCCGATTGCGATTGCGGTCGGCGAGCCAATCCTGCCGACGCTGCCGGCGCCCGAGCTGACGGCGTTGCTGCACTCCCGAATGCAGCATCTGCTGGAGAAGGCGCAGGACTCCTACGGACCGCACCCGGCCGGCGAGTACTGGGTACCGCACCGGTTGGGCGGCGGTGCTCCCACCCTGGCAGAGGCCGCTCAACTCGACGCCGAGGAAGCCAGCCGCCGCGCGGCCGCCCGAGCCGCCCGCGAACGCGCGGATTCGGCGGGTGCCTCGGAGTAGCGGCATGGAGCCGGTCTTTCGAGCACTTGAGATCGCGGCCAAGACCTTGGTCGCGGCGACCGGCACCAAGATCACCTACCAGAACCTGGAGAACATTCCGAGCACCGGCGGGGCGGTGATCGCGATCAACCACACCAGCTACGTGGATTGGCTGCCGGCCGCGCTCGCCGTGCATTACCGGGGGCGGCGCATCCGCTACATGATCAAGGCCGAGATGCAGCAGGTGAAGATCGTCAACTTCCTGATCAAGCACACCAAGACCGTCCCGGTCGACCGCGGGTCCGGCTCTGAGGCGTACGCCGAGGCGGTCCGGTTGCTGCGGGCCGGGGAGGTGATCGGCCTGATGCCGGAGGCGACGATCAGCCGCAGTTTCGAGCTCAAGGAATTCAAGACCGGGGCGGCGCGGATGGCGCTGGACGCCGGCGTTCCGATGGTTCCGCTGATCGTGTGGGGCGCACAGCGGATTTGGACGAAAGACCACCCGAGAAATGTCGGCCGCAAGAAGATCCCGGTCGTCGTGGCGGCGGGCAGGCCGTTGTCCCCGACCGGCGACGTCGAGCACCTCGATGCGGCGCTGCGGGACGAAATGACGTCGTTGTTGCATCGCGTACAGGAGGAATATCCCCACCCCGAAGGCGCGTTCTGGGTTCCGCAGAGGCTTGGCGGCAGCGCACCTACGGTGGCAGAGGCAAAGGTTCTCGAGCAAACTGAGAAGGCGGCGCGTGCCCGCAAGCGGGCCGAGCGTGGTGGGTGACACGGCCAGCGGCTGAGAGCATTTGGCGCGCGCATCGGGAACGATGGGGCTGCGACGATTGCATGAAAGGAGCACCGAGCATGGCAGAGCCGTTCTACCGGTTCGGCGAGTGGGTCGTCCCACCGTTGGTGGCGATGAACGGTACGAAGTTCACGTTCCGCGGGCTGGAGAACATTCCCGAGCGAGGCGGCGCGTTGCTGGCCCAGAACCACA
>Ga0335072_10013978_pt1 | contig 11410 bp, 9 predicted proteins | sample Lox_Sample_21_FD_206725 | JGI IMG/M metagenome (GOLD analysis project Ga0335072, IMG submission 206725) | Soil microbial communities from Loxahatchee National Wildlife Refuge, Florida, United States - Lox_Sample_2.1 | ecosystem: Environmental > Terrestrial > Soil > Wetlands | place: USA: Florida...
CGCTGACAGCGTATGAATAGGTCCTCAACGGCCAGAAATGGTGGTCATCAGGGGCTGGCGACCACCGTTGCAAAATCTACATTGTCATGGGCAAGTCGAACCCGGACCACCCTGACAAATACAAGCAACAGGTCAGTCCATCCGTTCCGAGACAACAATGGTAATTGACTGACTCTTGGCCTGCTTTAGAGCGTGATACTTGTTCCCTCGGACACCCCGGGATTCACGGTGCACAGGTGATGAACCCATCTCAAACCGCCAATCGGCTATCACTAATATCTCCTGTACAGAATGCTCTCAGTCTACGGCTACGACGACGCCCCCCACGGCCACGGCCACGTCTCCTTCAACAACGTCCGCGTGCCCGCCGACGCCATGGTACTCGGTGAGGGACGCGGCTTCGAGATTATCCAGGGCCGCCTCGGCCCAGGTCGAATCCACCACGCCATGCGCAGCATCGGCGCCGCGGAACGTGCGCTCGAGTATATGATTGCGCGCATCAATGACGAGAACAAAAAGACCTTCGGCCAGCCGCTCTCCTCGCACGGCGTCCTCATCGAATGGATCGCTAAATCCCGTATCGAGATCGACGCCGCGCGGTTAATCGTGCTGAACGCGGCAATCAAGATCGACGCCAAGGACGCCAAGTTCGCGCTCAAGGAGATCGCCGAGGCTAAAGTGCTGGTGCCCAACATGGCGCTGGCGGTCATCGACCGCGCAGTGCAGGCGCACGGTGCCATGGGTGTGTGCCAGGACACGCCGCTGGCCAACATGTGGGCGCAGATCCGCACGCTACGCATCGCCGATGGGCCCGACGAGGTGCACCTGGCGCAAATGGGCAAGCGCGAGAATCGCGAGAGGAAGGACGATGCGGTGAAGAAGCTCGATTGGCAGAAGAACGAGGCCGTACGCATTATGAAGAAGATGGGCATTACGGATAACGGGCGGATGAAGTTGAGGAGTCTGATGTAGTTTAGAGCCATAATTACGCACACAAAATTACCTGGCTCGCCGAGGTAGAGCATATTCTGCCGACGGAGATCCAAATACTTCTTGCAAGGACTGCGCCACGGAAGAGAAATGCATGCTACGACGTCACAGTCTCTATAAGTGGCTTGGCAAGTATCTGCCATCACGCTAATTTGGCACCACAAGTGACCGCGGGTTGAGATAGTGGGGTTGCAGCCTACTTTCACCTATCTTCTCCATAGTTAGGACAATAAATGCAACTTCTCCCTAATTACGCCTATTAACCCCCCGTCTGCATTTCATTTGGATGGATCAGCGGCGCCTTCGTCATGAAGACTACACGATTGGGTGGTTGTGCGCCCTCCCGATCGAAGTCACTGCGGCACAGGAGATGCTCGACGAAGAGGCAATATCAGTCGTCGCAGCCATTGCTACACAGCTACTACCGCCATTGACACGAATTACACGATGCCGTTTCATGTAGCCAAAGATGTTGAGCTTAGATTTTAGTGGCATCCAAGATGGCTCTGAGGCTGTGAAGCGCGTCGCAAGGACGACCATAACAAAAAGTGGGAGCCTATTTCGGCCCCGTTCGTCAGGGGCCAGGGAAGGTTTCTCAATTAGTCGAGCGGATGGAAGTGCGTGAAGGGTGAGAGAGGGTAAGCGAGCAACAGTGAGCAGAGGATGAAGGCGGCGATGACTTTTGTGTCGCTCAAAAAGGGCAGACGCCCTGATTTACTCATAACACCCAGGGGAGACCGTGATTGTGAACAGACCAACTGCGACCGCGTGGGCGAATGGTAACCACAACGATGTCGAACAGCCTGGGAGCTGCAAGCAAAAGAGAATCTTTGGAGGCTGCGGACTGAAGAGTTGCTTTTGGCCGTAAATCTGCCTCTCAAGGCAGGGCTCAACTTAGGGCGCCGAGGCTATTCGCGGCAGATCTAACGCGGTTGCAGAGGGCAGCAGAAAGCGTCGTCAAACCGCAAGATTCGGCGGCCGTTTCACCTAGATGCACAGATTCTCCGTATTGTAGGGGCTTGCACCTTCTCGTTCGACCTGCCTGGCGCTCTGAAGATGACGTCGATAGTCAACCGGGGCCCGTGGCCGGGTCAAGCAAGCCCCTAAGCAGTCCTTAGGCAACCGAAACGAGGCCTATTCACAACACTTTTTGTCCGTATACCCTTCCTTATCAAGCCATTCCAAGCTCGCGGGCGACGACAAGGTAGAAATCTCTCCATCTTCCCACCTACTGCTACCTACCTACTATTGAGAAACACTGAGAGAGGGCAGTACGGCATTGGCACTAACACAGTGCGGGTATTGGTAAGTTCAGAAAACTGTGCAACTTATCTCAAAGCAAGCCTGGCCGTGATATCAAAGTTCCTTCAACTCCAGACATGTCCCTTGCTTGTAGTAATGTGCCTCAGTCCACAGACTTCCAGTGGAGGCCTTGTTGAGCTGTTTGGGGCTCCGTATGCTTGTCTCGAATATGTAAATGGCGATGGAGTTGATCGAATCGATTTCTACTCATAACGCTTGCTAATGGACTCGAAGTGCTCCAATAGTCTTCGCGCAGCGTTTCCTTGTGTATCCCCATGTAGAATAGGCAGCCAATGTAGTGTAGAAGGTCTGAGCGAGTCATTGGGGTCCATATTCGTGCGAAATCGTAATGGAGCTCGTTCTGGTCGCGTGCCGCGTAGGAATTCGTTGCGATCGTAATTTGCTTAACATAGTCTTCCGAGAAGAGTAGTCAAAGCGTAGAGAATTCATCTAAAGCTTCGTAAACGCCTGAACTAGCTGTATATTCTATATCCGAGCGGTGGGGTGGAGGATAGGATTGAGCATTGCTTAGAAGGTAGGGACTAAGCGAGGTCTTCGGGAATCGGCTTAACAGGGATTGCCCGCAGAGGTCGCTTTTGGGGTCGGCGCACCTCCGGAATTGCTGATAATTGGGATTCTGGGGGAAGAAAATGACGGTGATTGCGGGAGTCGACTCGTTTTTTTGGTCTGACGCTTTGGGCGTTGGGAAGTCATAGCTTAAGGTGTGCGAGAAGTGATATGACAATCTTTGTTTACCTATATTCAGGCCTACCCGAGCGTCAAGACCCTAAGATGCGTAGCGTGGCCGGCGAGGGGATAGCTGCGGCGCGGTGACAGAACCTTGGGGGGGGGTTCCCCTAACCTGGCCCCTCCGATACTTAAACTTTTAGCGTAAACTTGCAGCGCTTCATTTGTACCCCTGTCGAGCCTGTAAATTAGGTAAGAGCCCCTAAACCCCCCACCCTAAGACTAGCGTTGCAGTTGAGGGTAGTGCCAATCCCTGTCAAGCCTCTAGACAGGTATTCTTTGTCTGTCCGACCTAGGATGATCCTACTGCATCCACTATATCAGCAAAATGGACCATAGCTATCCATTGACGTCTTATGATTCTTACCAAGACCATGTGCAGGACTTCGATAATCGTCCGATCATTGCGCATGCTTCGCAGACCAGTCGCCCTTTCTCGATTCCTCGGAAACCAATTTCCCATAGCCCAGATACAAACACTCATTATGGGGCCTTGATCGATCCTCCTTCTGCCTCAGATTTCCCTGAGACCCAATCAAGAAGAAGGTACAGCAGAAGCTCCTTCTTAAGATGGTGGCTTCCCGAGATCTTCGCTTCTATCCTTTCAATCGCTGCTCTGCTCTCAATTGTCATCGTTTTGCGCATTTATGATGGTCAAAGTCTTAATGATCTCAATCTCCCCTACTCACTCACACTCAACGGCATCATCGCTGTTATCGCAACATTGAACAGAGTCGCTTTTATGGTAGCAGTAGGGTCTGCTATGAGTCAGGAGGCATGGCTCTGGGTCTCCCCCGTCAACCAGAGGCAGAACTGTAGAAGTCGACTAGGAGATATTGAGCTGTCGGATGCTGCTTCTAGAGGCGTATGGGGCAGCCTGATGTTCCTTTTCGTTGCCAGGAGACGGTATGTCTTAGCCTACCTGACTCCGAGCCCGAAGCTGATTTGGACAGGTGGCTCGCTTATTTAGGCGCTTCCATAACCATCTTATCATTGGCATTCGGCGCGTTCACCCAACAACTTCTAGCCATCGCGGAATTCCCCGTCACCAGTCGCGATGCCAGTCTCATGCCCGGTAACATTCCTCGAAGTGAAACTTGGCAGTACTATTCTGGCAACCCTGCAGAATTCAGTAAGTTTCTCTGACTTGATTGTTTCAAGAGAGAGAGAGAGAGAGTCGTTGAAACCAGTATTGATTGATTCAGGATTGCAACTTCCTTTCGCCCTTAGAGCCTCCATTTATAATGGTATGCTCAGCGATACCATTGTACCAATCACTGCCAGTTGCCCCACTGGCAATTGTACATGGCCGGTCACCCCGTCTTTGGCCATTTGCGGTCAATGTTCTCCATCCACTTATGAGATACATTGTGACAACAACTTCTGCAATTACACGATGCCCTCTGGATCGATTATAACCTTGATAAGTCCAGGTGCAAGCGAAGGTCCTGGCTTTGCAGTGAAATCAGGAACAGGAGGCAAGTATAACTCCAGCCTACATGACAAGCTATACATTGCGAACTTTGATGTCGTGGGAGCGCCGTACATGAGTTTGTCTCAAGGTTTCAGTAACCAAACTACGAACGCGTCGGAGTGCGCCATGTGGCTGTGTGTACAAGCATACCACGTCAGCTCACGTTCCAACCATCAAGTCCAAACGACCATCCAGACATTTTCCTCCATCAACTCGACACAGACCAATGGAGGTGTCCTCGCCAACTTCACATTTCCGACGCTCCCAGAAGAGATGAACGCTACACCAAACACAAACTACAGCGTGTCACTCCTTGGTGCCCAGGGGTTCCAGGACACCCTGAGCACGATGTTCAATGGCACAGCCGAATTGGATATAGAGAGCTCATCCGCAGAGAGTGATGCCGTCGACGCAATATGGAGCGCGAGTGCAAACCTCGACCCTTGGATACAACAGGTAGCTCTCAGTATGACGAACGCTCTTCGCAACAGCAGCGGCCTACCCTCTCATGCTCTCTACAACGGCACAGGCTACCAGCTTGGCATCAGCGTCCGCTGGCGATGGATTGCTTTGCCGGCCGCAATGGTCGTCCTCTCTCTCGTATTCTTGGCCATGATCATGGTTCAGACGGCGAGAAGTCCAGTCGCATCGTGGAAGGGCAGTCCTTTGGCATTTTTGTTCTTCGACGTCGATGAAGAAATAAAACGGAGTGTGTTGGGTTACACGGACAGGTTCAATGGGATAGAAGACGCCGTTTCCGGCGCCAGGGTAGTGTTAAGGGGTCAGCCTGGAGGTATATGGACGTTTAAGGCTGCTTGATGGTGCACATCGGCTTCCATGAGGCCGACACTCGAGGGTTGCACCCTTCGTGGGAGCCACTAAACAGGCTCGGTGCCTCATGTTTTGCCTATCACGGGGTCCATAGGTACTTGGAAGTCACTCCGACTACGTTCAATAGTTGGGTGTCTTCGCTCGAGGCACGGTTGGCCTCCAATGGGGCGTCGAAGCCGAACGTAAGCTCAAGCATTGCGTCGACGAGGAGGGAAGAGGACTGAGGCCGAGGGTGACTGGTCGGCGTAAGGTGAGTGTCAAGGGGGCTGCAACGCTGCTGGACCGCTCCTTTCTATTATATCCTGTCCTCCCATGGCCAGGAGCAGGGGGCGCGTGCTGCAGACTTCGGACCGATCCAGTTTGGGACGGGATGACGATGAGTCGAAAGCGGCTTCTGGTGGAAGACGCAGGGATGGAAAAGATGAGGTGGGGATGATGTGGGTGTGCAGTGGAGCCGTTTTCAGCGCCTGCGGACGGGGATCACGTGGTTGCCAGTGCTTAGAGCGGCGAGCAGAGTGAGTGGGCGTGCGTCAGAAAACCGCTGCCCGGGGCGTGCAATTCTGCCGCCCACCCCACAGTTACTCAGATGAATTTGGTGAACAGGAGCGGAGCTAGGGATGGGCTATCGATCCGTGCCACCGCTCTGTGTCTTGGCGTCGGGACCGACAGAGGGAATCGATTGTGAACTTCGACTGAATTGGAAGCCGCGATAGCTTCATGCCAATCCGGACAGCCTTAGGTCTGTCTCGACCGAGTTCAAACCTCTAACGAAAGAATGCTATATTGCCATCAATGGACTTTTTACCAACTCCGCAGAATTCCTCCGGGATCATCCTAAGTGTCGGATCTTGGAGGAGACGATTACGACGGAAAAAGCTTCGAAGATTATGGGCTCAGATGCGGCTTGGATGTACAAAAGCTCCGACACGGCGATGTGGAGGGAGCGAGGCTCAACGCAGACGCTCTACAAGAATCCGTACTCGAAGCGAAACAATTCTTGCAGACATGGCTCTTTTTTGGAACTTTATCTGCACTATTGGATCGAACAGTTATGAGATCTGAATACATCGTCGTAGTCGAAGAGCCAGATGGAATGAAAAAGTCTTTCATTACGACTAAAAATCTTCTTTCACAACTTGCGGACTGGGCGTCTACCCTGGTGTCTGTTCCCCGCAACAAGCAGGTGGAGCAGCAAGAAATACTGGTGAACAGTCTGAACCTGGGCATATTAGTTCTAAGAGACATATCAGCATACTGGAAGCACTCGCATGTCATGATTCTTCCTGAAGATGTCCATCTCTCCCTCGTCAGTCACATTTACATGCTCAATTATTACGCCTTTCAAGCTCGTCCTTCCGACGTTGCGCGCTACGCAAATTTCGCTGCCACCGGCCGGTATGCCGCGTTCGAGTCTCGGCTTCTGAGCCCAAGGTTGGTGTCCCAATCTTATCGAGAGACTGACCGATATGATTGGGATACCTGGATTGTACTACGCCAGTCTCATGGAATCTGGAGCCAGTACAATTTCTCATTCTTCTTGCACCGAGAACCTGTGTACTGCTAACAATGTCGACGAAGGCCACTACAGCGTAAGGCACCATGAAGCATCTTGTCAATGCGAAAATATAGAAGCAGCGAGCTCAGATGTCCGTTCGATCTTACGCAACAGCCAAATCCCGCTTTTTGCCATTTCTGGCAGCGGTGATGATATTCGCATTCACGTAGTTCCTTCTGAGAGTACTAGGAAATACGTAGCTATCTCGCATGTTTGGTCGGATGGACTAGGGAATCCGGACGAAAACTCCCTGCCGAAGTGTCAGCTCCAGCTTCTCAAGAAGTGCTTAGTCAATTTGGAGGGTCTTGGAAGTGACCCATGCCATAGGCTTCTATGGATGGACACGATTTGCGTACCAACCACTTCAGACGCGGGTCGAGCAGCTGCCATTCTAGCAATGCGAAAGACGTATGAGGAGGCGGAAGCGGTTCTTGTGTTAGACATGGGAATGTTATCGGTAAAAGCGCCGAGTAACCACGAGGAGATTCTAGTACGAATATCATGCAGTAACTGGATGACACGACTTTGGACTCTACAAGAAGCAGCTTTGGCACCTCGTCTCTTCTTTCAATTTGCTGACAGAGCAGTTGATTTCAGAAAATTACGGCATGCTGTTTTTCACGAGCCGACCTACACCGGAGCAGACTTCTTAGGTCATCGCGCAGCCACCAAGCTTCAGAACGTATTTGGAATAACGACGTCAAAACCACTGCGGCGCTATTCACATCCTCTAGCCGCGGTCTGGGGCTCATTGAAATGGCGGACCACAACCAAGGCAAGGGATGTGGCGATATGCACAGCGACTCTCATCGGATCTAACGTGGCGAAAGTTCTAGAGACAGTGGATGACGAGAAAATGGAAGCATTTTGGTCATCACAGCAAACGATTCCGTCAAGTATTCTCTGGGTCAACGGACCGCGGCTGCGCAGCAGTTCCTTCCGCTGGGCGCCCGCTTCTCTGCTCAACCCTGAAACTCTTCGCAGTCATCTGCGTGATGATTGCACGCCAGCCACGCACACAACTTCTGGATTGCAAGTATACGGCTTTCCAGCCTTCTGGATACACAATCCGTGGACACCGGCGAGTGAGAAGGACTGTTTCAAGTTCTTCGATCCCCGGAACAGCCAGACCTACAACGTACATAAATGTGAGAATGTCGGCAACGACACATGGGAGGAGGTTGGCATCCATCGGAACCCAAAGTCGGCCCTAATTCTGCAAGGTGACGTCCGGAGTGACGGCTGGATTCCAGGCATTCTGGTTGCCGAGTACGCTACGTTTGGCGGAATTATCCGTACGCAGTGGCTTGCACAAGTCTCTGTCTTCCAAGAAGGAGGCAGTTATGATAACATCAGGAGCCATGACGGATCATTCCGTTCTCAGAGGCGTTATATCCAGGCCCGGTATCAAGCTGCTCTGGACCCGGAGACGGGCCAACTGCGGGATGCCTGGGGGGAGTTTGTGGGTCTGGAACAGAAGTGGCTTGTTTCGTAATCTTGTGTTACTCCTCAAGAGAACCTGGAAAGCAGGCATGATAGGTGCCACAGGGTGAAGAGAGACTAGAGTAAGTAAATTTTACTCTTTACCCATATTGCAGACCAAAGTCATCTTCGATGAATACCTAGTCAATCAGCTTGATAGGAATCTACTTCAACACCGAAGTGTTTGATCAGCCTCGTACAAAGAGTCTATGAGATTACAGCTCAACTGCTTGTCCCGTTGCCGAAGCACATCAAGGTCACGTATGATCTTCAAGCCGAATGACTTGTTGTACATTACTTGTTTCGGTGCTGAGTGGGATCGAGGTGTCGTCTTCCAAGCTGATGAGAAGATAAATCGGTTTATGTGAAACCATACTAGTCTCACTTGGCCCTATCAAGACATCAACAGTACGGTTGTCAGGGACGCTACGATCGAGATACAGATCCAAAAGTTCAGTGGTGTCAGACGGATTTAAATGCATGCGGTTTCCCATTTTGTACAGCTATGAAAATGAATCAGCCGATGTTAGCGGACCTTACCTCCATCCATATTTTGAATCCATCACCCGAAGAGGAGAACAGACACCACTCGAACAAAGTACAAACACTTGAAGGGGTCAGTCATAGTGTAACGAACGCTGCTCCACATTATGCTGTTTGCTTGCGGCAGACGCTCCTGTGATTTCTCCAGTCCGCCTTTTGATGATAACCTCCAGTACTACTCCACTCTAACTCTCATGCATGACACTTACAATATACTTCTCCCCTTCCGGGCCCGTGGCCCTTACAACCACCTGCTCTCCCCCATCCTCCTCATCATGCAACCCCCCTCCTACCTCTTCATACTCCTTATACCAATCCCTCTTCACATCATGACTTAACAACTCGTGCATTGCCGCATGTACTGCCGCCTGCCGCGATAAATGTATGCCTTTAATTTCCGTCTCCTTCACCGTCCCGTCTTTGTTTTCATTCGTCTGGACCACGTAGAATAAACTCTCTTCTACCCTCCCCTCACCCGGTCTCGACCGCACGCCGAGTGTGTTGGGTGTAAGTTCGACCTTGACTTCGTAGATCTCGTTGTCGCGGCGCGCGTAGACTAGGACATCTTCGCCGTAGGGCCAGGAGTGTGTTGAGTTTGGGTCGTTTTCGGAGTACTCTGTGAAGGAGGAACGGGAATAGCCTTCGTCTTGAAGTCGGCGGAGGCCAGCGGTTTGAGCGGAGGAGAGGGAGGTGTAGGTTCCGCAGATCTCAGTATGGAGGGATGGTGGGGAGGTGGAGGTGTTAGTGGTGGTGCGTTTGATGTGATAGAGATCAGGAACTAGGGAGGGGCGACGCTGCATATTTGAGACGGGATGGTTTTGATAGCAAGGGAGTTAGGATGTGAGAGGCAGCTCGAAGAAGCTTCTTAGGAAGAGCAGGCTTCACAATGTCCACCAGGACCTTACCTTATACTATACGTAACCTATTCCCGACCTAGTGACGCAGGTGGGATTGAAGAGGGGTAACTCTGATTCACATGATTTTTGCATCAATGCTGAACGAATAGTACCTCATCTGCGACCGTGGAGTGCTCTAGGCCCGCTGGGTGAGGTAATGCGGGGAGTTGGTATGTGTGTTTGACTCAGCTTCTGGCTTCTGTGCGTAGTACTCATTACATGGCTTGGTGGTCATCGACTTATATTCTCCTGTTTGCATCTGGGTAATCCCTCTTGCCGGATGAAACCTTGACGCGAAGCTAGGGTAAGTAGTAGACTCGCAAATGTGATCAGCACGCTGCTGGGTTTGTCAGTGATCCAACATGAAACCAGCGGGGAAGTGATTGCTATCCGTCGACAATTGCAGCTCTTCTCTTTACAACTGGAAGTGCTGCATAGTGGGCTTTCTTGGTATCTAGTGGTAGGCGATATGTCTTTAGAGAGTATTCAAGCTATCTACTTCGCTTCGGAGCTATAACCTGGAGGATATTGTTGGAAGTATTCCTTCCGCTCATAATCGTCTGGATTATGCTGCCTTAATTGGGTCCCCTAAGTTGACAGGTGGGAATAGTAAGAACACCTACTATATCCTATGTAAAGCCACATCTACACTTACTTCAACAAAAGTCTCCCAAGTCAAGATAAGACCCTGCTTGATAGATTCAAAAGCGTTCAACCAAATCATGAGCTTCAGTCTGCTACCACAAGAGAATCCACCTAGGTTTGCTTGCTCTGCTATCTCCTTTTTGACTGGTTGATACCATCTACAAACACGCTTCTTCAGTCCATAGCCCTTAAACCTTTTAGCAAGGCACTCAGCTTACAATCCTCAATCAAAGGCTCCCTTCTCGCCTACAGCTGAGGTCCCACTCGCCGTCCAACTAACTCCTCAGTGTTTGACTTAGGGTTCAAACCACCTGCAAGCAAAGTACATATGGCGCCGTCCAAAGTAGGGACAGGAAACGCGAACGGCAGTCAAAAAGATAGTCAGGGAGATAGGTCTACATCCGTATCAGCTGTAACCTTCGTGAGAGGAGTGGACCACTCGCAAGAAGGCGAAATCGTTATGATAGCTGAGAAGAGACGGACTGATGATGAGAGGAGTCGAGATGTTGTTTAACAGGAGATGATGGCTGCGAAGACGATGAAAGAGAGGTGGGAGGTGGAACGGAAGGCCGCGGAGGTGTGACGTTGCGACAGCTGGAGGATTGGTAATCTTGCTGATAGTAAGATGCTCGTTCGACATCGGCAACTGGTGAGAGCGCTGTCTTGAAGGGCGTTATACTATGCCGTGGCGGTCAACTGGGTTAAATATACCCGACCAGAACGAGTTTCCTCGACCCCTCAATCATTTAAAGGGCTGCAATGGCTGTCTAACACAGCATGCGACTCCATGAGCAACAAATGCGTTCGGGCTGATAATAGCCCCTCGGTGTGATAGAGGGCCAAAATTGCAGAGCACCATGGTAAGAATTCGTCAATGTGGCTCGTGCCTGAGCATTGCGAAATAATGTGAGTCATTTTGCGAGTAATAGCTTAGACTCAAGTTAC
>Ga0335072_10013979_pt1 | contig 11410 bp, 9 predicted proteins | sample Lox_Sample_21_FD_206725 | JGI IMG/M metagenome (GOLD analysis project Ga0335072, IMG submission 206725) | Soil microbial communities from Loxahatchee National Wildlife Refuge, Florida, United States - Lox_Sample_2.1 | ecosystem: Environmental > Terrestrial > Soil > Wetlands | place: USA: Florida...
TGGCGACCGGGATACGTTGAGCGGGGCGTCACGACAGCTCGCCCGCGCTAGAACTCGCTCTTGAGCCGTTCAAGGACGCGGGTGTGCTCCCGCAGCTGCTCGTAGGCGGGACGTTCCCGGATGCGGTTGAGGGCCCAGCGGATGGCCTCCGCGCGGTTGTTCGCGATGCCAGCGGCGATCAGCGTGTCTACGATGTCGAGCTCGGCCGTCTTGAGCCGGACCATCACGTGGGTGAATTCACCATCGAGAGCCTCGCGACCGTCTACTACGAACCGGACGCTACCGTCCGTCCGCTGGCCGTCGGCGTCTTCGGTCATCACCTCGATGTACCGGATATCGGGCCACCGTGCCAACAGGTTCTCACGGAACTGGTTGAGGCCGGGGCCGACGGCCAGCTTGAACGTCCTGCCGTGTTTGGCCATCTTGCGGGGATCTGCGTGGCTGCCGACGGGATCGGTGAAGACGAGCCTGGGCATCAGCTGGCCCGGCTCGATCCAGGGCGCGTCGTCGCGTTGCAGTAGCTCGACCCGGCGTAGCCAGCGGGGGAAGAGCTCGCGGGCCGCGATTTCGAGTTCCTGTTGGATGTGGTCTCTCTCCGCCTGGTCCATGGGGACCTCCTTGAGTTACCCGAGAAACTCATATTACTAAGCTTCATGAGGTTCATCTACTTCACGGTCTCGGTCCTACCATCCCGTTGCGAGCGTCTCTTGCTCTCCTTGCCTTGTCCGCCGGGCCTTGGGAGGGTGAGGGGATGGATCACGTCCAGGCACGGACCCTGTCCGAACGACGTGAGGCGGCGCTGGAGCGGCTGCGTTCGAACAGCAACCTCTGGCTTGCGACGGCGAGCGACGGGCGAGGCCCGCACCTGATACCGGTGTCCTACTGGTGGGATGGCGCTCGCCTGCTGACCGCGACGTTCGAGGGCAGCCGAACGCTGCGGAACGTCCAAGTTCAGCCGAAGGTCCGGGCTTCCATCGGGAGCACGGGAGACGTCCTCATGATCGATGCCACCGCGGTCGTCATGGCTATGGCCGACGTCGAGGAAACGGCGGCTGAAGGGTACGCACAAGCGTCGGGAGTCCCCCGGTCGGCGCCGGGCTTCACCTATGTCCAGCTGGTACCGGAGCGGATGCAGGTGTGGAATGGCCGGGCGGAATTCTCCGGCCGGACAGTGATGCGCGCAGGCGTGTGGCTCGATGAGCCGGTCGACTGATCCCCGACCGTGCTAGCCGTACCCAGGTTCGGGTGATCGCACGGTGGATCTCCTTTGACGCAAACCGGAGCATGGAGACAGGTGGCCGGGATGGCCCGGCGCCAGTCATAAAAGGAGACATCGCAATGTACGCAGCAACTGGCAACAGCGCTCCCGCACCGTGGGGATACCGTCACTCCCGTCTATGCGCGGGCGTGCGCGTCGCCGCTGGCACCTGGAACGTGGTTATCGCCTGCATTCTGGTCTCCCATGGACACGCGTGGGGATCGATCCTGTTCGTCACCGCGGCCCTGATCTTCGTGGCCGCATACGCCCTGTTCCGGCGAAGCTCCGAATTCCGGCGCAACGGTCAGAGGTAGCCGCGATGCGACTCCCTTGGCAGCCAGCTGGGGTGCTTCGTCGGTGCCCCGGCTGCGGCGCTGCTGAGTTCACCCAGCGCGCGGTTCGCGACGATCCCGCGAATTGACGGCCGCGAGCCAGGGCGAATACCAGCCGGACTTATACCGCAAGATATCCACATTGGCACCGTATATGCGATGCTGCCAATACTTTGTCGCCACCTGCATTGCCCGCGTGCAGGTCATTTAATGATGTACGCTTGGGGCGGCGGTTCTGCTGGTCGCCATTAAATGCCGGAGGGGGAGGCATTATGTCTAATCGAGAGCAAACGGCCATTATTGACTCTTCGGTCGATTATGAACGGTTGTACGGATATCGGTTCCGCGGCATTGAGCAAGCACGCCGTGAGGCGGTGTGGTCGGTGATATCGAGGAACATCTATCACCGGATGGGGGCTCCGGTGAGCGTCCTCGACCCAGCAGCAGGCCGAGGCGAGTTCATCAGGTCGATCCCGAGCGCGGACCGCTGGGCGGTCGATGTCATGCCACAGGAGGGACTGGCTGAGGCGGGCGTGACCACAATTGTCTCCGATATCAGGAAAGCCGCCCTGCCGCTCAACTACTTCGATGGCGTGTTCGTATCGAATTTCCTGGAACACTTGCCTGATCAAAATGCGGTGGCCGAGGTATTGCTCAAGTTCTGTGATGTCATGCAGTGCGGCGGCCGCATTGCCATCATGGGCCCGAATTTCAAATTCTGCGCCGACGAGTATTTCGATTGCGCCGACCATGCGGTGATCTTGACTCACGTGTCGGTCGCCGAGCACCTGCACGCAGCGGGATTCAACGTAACCGACACAGTGCCGAGGTTCCTGCCCTACTCGTTTCGCGGTCGTCTCCCACCGTCCCCGCTACTCACCCGAACGTACTTGCGAGTGCCGCTCGCCTGGCGGGTGCTGGGCAGGCAGTTCCTCGTGATCGGCCACAAGCCCGCCAGCGCCACCGCTGCCCGCGTTAGCCCGGCTGGAAGCCCAGCCAGGGTCCCGTCGGCACCGTGAGCCTCGTCAGCAGGTTGTAGTTGTACACCATGATCGTGTAGTCCTCGAAGTGATAGACCCGGGCCGGCGCCCCGAATCGTGCCTGCGCCACTGTCGGCTCCACAGGCTCGAGGTCCGTGGAGCCGAGGTACGAGACGATGAAGTTCGCCCTGGACACGGCAGGGTTATACCAGGAAGCGTCGGTTTCATACGGCTCGGCGGTCGTGCCGCCCATCGTCACCGCCCTGACTCTGACCAGGCCGCCGCTGTCGAGGGTGGTGATATTCGATTCCCAGAAGCCGGCCAGTCCTGAGGTCAGGTTGTGGGCTTCAAGCCAGGCAGCGAGCTGGCTGTGCGCCGGGGCCGCTGTTGGCTGGACGTCGTTGTACGCGAGGGCGGCGACCATAACAGCCAGCCCCGCGGCCAGCACCGGCTCAAGCCGCAGCGCGACCAGCCGCCCGCCGAGCAGTCGGCCCGCGAGCACCGCGCAGAACGGCAGGACCGGGATGATCTCGTGCGCGCCGGTGACCGGCTCCATGTACATGCCGAACGCCCCCGCCGCCAGGATGATGACGGCCCCGGCCGTGACCGCCTGGGTGACCCTGTCCGTACGGCTCAGAAACCCGCGCACGCCGAGCCACAGCGACCAGAATCCCAGCGAGAACCCCGCGAGGTGCAGCAGCGCGAACACCGCGCTGGTCCCCATCGCCTGCCCGATGAAGTCGGCGCCGAACAAGATCAGCAGGCAGTAGACGGTCGCCCACGACTGCGTCGGGAGGTTATTAACCGAGACGAAGCCAAGGCCGTTCTTCGGCGTCGGCAGGTAGAAGCCACCCGCCGCATGGATCTGCGACACGATCAGGTGCGCAACCCCGACGGAGACCAGCGCAGCCGCGACGAGCGACACGTCATACCAGCGGTCCCGCGGCGGGCGCTTGCGGCGGGCGACCTCCGCGCAGGCCCGCAGGCCGCAGGCCACCACCACGGCCGACGCGGCCGCGAACGTCGCTTGCGTGTCGTTTACCTGCGCCCAGGTGAGCAGGACGCCCATAACCACCGGGACCCAGTAGCGCTCCGGCGCACGGTCGAGGACGAGGAACACCAGCAGGACCGGGATCATGGTGCCCACGTGATCTGGGCCGCCCAGCAGCACCTGCGTGCCGAGCACGCTGGAGGGGGCGAGCATAATGCCAGCGGCGAGCAGCGCCCGGGCGATCCCCTCCCAGCCGCGCGCCCGGCCCCTGGCGACCAGAGCGCCCAGCAGCACCACCGCGGTGTAGACCAACGCGGCCGAAGTGCTCACCTCGGCTGGTCCGAGCCCGACGATCATCTCGACCACCGCGTTCAGCGGCAACTCGACTGTGTAGAACGAGACGTCGCCGAGCCACCAGCCGCGCAGCAGCGGGTTTCCGTGCCACATCTGCCAGGCCTGCAGCGCCTGGCCCGCCGGGTCAGAGACCAGCGAGTACGTCTGCGCCTCACGCAAGAAGCACAAGAACAGGGCCGAGCCGGCGAACGCCAGGCTTGCCGCCCACGTTGCCCGCGGGTGCCGTCGGCACCACCGACCGAACCGGAGCAGCCGACCCCCGTGCACGCGCGTCCCCAGCGCATGGCTGCCACCCCTGGGCGCGGTCCGCTCGCCCTCGGTCAATCCGGTGTCCACAGCAGTCTTCCCAATCGCAAAGAATCGACCCGATCGCACCTGACGTTACATCCCGTGTACACGAGGAAGCGGAGAGTTAGCACACATGGCGGCCCACGTGTCGTGCCGCCACGCCGAGCTGTCATGCTTAGGCCCGATTTCCGGAAAATCGTGCCCGTATACCCCATCGCAAAAGCGAAAATTCTGCCATTCTCCGCACCGTTACGGCACTACCGGAGAAAAAAGTCAATCTCGCTGGTGTCGTTTATTATCCCGCCCATAAGGAAAATCAATATCTGCTCAGTCGCGGAAATCAATGCTCCGGAAGAGCTCATCGAAGTGTGTTACCATCGCACGCGGATTGGGCGCGTATTAGGGTACAGATCGCCGTCTGAATACGAATCCGGATTTGGCAGAAAGATCGGTTCCAGCTCATGCGTTATAGGAGCGCTTATGAAATCGGTGGGCCTCCAAGTGCGAGCCCTCACGGGGCTCGCAGGTGCGCACTCGCTGGCCAGCGGGGGGATCAATGCTCAGAGTGTTGCAGGGGAGAGGGGCTGGCGCCGCCGCGTCGGGGGCCGGGCTGGCGCCGGCCGCCGCGGAGCGCCGCCGGCGTGGCCCGGAGATGGCCGTGCCGTGGCTGGTGGTGTGCTGCTATTTGGTTGGCGCGGTGGTGGTGGCGGCCCGGTTGTGGGCGGATCCGGCTGGCCGTGAGCAGTTCGCCGGGGTGGGCGATAACGAGTTGTTTTCCTGGTTCGTGCGGTACGCGGCGACGGCGGTGGCGCACGGCCGGCTGCCGGCGCTGGTGACGACGGCGATGAACGCCCCGCAGGGCGTCAACTTGATGTGGAATACCTCGTTCTTGCTGCCCGGGGTGCTGCTGGCGCCGGTGACGCTGCTGGCCGGCCCGCAGGTCAGCCTGACCCTGGCGCTGACGGCGGGGTTCGCGGGGTCGGCGGCCAGCTTGTGCTGGGTGCTGCGCCGGTGGGGGGCCAGCCTCGGGGCGGCGGCGCTGGGCGGGGCGGTGTACGGGTTTTCCCCGGCGCTGGTGAACGCGGGCTTCGCGCACTATCACCTGCAGTTCGCGGTGCTGCCGCCGCTGATCATCGACGCCGCCCTGCGGCTGGTCACCGGCCGCGGCCGCGGTCTCCGCACCGGCGGGTGGCTCGGGCTGCTGGGCGCCGCGCAGTTGTTCATCGGCGAGGAACTGCTGACCTACACGGTGCTGGCGTGCCTGATCCTGGCGGCGGTGGCCGCGGCCAGCCGCCCGCGGGCGGTGGCCCGGCGGGCCCGCGGCGCGGCGGGCGGGCTGGCGGCCGCGGTGGCGGTGTTCCTGGTCGTGGACGGGTATGCGCTGTGGGTCCAGTTCTTCGGCCCGCTGGCCGAGCACAGCACGCTGCCCGGGTCGGCCACCACCAGCCCCGCCTGGTTCGTCACCCCGTCGGCCATGCTGTTGTTCCACACCCGCGCGAGCGCGGCCGCCACCCCGCTGGTCGACCCCGGGACGGCCGAGGACCTGATCTACCTGGGCTGGCCGCTGATCGTCGTCGCCGTGATCGCGGCGGTGGTGTTCTGGCGGGACCTGCGGGTGCGGGCCGCGGCGGTGACCTGGGTGCTGCTCGACCTGTGCGCGGTCGGCGGCGCCAGCGTGCGCGCCGGCGGCGTCACGGTGCCGGGGCGGGCGCTGCCCTGGCACTGGCTGCAGGGCCTGCCCGGCCTGGCGCAGGTGCTGCCGTGGCGGATGTCCATCCTCGCCGACGGCGCCGCCGCCGCCGTCCTGGCGTTCGCGCTCGACCGGGCGCTCGCGGCGGTCCCCCGGGCCGACGGCGGGTGGCGGTGGCGGCCGGGCCTGACCCGCGCAGTTCTCGCCGCGGTCGCGGTGCTCGCGGTCTTGCCGCTGGTCCCGCTGCCCTACCAGACCGCCCCGCTCACGCCGGTCCCGGCCGGCTGGCAGGCGACCTTCACCAGGCTGCGGCTCCCATCGGACGCGCCGGTGCTCGCCCTCCCGTTCGCGTACGGCGGCCCAGCCGCAGTTCAAACCGAGGTAATGCGCTGGCAGGCGGATACCGGCCAGCCCGGCACACTGATCGGCGGCTACTTCCTCGGGCCTAGCCGTACCGGACAGGCCTCGGTCTACTTCGCCAACCCCAGCCCGGAAACGGCGGTCGCGAGGTACCTCAATGAGCTCTGGACGGGACGGCATCCGGCAAGCCCGCCCGGTAAGGAAATCCAGGCCGTCTTCGACTACTGGCGGCCGGGTGCGATGGTTGTGGTCGCCGGCCAGCAGTCCCCAGTTGTCCGCGTCCTGACCCGCCTTTTCGGCAGGCCGGCCTTCCACATCGGCCAGGTATTCAGCTGGCGGCAACCAGTGGATCTTGCTCAGGGAGCGATTCCGGGGGCGGCCGCTCACTAATAGTTAAGAACTGCTTCAAGCCTTCTCGACTAACAGCGAGGCTAACCATCGCTACGCTACTTTATGTAGTCAGACTTTTACTATGTGTGTTCTTTCATGCGGAGCCGACTCCATCGCCCGCAGACACTTACAGGGGGGCCGGTGTCTGAGCAGGTAACGGAAAGTGTACAAATTCTCCAGATCGAGGAGATTCCACCGCCTGCGCTGGTCCGGCCGGTCCGGCGCGCCCGGGCGTGGCCGACCGCGCTGGCCATCACACTCATCGCCGTAGTGCTGCTCGCCGCCTACTACCGGCTGTCCTGGACGGTATCGGTCAACTCCGATGGGGCGGCGAACATTTTCCAGGCCTGGGACATGCTGCACGGGAACCTTCTGCTGCACGGGTGGTGGCTGTCAGACGCCTCGTTCTACACCACCGAGTTGCCGCAATACGCCCTGATCGAGGTGCTGCTCGGCCAGGTCCCGGCGGTGATCCACCTGGCATCGGCCATGACTTACACCCTCGCGATCGTGCTTGCCGCGGTTCTAGCCAAGGGGAAAGCGACCGGCTGGGACGGCGCGCTCCGGATGGCGATCGCCGCCGGCATCATGCTGGCGCCGCAGCCCGGCGGCGGACTCTTCGTGGGCGGCGGAGTGTTCGTCCTGGACCTGTCACTCGGGCATATCGGCACCGCGGTACCGTTGCTCCTCGCCTGGCTGGTGCTTGACCGCGCTGGGACCCGGCGTTGGGTACCGCCGGCGGTCGGGATCCTGCTGGCGTGGGTGCTGATAGCGGATCCCCTCGTCACCTACGTCGGCATCCTCCCGGTAACGCTCGTCTACGGACTCCGGGCGTATCGAGGAGTGGTCGTCGCGCACCGCCCCGTCGCTTCGGCTTGGTTCGAGATCGCTATGGCCACGTCGGCGCTGGCTGCTGTGCCGGCGGCCATGGCGGCGGCCAGCCTCCTGCGTTCCCTTGGCGGTTTTGCCGTCTACCCGGTCAACTCGGTCCTGGCGTCCGGGCCCAGCCTGGTACAGAACGTCACGGTCACGTTCCAGAGCCTGCTGACTCTGTTTGGCGCCAACTTCCTTGGTATGAGACTTGGACTCGGCGTTGCCGCGGCACTACTGCACCTCGTGGGCCTGGTCCTGGCCGCCTGGGCGATGTCGCTGGCGGTGCGGCGATTGCTGCGCGGTACCGGACCCGGCGGAACGGTGGACGAGGTCATGGCGGTAGCCGTTCTCGCCAACCTTGCCGTCTTCGTCTTCAGCATGCTGGCGATCGATCCCTCCTACGCGCGGGAGATCGCTATTGTCCTGCCGCTCACCGCGGCGCTGGCCGGTCGGCTGCTGCCAGAACGACTGGTACGAGCGCGGCTGCTGCCCCTGTTGGCCGCGGTGCTTGTCGGGTACACGTTCACGCTGCTGCACGGGGTCGTCCAGCCGCCCGCACCCACGGCAAACCAGCAGCTTGCTCAATGGCTGGTCGCCCGGAACCTCCGCTACGGCCTTGGCCCATACTGGGAGGCCAGTTCGGTTACCCTGGCCAGCGACCAGCAGGTCCAGGTCAGGCCGATCGACTGGGCTTCGCACAAGATAGTGGGCGCCTACCCCTGGGAAGCCGACGCGAGCTGGTATGACCCGGCGCTGCACTACGCCGACTTCGTGATCCTCGACCCGCGAAACCCGTCGTACCACGCGGACGGCACCGCCTGGATGGTCACCAACACCTTCGGGAAACCCGCGGATGCGTACGACGTTGGCCCGTACCGAGTGCTGATATGGAATAAGAACCTGCTCACCGGGCTCGGGTGCGGCACGATCGCCACCCATCCGACGGGGATCGCGTCACCGGCAGGCCCGCAGTGCTCGTAACCGAAAGAACCCCGCTTCTCGACCGGGTACGGCAAGCCCGCCGGCGCATCAGGACGCATCGTCTGTCGCCAGGCGCCGTGCGCTGGCTGGCTTCTTTCGCTGTCATCGCCGCGGTGCTGGTGGTGCGCAACGCCTACCTGTTCACGACGAAAATCTACCCAGACTCGGACTTCGCGGCTGACACGGTCTACGTGCTCCAGGCCAAGCGGTTCGACTGGCTCACCGGCGACTACTCCCGGCTGCGGTTCTACCACCCCGGTCCTGCCTTCCTGTATGTCGAGGCATGGGGTGACTGGCTGTTCCACGACGTCGCCCACCTTGTCCCGACGCCGTGGAACGGGCAGTTGCTGGCCATCTTGCTGCTGAACGCCGCGCTGCTTGCCGCCGCACTGTCCGTGGTCACTCGCGATGGCGGGACGCCCACGGCGGTCGCCTGCCTGGGCACCGTGCTGGCGTTCGTCGTGCTGCACCCGCTCACCGTCAATTCCAACTGGCCGCCGTACTACTTCTTCGCCCCAACCCTGCTCATGCTGGTCAGCGCCGCAGCGGTGGCGGCCGGACGGACATCGGCGGTGCCGTTGCTATGCCTCGGCGCGGGGCTGTGCATCCACGGTCACGCCGAATTCCTGTTCTTCGCGCCCATCCTGGTGCTGTTCGCGCTGGCCGCGCTGTTTGCCCCGCACTGGCGTCATCCATGGGCCTTCCTGCGCGTGAGTCCCGGGCACTGGCTTGGCGGGCTGGCGATCACTCTCGCACTGGCGCTGCCCCTGGTGCTCTACACGATCTTGTACTGGCCGGGCCAGTGGCCCCCGTACCTCGCCTACAGCCGCGCCAATGACTTGAACAACACGCTGGCCCAGGGTGTCGGCTACATGCTGCGCTTCTGGTGGCCGGGGGAGCCCGCGCGCGGCGCCTACCGGCCAGAGCATGTGGTGGTCGCGGTCGTCGGCATTCTCCTGTTCGCGCTGGCCTTGTGGCTCGCCAGGACCTGCCCGCACCCCGGCCAGCGACGCTTCCTCCTGTGGTCGCTTGCCATCGTCGCGCTGATGACCGTGCTCTTCACGTACTACGCGTGGCAAGACATCGACGAGCTCTTCACCGCCTACGAGGGGTACTTCTACTGGTCGGCCCCGCTGCTGCTGCTGCTCACGACGGTCGCCGGCATCACGGCCCGGATCCCGCCCGCCGCCTGGCGGCGCGTGATTCCCGTGCTCGCCGCCATGACGGCTGCCTTCGCCGTCGCGGCGAGCATCGTCCCGCTGCACGCGGAGCCTGACGGACCAGGCCAGTACTCCGGAGACCCGGGAGTGCCGCACGACGTTGCCCTCTTGGCGGCGGCGAGCCACGGCCGCCCGGTCGTCCTGAACATCGACCCGATTCCCTGGGGCGACGCCACAGGGCTCATCGCTTACGGGGACCAGACTGGCGTGCGGATATGCGTCCACGCGCTCAGCTTCCGCATCCCCAAATCGATCTGCACGTCGTCTGAGCTGCGGGACGGGATCGCGTTCGAGCTCATCGGCAACGAGCAAAAGGCCCATCCATCCGTCCCCCCGCTCTTCGTCATGCCCTCGTCCGTCGTGTACCTGGAAGCCCGGCCGCATCCAGCTCAGCATCTGGCTTCCGGAAGCTGACCAGGAACGGTAGTACTCAGCGGCCCGTCTAAGATGGCCCTCTGTATGTGGGCACGGCACATATCCGGCTTCACGGAACACGAAGAGGAGCACAACCGCATGGCAGAAAACGCCCGACCGCCGTTCCGCGCCGATCACGTCGGCAGCCTGCTGCGGCCCCCGGAGGTGCTGCGAGCCCGAGACGAGTTCGCCGCCGGCCGGCTCAGCGCCGGGCAGCTCAGGGAGGTCGAGGACAACGCGATCCGGGAGAACATCCGGATGCAGGCGGAAGTCGGGCTGAAGTCCGCGACCGACGGCGAGCTCCGCCGTGAGTCGTGGCACATGGACTTCATCTACCAGCTCGGCGGCATCGAGAAGGTCCAGGACGACACCATCAAGGTCGCCTTCCACAACAAGGACAAGGACTACGAGTGGGCGCCGCCGTCCGCGCACGTCGTGGCCCCGGTCACGCTCCCGCAGACGATCTTCGCCGACGCCTTCGCGTTCGTCCGCGACAACGTGGCGCTCGGCCAGACGGCGAAGGTCACGATCCCGTCGCCGAGCATGGTGCACTACCGCGGCGGCCGGTCCGCGATCGACAACAGCGTGTACCCCAGCCTGGAGCAGTTCTGGGACGACCTGGCCGCGGCGTACGCCCAGGAGGCCAGCCAGCTCTACGACCTCGGCTGCCGCTACCTCCAGCTAGACGACACGAGCCTGGCCTACGTCAACGACCCGGCCCAGCGCGAGCACGTCAAGAGCATCGGCGGCGACCCGCTGCACCAGCACGAGACCTACATCAACACGATCAACAAGGCGCTCGCGAACCGCCCGGCCGACCTGGCGGTCACCACGCACATGTGTCGCGGCAACAACCAGTCCATGTGGGCGGCCGAAGGCGGCTACGACTTCGTCGCCGACACGCTGTTCAACAAGCTCGACGTGGACGGGTTCTTCTGCGAGTGGGACGACGAGCGCTCGGGCGGGTTCGAGCCGCTGCGTTACCTGCCGAAGGGCAAGCGGGTCGTGCTCGGCGTCGTGACGAGCAAGCGGGGCGAGCTCGAGTCCAGGGACTTCATCAAGCGGCGGATCGAGGAGGCCGCGAAGTTCGCCGACATCGGCCAGCTCTGCCTGTCCGCGCAGTGCGGGTTCTCCTCCACCAAGGAAGGCAACGACCTCACCCCGGCCCAGCAGTGGGACAAGCTCCGTCTCATCGTCGAGGTGGCTGACGAAGTCTGGGGAGAGTAAAAGCTTTCGTCAGAACGGCGCCGGGCCAGCGAACCCCCCTGGCCCGGCGCGG
>Ga0335072_10013980_pt1 | contig 11410 bp, 12 predicted proteins | sample Lox_Sample_21_FD_206725 | JGI IMG/M metagenome (GOLD analysis project Ga0335072, IMG submission 206725) | Soil microbial communities from Loxahatchee National Wildlife Refuge, Florida, United States - Lox_Sample_2.1 | ecosystem: Environmental > Terrestrial > Soil > Wetlands | place: USA...
AGCTCGGAGGACAGCCAGATGATCGTCCCGACGCTGACCAGACTTGGCCTGCTGGCAGGCGTGCGGGGAGTTACCTCGGTCGTTGCTGTCGCCACGGGGCCATTATTACGACACGGCGTAGGCGCCGTACGGCCGACCCCCCAATCACGACACGGCGTAGGCGCCGCGTGGCCGGCCCGCCGGTGACGACAGCGCGCAGGCGGTGCGCGCCCGCGCCTCAGGGTCGGTAGCATCCAGTTCCATGAAGGTCGTTGTATACAGCCACGATGCCGACACGCGGGCCCGGATCCGGCTCGCGATCGGGCGCCGGCCCGCTCCCGACGTGCCAGAAGCCGAGGTGACCGAGGTCGCCACGCACGCGGCGCTGATCCGGCTGCTCGACGCCGGCGGGGCGGACGTCATGGTGCTCGACGGCGAGGCCCAGCCCGCCGGCGGCATGGGCGTCAGCCGCCAGGCCAAGGACGAGCTCTACAACTGCCCGCCGGTGCTGCTGATCATCGGCCGCGCCGACGACGGCTGGCTGGCCACCTGGTCCATGGCCGACGCGGTGGTGAGTCATCCGATCGACCCGGCGGCGCTCGCCCACGCCCTGGCCGGCCTGATGCGCGAGCGCGCGCGGGCCGCCGGGGCCGGCACAACGATCGCCCAGACCTGATCGGCGGGCCGGTGGATTCCCGTACCGCGTGGCCGGCCCTGATCGGCGCGCTGATCAAGGGGGAGACCCTCACTGCCGACGAGACCGCCTGGGCCATGAACGAGATCATGGAGGGCGCGGCGACGCCCACCCAGATCGCCGGGTTCGGGGTGGCGCTGCGGATCAAGGGCGAGACCCCGGCCGAGCTCAGCGGCCTGGCCGAGACCATGCTGGCCCGCGCGACGCCGATCGACATCCCCGGCCCGGTGGTCGACCTGGTCGGCACCGGCGGCGACGGCGCCCGCACGGTCAACATCTCGACGATGGGCACGATCGTCGCGGCGGCGGCGGGCGCCCGGATGGCCAAGCACGGGAACCGGGCCGCCTCGTCCGCATGCGGGGCCGCGGACCTGCTCGAGGCGCTCGGCGTGGTCATCGACCTGCCCGCGCCGGCCACCGAGCGGCTGATGGCCGAGACCGGCGTGGTGTTCCTGTTCGCCGCGCTCTATCACCCGGCGCTGCGGCACACCGCGGTGCCGCGGCGCGAGCTTGGCGTGCCGACCGTGTTCAACTTCCTCGGCCCGGTGGCGAACCCGGCCCGGCCGGCCGCTCTGGCGGTCGGGGTGGCCGACGCGCGGACCGGGCCGGTGATCGCCGGAGTGCTGGCCGGCCGCGGCTGCTCCGCGCTGGTCTTCCACGGCGAGGACGGGCTGGACGAGCTGACCACGACCGCGCCGTCCATGGTCTGGGTGGTGCACGGCGGCGTGGTGAGCCAGACCACGTTCGATCCCGCGTCGCTCGGCATCGCCCGGTCCTCCCGGGAGGACCTGCGCGGCGGAGACCCGGCCCACAACGCGGGGGTGGCCCGCGCGGTGCTCGGCGGCGAGAGCGGGCCGGTGCGGGAGACCGTCCTGCTCAACGCGGCGGCCGCACTCGCCGCCGCGGCGGGCGTGCCCGGCCCGGACGAGCTGACGGCCCGCCTGGCCGACGGCTACGCCCGTGCCGCAACCGCCCTGGACTCCGGCGCGGCCGAGCAGCTGCTGGACCGCTGGGTCCAGGCCAGCAAGCGCCTAGCCGCCGAAAACGCTGGCTGACGCGGTCTGGAGCGAGCCGCCGGTGTTGCGGCGAACGCGAAAACGGACCACGCGGCGCATCACAGGCCGGGCCCGCGCCACGCCGATCACCGCTTTGCGCGGCCGGGCAGCATCACTCGTAACACCCGTCCCGCCTGCCACTCTCATCACTGAATTGGCCGCTCCCACCGCCGGGGCGGCCCCGGCGCGACCGCCGTCCGCCCCGTGGATGTACCGATGGGCGTGCTGTAACCCGCCTTTTGGTTCATCGATCAGGATTGAGGGGTGACCGAGCCGGAGATCAGGCCTGCTCGGAGTAACCGAGCGCGAAGGCGGCCTCGAGGTCGTGGCGCGAGTAGGTGCGGAACGCGATGTGCGTCTCGGTGTGGGTGACTCCGGGAACCCGGTTCACCTTGCCCGGGATCACGTCGCCCAGCTCATCGTGGGCGCGTACCCGCACCATGGCCACGAGATCGAACTCGCCCGTCACCGAGTAGACCTCGGAGACCTCCGGTATCTGGGCGATGGCCTCGGCCGTCTCGGGAATGCGCGCGACGTCGGTTTTTACCAGAACGATGGCCGTGACCATTGCCGCCTCCTCCACCCCGGGCACCGGCGGCGCGAGCCGCGCCGACCGCGCGTGTAGCGTACCGCCCCGGCCCAGCGCCAGCGCCTATCAGGCGCTGATCTCGGCCAGCGTCCGCACGCCCGCCGATTCCAGCCGGGCCAGCAGGCCCCGGAGCACGTCGGCGGTGGCCTTGGCGTCGGCCAGGGCCCGATGGCACGGTCGCGTCCTGGCCGCGAAGAACTCGGCCAGCGTGGCCAGCTTGCAGTCGGGCACCTCGTCCTCGTCCAGCACGGTGCGGGCGAGCGCGGCGGTGTCCAGGACCGGGAACGCGGGCCAGACGAGGCCGCTGCGACGGCACGCGTCGGCCAGGAACCCGACGTCGAACGGAGCGTTGTGCGCGGTGAGCACGCCGCCGCGGGCGAAGGCGAGGAACCCCGGCAGCGCCGCGCCGGCCGGCGGGGCGTGGCGGACCATGGCGTCGGTGATGCCGGTCAGGGCGACGATGTCCTCCGGGATCGGGCCGCCCGGGTTGACCAGCGAGGAGAACTCGCCGGTCGGCCCGCCGGGGCCGATCCTGACCGCGCCGATCTCGGTGATGCTGGCCGGCCCCGGCTCCCAGCCCGTGGTCTCGACATCGACGATCACGAAGTCGACGCTTGCCAGGGGGAGGACCGGCGCGGTGGAGGTCACACGATCACCGTAGGCCGCCCTGCCGACAGTCCGGCTCCGCCACGCCCTAAAGGGAATTGGCCTGGCAGTACGGCAGGGGAAACAGTCCGAAGTGGTTGATAGGCCACCCCAGTATCACTAGTGTCAGGCAGCGAGCCGCATCGCTCAGCAGTCGCCCCCCCGGGCGACGGCGATCGGCTTCCGCCGAGTCTTCGTCGCTGGCCCCCGTGGCGAGCAGAAGAACCGGGGACCCACCGGACGACCGCCGGGCACCGCCGGGTGGCCGTTCAGGGGTGAATCGGCCCGGGCCGTCGTACCCGACCGGGCCGTAGGGCGCGCTTCCACAGCCCGAACCCGTCAGCTCACCCGGTAGGCGGAGGGTGGAAGAAGGAGCGTGTCACGCACGTGCAGACGCGGCGAATTGCTGGTACGGCCCTGTCCGGCAGGTTCAAGCGTCGCGGCGCGGCCATCTCACTCGGCCTGCTCGCCACCGCAGCGGTAGTCATGGGGGTCGGCGGGGTGGCCGGGGCCGCGCCCCAGCCCACGGTGGCCAGCGTTCAGGCGAAGCTGACGCAGCTGAACAACAGGGCCCAGACGCTCGACGAGCAGTACGACCAGGCGCAGCAGGCGCTGGCATCGGCCGGCCAGCAGCTCAAGCTGGTGAACGCGCAGGCGGCCCGGTACCAGACGGCGTTCGACGCGCGGCGCAAGCAGGTCGCGCAGATCGCCGCGCAGGCCTACGAGGAGGGCACCCTCGACTCGCCCGAGGTGCTGCTGACCACCAACGATCCGCAGCAGATCCTCAACCAGTCGTCGATCCTGCTCGAGCTGTCCTCCAGCAACACCTCCATGATGAAGGCGTTCCTCTCGGCGGCCAAGCAGCTGTCCGGCGCGCAGGCGGCGGCGCGGCGCACCAAGGACGCCAGGGCCGCGCTCGCGACCAAGCTGGCCAACAAGAAGAAGAGCCTGGATAAGACCATCTCGCAGCAGAAGTCGCTGCTGGCCCAGCTCACCCCGGCGCAGCAGACGGGAACCGGCCCCAGCGGCGGGCAGACCGTGGCCCAGGATCCGCTGCCGGCCACCACCCAGGCCCTCAAGGCGGTTCAGTTCGCCTATGACCAGCTCGGCTGCCCGTACGTGTTCGGCGGCACCGGACCGTGCAACGACGGCTTCGACTGCTCCGGGCTGACGTCGCAGGCGTGGGCCTCGGCCGGGGTGTCGATCCCGCGCACCAGCTACGAGCAGATGAGCGAGCTGCCCGCGGTCTCGACCAGCGAGCTTGAGCCGGGCGACATCCTCGGGTTCATCGGCAACGGGCACGTCGGAATCTACGTCGGCGGCGGGTATCTGATAGACGCGCCGCAAACCGGCGAAGATGTGGAGAAGGTCAAACTGGCGGGCTGGTTCCTGGACAACCTGGACGGAGCGGTCCGCCCCTGACCGGCTAACACGCGTGCGGGCTGGCGCGCTCCGCGCTTGCGCGGCGCGCGCGCCCCGTCCGTGTCGGCCTGCTGGCCGTTCCTCCGGGCCCGTTCCCGCTTGCCGTACTGGTCGGGCTCGCTCAGATCCATGGCCCGGGCGCGCAGCAGGGTGGTGACCGGGGTGCCGGCCAGCCACCGGGCGCGCAGCGCGCCGCGCTCGGCCTCCACGAAGCCGCCGAGGATGCCGTGCCGCCCGATCGTGTTCCAGCGGCGCATCGATAGCTCCAGGCACTCGGCGCGTACCGGGCATATGGCACAAAGTGCCAGGGCGCGGGCGGCCTCCATGCGGGCCGCCTCCGGGGCGGCGGCGACCGGGAACCACTCATCCGGGTCCACCGCGGCGCCGGTGCACTTGGCCAGCGGGCTCACCACGCGGGTCGTGAGCTCCCGGTCGGTCAGACCGCCGGGCTTGGCACCCGGGTTGCGAGAGGATCTGGTGATCATTGACTGTTCATCCCTCGGAGCGATCGACACTGACGCATGGGACGAGCCTTGCGTGATAACGGTTGTCCCACTTCATCAAGATGAGTAGTCCTGCGGCGACCGGGTTAGGATCTCCCGCGTGCCGAAGGTCCTGATCGTCACCAATGACTTCCCGCCGCGGCGCGGCGGCATCCAGTCGTACGTGCACGCCCTCGCCACCCGGATGCCGCCCGGGTCGGCGGTCGTGTACGCGCCGGCCTGGGAGGGAGCCGCCGAGTTCGACGCCCGGCAGCCGTTCCCGGTGATCCGGCACCCGACCTCGCTGATGCTGCCGGTGCCGTCGGTGGCCCGCCGCGCGGCCGCGATCCTGCGGGAGCACGAATGCGACACCGTCCTGTTCGGCGCCGCGGCCCCGCTCGGGCTGCTCGCCCCGGCGCTGCGCCGGGCCGGGGCCCGACGGTGCGTCGGCTTCACCCACGGGCACGAGGCCGGCTGGGCGGCGCTGCCCGTGGCCCGCTCGCTGCTGCGCCGGATCGGCAACGAGGTCGACGTGCTGACCTACCTGGCCGAGTACTTCCGGGCCCGGCTGGCTCGCGCCCTCTCGGCCGAGGCGGCCGCCCGGATGGTGCGCCTGGCGCCGGGCGTGGACCCGGCCGAGTTTCACCCCGGGGCCGGGGGTGACGCGATCAGGGAGCGGCTGGGTTTGGGCGACCGGCCGGTGGTGGTGTGCGTGTCAAGGATGGTGCCGCGCAAGGGGCAGGACACGCTGATCAAGGCGTGGCCGCGGGTGCTGGCCGGGCTGGCCCGGGCGCGGCCCGGTGCGGACCCGGTCCTGCTGCTGGTCGGCGACGGGCCGTACCGGGTCAAGCTGGGGCGGCTGGCCGAGCGGACCGGGGTATCGGGCTCGGTGACGTTCACCGGGCCGGTCCCCGCGGCCGGCCTGCCCGCCTACTACGACGCCGGGACCGTGTTCGCGATGCCGTGCCGGACCCGCCGCGGCGGCCTGGACGTCGAGGGGCTCGGGATCGTCTACCTCGAGGCCTCCGCCACCGGGCTGCCGGTCGTGGGCGGTGACTCGGGCGGGGCGCCCGACGCCATCCTCAGCGGCGAGACCGGCTACGTGGTGCCGGGGCGCGACGCCGCCGCGCTCGCGGACCAGATCATCCGGTTGCTGGCGGATCCGGCGGGCGCGGCCGCCATGGGGGAGAAGGGTGCCGCCTGGATCGACCGGGAATGGCGCTGGGAGCAGGTCGCCGAGCGGCTCTGGGGCATCCTGGCCGGCGGTTGAGTCGTAACCCGGCGGTCACGGCCTCCGGCATCGGGCGGGAGCCGGGGCGTTATGAAAACTCGCCTTATGAACGTTTGGTGTAGATGGCGCCGATCTCGTCGGCGTAGTCGGCGAGCACCACGTTGCGCTTCACCTTGAGCGACGGCGTCAGGTAGCCGTTGGCCTCGGTGAAGTCGGACGGCAGGATCCGGAAGCTGCGGATCGACTCGGCGCGCGAGACCGCCTTGTTGGCGTCGTCCACGGCGCCCTGGATCTCCGCGAGCAGTTCCGGGTCGTCGCGGACATCCGCGTCGGCCGGCTTGCCGTGCTGCTGGCGCCAGAACTCAAGCCCCTCGGGATCCAGGGTGATCAGGGCGGCGATGAACGGGCGGCCGTCGCCGACGACCACGCACTGGCTGATCAGCGGGTGGGCGCGCAGCCGGTCCTCGAGCACGGCGGGCGCGACGTTCTTGCCGCCCGCGGTGACGATGAGCTCCTTCTTGCGCCCGGTGACCTGAAGGAAGCCCTCCTCGTCCAGGCCGCCGATGTCGCCGCTGTGGAACCATCCGTCCTGGTCGAGCGCCTCGGCGGTGGCCTCCTTGTTGTGCCAGTAGCCGGGGAAGACGTTCGGGCCCCGGAGCAGGATCTCGCCGTCGTCGGCGATCTTGAGCCCGACGCCGGGCAGCGGCAGGCCGACGGTGCCGATCTTGTTACGGGTGGGGCGGTTCACGGTGGCCGCGGCCGAGGTCTCGGTCAGGCCGTAGCCCTCGAGGATCGTTATGCCGGCGCCGCGGAAGAAGTGGCCGAGCCGCTCGCCGAGCGGGGCGCCGCCGGACACCGCGAACCGGACCTGCCCGCCGACCGCCGCCCGCAGCTTGGCGTAGACGAGCCGGTCGAACAGGCCGTGGCGCAGCCGCAGCGCCGGGCCCGGGGCCGCGGCGCCGGCGTCCCGCGACCGGCTCCAGGCGATGGCGGCGTTCACCGAGGCCTGGAAGATGCGGTTCTTGGCCCCGCTGGCCGACGCCTGCTGCTGCGCGGTGTTGAACACCTTCTCGAACACCCGCGGGACCGCGAGCAGGAACGTGGGGCGGAACTCGGGAAGCACCGTGGCTATGGACGCCGTGTCGGCCCAGTGGCCGAGGATCGACCCGGACTCCAGGCAGCCGACCTCGATGATCCGCGCGAACGAGTGAGCCAGCGGCAGGAACAGCAGGGTCGAGCTGCCGGCGATGTCGAACACCTCGGTGAGCGCGCCCTCCACCGCGTTGCGGGCGTCGGCCAGCAGGTTCGCGTGGGTGATCTCGCAGCCCTTGGGGCGGCCGGTGGTGCCCGAGGTATAGATGATCGTGGCCAGGTCCGCGGCCGTCCGGGCCGCCCGGCGCTGCTCGAGCTGTTCGTCGGTCACGGCGTCCGCGCCGCCCAGGGCCAGGCCGTCCGGATCCTCGAACACCCACAGGTGCTCGACGGAGCCGGCCGCGCGGATCAGGTCCGCGTGCGCGGCGGTCTCGGCGAACCCGGCCCTGGCCCCGGAGTCGGACAGGATCCACTCGATCTGCTCGGCCGACGAGGTCTCGTAGATGGGCACGGTGACCGCGCCCGCGGCCCAGATCGCGTAGTCGGCCAGCGTCCACTCGTAGCGCGTGCGCGACATCAGCGCGATCCGGTCGCCCGGCTCGATGCCGGCCGCCACCAGCCCCTTGGCCAGGGCGGTCACGTCGTCACGGAACTGACCGGCGGTGACATCGTCCCAGCGGCCGCTGCCGCCCGGCCGGCGCATGACCACGGCGTGCGGATCCTGGCTGGCGCGGGTGAAGACCACGTCGGCGAGCCCGGCGGTGGCGGGGACGTCAACCATCGCGGGAATGCTGTACTCGCGCACGATCCCTCCCTAATGACCCGTTCTGCGCGGATCTTCTGGAACGTACACCGCGTGGGGGCCTGGTACCCATTCCTGCGCCTGACAAGATTTGCCTAGGGTATTGGCATGCGGGTGCATGTGGTCAGCGATGTGCACGGCAGGGCCGACACGCTCGGCAAGGCGGCGGATGGCGCCGACGCCCTGATCTGCCTCGGTGACCTGCTGCTGTTCGTAGACTACGCCGACCACGGGAAAGGGATATTTCCGGACCTGTTCGGTGCCGAGGCGGCCCGCCGGTTCATCGACCTGCGCACCGCGCAGCGGTTCGACGAGGCCCGGCGGATGTCGGCCGCGCTGTGGGCCGGGCTCGACGGCGATCCCGCCCGCCACGTCGAGGCGGCGGCATCGCGGCAGTACGAGGAACTGTTCGCGGCGCTGCCCTCCCCGTCCTACCTGACCTACGGCAACGTTGACATACCCCGGATGTGGGGTTCGCATCTGCGCCCCGGCCAGCACGTGCTCGACGGCGAGCGGGTGGAGATCGGCGGCTGGTCGTTCGGGTTCGTCGGCGGGGGGCTGCGCACCGTGTACCGGACGCCGAACGAGATCGCCGACGAGGCGTTCGCGGCCAAGGTGGCGGCGGTCGGCGCGGTGGACGTGCTGTGCGCGCACATCCCGCCCGATGTGCCCGAGCTGCTGTTCGATACGGTGGCCCGCCGTATGGAACGGGGGAGCGCGGCCCTGCTCGAGGCGATCCGGGCCACGCAGCCGCGGTACGTGCTGTTCGGGCACGTGCATCAGCCGCTGGCCAGCCGGGTCACGATCGGCCGCACCGAGTGCGTCAACGTCGGGCACTTCCGCGCGACCGGGACGCCCTACGTCCTGGAGCTGTAAACCCCCGGGGCAAGGTACGCTCCGTGCATGGCGGACAGGACCACGTCGAGCATCGCGATCGCGGTGCCGCCGCCGGACGTCATGGCGGTGATCGCGGACTTCGAGGCGTACCCGCAGTGGGCGACCGGCGTACGCGGAGCCGAGGTCCTGACGCGGGAGCCGGACGGGCGCGCGAGCACCGTCCGCTTCACGCTGGACGCCGGAGTGATCAAGGATAGTTACGTGCTCGGTTACGACTGGGACGGCGACGCGCGGGTCCGCTGGAACCTCGCCGAGGCCGGGTCGGTGGTGTCCGAGATGAGCGGGGGATATGAGCTGGCCGAGCGCGGCGGCGATACCGAGGTGACCTACGACCTGACGGTGGGTATACGCGTGCCGATGATTGGGATGCTCAAGCGCCGGGCAGAGAAGGCGATCATCGACACCGCGCTCAAGGGGCTCAAGTCTCGAGCCGAGACGATCGGGAGACAGGCATGACCGGGCAGGCAGGCAACAATGGCCAGGATCGCGGCGGTGCCGCCGACGGCGAGCGTCGCGACGCTCGCGAGGTCCGCGACGCTCGCGACGCCCGCGTCGTCCCCGGCGGGCAGCGGGACCTGACCGACGACATCCAGCGCTGGCTGGTCCGGTCCGGCGTCCGCAGCATGCGCCGGGAGCTGAGCGACCAGGTGCGGCGGGCGTTCCAGGCGCACAAGCCGGCCGAGCCCGGCGACGTCTGGGGCACGGCCACGACCGAGTCGCCGCCGGAGCTGCTGGCGGCGTCGGCCGAGGCGCCCGAGTGCGCCTGGTGCCCGGTGTGCCGGGCGGCCCGCAGGATCCGGGAGTCCGGGGCCGGCCCGGGCGCCGGCGCGCTGGGCGGGCTCAGCGGGCAGCTGGGCGGGCAGCTGGCCGGTGCCGGCGATGCCGTCGCCGCGGCGGTACAGGAGGCGTTCTCCGCGTTCGAGTCCCTCCTCTCGGCCGCCCGGCCGCGGACCGGGAACGGCTTCCCCGCGGACCGGTACCCGGCCGACCGGTTCCCCGCGGACCGGTTCCCGGCCGCGGGCACCCCTCCGCGGGATGCGGATCATGAGCCTGACGATCGGGGTTGACGTCGGGGGCACCAAGGTCGCAGCCGGTGTCGTCGACGAGCGCGGGCGCATCGTCGAGAAGCTGAAGCGTTCCACTCCCTCGGCCAGCCCGGAGCGCACCGCGCAGGTGATCTCCGGCGCGGTCCTGGAGTTGCTCGGCCGCCACCAGGCCGCGGCGGTCGGGATCGGTGCCGCCGGGTTCGTCGACGAGGTCCGGTCCAGCATCCTGTTCGCGCCGAACCTGGCGTGGCGCGACGAGCCGTTGAAACGGCACGTCGAGGACCAGGTCGGCCTGCCGGTCGTGGTGGAAAACGACGCGAACGCCGCCGCCTGGGCGGAGACGATCCTCGGCGCCGCCCGCGGGCATGAGCACGTGATGCTGGTCGCCCTCGGGACCGGCATCGGGGCCGGCATCGTGATCAACGGGCAGCTGTACCGGGGCCAGTGGGGCATTGCCGGGGAGCCCGGTCACTACCGCGTGGTGCCGGACGGGCGGCTGTGCGGCTGCGGCAACCGCGGCTGCTGGGAGCAGTACGCCAGCGGCAGCGCGCTGGTGGCCGAGGCGAGGGAGTTCGCCCGGCGCTCGCCCGGGGCGGCGGTCCGGCTGCTGCAGCTCGGCGGCGGCCTGGCCGAGGGCATCAACGGCCCCGAGGTGACCCGGGCGGCCCTGGAGGGCGACGCCGCGGCGCTGCGCTGTTTCGAGATCGTGGGCGGCTGGCTCGGCCACGGGCTGGCCGCGCTGGCGGCCATACTCGACCCGGGATGCTTCGTGATCGGCGGCGGCGTGTCGGACGCCGGCGACCTGCTCATCGGCCCGGCCCGGGCCACGTTCAACAGCGAGCTCACCGGCGGGCCGTACCGGCCGCACGCCGAGATCGTCCTGGCGCAGCTGGGGGCGGACGCGGGCATGATCGGTGCCGCCGACCTGGCCCGCCGGTCCGTCGACATGCAGGCGCTGGCCGCCGTCGAGTAAGCCGGACCTGGTCGGCGGGTCGGGTCCGGTCGGCGGATCGGTTCCGGTAGGGCGGGTCGGGTCCGGTGGGGCGGGTCGGAGCGGTTAGAGCACCGCGCCGTCGTCGGATCCGGTGTCGTCGGACCGACGGTCGCCCAGGCGCAGGGCCACCACGGCGAAGCCGCCCACGAAGGCGATCACGGCCAGCAGCGCGGCCCAGCCGGGCACCACCCAGCCGAGGAGCGTGGCCGCCAGCAGGTAGGCCGGTCCGCCGAACAGCGCGGTCCAGGCCCCCTTCGCCACCGAGTCCAGGTGCGGCAGCGGCGGCGGGGGAGGCGGGACGAAATGCTCATCCTCGTCGATGTCGGCGTCGTCGGCGTCTGGGTCAATGACGTCGGCCGCGTCGGCGGGCGGCAGCGGGACCGAGATGCCGTTCGGCTGCGGCGTGGCGGGCCGGATCACGCGGGCCCGGTCGGCGCCGCGGAACGGGTCGGCCGTTCCCGCGCTGGCCGTTCCCGGGCCGG
>Ga0335072_10013981_pt1 | contig 11410 bp, 8 predicted proteins | sample Lox_Sample_21_FD_206725 | JGI IMG/M metagenome (GOLD analysis project Ga0335072, IMG submission 206725) | Soil microbial communities from Loxahatchee National Wildlife Refuge, Florida, United States - Lox_Sample_2.1 | ecosystem: Environmental > Terrestrial > Soil > Wetlands | place: USA: Florida...
GCGCGAAAATCAGTTGCAAGCCTTCCATCTCGTTCAGCCGCGAGGCTTCGAGAGGGGAGACAATGTTGCGCTCGATCGCCTTGCGCACAATTTTGTCGCGGTCGAGTCCCCGGCCGTCGTCCGAGACTTCGATCACCACTTGATCGCCTTCGTGATATGCGTTCAGGCGGATCGTTCCTCTCGCCGGCTTGCCGGCGGCCTCGCGCTCGGCTTGCGATTCGATGCCGTGATCGGCGGCATTCCGCACCAGATGCGCCAGAGGTTCGGCCAGCGAATCGAGAATCCCTTTGTCGAGGTCCGTGTTTTGCCCGGCGATATCGAGAGCGATGTCTTTGTTTCGTTGTTTGGCGACGTCGCGGACCACGCGCGGAAACCGGCGAAAGAGCTGCTCCACCGGCACCATGCGGATTTTCATCACCGACTTTTGCAATTCGCCCAACACGCGCGATTGGAACGAGAGCGCATCGGAGAATTTTGTGCGGAGAATGTCTCTCGGATGCTGGCGGTCGAATTCCGCAATCGTCCGTTGCAGCATCGATTTCCCGATGATGAGCTCTCCGACGAGATTCATCACCGTGTCGATGCGCGTCGCATCCACGCGCAACGTGTTTTCACTTACGTGCACGGGTGAGCCGCTCGCCGCCGTTCCGTGCTCGTCCGCGTGCGTGGGCGCGCCTTCCGCGTGGCCACCGGTTACTCCTGCCGCTACCGCAGCAGCCTCGGATTCGAGAAGGATTTCCAGCAAGTCACGCGGCGCTTCGGCCCTTGCGGTCAACGGCTCGACGGAAATTCTGCCCACAACGGAAGGCACCTGGCAGCGCTTGCGAATCGTTTCCGCGCTCTTGCTGCTCGAAATCGCCGCTTCGATCAATCCTCCCGGTTCGAGCGGTTCGGCGCCTTCGGGATGAATCGCCAGAAGCTTGCCACACGCTTCGAGAGCTTTCTTGATCAATTCGTGCGCGGCGGCGGGCAACAAAGCGTCCTGATCGAGATGCAGCGCCACCTGAAATATTTTTGCGCCGCTCTCAAGGGCCTGATTGATTACCAATCGGTCGTACTCGGTCCACGCAAATTTCGCTTCCCGGGCGGCCGCGCGCGGCTTCGCGGCTGCGGCAGGCTGCCGGAGCAGCCTCTGGATGTGTTCGCGCAGCGCGCCCCCGTCGGGAGGCTGCAGATTGCTACGATAGGCCGCGAGCATTTCGTGAAACGTATCCGCAGCGGCCAGGACCACATCCGGCACGAGGCCGGCATTCTCCGCGGCGAGCTCCGGCGTCAGCACGTCTTCCAATTCATGCGCCAGCTCGCTCAACGCGCGAAAGCCGCAAGCCGCTGAATCGCCCTTCAGCGTGTGAACGGCGCGCCGGACGCTTCGCAGCGCTTCCAAATCTCCTGGGCGCACTTCGAGCGCCAGCCCGGCTTCGTTCATGGACTGGAGAATTTCCGACGAGCTCTCGAAGAAAAGCTCGCGCAGCTCGGAGCTGCGTTCGTCGGGCGTCAAGCTCACTGCGCCCCCTCGATTCGCTGGTAGACCGTGGCGTTGTTCTGGTGAATCATGTGGAACTTCGTCGTCAGCCCGAACAGGCTCTCGGCGTGGCCGACGAAGAGAAATCCCTCGGGATTCAGGCAGCGGTAGAATTTTTCGATCAAGCGTTTCTGCTCGGCCTCGTCGAAATAGATCATCACGTTGCGGCAGAAAATCGCGTCGTTGCGCTGCGGCAGGTATTCGGTCTTCAGGTTGTGAAAGTCAAACTGGACCAAGTTCTTCAAAGCCGGCTTCACTACGTATTTGTCGCCGATTTTGTCGAAATAGCGCAGCCGGCAGGTGTAATCCACCGTCTCCATCTGCGATTCCGTGTAGACGCCCTGCTGGGAAGTGAGCAGCGCCGAGTAATTGATGTCCGAAGCGAGAATCTCCACTTTCCACGGTGGGGGGATCAGCGGCTTCGGAGTCGGCATTTCAAACGGCAGAGGATTTCGCAGGTAGTAATACGCGAGCGCATCGCAAATCAGGATCGCGAGCGTATACGGCTCCTGGCCCGTGGAACACCCGGCGCTCCAGATGCGCAGCGACCAATCGCGGCGCTCCTGTTTCCGCTTCAGCAAGTCTTCGAGCACGAATTTTTGGAAGAGTTCGAGCTGTGGGCGAATGCGAAAAAAACTGGTTTCGTTGACCGTCAGATTTTCGAGCAGCGCGGATAGCTCCTGCTTTCCTTCGCGGCTGGTGAGCAGCCGGTAGTAGCTGTAGAAGGAATCAAGCTGGCAGGCTTTCAGCCGCCGTTGCAGGCGATCGCGCAGGAAATGAGTGCGCCGCTCGTCGAAATACATTCCACATTCCTGATACACCAGCGTTTGCAGCAGTTTGAGTTCGGCTTCGGTCAGCGGGACCTGCGTCGTGAGTGTGGACATTCATCCCCCGTCGTTTGCGTCACCGGGCTCGGCTTAATACTCTCGGGCCGTGATTCCGGCGGGTACTGCGGCGGTTTCCGCCGCTTCCTGCAATTGCCCCAGTTCTCCCTGTTGAAGGATGCGGCTGAGCTCGAGCAGAATGACCAGGCGGCCGTTCAATTTTCCGACGCCCGTGATGTAATCGAGCTCGCCTTCGCGGAAGACGTTGTTCGGCGGCTCGATCTGCGACGGCGCGATTCGCAGGACTTCCGACGCAGAGTTCACCAGCAGCCCGACCATGCGTCCTTCCACTTCGGCCACCACGATCCGGTTTTTCTTGCTCGGCTCGGGAACTTTTTCGCCGAAGCGCTTGCGCAAGTCGACCACCGGGATGATCCGGCCGCGCAGGTTGATCACGCCTTCGATATAGTCCGGAGCGTTCGGGACGGAAGTGATTTCGGGGACGCGCACGATCTCGCGGACAATCGAGATGGGCAGCCCGAATGTCTCGCGGCCGACGCGCAAACCGACGATCTGTTGTTCCTTATCCATGCGCTCGCTGCGCCTCTAGGACCGAACCAGCTCTGCGTATTCCTGCTGTTCGAAAGAGCGGTCTGCGGGACCCGCCAGACGGCGCCCACCCCCGCGGCGGCTGTTGCCGATGCTTTCGTCGAGGACGAAGCGGTCCATGGAGTCGACCAGCGCGCGAGATAGCTTTGTCATCTGCTCGGCGGCGGCCGCCAGTTGCGTCGAACTCGACGTCGATTGCTGCACCAGTTCGCGCATCTTTTCCATTGCCCGCACCACGGCTTGCGCTCCGGAGGCCTGTTCTTCGACCGAAGAGGTGATTTCCTGCGTGATCTCCGTCAAGCGGTTGGTGGCCTTGGCGATTTGCGACGAGCCGTTCGATTGCTCGGTCGTAGCGGCGCCGATTTCCTGGGAGAATTTGTAGACTTCCGAGACCACCTCGGAGATTTTCGTCAGCGCCTCGCTCAGGTCCTTGTTCAGCACCAGGCCCTCCTGCACCATGGAGGTGCTCTTTTCCATGTTCTCGACGGCCTCGCGTGCTTCCTTCTGAATGCCCTGAATGAGCTCCGAAATTTCCTTCGTGGACTGCGTCGATTTCTCGGCGAGTTTGCGGACTTCCTCGGCCACCACGGCGAATCCGAGCCCGTGCTCTCCGGCTCGCGCCGCCTCGATGGCTGCGTTCAGAGCGAGCAGGTTGGTCTGCTCCGCAAGGTCGTCGATCACTTCGATGATCTTGCCGATGTCGTCGGCGCGCCGTCCGAGCACGTCGATGATTTCCGCCGAGGCGGAGATCGCATGGCTTGTGCGGTTGAGCCCTTCCGTGGCCTTGTTCATGGTGCTCGTGCCGGCTTGCACTTCCTCGCGCGAGCGGTGGGAAATATCGACCAGCAGCTTGGCGGTATCCGCCACGCGCTGGATCGACGTCACCATCTGATCGATCGATGCGGAAGTTTCGGCCACACTCGAAGCCTGCACCTGCGTGTTCTTCACCACGTTTTGCACGTTGATGCTCATCTCGTGCATCGTGCTGGTCACTTCGTCGATGGCGCTCGCCGCCTGCACGCTCACCTTCGCCGATTCGTCCGAAGCGGTCGCCATCTGACCGGCGCCGCTTGCCACCTGCGAAGCGCTGTCGCGCACCTGCCGGACGATGTCGCGCAATCCTTGCGTCATCCGCGCGAACGCCCGAGCCATCGTGTCTTGCGCCGACCGCGGATGCACGGTCACCTGCAGTTGGCCTTCGGCGATCGCCGCTGAAACGTCCGCCATCTCCTTCAGATGGATCACCATCTTCCCGAAATTGTCCGCCAGCACGCCCACTTCATCGTTGCGATGAATGTCGATCGACTGATCGAGGTCTCCGGATTCGCCGATGCGACGAGCCACTTCGATCAGGTGATTCAAAGGGCCCTTGATGGAGGACGCCGTCTTATAGGCGATCAATCCGCCCAGGATGATTCCCAGGATCGTGCCGAGCGTCGTCAGGATCGAACTCCAGTGCGTCACCGATTCCGCCGAGGCCGTCGAGGCGTCCAGAGCCATACGGACCTGGTGGTCGGCATCATCGAGCACCTCGGACGATTTGTTTGTCCAGGAAACGGGATCGTGCTGGAGGTAGAAGATCTGCAAATCGGAAACGGTGATGTCGCCCGAATCCACCTGGTGGCGCTTGGCGATCATCGGCTTCGCAAAATTCTCGGACCAATTCTGCTCGTTGTCCGCCACCTGCGAGAGTGCGTTGCGGAACTCCGTATCCGCTGACTTGTTCTCGGCGGCTTTCAGCGAGTCCAGCAAGTCGCTGATCCCGCGGTTGGTCTTGTCTTCATCCCGCGTGTTGCCGCTGAGGAGAAAGTTGCCGAGATTCACGCGGTTTTCCATCATCTGGAACCGCAGGTCTTCGATCGTCTGCACGTCCTGCAGTGTCGATTTGGCCACCGCTCGCGCGCTGTTTTCGCGAAATACGGAGAACAAATTGATGATCAGGAGCAAAAGCATCGTCGACAGAATTGTCCCGAACCCCCAATTCAGTTGCTTGCTAATCGTCATGTCTCACGCCTCCCCCGCTCTCCCGGATGGAACCCCCGTCCCCAAACGCTCGCGCATCTAATCCTGCCCGTTGAAGTCGAATTCGATAATTTCCGTCGTTTCTTTTGGAGCCGGTTCGAAGCGCCATTTTTTCAGCGCGTCGGAAGCCGCGTTGACCAGCAGCGGGCTTCCTCCCACCGCCTTCGTCGCCGTTACATGCCCGTCCGCAGCAATCGTTGCTTGGATTTTCACTTTGCCGGTTACGTTCATCTGCTTGGCCAGCGCCGGGTATTCAGGCATGACGCGCGTGCGCACCTTGCGCTTGGCGGCGTCCGTTGCCGCGTCCTGCGCTGCCGTCCTGTGTGGCATTGCGGCCGCGCTTCCCAGAAGCAGCGCCAGGCCCATGACGGCTCCTGCCCATCCCTTCCCGAGTCTCATTGAATGGCCCTCCTCCGAAATGACAAAACTCCCCGGAGCAGAGATTGCACGGTCGTTGCCATGTTAGCGGCGAGCAACTTCGTGAGTTGCGAAGGCAGCTGGTGGGGTGATAAGTCGAGGTAAATCAGCAGGATTTACAACTGAGTGGCTGACGGACACTCTGGGAGTCCGCCGCTTGATTGTCTCAATCGCTGCGTCGCGCCCGCTGTCGCGTCTCAGGTTGCGACGTCTCGCGAGTGCTCCTTTCGGCACCTTCTCCTTCGCTTCGATTGACTCAACTTGAGATGAGACCTTACCGTCTTAGGTGAAACGTTGGATTTGCGCGCAGCCCCCAATCCTCCATGCGTGCTCTAAAGCCAAATCGTGCTGTCGCTTCGCGTCTCGATGATTCTTTTGAGACGCTTTTGGCGCTTTTCTCTTCTGCAACGCTGGAAATCAACCCGTCGCTTGGATCTTCCGAGTTTGCGCAGCGTCTCACCGCCCGCGCTTCCGAAATGTTTAGCGCCAGAGCCGCAATCCTCGCAGTTCCGCGCGGTGCCTCCTGGGAAATTGCCGCTCTCAGCGGCCCCGCGACTCGCTGGAATTTGCCAGTGAAGGAGAGCGTTGCGCGCGCTCTGGCCGTGCAAGCCGACGTTCCCCCTGCGGGACTTCAGCCTGCGCCGGCGTCTCAAGCGCTGGGACGCGATCTCGCCGAAGCGCTTGGATGGCGTTCGCTTCTCTGTGTGCGATTAAAGGGCAGCGATGCTTCGATGCTCGGGATTTTGGCGCTCGTGGATTTGCCGGAGCGGCTTTCGGCCATCGAAATACAGCTCCTTGAGGCTCTCGTCAGCCATGCGTCTGTCGCTCTTGAAAATGCGCGGTTGTTCTCGCGCATCGAGCAGTCGCGCAAACAATGGGTGGAGGACTTCGATGCCATCACCGATTACATCGTCGTGCACGACACGGAAAATCGCGTCCTTCGGCTCAATCGCGCGCTTGCGGATCTTTTGAAGCTGCGTCTTGTCGACGCAGCGGGCCGTCCCATGGATTCGCTTGAGATTCTCGGCGCGCGCGCCCTGCCGGGCCGTTGCCCCTTCTGCCGCGATGCGGAGGCCGAGCGAGAAGAGTTCGTCCACGAAGCGCGCGACCGTTTCTTTCTCGTGTCTGCGTCGCGAATCCGTGGCCGGGGTGAAGAAGGCCCGCGAACCATCCACATCCTGAAAGACATCACCGACCGCCGGGAGGCGGAGCGCCGTTTCCGCCGCGAACGCGACTTCAACAAAAATATCCTGAACAACACGCAGAGCATGATTCTCGTGCTGGATACCGCCGGCCTGGCGAGCTATGCGAATCGCCGTTGCTTCGAAGCCGGGTATTCAGAACAGGATTTGCTCGGCCTTCCCCTGGCGGACAAGGTTCCCCCGGCGCGCCGCCCGATATTTCTGGAGGCCTTGAGGCGCGCGCTCGACGGCGTCCCTGCCGACAATCTCGAAGTGCCGCTGACGAATCCTTCGGGAACCGCTCGGCAGTTTTCCGTCAGCTTGAGCCCGATGCGCGACGATCAGGGTGAAATCATCAGCATCGTCGTCGTGATGACCGATGTGACCGACGCGGCGGATTTGCAGGCGCGCCTGATGCATACCGAGAAAATGGCCGCGCTCGGCCAGCTCGTTTCCGGAGTGGCGCATGAGGTGAATAATCCGCTCGCGGCGATCGTCGGCTTCACCGACCTTCTGCTTGAAAATTCCGATGTACCTGACGCTGCGAAGGAAGACCTGCGCGTGATTCTGCAGGAAGCGCAGCGCACGCGGCTGATCGTCCAGAATCTCCTCAGCTTTGCGCGCCAGATGCCGCCGCAGCGCGAGCCCATTCAAGTCAGCGATGTGATTCGCCAGACGCTTAAGCTGCGCGCCTACGATTTCTCGAATCACGGTGTCGAGGTTGCCGAGCGGTATCCCGAAGACCTTCCGCTCGTCGTCGGCGATCCGCACCAGTTGCAGCAAGTGTTTCTGAATATTCTCAACAACGCGTATGACGCCGTTCAGGACACGCGCCGCCACGGAAGAATCGAAATCGGCGCCGAACTGCGCGATGGATACCTCGAAATTCGATTTCGCGACAATGGCCCCGGCATCACGCAGCCCGACCGCATCTTCGATCCATTTTTCACGACGAAGGGCGTAGGGAAGGGAACCGGCCTCGGCCTGAGCATCTGCTACGGCATCGTGCGCGCGCACGCGGGCGAAATCGCCGCGCAGAACAACGACGACGGCCCCGGCTGCACCTTCAAGGTGCGCTTGCCGGTCGCGGCTAGCACCGTCGAAAGGCCTGACGAGGTGCTCTTGTGAACGCTCCGATCGCTGCCGCAGGAATCCGGCCGCGGGCCCGTATTCTCCTGATCGAGGACGAGCCGTCGGTCTCCGCTTTCCTTCGCATCGCCCTCGAGCGCCGCGGATACGAAGTGGTTCACTCCGTTTCCGCCGCCGACGGTTTGCGGCGTCTTGCTTCTTACGATTTCTCCGGAATCATTTCCGATTTTCGAACTCCCGGGGGAATCACGGGCGCAGATGTTCACGATTGGCTCACACGCCATCGCCCAGAGCTTGCTTCGCGCATTGTGTTTATCACCGGCGACACGGCCAGCGACGAGACGCTCACGCTGCTCGCTCGCGCCGGCACGCCTTGCGTCACAAAACCCTTCCGCGTCCACGATCTACTGGCTGCGGTCGAAAAAACGATTGGACAACCATGAAACCGGAACCCCGCCTACGATTTCTGATTGTGGACGACGAGCAAAGCATTCGCCGCCTTTGTATCACTGTCGGCCAAGGGCTCGGGCTCGATTGCGCCGAGGCCGCCTCCGCCGAAGCAGCACTGGAGTCGTTTGAGGCGCTTCCTCCCGACCTCGTCGTTACCGACCTCAAGCTGCCGAGTCTTTCCGGCGTCGATCTGCTCCGCAAGATCAAGGAGCAGTCGCCGCGCGCCGAAGTGGCCATCATGACCGGCCACGGCTCGGTCGAATCCGCTGTTGAAGCCATGCGGCTTGGCGCATACGACTACATCGAAAAGCCTTTTCGCGTCGAAAAACTCCGCCAGCTTCTCCAGCGCATGGCTGAAAAAGTCCGCCTCGTCGCCGAAAATCAGTTCCTGCGCGAGCGCGTCGATGCCGGCGAGAATCTGTTTGGAATTGTCGGCGCCTCGCCGAAAATTCAGGATGTGATGCGCATGATCTCGCGCCTGAAAGAGGCCCGCACGCCGGTGTTGGTTACGGGCGAAAGCGGCACGGGCAAGGAGCTGGTCGCGCGCGCGATTCATTTCGGCGGCCCGCTGGCGCAGATGCCGTTCATCGCTGTCGATTGCGGCGCGCTTGTTCCCACGCTGATGGAAAGCGAGCTCTTCGGCCATGAGAAGGGCTCCTTCACCGGCGCGCTCAAAGCGAAATCGGGATTATTCCAGGCTGCGAACGGCGGCACGATTTTCCTCGACGAAATCGGCGAATTACCGCTGGAAATGCAGGCCAAACTTTTGCGAGTTTTGCAGGAGAAGGAAGTCCGTCCGGTCGGGAGCAACGAAAAGATTCCCGTCGATGTGAGAGTCATCGCCGCAACGAATCGCGATCTCGAAGCCGCTTATCGCGCGGGCGCGTTTCGCAAGGATCTGTTTTTCCGCCTGAACGTCGTCACCGTTCATCTGCCCAGCCTGCGCGACCGCCGCTCCGACATTCCTCAGCTCGTCCATTTTTTTCTCGACCGACATGCTCCCGGCGAGCACATTCAGGTGACGCCGGCCGCCATGAAGGGTTTTCTTCAATACGATTGGCCGGGCAACGTGCGCGAGCTGGAGAATTGCATCGCACGCGCCGTCGCTCTCGGCGACCATCAGACGATCGACGCCCCCGACCTGCCTCCGGCCATACAAGCCAGCCGTGAAATGCTGCAGCCCACGGCCGAATCGGCGTCTCTTTCCACCACGGCCCTTGCGGATCTCGAGCGCCTGACGATTCTTCGCGTCTTCGAGCAGGCCGGCGGAGACAAGGCTCTTACCGGCAAAATGCTCGGCATCAGCCGCGCCACTCTGTATCGCAAGCTCAAGCTCTACCAGATTCCCCTGCGGCCCGTTCACAAGGAAAAGGAGAGCGAACCGGTCCCGATTGCCAGCTGAGATTTCTCGCGCCCCGGAGATGCCTGCTGAGACGGATTCGTTTCACCCTGAGACGCTCCTGAGAATCTCCCCGCTGGCTGCCGTTGCAACTTCCTGTATTTCAATCATTTAAAATCCACGCCTAGCAAAAGTCTTTGGCTCCCTCCGTGCAATTCCCCTCGTGGACAACCTTACATTCGTCCTTTCACTTGGAATTTTCGGCGCGGTTTTACCCGATGCCTGCGCGCTGGAAGACGGGGAGTTTGAGGGCAGTGCCAATCGAAGCGCAAGTTACGCCGGCTTCGCCGCAGACGTGCGTGGAGCGGCTCGCCGAGCTATTTCCTGACGCAACTGCGGTCCGCATTCCCGTGCAAGTTGCAACGATTGGGAGCGGCCGCTTGCACCTTCACGAGCAAGCCGTAATCGAATTCGGCACGGCGGCGGAAGTTCTCTTCAGTTCCACGCTGCCGCTCGAATTCGAAGACCGCGTTCAACTATCCAATTCGGACGGGTCGCTCGATGCCCAGGCGACGGTCGTCGCCGTCCGCTATCACGATGGGCGCAAGGCTGTCGCCGCGCGATTCGCGGGACAAGTCGGCAATTGGATCATCAAACCATGACCACCAAAACCCCTGTACCCATCAAGCCGTCTGTCTCGCCGCTCACGTCCACGCCAGCGCCCAAGGACCACTCGGCCATCTGGGCGGAAGCGCGGCTCGCCTATCCGCTGTATGCGGCGCTTGCCGTCCAGTTCAGCTTTGCAGCTCCGCCGTATCCGCACGGGGAACTGCCGCCGGCGCGCCCGACGCGCGAAGTGTTCGAGAAGGATTTGGGCTGGTTCGCGTCCATCGACGAGACGGTTCGCGCCTATCAGATTCGTCAGCTTCCCTCGGAAATCCTGAACGCCAGCGCCGACGCTTTACGCGCATTCGCGCACAGGCAATTGCGCAAGCCCGACAAGATCACCGCCGATCGAGACAAGATCGATCTCCTGCTGGTTCAGTATTTCGCTCTCTGCGCGCCGGAAGACTTGTACCGCAGCGAAATCACTCTCTCCGATGTGGCTCGCGTTCTGCAGCCGGTTCTGTCCGAGGCAGACGCGACGCCGCTTGAATGGTGCGTCCCGCTCGACACCATGCTTGCGACCGTCAGCCACTGCCAGAGCCTTCGCGACCTTCTCGAACAGGGCGTTCTCGAGAAGGGCCGCATGTTAAAAGAATCCGCCGGCGCCATGTTCTACGATCCGGCAGCGCTCGTCGCCTTCTGCCGGTTCAATTTCTTGATTCGCCGCGTTTTCATTCGCCTGCTTCATGCGGATCTCGCTGCGGTCATGCACGCTATCGATACGCTCGACGCCGCGGGCTTCAAGACCGCCGATTGCCGCCGCGCCGGTTTCTCCGCCGCCGAAACGACGGCGCAGCTCCGCTACTACGCGGAGAACTGGCGGCAGCCGTTTCACAAGGATTACACGGAAAATTCCGTCAGCCGCGCGTTCGAACAACTGCTTGCCTTGCGCGCCGACCTCGAAGATGCCGTCGCGCACACGCTTCCGGCGAGCATGGACACGTCCTTTGCCGCTTCTTTCCTTGACCAATCTGCGACGCGCGCGAGAGAGCAAGCAGATTCGCACCAGCCGGCTCCCGTTGCGCCGTCGTTTCCGGGTGCCGAGTCATTTTTCGCCGACTCGACCTCGTCTCCTGCGTCTGCCACGCCTGCCACCGCTCCCGGCTCCTCGACTGCGCTCGCGTCCGGCGGAAAGTCGCCAAAGCCAGCCCCGAGCGAGACTCCGGCAGCGGCGTCGCTTGATGCCGACAGGTGCCTCGAGACGATTTGGGAGCAATTGATTGCGGCGCCGCCCTCCCGCGGCCGTTCGATGTCGACCGTCGTGCTTCGCAACACAAAGGTGCTGCTGTCT
>Ga0335072_10013982_pt1 | contig 11409 bp, 8 predicted proteins | sample Lox_Sample_21_FD_206725 | JGI IMG/M metagenome (GOLD analysis project Ga0335072, IMG submission 206725) | Soil microbial communities from Loxahatchee National Wildlife Refuge, Florida, United States - Lox_Sample_2.1 | ecosystem: Environmental > Terrestrial > Soil > Wetlands | place: USA: Florida...
ACAGCTCTACTACGAGGACGCAGGCCACGGCGAAACGGTAGTCCTGCTTCCCGGCTGGGGCGGCAGCATCGCCGACCTTTCCAACTTTCGGCGCGAGCTGTCCGACGGGTTCCGAGTCATCGCCGCGGACCTGCCCGGCTCCGGAAGGTCACAGCCCCAGCCGCGCCGCTACGTCCCCAGCTACTACGCCGACGACGCGCGGACGCTCATCAGCTTGCTCGACGAGCTCGAAGTGGACGCCGCGCACTTTGTCGGGTTCAGCGATGGCGGCGAAGAGGGACTGCTCATCGCGGCTCTTGAGCCCGGCCGCGCTCGCTCTGTGGTCACCTGGGGCGCGGCCGGTCAGATAGTGGCCACCCCGGCGGAGCTGGCTGCGCTCGCCACCTTGGTCGACACCCCTGACGAGTCATTCCTGCCGCTGGCCGCCTACCTGGTCCAGGCGTACGGGGCACAAAACGCCAGGATCATGGCCGCCACCTGGGCCGATGCGATGCGGGGCATCGTCGGTGCAGGCGGCGACATCAGCCGGCAGCGGGCAGAGCTCATCACTTGCCCGGCGCTGCTGATCGCCGGGACTTCCGATCCGTTCTGCCAGCCTGATCTCGTCCGCGAAATGGCTGAGGCCGTGCCGCGCGGCGAGTTCCGCGAAGCTCCGGGCGCAGGGCACGACGTGCACCTGTCGCACCATCGCTGGCTTGTCGCGGCTGTCCTGGACTGGCTGAGCAGCCACTGACCGTCGCGAGGGCGCTGGCAACGCGACATGCTAGTTGTTAGGTGACCACAAAAGCCGCGAAACGGGCTCGCGAAGTCACCTAACAACTGACATGTTCGTCCTGAGGAGCCGAAGTCAGCGCTCCGCTCCCCTGATCAGAGCTCGACCCCGACGAGGACTGGCTCGTTCGTCAGCGTCACGCCGAAGACGGCGAGCACGCCGGCCCTGATTTCCTTAGCGAGCCTGATTACGCTGGCGGTCGTGGCCTGCCCGGGATTGGTCAGGGCCAGCGCATGCTTCGTCGAAATGCGCGCACCGTCCGGATCGTCAGGCAGCCGCCAGCCCTTGCTGAAGCCCGCATGCTCGATCAGCCAGGCGGCGGACAGCTTGACCTGCCCATCAGGGGTGGGCCAGTGGGGTATGCCCGCGCCGCCCCCCGCCTCGCCGCCCGCGATCCTGGCCGCTAGCTCGCCGTACTGCGCCGCGCTGACGACCGGGTTGGTGAAGAACGAGCCAGCGCTGCGGGTATCGGGGTCTGCCTCCGCCAGCACCATCCCCTTGCCGCGGCGCAACTCCAGCACGGCGGCGCGCGCGGCCGCGAGCGGCACCCGGCCACCGTCAGCGACCCCCAGAACCCTGCTGAGCTCGCCATAACGGACCGGCGCCGACAGCGGGCTAGCAGGCAGCCTGAAGGTCACCGCCAGTATCACGAACCGGCCCGTCGCCGATGCCGGTCCGTTATGGCGAGCTGAGGCTCGCCCGGCCGTGGCAGCCTGCCGCTTGAACACGCTGGTCCGGTAGCCGAAGCCGCAGTCGGCAGCGGCCATCACGACGACCTGGTCGCTGAGCCGGTCATAGACCCGCACGGAGGCAATCGTGTCGGCGACGTCCTGGCCGTAGGCATTGACGTTCTGGATCGGCGTGGCACCGGCCCGCCCCGGGATGCCGGACAGGCATTCCACCCCGGACAGGCCCGCGGCCAGGCACTCCTGCACGAACTCGTCCCAGTCATGCCCGGCCGCCACGGTCACCTCGGCCACGTCGCCCGCAGCGGCGAATTCGGCGCCCCGCACGCCCGCTAGCACCGCTACGCCGGGGAAGCCCTCGTCGGCAACGACCAGGTTGCTGCCACCACCGAGCACCAGCACCGGCTCAGCGTCAGCGTCCGCCTTCCTGACGGCGGCGATGAGCTCGTCCTCGCTGGCCGCGGCGACGAACCGCGCAGCCGGGCCGCCCAGGCGCAGGGTCGTGTACTCGGCCAGCCGGACCTGCTCAGTAGTCATCAAAACGGCAATCTCCACAGCGGGAACGGGGTCTACGGGGGCCGGTGCGTTCCGGCAGCAGCTCACAGGAGGGCGTTCCAGACCTCTGGTGTGCTAATCAAGCATGCCGTAGCTACCTGAGTGCGGCGATCACGGCCGGGCGCGGGCGAATTGCAGCACGCACGCCGGACAGTGCCCGCGCAAGGCAGTGGCCGGGCCCGTCCGGTCCCGGCCACTGCCTGGCAGCCCGCCGTCTAAGCGAAAGCCGCGACCCCGCGCAGGTCTTCCGCTTCCTGCCGGTCGGCGAGCTCGTCGGTGTCCTGCGTGGCGCGCGGCAGGCATCGCTCGTAGGCCGCCGCGGTCTCCTGGCCGATGCGGTCGATGCAGTACCGCGACCGGGCCCTGTCCGCGGCCGCGACCCCGTAAGCCTGCAGCATGGTCGGCCGCGCCAGCAATGCCCTGAGGCGATGCACCAGCATGGCGGGGTGATCAGGCGCGACCAGCAGACCGGTGATTCCGTCGATGACCGCGTCCCGCTGCCCGCCCACCGCTGAGGCCACCACGGGCAGCCCGCACGACATGGCGCGGATAACGGCAAGACCTGTCGGGTCGTAGCTCGTCGCGCTGACCATGACATCGGCTGAGCACAGCAACGCCGACTCCGCAGCCTCGGCAACCTCGCCCGCGAAAGTGACGCGACTCCGGATGCGCAGCTCGGTGGCGAGCTGAGCGACCGCACGGAACGGCCCGGACCTCGGCAAGTGCTTAGCGTCAGGACCACCGACAATCGTCAGCCGCGCGTGCGGCAGTTGCGCGAGTGCGCGGATCACGGACGGCAGCCCGCGGGCCTGGTCATCGGCGAATGCCACCAGCTTCGGCATATCGCTGTTCTTGGCCCTGACGTCTTCCGGCCTGAGCTTCACGGTGTCGATGCCTGCCGGAATCACCCGGATGGCGGATTTGCGCACGGCAAGCCTGGCCAGCTCGCCCGCCTCTTCCTCAGAACTGGCAAGCACCGCGGCCGCGGTGCGTCCGATGGCGGCTTCTAGCCGGACCCTGGAGCCTGAAACGCCGAGGCCAGCCTGCCGCCGCTCGATCGACCCGAGTGACTCGAAGCTCTGCACGACCGGGATGCCGGTACCTCGCACGGCGCCGATCGCTGCCAGTCCCGCGGTCCAGGAGAAGGCGTGCACGACATCTGGAGCCTTGGCCCGCCAGCGGTCCGCCAGGTCCGCGGCAACTTCCGGCATATACCTTGCAGACTCTTCAGCGCTCAGCCGCCGCGGCGGTCCCGCCGTTATGTGCTCGACCGATACCCCTGCGCCGAGTATCGCAGTGCGAGGCGCGGCAGGGTCTTGCGCACGCGTGTAGAGAGTGACCCGATGCCCGTGCCTGGCGAGGGCGCGAGCGAGCATGGCTGGCTGCAGCAGCTGGCTCCCGTGACCGGCTATGCGCGTAAGGGGGCTGTGCGCGGTAACCATCGCGATCCGCATGGGGGTGCCTCCTGGGGGTGTCGCTGTGAACACGGCGCACGCACCAGGGGTACCAAAATGAGAAAGGCACACCCTCGTCCTGCACCGTGAAGTGCATACGCCAAATCTGGCGTGAGGGCGTGCCTGCTTCGTAGACACCGCTTGCTAAGCATATGCCCGGTGGCGCCCGCGCACAAACCCCTGGCGCGTGCGCCACCCGGCACAGCGGTGTCATTCTTCGATGAATTCCTCGATCGTGTCGCTCTCGACCGGAGCGCTGGCGCTGCGCGCTTCGCGTCCCTCCGTGATGAGGCCGCCGGGGATCAGCAGCTTGGAGAAATGCTGCTGCCGCACGTCGATCTCCTTGCGCTTGGTGCCGCCTGCGTCCAGCACGAGCCTGCGGCGCAGCCAGCCGTAGCTGCGGCGCGGGATGACCGCGCCGGCAATGCCGGTCAGCATCAGTACCCAGCCGGCCGCATGGAAGTTGAAAAAGGATGGCTCAGCAGTCACGGCGAACGCGAGAATGGCGCCGATCGCCGCTATCGTGAGGGCCGTCGCGGTCTTCACCGGGATATTCCCTTCGCTAAGGTGTCCGGCCTGGGGCGCGCGCTCATGCTGGCACTGGCTCGACTAGGTGCGCCCGCAGGTAGGAGAGCGCGCCGGCGAGCAGCCTGGATACGTGCATCTGGGAGATGCCAAGCTGTTCGCCGATCTCGGACTGCGTCATGTTGCCGTAGAAGCGCATGAGAAGCAGTTGCTGCTCACGCTCAGGCAACTCGCTCCAGTGCGCCCAGACTGCTTGCATATCGATCACGTGCTCGAGCTCAGGGTCATCCGATCCGAGCAGCTCGGCGAGGCTTGCCGAACCGTCCTGGGTCGTAACCGGTGAGTCGAGCGAAGCCGCCTGGAATGCCAGATCGGCCTGCCTCGCTTCGCGCACGTCAGCATCGCTGACTGACAGGTGCCTGGCGAGCTCAGTGTCGGTCGGCGTCCGGCCGAGTTCTCCCGTCAGCTGGGCAGCCGCATTCCGCAGCTCAAGCCGCAGTTCCTGAACTGACCGCTTGACGTGCACTTGCCAGCGCTTGTCACGGAAATGCCGCTTGATTTCACCGCTCACGCACGGCTGCGCGTAGCCGGCCAGGCTGGTGCCGACGGCGGGATCGAAGTTGTTGATTGCCTTCAGCAACCCGACGTAGCCGACCTGCATCAGTTCTTCGTGTGGCTCGGTGCTGTTCTTGTACCGCAGCACGCATGACCTGACCAGCGGGTGGTACCTGGTCACCAGGACCTCGCAGGCGGCGTCGCGCATGGCGCAGCCGCGGGACATCGACTGGATCATGGTGAGCAGCTCCGCATCCTGCAGTTCCTCGAGATCGCGGGGCCGTGTCGCCGTCATCGGCGTCGCTGCCGTCTTCATATCCACTCCCTGTGCGGCGGGTGAGGGGTGCCCGCCAGGCTTCGTTGTGCCCGCTGTGCGGGTCTCAAACATTCGGCCGCGACTGCATTCCTCCCTCGCAATGTCTTGCTTCGGTCTTGCGCTGCAAAAGGTTCTGCCGCGGCGCCAGGCGACGTTCGGCTATCCAGGTAGAGTCCGGCTGTGACCGCGGACTGCCAGCTGCGCCTGGTCCGGCGGGGCCTGCCCCAGGGTTGAGTCGGACAGCTGGCGCCTACCACGCCGCACGCAACATTCAGCTACCGCAGACCTTCCGTCGAGGCTGCTTCCGGGCGGCCGTGGCACGTCACGGGGCAGGTCGCTGGCCAGGCTCGCTAGCGCCGGTAAAGTGAAGAGGCTGTACTCGATCGGGGTTAGCTAGTGATTCGTGTGATCCGGTTGGCGCAGCTGCCTCCGCTGAAGGCACCCGCTGTAGGACCCGGCGAGCGACCGGGACTAGCTGATCCCGCCCTGGCGGCCCGCTGAGAATGCCGAGCATCAAGAACGCGATGCAGTCGGAGTCGCGGCCCCCACGCTGTCAAGTGCCGGCCCTGGGACTCCCCCGTTCACGGCCCGGCTCATCTCAGCCCGCCGCGAGACTTGACGGCACGGCGATCGGGAGGCCTGCATGCTAGAGCCGCAGAGCACATTCCTCTTCGCGCTGCTGGTGGTGATCTTCGGCGGCCTCGTCTGGTGGCTGGTCATCGCCAGGCGAGTAGCCCTCCGCATCATCGCGGCCTGCCTGGCCTTCGTGGTGGCGGCTAACTTCGGCATCTTGCTGGTAAACAAGTACTTCAGCTACTACACCACCTGGGGTGCGGCTATCGCCGACTTCTCCAACCCCAGCCCGAACTCCGGGCCGCAGGTATCGGTAGGAAGCATTCTGGTCGGCGATCACAGCTCTGCCTTCGACGCGCGCTCGGTCTACCTCAAGCTGGCGCTCCAGCAGGGCTACACCCTTCGCACAGACGTGGCCGGGAAGCTGAGCCACATCACCAGGTCGGTGTACGTCTACCTGCCGCCGCAGTACTTCCAGCCGGAGTACAGGAGCTACCGGTTCCCGGTGATCGAGCTGATCCATGGTCAGCCGGGTGAACCGCAAGACTGGATCAACGTTGTCGGTGTTCAGGTGGTGCTTGACGACCTGGTCAATGAGGGCCGGGCCAAGCCTGCAGTGCTGGTCATGCCTGACGCCAACGGTGGCAACACGATCTCGCTTCAGTGCCTCAACCAGGTGGGCGGCCCGCAGGACCTGACCTACCTTGCCAAGGACGTGCCAACGGCAATCTCGCACATGCTCAGGGTGCAGCCGCCAGGCATCGGCTGGGGCCTCGCAGGCTACTCAGAGGGCGGGTTCTGCGCCGCGAACATGGCCTTGCGCTACCGGTACCGGTATGGCGCCGCAGCGTCCCTGAGCGGCTATTTCGTCCCGTTCAACAACCAGCTGGCCAACCCGATCAGGACGGTGAGCCCGTTCGGGAACAACGCCAAGCTGCGGGCCGAGAACACCCCGATCGACGAGGTTCGAGCGCTCGCGCCAGGCGCCGTCCTGCCACAGTTCTGGCTTGGCGCAGGCAAGGGCGACAACCTAGATGTCGCGAATGCCAGTTACTTCGCGCAAGAGCTTCAGTTGCATCAGGCTGGCGTTCCGCTCGTCCTCACGCCGGGAAGCGGGCACACTATGGCCACCTGGCACGCCGAAGTGCCGCCGATGCTTTCCTGGATGACCAACACCCTGGTCACCGCGATCTCGAACCAGACGTATGTACGGCATAGGGACCTGGTCAGGGAAATGCGGCGCGCGGCCGACGCGAAGCGGCACGCTAATGCAGATCCCGTCAAGAGTCAGGCGGCCAGCCACCCGAAACCCGGGCACTAGGCGCGCCAGCCGGCGCCCTGCCGTCTCGCACCCTCCGGCGCTCAGCCATTGCGGGCCCTGCCGCCACTCTGGCTTGCCGTTTAAGTCCGGTCGGGCACGGTAGCTCCCCGCAGGCGATCACGGCGATCGCCCCAGCACCGGAGGCATCAATGCGGATCATCGGGATATTGCTAGTCGTGTGGCTAGTCATCGGCACGTTCGCCGGATTGCAGCGGCACTACTACAGCGGAAATGTCAACTGCGCGAAGGCCGGCACGGTGGCGGCAACCATTGCCGCGGGCCCGCTCAACTACGTCGGCGCGAATCCGAAGGTCCATTGCAGTGTTCCGCAGCCGAGCAGGTAGCAGTCGCTTGTGCCGCCAGTGATAGCCATCCTCGCTATCTACACCGCGAGTTCTCGTCGCCCGCGTTAGCGACGATGGCCGCCACCGGCGGGATCAGCCCTGCGCAGACCGAGATGACGACGGCCGCTGTCATGGAAAACAACCGCACCACCGTCCAGGCCAGGATGACCGCGGCGATACAGCCGCCCATCAGGGCGAAGTAAACACGGTCGCGCATCGCCGCCCGCGCCCCGCCACGTCGCGCCGCTTTTGACCTGCCCATGACCACACAATTGCCTGGCAGTCCGGCGCCAAAACCCCGAGCGGGTGTTGCGTCTTGGTAGATTCCGCGCATGGCTGTGCAGTCGGTCACAAAAAGCGATCACCGCCAGCGCGCCGGACTGCCCCGTGAATGCAGGTACATGGTCTTCGTGGCAGCCGCAAGCTGGCGCTGGCCGCGAGCCCTCCGTCCTATTTGCAATATTTTAGGCATAACCTCCGTTTCGTGGTCCCACTTGCGCTCTGTTAAGACCTGGCACAGTTTTGGCAGATACCCGTATGCCCGAGAACCTCGGTGCCACCTAGCGCGTTGGACTGGACATGCAGTCGGCACGACGGAATTGTCATCGGGCCGGCAGCGCATGCAGCTGCCAGGACGACAGGAAGGCTCCCCCGTCGATATGAGAGGAACCCGGTGTACTACGCGGTCACCCTAGTGGCGGCCATGCTGGTCGGATTCGGCTTCGTGCTACAGCAGCACGCGGCCCAGCAAGTGCGCAGCAGCCAGTTCCTCCGCCTCGGACTCATTGCCCGGCTCATCCAGAATCGCCGGTGGCTATCAGGGCTCGGGGTCCTGATCTCCGGCTATCTCCTGTGGGCCTGGACGCTCGGTCATCTCGCTCTGACCGTTACCGAGCCCCTGCTCACCACCAACCTGATCTTCGCGTTGGTCCTTGCTGTCCCGTTGTCCGGGCAGGCGCTACGCCGGACCGAGATAGTCGGCGCGGTCATGCTGACCGCAGGCGTGGCCGCCCTCTCGCTGACTCGCTCAGTGCATGCCCCCGGCCTGTCGTTCGGGTCCTTCTCACACTGGCCGGTAGCCGGCCTCATCGCCGTCATCGCGGTGGCGCTGGTCCAGCTCGGCCGCAAGCGATCGGGCACCGCCCGGGCTGCTCTCACGGGGACCGCGGCCGGCTTGTTCCTCGGCATCGCGGACGCCTTCACGCGGGTAAGCGTCATCGAGATCGACGGACACCATCCGTTCGGGGTGCTAACCCACTGGCCCGGTTACGCGACAGTGCTCGCCAGCATCATCGGCCTGTGGCTCATGCAGAACGCCTTCAACGCCGCTCCCCTCCACGCCTCACTCCCGGCCGTGACCGCTGCCGAGCCCGCCGCCGGTATCGCACTTGGCGTCGTAGTGTTCGGTGACGTCGTCCACATCACCCCGCTCCTGCTGGCGCTACAGGCCGCGGGCATCGCCGCGATGGTCGGCGGAGTGATACTCGTGGCCAGGGCGCCGATATTCAGCGATTTGCATGTGGCACAGCTGCCCCAGGCAGCTCTCGAACGGCTTCAGCAGACAGCAGCGCTCCTGCCGAGGCTCGACGGGAGCAGCGCCCCGGTTCCTGACCCTGCAGCGCCTGACCCAGGCGAGCGGCCGGAAGCCAGTAGCGACGGCGCCAGCGATCAGCCCGGGCAGCTGCACGACGAGGCCAGCACCGGTTCGGCAGGCGATACCGCGGACGGCCACGGCGGGCCAGATGGTGTTTTCGTCAGCTGACCGGCTCACCTGCCGCGCCGCGCCACCGGCCAGGGCAGCAATTCCCGTTTAGGGGTATCTGAGCCGGGAAGCTCTGTTCTGCGATGAACTGTCCTGAACGGGTCCGCAACCGGGCAGGCAACAGCCATGCTGGGCTGAGGCCAACTCCGACCCCGACGCCTGAGTGAGGAGCGCATGACTTCCGGGCACGCCCGCCTCGCTTCACAGCTGCCGACCTCGACTTACCGGCTGCAGCTGACGCCTGAATTCGGTTTCGCGGACGCGGCCGATCTTGCCGGGTACCTGTCGGAACTGGGCGTCACGCACGCCTACTTGTCGCCGATCCTGCAGGCAGCGCCGGGCTCGCAGCATGGCTACGACGTCATCGACCACTCCAGCATCTCAGCCGAACTTGGCGGCGAGGACGCCTTCCGCTACCTTGCCGCCACGTTCGCGCGGGGCGGCATCGGCCTGGTTGTCGACGTAGTGCCGAACCATATGGGCATGCCGGCGCCGGAATACCTGAACCGCCCGCTCTGGTCGGTGCTCAGCGGTGGCCAGGACTCCGCGCAGGCCCACTGGTTCGACGTGGACTGGGACGCTCTCGGCGGCCGGATGCTACTCCCGATCCTGTCGGGACCACTGGGGCAGTGCATGGCCGACGTGCACTTGTCCCGGCTTGGCGAGCTGCCTGGCGGTCGCGCCTTCGGTGCGGCAGGCACTTCGGGCGGCGAAGATGTGCCGGTGCTGGCCTACCAGGGGCACGTTCTGCCCGTCCGGCCGGGCACCGAGCGGCTTCCGATGCCGGAACTACTGGCCGCCCAGTACTACCGGCTCGACAGCTGGCGCGCCGCCGCGGCCGAATTGAACTGGCGGCGGTTCTTCGACATCAGCTCACTGATCGCGATCAGGGTAGAGGAGCCAGATGTATTCGCGGCAACGCACGGCCTGCTGCTCGGGCTGGTCGCCGAAGGCCTGATTGACGGTCTGCGGATCGACCACCCTGACGGACTCGCCGATCCGCGTGGCTACCTCAGGCAGCTAGCCACCGCGGCTAGCGGCAGCTGGATTGTGGCCGAGAAGATCCTCGCGGCCGACGAAGAACTACCCGCCGACTGGCCGTGCGCCGGCACTACCGGTTACGACGCTCTCGCAGCTGTGGGCGAGCTATTTACCGACGCCGCTGGCGCCGGGGCGCTGACCGCCGAGTACGCAAAGTTCGCGGACGGCCCCGGCGATTTCGCCGCCGCGGCCTCGACCGCCCGCCGCGAGGCAGCGGGCCGGCAGCTGAAGGCGGAAGTCAGCCGGCTTGTCCGGCTGCTCAGCAGGCTCGGCGCCGATGTTCGCCAGGTCGGCGCCGTATCTGCCGACGACCTGGCGAGCATCGTGGCCGAACTGCTGGCTGCATTTGACGTTTACCGCGCATACGTCGTGCCTGGCGAACCGCCGCCGCGTGCAAGTCGTGACCGCATGGCTGCGGCAGTGGCGGCAGCAAAGCGCCGGCTGCCTGGCAGGCTGGATGCCACCGCTGACCTGATCTCCGCGCTGCTGCTCGGCCACGGCGTGGCCGCAGACTGGCGTGCCACGACAGATGAGCTGATCGTGCGCTTCCAGCAAACCTGCGGTGCCGTCCAGGCCAAGGGGGTCGAGGACACCGCCATGTACCGGTGGACCCCGCTGCTCAGCGCGAATGAAGTCGGCGCCGATCCCGATCAGCCCGGGCAGAGTGTGGCCGCCTTTCACGACTTCGCCAGGCGGCTCAGCGAGAACTGGCCAGCCAGCATGACCACGCTGTCAACGCACGACACCAAGCGGCAAGAGGACGTGCGGGCCCGGCTAGCGGTTCTGGCCGAGTCGCCCGGCGCCTGGGCGGCAGAAGTGACGGCATGGCACAAAAGGGCCTGCGAGCTCTCCGGCGCCAGGCCGCCCGATCCGCCAACCGAGTACCTGATGTGGCAGACACTTGTCGGCGCCTGGCCCATCGACGACGAGCGGCTGACCAGCTACCTCCGCAAGGCGATGCGCGAGGCGAAGCTCACAACATCGTGGACGGACCCGGACTCTGAGTACGAGGCGGCGGCTATCAGCTTCGCCAGGCGCGCCATCGCCGACGGCGAGATTGCCGGACGCATCGCCGCATTCGTTGCCTGGATCGGGCCGGACGCCATCTCGAATTCGCTCGGCGCCAAGCTGGTACAGCTCACCATGCCCGGCGTGCCGGACGTCTACCAAGGCTGCGAGCTCACCGGGCTAGCACTGGTGGACCCGGACAACCGCATGCCCGTCGACTATGAGCTCCGCCGTTCGATGCTGTCCGGCCTTCGGCCGGCTCATCTGAACGGCGCCAGCCCGGAGGTCCTGGACGCCGCGAAACTTCTGGTGACGTCCCGCGCGCTCCGCCTGCGCCGGGATCATCCAGACTGGTTCGCCGGTGATTATCAGCCGCTGTCCGGAAGCGGCGCGGCGGCAGCGCACCTGGTGGCCTTCTGCCGGGGCGGGCAGGCGATCACGGTCGCGACCAGGCTTCCCGCACACCTGCGCAGGTCGGGCGGCTGGCGGGATACCGC
>Ga0335072_10013983_pt1 | contig 11409 bp, 10 predicted proteins | sample Lox_Sample_21_FD_206725 | JGI IMG/M metagenome (GOLD analysis project Ga0335072, IMG submission 206725) | Soil microbial communities from Loxahatchee National Wildlife Refuge, Florida, United States - Lox_Sample_2.1 | ecosystem: Environmental > Terrestrial > Soil > Wetlands | place: USA...
AAGAGGTTTGAGGAACAGCGAGCCTCCGGAAACGTAGCGAACCAGGAACGTTGATCCGCAGCCAACCCTAGAAATAGAACCGGCGGCGGGGAGCGAGAGGAAATCGGGCGGGTTCGGAAGGCGGGCCGCGAGGCAGCGGAATTTGCTGAACGCTTCGATCCCGAGGGAGGTAAAAGTCCCGGAGGGGAGTGGAGGCAAAGGAAGCAGCTGAGCGAACCGGTTGGCGGAGACGCAACGGGCTCGAGGCGAAGAAACTGCCTGCGACTGGGGCAAACCAGCGAAGGCAGCCGAGCCGAGGGCGGACCGGGCGGTTGCGCAAGCCGGAAGGTCTTGAAGTGTCAGGCCAGAGCCCATTGACCCTGGAATGGTGGCTTCTGAGAGGGAGCAGCCGTTGCAGGCGAGGAAAAGGCCGACGCGAGAGGCCGGCTCCGTTGAGAAGCGGAACCGCGGTGAGCCGGAAGGCATTGATCCCAGGGAAGAGAAATCGGCCTTGGGGGAGCGGAACGGCGAAGCACCCGGGGCTTCTCAATGCGTTGCTTTGTACCGAGCATGCCGGTGGAGAGCAAGGCTGGGAATCGGATCACTTGGAACCATTTTCTTTTGGCCGGCAGAAAAATTTCAGATGCAAAAGCGGCGTGAACGGCACTAGTAAAATCTGTGCGCGACGATGCCGAATCCCCCACCGCCAAAGCCGGCAACCCAGCCGCCCGCCTGGATGCCAACCATGGCGCTGCCCTTCCCCGCATGCCTGGCGCGATGAAAGGCGAAATCTGGATGGCTCCCGATTTCGAATCGCTCCCGGACGATATGGCCGAAGCTTTCGGCATGAAAGCGGCTGAAAGTTGAAGCTACTCCTCGACACCCGTATTCTGCTCTGGTGGCTCGATGCCAATCCTCTGCTGCCGCGGGACGCCATGGCGCTGATTCGCGATCCGCAAAACACGATTTTTGTGAGCGCAGTTTCGCTTTGCGAAATCTGGCTGAAGCAGAGCCTGGGCAAGCTACGCTTGCCCGCGAGTTTCCAGGAGCGGCTGGCGAGCGAAGGTTTTGAAAACCTGCCGCTGACCTCCGCGCAGAGCGCGCGCATCGGCCAGATGGAGTGGATGCACCGCGATCCCTTCGACCGCATGCTGGTGGCGCAAGCGCAGGCCGAGAATCTGACTTTCCTGACCGCGGACGAGGCGCTCGCAGGCTATGGCCCGGTTGTGCGCGTGGCCCGCTAGTCCAGCGTCTTGCGGAAGCGCGCGGCGCTGAAGAGCAGAATGCTCGATCCGTAGACGAACAGGCACAGCATTTGCGGCCAGAGCGCCGCGACGCCCACGCCTTTCAGAAAAATGCCGCGCACGATCTCCATGAAGTATCGCAGGGGATTCAAATAGGCGATGTAGCGCACCACCAGCGGCATATTGCGGATGGGAAACATGAAGCCGCTCAACACGAAGCAAGGCGTGGTGAAAAAAAACGATCCCATGTTGGCCTGCTGCTGGGTGTGGGAAATGGTGGAGAGGAAAAGACCGGCGCCCAGGCTGCTCATAAGGAACAGCAGCGCGCAAAACATCAGCAGCAGGAAATTGCCCCGGAAGGGGACATGGAAAATGAAGAGCGCGCCGCCGGCGATCACCAGCAGATTCACCATTCCGACCACGGCAAAGGGCAGCGTCTTGCCGAGCATCAGCTCGATGGGCCGCATGGGAGTGACCATGAGCTGCTCCATGGTGCCGATCTCTTTTTCGCGGATGATGGCCTGCGAAGTGAGCATCAGGGTCACCATGAAGAGAATGTTCGCCGCCACTCCGGGCACGAAATAGTTGCGGCTGTGGAGGTCGGGATTGAACCAGACGCGGCTTTCGGCAGTTGCCGGGGTGAGCATTTCGCGCGCGACTCCCGGACCGCGGATTTCCACCTTGATGGTCTGCTGGTTCTTGGTCTGCGCCGTCATCACGTCGTTGGAGTAAGCGGCGATCACCTGCTGCGCGTAGGCGGCCACCAGCGAAGCGGTGTTGGAATTGGTGCCGTCGAGCAGCACCTGCACTTCGGTGGCGCGTCCGCGCGCGAGATCGCGCGCGAAACCGGGCAGCACGCGGACTACGCCGTGTACCAGGCCGCCATCCAGCAGGTTCTGGGTTTCCTGCTCGCTGCGAGGCGTGGCAATTACGTCAAAGCGGCCGGAGCCCTGGAAACGGGCTGCGAGCGCGCGGCTTTCGGGCGTGTTGTCCATGTCCATCCAGCCGATGCGCGCGTGGTCGACGTCGAGCGTGACGGCGTAGCCGAAGACCAGCAGTTGCAGCAGCGGCGGAATGAATAACAGGGCGCGCATGCGCGGCTCGCGGAACGCCTGGAGGAATTCTTTGCGAAGGATGGTACGAATTCGTTCGCGCATGGTCATGCCACCTTCTGGTTCATTTTGCGGACGGTCCGCCAGAAAATCAGGGTTCCATAGAGGACCAGAAACCCCATCTCGCCCCACAGGATGCGGAAGTCGATGCCCTTGAGGAATACGCCCTTCACGATGGTCACGTAATAGCGGGCGGGGAAAAAGTAGCTCAGGCCCTGGATGACTTTCGGCATGGTGTCGATGGAGAAAGTGAATCCGGAAAGCAGGAAACCCGGCAGGAACGACACCAGGATGCCGAACTGATAGGCCTGTACCTGCGTTCTCTGGCCCGCGGAGACCCAGATGCCTGTAAACAGCGCGCACCAGAGAAACGCACAGGTGGAAATCGCCAGCACCAGGAAGCTGCCGCGGAAGGGAACGGCGAAAACCGTGATGGCGACGACGGTAGCGATGGCCGAATCGACCAGTCCCACCAGGAAATACGCCATCATCTTGCCGAGCACGATTTCGGTGGGCCGCAGCGGCGTGGAGAGCACCTGTTCCATGGTGCCCATTTCCCATTCGCGGGCGATGGTAAGGGAACTGAGTTGCCCCGCGAGAATCACCATGATGACGCCCACGAGGCCGGGGACGATGAAATTCTTGGATTCGAGCGAGCTGTTATACCAGACGCGCATGCGGGCATCGATCGGTCCGGGCGGCTTGATGCCTCGGTGATTAATGATGTCGCGTTGGATACCGGCCGAATAGCCCTGGACCACGTTTTCGGCGTATCCCATGGCGATGGACGCCGTATTGGAATCGCTGCCATCGACGAGCAGCTGCACCTTGCCCTTGCCGGCCTCGAGATCCTTGCCGAACCCGCGCGGAATCGCCACACCGATGAGGATGCGGTTGGAATCGATGGCCTCTTCGATGGCGCGATAGCCGCCGACGAAGCCCACCACGTCGAAGTAGCGCGAACCCTGAAACTGGCGGGTGAGATCGCGGCTGGCAATGGTGCCGTCCTGGTCGAAGACCAGGGTCTGAATGTGGTCGACATCGAGAGAGAGCGCATAGCCGTACAGCAGCAGCATCATCATCGGCATGGCGAGGGCCATGCCAAGACTGCGCGAATCGCGCGTCACGTGGTGCAGTTCCTTGACGAACATGGCCTTCAGACGGCGGTAGCTCATGCGGCTTTCCTTTCTTCGGCCTCGATCAATGCCACGAAAACATCTTCCATGGAGGGCAGGATGCGGTCGAGGCTCCCGATGGCGATGCTCCTGGAGGCGAGCGCCTGCCGGATCCGCTCGCTGGTGGCGTCGAGATCGTCCACCATGACGTGCAGGCCGCGCCCGAAAATCGCGACATCGAGGACTCCCGGTAACGGTTCCACGGCGCGCATAGTAGCCAGCGGATCGGCGGAGTTCAGGTTCAGCAGGAAATGCGAGTCGAGGCCGTGCTTCAGCTCGGCCGGAGTCCCGAGCGCGATCACCTTGCCGCGATACATGAGCGCGAGGCGATGGCAGTATTCGGCTTCGTCCATGTAGTGCGTGCTGACGAAAACGGTGTGGCCGGAGGCGGAGAGCTCGTGGATCAGACCCCAGAACGCGCCGCGCGCGATGGGATCGACACCCGAGGTCGGCTCGTCGAGGAAGAGGATGGGCGGATCGTGCAGGATGGCGCAGCCGAGCGCGAGGCGCTGTTTCCAGCCGCCGGAAAGCGTCTGCGTAAGGGCGTCGTGGCGGCCGGTGAGGTTGGCCATTTCGAGGACGTACTGCTTCCGCGCGGCGCGCTGTGGTTTCGGGACGCCGTACATGCCGGCGAAGAAGTCGATGTTCTCGCCGACGGTGAGGTCGTCATACAACGAGAACTTCTGCGACATGTAGCCGATGTTTTCGCGGATCTCTTCGGGCTGGGTGGCGACGTCGAGCCCGTTCACCGATGCTTCGCCCGAAGTAGGTGTGAGGAGGCCGCAGAGCATGCGAATGGTAGTGGATTTCCCCGCCCCGTTCGGACCGAGGAAACCGAAGATTTCGCCTTTCGGCACCTGGAGCGACACGTGGTCGACAGCCACGAACGAGCCGAATGTCTTTACGAGGTCGCGGATTTCCACTCCCCAACCGCCGCCATTCATTGGGCCGCCGCCTGTTCTTCCACCATGCGGATGGTCTTGATGAACGCGCCTTCCAGGTTGGCCGATTCCGTCTCCTGCTTCATAATTTCCGGCGCCGAGCAGCGGATGAGCTTGCCTTTGTGCATGAGCCCGACGCGATTGCAGCGCTCGGCCTCGTCGAGATAAGCGGTGGTCATGAAAATGGTGATGCCGTCCTTGAGCAGTTCGTAGAGAATGGCCCAGAAATCGCGGCGCGAAACGGGGTCGACGCCGTTGGTGGGTTCGTCCAGGAAGAGGATCTGCGGGCGATGCAGCAGGGTACACATGAGCGCGAGCTTCTGCTTCATCCCGCCGGAGAGGCGTCCGGCCTGGCGGGAGCGGAAGGGATCCATGCGCGTCATACGCAGAAGATCGACGGTCAGCCGCCGGCGCTCGGCGCCCACGATACCGAACAGGTCGCCGTAGAAATCCATGTTCTCCTGGACGGTGAGATCGGCGTAGAGACCGAAGCGCTGGGCCATGTACCCGATTTGGTCCTTCACGGACTGCGACTGGCGCGCGGCGTCGAATCCGGCCACGCGGGCGCTGCCTCCGGTGGGGTCGAGCAGGCCGCAGAGCATGCGGAGCGTCGTGGTCTTGCCGGCGCCATCGGGACCGACGAGCCCGAAGATCTCGCCGGGCGAGACGGTGAGATTCAGCCGGTCAACGGCGACGATGGGGCCGAAGCGGCGGGTGAGATCGCGAGTTTCGATGATGGGTTCCATGGCAAATTCAGATCGCTAAGACCGGGCCGCGGAGGGAACGCATCTCAATTCAGCACGATCTCGCCATCCGCCGGCATGTTGGATTTCAGCTCGCGGCTGGAGTTATCCAGGTCAATCTTGATGCGGTAGACCAGCTTGACGCGCTCCTGCTGGGTTTGAATCTGCTTGGGAGTGAATTCGGCTTCCGAAGCGATGAAGCTCACGTGGCCGGTGTACGTTTTGCCTTTGTAGGAATCGGTGGTCACGCGCACCGGCGCTCCGAGTTTCACGCGTCCCAGGTCCGTCTCATCGATATAGCCGCGCAGCCAGGGGTGCTGGATATCGCCGACGGTGACCACGGTGGTGCCCGCCGACAGGACTTCGCCGGGATCGGCCGACTTCACCAGCACCACGCCATCCACGGGCGAGGCGGCGATGGTGTCGGCCAGTTGCGAATCGATGAGCGCGATCGAAGCGCGCGAGCGGGCGATTTCAGCGGCGCGGGTAGTAAGCTCCTGCTCGCGGCGCTTCATCTCGAGCGCGTTGGCTTGCGACATTTTGAGCGCGGCGCGCACGCGCTCCACCTGGCCTTGCTGGGCATTGATGACTTCCACCCGCGGACCAGCCAGCACCAGCGCCTGGCGCTCTTTGGCGGAATGGAGCGCCGCCTCGGCAGTTTCCCAGCGATTGCGGTACTGGTCGAACTGCGCGGTGGAGATATCGTCGTTGCCGTGCAGGACCTGGGCGCGATCCCAATCTTTTTGGGAGCGTTCCACCTCCGATTGCGCCAAATCGACGGCGGCCTGGGCATCCAGTCTTTCCTGCGGGCGGGCACCGTTTCTGAGTTCCGCGAGGCGGGCTTCGTTGGACGAGAGATCGGCGGCGCGCTGCTCGATATCGGCGGCGAGGGTATCTTTCTGCCACTGGAGCGCGGTCTTCGCCTGCGCCAACTGCGATTCCGCCGATTCCAGGCCGGCCACTTCGCGCTCGCGTTGCGCGATCAACTGGTCGCGATCGAGCCGCGCGATGATTTGCCCCTTCTTGACGCTGTCGCCCTCGTCGACGGTCCGCTCGATGAGTTTTCCGGCGGTCTTGAAGGCGATATTGACCTCGGTGAGTTCGATGTTGCCGGAGACCACGATGCGGCGGTCCGGGGCCTTATTCGCGCCGCGATATGCGTAAACCCCAGCCACGGCGACGGCGACCAGGACAAGAACGATGACGATTGGTTTTTTCATTTTCGACTCCGGTTACTGCACGGTTGCCCGCACCCGTCCCATGGCTTGCGCCAGATCGAGGCGCGCCAGGTTGTAGTTGTAGAGAGCTTCGGTGGAGTTGTCGCGCGCGCGTTCGAGACGGGTCTGCGCGTCGGTGACTTCCACGCTGACGGCAACTCCCGCGTCGTACCGGCGCCGCGCCTGGGTGAGTTCGTTGTTGGCCAACTCGAGCCCCTCCTGCGCGACTTTGACCTGATCGTCGGCGGATTGCAGGCTGTCGAGCGCCAGGCGCACGTCGAGTTCGATCTGCTCCTTGAGGTCGCTGGTGCGCACGCTTTCCGCGCGAAATTGCGATGCCGATTCCTCGCGGCGCGCGTCGCGGCGTCCGCCGTCGAACAGCGGCACTCGCACCTGGATTCCCACGGTGCGGGTGGGGACGGAACTGGTGAGCGACGTGCCGATATCGCCGTAATCGCCGAATGCGGAGACCGAGGGCAGGCGCTCGAGCCTGGTGGCACTGGCGGAAAGCCGCGCGTTCCATTCGCGATCCTGCTGCGCCTTCAGATCGGGCCGTTCCTTGAGCGCCTGGGCTTTCGCCGCCTCGAGGGTGAGCGCATCGACGGGAACATATTGCAGCTTGTCGGTTAATTGCAGGCCGGTATCGAGCCGCATATTGATGGCGCGGAGAAGTTGCAGGTGGGCGCTGTGGCGAGAGTTCTGCGCCACCAGGAGGCGCTGGCGATCGTTGGCCAATTGCACCCTGGCGCGCGTGATCTCGATGCCGGTTCCGGTGCCGGCTTCCTTCTCGTCCTGCGCCTGTTTGACGAGCGCTTCGGAAAGTCTGACGTCGGCTTGGGCGGTTTCGACATCGGCGTCACCCTTGACAGCGGCAAGGTAGGCGCGGGCAACTACGGAAGCCACTTGTTCGGCGGTGGCGTCGGAATCGGCGCGGGCGGCGGTAACACCCACCTTGGAAGCCTGATAGCGGCGGATGACGCTGAGGTCCAGGAGGTTCTGCGCGCCGGTGATGCGCGCATCGACCGTGGTAAACGGGCCGACGAAAGTCGAAAAGCTGAAGGGCACGGGAATGACGGCGGCGAACAGCTTCGAATTGAAACCCAGGGCGGCCAGGTTTTCGGTGCGGCTCTGATCGCTGAACGCGGCATCGACATTGGGCAGAAGAGCGGCGCGCTGCTCGAGGGCGCGCGCTTGCGCCTGCTTGAGGGCTTCCCCGGCGAGTTGGATGCGGGCGCTGCCTTCGGGTGAAATGGCGACATCCACGGCGCGCTTCAAGCTCAACTGCACCGGTTCGACGGCGGCGGCCAGGGCGGCGCTGAACAACAGTAGATAGGTAGTTCTCATGAATTTTCCTCAGTGATTTCACCCGGGAGGGCTGGGGCTTTTAGCCCTCCGATGACGAAACCGATCAGATCCCGAATGAGCAGATCGCTATCAATGGGGGATCGCTGGAATGCGAACAACATCGTATGGGCCATGGCCCCCACCATAAATTGGAGACGAATGGCAACCTGCCTTTCATCTAAATGCGGAAGTGAGCGGGTGAAGGCTGCGGTAAATCGATGAATCACGGTTTGAAAATGCTGTTCGGCGACCCTGGGCATCAGCCCTTCGCCATAGAGCCGGCCCATCATCCGGGCGAAATCGGGATGCTCCTTAATTCTCAAGAGGGGTGGTTCGAGGAACGCTCTCAAGAGTTTGTCGACAGGGACAGGGGCGGGCGCGGCTTGGGCTTCGAAACGCTCTAACATTGCCAACCGCTCCTGGTTCACAGGACCTACCTTTCGCTTCACCAGTTGATCCAGGAGCTCTTCTTTGCTGCCGAAATGATAATGGATGGCGGCCAGATTTACTCCGGCCTTGGCGATGATCTGGCGAAGAGAAGTGCCGGCGTAGCCTTGTTCGCCAAACAGGCGTTCGGCCGTATCGAGGATTTTACCTTGCGTCTCAATCATTCGATTGATTGAATCATACGATTTAATACAAAGCCTGTCAATAGTCTTTTGCGCACGGTACGCAAATTGCCCTAGGAATAGCCGGGGGCAGGGCAAGCAATTTTATGTGGGACCGAATTGCAGATCTTTGGTGCCGGAAGATGCATCGGGAAGCGATGTGGCCGATTCACGGGAAGTACGTTTGCAAACGTTGCTTACGGGAATATCCTGTAGAGTGGGAGGGGCGTTTTATTCTTAGCGCGGATTCCAGTGCGGGGACGGAGTCCACGCCCTTGCTGGCGGAGCACCGCTGAAGGTCCGCCTGTTAGTATGTAAATCTGCGGCTAGGTATTCATCTTTACACATTCGGATCGCTGAAAAGAGCGGCGTCACGGGCCGCGCAGATTCACGCCGACACCCTTCAAATCTTCACTGCCAGCCCGCGGATGTGGCGGGCAGGCTCTCCCAATCCTAATGAAATAGAGGCGTTACAGGCGATCCGGCGGCAACACCGGATTTATCCGCTGGTGATTCACGTGAATTACCTGGTTAACCTGGCATCGCGCGACCCGACGATCCGCGCCAAATCCATCGCTACTTTTCGCGGAGAACTGGACCGCGCAGCGGCCGTCGGGGGCGAATTCGTGGTGGTTCATCCCGGCAGCTACCGGGGCCAGACCACGGATGACGCCATATCGGCATGTGCCGAAGGATTGTGTCAGGCGGTAGACGGTTTCGCAGGGAATGTATCCGTTTTGATCGAGAATACTGCCGGATGCGGATGCAATTTAGGCAGCCGGTTCGAAGAATTGCATGCCATTCGCGACAAGGCGCTGCCTTTCTCGAAGGTTCCCATCGGCTATTGCCTGGACACCTGTCATCTTTTGGCAGCCGGTTTCGACATCGTGACTGTGGGTGGTCTACGGACCACCGTCCGGAGAGCCGGGGATATTCTCGGGCTGGAAAACGTGCCGGTATTTCACGCCAACGATTCCAAGGCGCCATTGGGCTCGCGGGTCGACCGGCACGCCAAAATCGGCAAGGGGCATATCGGCCGCGAGCCGTTCCGCCGGCTGCTGGCCCATCCAAAATTGCGCGCCAAGACATTCATTTCCGAGACGCCGGTGGAAGAAGATGGCGACGACCGCAGGAACATGGCGACGCTGCGGTCGCTAGCGGGGCGCTAATCGGCGCGCAGCACGCGCGCGGGATCGGTCCGCACGGCCCGGATGACGCCCGGCACTGCCGCCAATATGGCCGCCAGCAGAATCGCCGCCGAAGGGAATGCCAGGCGCGCCAGATCGGTGGCGCGCACGGCGAACAGCAGCGACTCGATGTAGCGCGACGAAGCCAGCCCACCGATGAGGCCGGCGGCGCCGCCCACGGCCACCATGACGAACACATCGGCCGTGACGCCGCGGGCAATCTTCCCGGCGGGTGCGCCGATGGCCATGCGGATGCCGATTTCGCGCCGCCGCAACTGGACGGAGTAGTCGAGCACCCCGTGGAGGCCAACGCCTGCGAGAGCGAGCGCCGTCGCGGCGAAGAACAGTCCGAGCATCGCCAGCATGTGCTCGCGCACGGTGTGGGATTCCTCAATTTCGGTTTGGGTGCGGATGTTGCTCGCGTGAATCTCCGGCTGCGCGCGCGGCAATTCCAGGCGGAGGGAGGAAGCCAGGGCCAGCGGATTCCGGGCCGCCGTGCGCACTACGAACGTGCCGCGGCGCGCGGGTACCGGCGTGCCATCGGCATCGACCGCCTGAAACGGAAAATACGCCGTGGGACGGATGGGGAAGCGGATGTTATCGCGCGAGCGCGCGTCAGCGACGAGCCCGGCGATGGCGACAGAGATTCGGCGATTACCCGCGAGCATCTCGAACGATTTGCCGACAGGGTCTTCGCCTTGCAAGTATTGCCGGGCGAACGCGCGATTTACGATGGCGGTCCGCGGGCTCGAATCCTCGGGGCGGAAATCGCGCCCGTCGAGGAGAGGAATGCGCATCAGGTCGAACCAGCCGGGTGTGACGTTGAGGATGTCGCACAGCATGGGAAACGGCGGCCCGCCGTTAAAAGCCACCGGACTGACGCGGCTTTCGCCGCTCATCATGGGCCAGATGGTAATGGCGGCGCCTTCGACTCCGGGTGAGGCGCGCAGGCGGCCGGCCACCTGGTTCCATGCGGAGGCCGGCAAAGGATGGAGCGAAGCCGCTTCCAGGTTCAGAATGCGATCGGCGGAGAAGCCCGTGGGCTGGCGCGAAAGGCGGTCGAAGGAAGTGACGAAGAGGCCGGCGACAAAATTCACCATCAGGCAGAAGGCGCACTGCAGAGCGATGAGAGCGTGCAGGAAGCGGCGGCGCGCCGGCGGAGCGGAGCCGCCTTTGAGCGCCTCGACAGGCTGGATGGAGGAGGCGCGCCAGGCGGGCGCGAGTCCGAACAGCAAGGCTACCGCGAGTGCCAGAAGCAGGCCGAAAGACAGCACGCGCCAGTCAGCCAGCAGTTCGAGGCGCGCGGGGTTTTCCGGGGAGTTGATTCTGGCTATCAGAAATGGCGCGGACCACCAGGCAAAGGCGGCGCCCACAGCGGCGGCTATCAGCGCCAGCCACACGCTTTCGATGAGCACCATGCGCACCAGGCGCCATCGCCCGGCACCGAGCGAAATTCGCAGCGCCATCTCTCTGGCGCGCGCCGCTGTCTGCGCCATCTTGAGGTTGGCGACATTGGCGCAGGCGATCAACAACACGAGCGCAACCAGCACGGCGATCGCGCCGAGCGCGAGGCGGTAGTCGCGCTGCAGGTTGGAGCGTCCCGATGGGGCAGGTTCGAAAAGCATCTTGTCGTTGGGCGGAATGATTCCCGGCAGATGCGGCATGGGGCTGGCTAGCGCCTGCTCTTCCTGAATTTGCCGGAACACGGCGCGCAGCTTCTCGCCTACAGGTCGGGGCGCGGCGCCGGGCTTTAATTCCACCAGAGTCCGCAGCCAGTAGTTATGCGAGCTCGCGAGAGTAGCCGGATTCTTCATCATCATGGGGACGAAGATTTCAGTCATCAGACCGGTCTCGGTGCC
>Ga0335072_10013984_pt1 | contig 11408 bp, 9 predicted proteins | sample Lox_Sample_21_FD_206725 | JGI IMG/M metagenome (GOLD analysis project Ga0335072, IMG submission 206725) | Soil microbial communities from Loxahatchee National Wildlife Refuge, Florida, United States - Lox_Sample_2.1 | ecosystem: Environmental > Terrestrial > Soil > Wetlands | place: USA: Florida...
CGATCCGACTCGTCACCGTCGGAGCGCAGGAAGAGATCGGTGCGGGCGTTGACCACGACGTGTACCCCGGCCGCATCGGCGGCCGACCGCAGCTGACCAACCAGCTCCGCGTGCTCGCCGGCGGACCGCAACCGCTTGCCCTCGGAGTGCACGGTGTCCTCGATGTTCAGCCCGACGGCCCCGACGCTCAGCAGGCCGTCGATCAGGCGCGCCGCCGGCTGCCCGTAGCCGGACTCGATGTCCACCGAGACCGGGACGTCGACCGCGGCGGTGATCTGCGCAACGCGCGTGAGTACGTCGTCGAATGACATGCCCTCGCCGTCGGATTTGCCGATCGAGTCCGCGAGCGGATGGCTCCCCACGGTGAGCGCGGCGAATCCGGCGCCCGTGGCAAGCCGCGCCGACCAGGCGTCCCACACGGTCGGCAGGATCACCGGATTGCCGGGCTGGTGCAGCTCCAGCAGCGCGGTAGCGCGCTGAGCCAACGTGGTCTGACCTGTCATGGGCGTCTGCTCCCTGGTCCCCCGAAGAGACGTGTCCGACGTCGGGCTCGCGCTGTGGATAGTATCGGGGGGCGTACTGTGATCCGTAACACCATCTGCCCGAGGAGATCCGTTGTCGAGCACGACCGAACTCGCCGAACTTCACGACCTCATCGGCGGATTGCGGCGGTGCGTGCACTCCTTGAAGGCGCGCTACGGCGACAGCCCGGCGATGCGCCGCATCGTCATCGACACCGACCGAATCCTGTCCGACGTCGACTTGCTCGATGCCGACGTGTCCGAATTGGACCTGGCGCGCGCCACGGTGCAGCAGTCCGGCGAGAAGATCGCCATTCCCGACACCCAGTACGACAGCGACTTCTGGCGCGATGTCGACGACGAGGGTGTCGGAGGTCACAAAGGCTCCTGACAACCAAGCCCCCCGTAAATAAGGGGGGTCTCTCTGTGTACCCTTCGACCTTGACAGCCCGTTCGAAGAGGAACACTAGATGAGCGCACCCACGGCGAACCGTCCTGCGTCCGGCGTTTTCTCACCTGGACGCGCCAAAATAGCACAGCGAACTCTGCGCACCGACCGATGGTGGCAGGCACCGCTGCTGACAAACATCGGCCTGCTGGCATTCATCGTTTACGCGACCACGCGGGCATTCTGGGGCAGCGCGTACTGGGTTGATCAGTATCACTATCTGACGCCGTTCTATTCGCCGTGCGTCAGTGCGTCGTGTGAGCCGGGCTCGAGCCACCTGGGTGTTTGGTTCGGTCATTTCCCATGGTGGATCCCGTTGGGATCGCTGGTATTACCCTTCCTGCTGGGTTTCCGGATCACCTGCTATTACTACCGCAAGGCCTACTACCGCTCGGTGTGGCAGTCGCCGACCGGCTGTGCGGTGCCCGAACCGCGTGTCCACTACACCGGTGAAACGCGCCTCCCGCTGATCATTCAGAACAGCCACCGCTACTTCTTCTATATCGCGCTGGTGGTCTCGCTGATCAACACCTACGACGCGATTATGGCGTTTCATTCGCCGTCGGGTTTCGGATTCGGTTTGGGCAACGTCATTTTGGTCACCAACGTGCTGTTGCTGTGGGCCTACACCCTCTCGTGCCATTCGTGCCGGCACGTCACCGGCGGCCGGCTCAAGCACTTCTCCAAACACCCGGTGCGGTACTGGATTTGGACACAGGTCAGCAAGTTGAACACGCGGCACATGCTATTCGCGTGGATCACGCTGGGGACCCTGTCGCTGACCGACTTCTACATCATGCTGGTGGCCAGCGGAACCATCACAGACTTGAGATTTATTGGCTGACAATCCGTTTCAGGATTATCGAGAGAGCTGAGCGAGGTTTCATGGTTGAGGTCGAACGGCACTCCTACGACGTGGTCGTGATTGGTGCCGGCGGCGCGGGGCTACGTGCGGTCATCGAAGGGCGCGAGCGCGGCCTCAAGGTCGCAGTGGTCTGCAAATCCCTGTTCGGCAAAGCGCATACGGTGATGGCCGAGGGCGGCTGTGCCGCGTCGATGGGCAACACCAACCCGAAAGACAACTGGAAGACCCACTTCGGCGACACGATGCGCGGTGGGAAGTTCCTGAACAACTGGCGGATGGCCGAACTGCACGCCAAGGAGGCCCCGGACCGGGTCTGGGAGCTGGAGACCTACGGTGCGCTGTTCGACCGCACCAAAGACGGCAAGATCAGTCAGCGCAACTTCGGCGGGCACACCTATCCGAGGCTGGCGCACGTCGGCGACCGCACCGGCCTCGAGCTGATCCGCACCATGCAGCAGAAGATCGTTTCGCTGCAGCAGGAGGATCACACCGAACTCGGCGACTACGAGGCGCGGATCAAGGTGTTCGCCGAATGCACGATCACCGAGCTGCTCAAGGACGGGGACCGGATCGCCGGAGCGTTCGGCTACTGGCGCGAAAGCGGCCGGTTCGTGGTGTTCGAGGCCCCCGCGGTGGTGCTAGCCACCGGCGGGATCGGCAAGTCGTTCAAGGTGACCTCGAACTCCTGGGAGTACACCGGCGACGGGCACGCGTTGGCGCTGCGGGCGGGCGCCTCACTGATCAACATGGAGTTCGTCCAGTTCCACCCGACGGGCATGGTGTGGCCGCCGAGCGTGAAGGGGATCCTCGTCACCGAGGGTGTCCGCGGTGACGGTGGAGTTCTGAAGAACTCGGACGACCAGCGGTTCATGTTCGAATACATCCCGCCGGTGTTCAAGGGTCAGTACGCCGAAACCGAGCAAGAGGCCGACCAGTGGCTCAAGGACAACGACTCGGCCCGTCGTACCCCTGATCTGCTGCCCCGCGACGAGGTCGCGCGCGCGATCAACTCGGAGGTCAAAGCCGGCCGCGGCTCCCCGCACGGCGGGGTGTTTCTCGACATCGCGTCGCGACTGACGCCGGCGGAAATCAACCGGCGCCTGCCGTCGATGTATCACCAGTTCAAGGAACTGGCCGGGGTCGACATCACCAAGGAGCCAATGGAAGTCGGCCCCACGTGTCACTACGTGATGGGCGGTGTCGAGGTTGACGCCGACACGGGTGCGGCCACGGTCCCCGGGCTGTTCGCCGCCGGCGAGTGCTCCGGCGGTATGCACGGTTCCAACCGGCTGGGCGGCAACTCGCTGTCGGACCTACTGGTGTTCGGCCGGCGCGCGGGCCTGGGCGCCGCCGACTATGTGCGCGCGTTGAGCAGCCGACCGTCGGTCGCCCAAGACGCGGTCGACACGGCGGCGAAGCGGGCGCTGGCCCCCTTCGAGGGACCGACGAACGGCGCCGCGGCCGAAAACCCGTACACGTTGCAGCTGGAACTGCAGCAGTCGATGAACGACCTGGTGGGCATCATCCGCAAGGCGGAAGAGATCACCGAGGCGCTCGGCCGGCTCGACAAGCTTCGCGAGCGGTTCAAGAACATGCAGGTGGAGGGGAACCGCCAGTACAACCCCGGCTGGAACCTGGCCATCGATCTGCGCAACATGCTGCTGGTCAGCGAATGCGTCGCCAAGGCCGCGCTGACGCGCACCGAGAGCCGTGGCGGGCACACCCGCGACGATCACCCGTCGATGGATTCGTCATGGCGCAAGGTGTTGCTGGTCTGCCGCGCGGCCGGCGGTGACGAGGTGATCCCCGACATCACCATCACGCGGGAAGACCAGGTGCCGATGCGGCCTGATCTGCTGGAACTCTTCGAAATCTCCGAGCTGGAGAAGTACTTCACCGATGCAGAGCTGGCCGACCACCCCGGACGGAGAGGCTGATGAGCTACAAAGCGATCATGCGGGTCTGGCGCGGCGACGAGAATGGCGGTGCGCTGCAGGACTTCACGGTTGAGGTCAACGAGGGCGAGGTGGTGCTCGACATCATCCATCGCCTGCAGCAGACCCAGACACCCGACCTGGCCGTGCGGTGGAATTGCAAGGCGGGCAAGTGCGGATCGTGCTCGGCGGAGGTCAACGGTTATCCCCGGTTGATGTGCATGACGCGGATGTCCACGTTCGCCGAGGACGAGGTCGTGACCGTCACGCCGCTGCGGACCTTCCCGGTGATTCGCGATCTGGTCACCGATGTCTCGTTCAACTACGAGAAGGCGCGCGAGATCCCGTCTTTCGCGCCACCCAAGGAACTGCAGCCCGGTGAATACCGGATGGCGCAGGTCGACGTCCAGCGCTCGCAGGAGTTCCGCAAGTGCATCGAATGCTTCTTGTGCCAGAACGTCTGCCACGTGGTCCGCGACCATGAAGAAAACAAGAAGGCGTTCGCCGGGCCGCGCTACTTGATGCGGATTGCCGAGCTGGAAATGCACCCGCTGGATACCCGTGACCGGCGCAACGACGCGCAGCAGGAGCACGGCCTGGGCTACTGCAATATCACCAAATGCTGCACCGAAGTCTGCCCGGAGCACATCAAGATCACCGACAACGCACTGATCCCGATGAAAGAGCGGGTCGTCGACCGCAAGTACGACCCCGTGGTGTGGTTGGGCAACAAGCTGTTTCGCCGCTGAGCGTCCTGCGCGCAGACGGGCTCAGGCGCCCAGGCGCCGGAACATACTGCGGTGGAACACAATCGGCGCCACCTCGGCGTCCACCGTCACTTCGGTGACCCGCAGCACCACGATGGTGTGATCCCCGGCCGGGATCATCTGCTCGATCGTGCTCTCCAGCCACAGGCCGGTGCCCTTGATGAAGACCGCGCCGGTGGCGGTGGACACCGTCTCCAAACCGACGAACCTGTCGCCGGTTTTGGCGGCAAGGGTGCGCGCGGCCTCGTCATGGGCCTCACCCAGCACGCTGATGCCCAGCATCGGCAAGCCCTTGAGCTTGGGCCACGTCGTCGACGTGTTCTGTACGCAGAAAGACACCAGCGGCGGGTCCAGGGAGACGGGGACAAAGGTACTGGCCGCCAGCCCCTCACGGATTCCAGCGACCTCGGCGGCGATGGCCACCACACCGGACGGGAAATGGCCGAAGGCCTCACGAAGTGAGGACGGCGTCAGCTTCTTCCTTGAGTTCACCGGACTTCATTCGCCCCTCGAGCCGAAGACGGGTTTCTCCTGCCCGACCCTACTGGACGAGTATCCATATGCGCGTCAGCCACATCCGGGTGTGCCCGCAATCTGCTCTTCCAGGCGTTGCGACCGTAGACCGAGAAGATCGGATCCGACGGGTCCGCGGCCGCAGACCAGCCCGCATCGGCGCGCGCCGCGAGTTCGTCGGGCAGCGGCAGCACCGGTATCTGCGCATCCAGTCGCGGATTGAAGAAGAACGGCACCGAAATCCGCTCGGCCGCCGACCCGCGCAGATCGACCCGGTGTTCGGTGGCCCGCAGGTAGCCGCCCGTTGCGACCTCAAGCAGCTCGCCGATGTTGACGATGAACGCTCCCTCGAGTGGCGGCGCGTCGATCCAGCCTTCGTCCGGGTGCGTCCCCCTGCCACGCCGCACCTGCAAGCCACGGCTGCCCGGCTCGGCCAGCAACAGCGTCAGTACCCCGGCATCTCGATGCGCACCCACACCCTGCGGGCTGGCCGCACGGGCCGGGTAGCGGATGATCTTGATCAGGGTGGCCGGCGATTCGGCGAAGGCCGCGTCGAACACCTCGGGCGAGCTGCCCAGCGAGGCTGCCCAGTGCCGGAGCAACGTGCGCGCCACCGACGACAGTGCGGCATCCCACTCGCCAACGATCCCGGGCAAATCCGGCAGTCCGGCGGGCCACTGGTTTGGGCCCTGCAGCCACAGATAGTCCGGCTTGCCCGGCCCGCCGATCGACGGGCGTTCCGGTCCGATGTCGATCTGCTCGCGCCAGTCCACCTCGCCCAGGGTCAGCTCGCCGCCGAGCCGGGTGTAGCCCCGGAAATGCGGACTGCGGATCATCGCGACGGCGTCTTTGTCGGCCTGCGGCAGCTCGAACAGCTTGCGCGCGGCACCGAGCACGCGGCGCACCAGCGTCTGCGGCACGTCATGGTCGATCAGATAGAAGAACCCCACCTCATGGGCCGCCTCGCGGAGGCTTCCGCGAAGTTGGCCGTCACTGTGCCGCAAGTCCACCACCGGCAACGCCGTGACGCTCCCCACACCGCTCATCTCTCCACCATCACCGCAGGTAGACAGGCCGCCGAGGGCACGCGCAAAGCCTTCCCAACCGGTTGGTTAATTAGACAGTGCAATGTAGCTCACACTCGCTTGCATCGGACCGTCAACGGATATATTTTAGCTGTGTTACTGGTGGGTAACTTAGCCCGAGTACCCAACCACACGTGGCAATTCTCAATGAGGAGGAGAGTAGTGAGCCACTACAAGAGCAACGTCCGTGACCAGGTATTCAACCTGTTCGAGGTGTTGGGCGTTGACAAGACGTTAGGCCAAGGCGAGTACAGCGATATCGACGCCGACACCGCCCAAGAAATGTTGAACGAGATCAGCCGCCTGGCTGAGGGGCCCGTCGCCGCCTCGTTCGTCGAGGGTGACCGCAATCCGCCGGTCTTCGACCCTGCGACGCACTCGGTGACGTTGCCGGAATCTTTCAAGAAGTCGATCCGTGCGGTCCAGGAAGCCGGCTGGGACAAGGTCGGCCTCGACGAGGCTCTCGGCGGCACTCCGCTGCCCAAGGCACTGCTGTGGGCGCTGCACGAGCACCTGCTGGGCGCCAACCCGGCGGTCTGGATGTACGCCGGCGGCGCAGGTTTCGCCCAGATCGTCCACCACCTCGGAACCGAGGAGCAGAAGAAGTGGGCAGTGCTGGCCGCCGAGCGTGGCTGGGGATCGACCATGGTGCTCACCGAGCCGGACGCCGGTTCGGATGTGGGCGCCGGACGGACCAAGGCCATCCAGCAAGAGGATGGCTCCTGGCACATCGACGGGGTGAAGCGGTTCATCACCTCAGGTGACTCCGGCGACATGTTCGAGAACATCTTCCACCTGGTGCTGGCCCGCCCGGCGGGCGCTGGTCCCGGCACCAAGGGGCTCTCGCTGTTCTTCGTGCCCAAGTTCCTGTTCGACTTCGAGACCGGTGAGATCGGCGAGCGTAACGGCGTGTTCGTCACCAACGTCGAGCACAAGATGGGCCTGAAGGTTTCGGCGACCTGTGAACTGTCGTTCGGCCAGCACGACGTGCCCGCCAAGGGCTGGCTGGTCGGCGAGGTGCACAACGGCATCGCGCAGATGTTCGAGGTCATCGAGCAGGCCCGCATGATGGTCGGCACCAAGGCGATCGCCACCCTGTCGACCGGTTACCTGAATGCGCTGGAGTACGCCAAGTCCCGCGTCCAGGGTGCCGACCTCACCCAGATGACCGACAAGAGCGCACCGCGGGTGACCATCACGCATCACCCCGACGTGCGTCGCTCGCTGATGACCCAGAAGGCCTATGCCGAAGGTCTGCGTGCGCTGTACCTCTACACCGCGACCTTCCAGGACGCCGCGGTGGCCAAGGCGCTGCACGGTATTGACGCAGACCTGGCTGTCAAGGTCAACGACCTGATGCTGCCGGTGGTCAAGGGCGTGGGCTCCGAGCAGGCCTACGCGAAGCTGACCGAGAGCCTGCAGACGTTCGGTGGGTCCGGCTTCCTGCAGGACTACCCGATCGAGCAGTACATCCGGGACGCCAAGATCGACTCGCTCTACGAGGGCACCACCGCTATCCAGGCGCAGGACTTCTTCTTCCGCAAGATCGTCCGCGACAAGGGTGTGGCGCTGGCCCACGTGTCCGGTGAGATCCAGCAGTTCGTCGACAGCGAGACCGGCAACGGACGGCTGAAGACCGAGCGGGAGTTGCTGGGCAAGGCCCTGGCCGATGCCCAGGCCATGGCGGCGACCCTGACCGGCTACCTGATGTCGGCCCAGGAGGATGTCAGCAGCCTCTACAAGGTGGGCCTGGGTTCGGTGCGCTTCTTGATGAGCGTCGGCGACCTGATCATCGGTTGGTTGCTGCAGCGTCAGGCCGCGGTGGCCGTGCAGGCGCTGGATGCCGGCGCCAGCGGTGACGAGCGCTCCTTCTACGAGGGCAAGATCGCGGTGGCGTCGTTCTTCGCGAAGAACTTCCTGCCGTTGTTGGCCAGCACCCGCGAGGTGATCGAGACGCTGGACAACGACATCATGGAACTCGACGAGGCCGCTTTCTAGGCCCTGGAGCTCGAGCAAGGTCCCCCGCCTCCACAGCGAGGCGGGGGACCTTGTGTTTGGGCAGAGTGTTTGGACGACGAAGAAGACCGAAAAAGACCGCCGCTGGATCCCCTCACTCCAGCGGCGGTCCTTTTCGTACGCCCGTCTCGCGTCACCGACCGGCGGTCGACTGTGGGATACCCCGTGTTGCCGTCGGGGTCGGGGGGTCAGACCGCAACACGGGGCTATCCGGCAGTTCGAATACCCCGGGGATGCCGTTACTAACCGACTGTGACCGAAATCATTTGGGGCGGGCGGGTCACGCCTGCAAAATCGCGGCGACGCCCTGGCCGCCGGCGGCGCAGATCGAAATCAATGCCCTGACGCTGCCACTGCCGTTCGCCTTCTTCTCGGCAAGCTGCTTGGCCGCCTGAGCGAGAATCCGCCCACCGGTGGCCGCGAACGGGTGGCCAGCGGCCAATGACGAGCCGTTGACGTTGAGCTTGGAGCGATCGATTGACCCAAGCGCCGCGTCCAGACCCAGCCGCTCCTTGCAGTACTCCTCGGACTCCCACGCGCCCAGGTGCGCCAGCACCACCGAGGCGAACGCCTCATGGATTTCGTAGAAGTCGAAGTCCTGCAAGCTCAGCCCGTTGCGGGCCAGCAGCCGGGGCACCGCATACGTGGGCGCCATCAGCAGGCCATCGCGTCCGTTGACGTAGTCAACCGCGGCGGTCTCGGCGTCCACCAGGTAGGCCAGCGGAGCCAACGAATGTTCGTCGGCCCACTGCTCGCCGGCCAGCAACGCGACCGAGGCGCCGTCGGTCAGCGGAGTCGAATTGCCCGCCGTCATCGTCGCGTCACCGGCCTTCACCCCGAAAACCGGGCGCAGCGTGGCCAGCTTTTCAACACTGGCGTCGGGCCGCAGATTGTCGTCGCGGTACAACCCCAGAAACGGCGTGACCAGGTCGTCGAAGAAGCCGCGGTCGTAGGCGCTGGCCATGTTGCGGTGGCTGGCAACCGCCAGCCCGTCCTGGTCGACTCGTTTGATCCCCATTTGCTTGGCGGTGATGGCGGCGTGCTCGCCCATCGACAGGCCGGTGCGCGGCTCACTGTTGGCCGGGATCTCGATCCCAAGGGTGGCCGGCAGCATGCCCACCAGCTTCAGTCGTTGGACGTTGGACTTGGAGCGGCGCAACTTCAGCAGGGTGCGGCGCAGGTTGTCGCCCAGGCCGATCGGCGGGTCAGAGGTGGTGTCCACGCCGCCGGCGGCCGCGACGTCGTATCGGCCCGCCGCGATGCCGTCGGCCGCGGCGATCGCCGCCTGCAGGCCGGTACCGCAGGCTTGCTGAATATCGAATGCGGGCGTGTACGACGACAGCTCGGAACCCAGCACGCATTCGCGCGTCAGGTTGAAGTCGCGGCTGTGCTTGAGCACAGCGCCGCCGACCGTCACGCCCAGGCGCTGGCCGGCCAGCCCGAACCGGTCCACCAGCCCGCTCAGCGCGGCGGTGAACATGTCTTGGTTGGACGCCTCGGCGTAGGCCCCGTCCGATCTCGCGAACGGGATGCGATTGCCACCCAGCACGGCGACTCTCTGCCTCGAGGGCCTGGACTCAGAACTTGCAGGGGCCACGTTTATCTCCGGTTATCAGTTTTGGGGTCGGCCGTCGAGGGCCATACTACCCACTGTTCTCACTCTCCTTACTCTGCAGTAAGTTCGTCCCCGATACGGTTGGCCTATACGGCACGTTCGACCGAGAAAGAAGATGGAAGGCAGCTCAGTGGCTCCCAATCGTTCGTCCGATCTGTTCTCGCAGATCGTCAACTCCGGCCCCGGATCGTTTGTGGCGAAGCAGCTTGGGGTCCCGCAACCCGAGACGCTTCGCCGCTACCACCTCGGCGATCCGCCACTGGCCGGCTCCCTGCTGATCGGGGGTGAGGGCAGGGTGGTCGAGCCGCTGCGTGCGGCGCTGGAAAAGGACTACGACCTGGTGGGCAACAACCTGGGCGGCCGCTGGGCCGACCAGTTCGGCGGGCTGGTTTTCGACGCCACCGGCATCACCTCAGCCGCCGGGCTCAAGGCGCTGCACGACTTCTTCACGCCGCTGCTGCGCAACCTGGGCCACAGCGCGCGCGTCGTGGTCGTCGGCACCACGCCCGACTTGGCGGCAAGCACCGACGAGCGGATCGCGCAGCGCGCGCTGGAGGGCTTCACCCGCTCGCTGGGCAAGGAAGTGCGCAACGGAACCACCGTCGCGCTGGTGTACCTGTCGCCGGACGCCAAGCCGGCGGCCACGGGCCTGGAATCCACGCTGCGGTTCATCCTGTCGGCCAAGTCGGCCTACGTCGACGGGCAGGTCTTCTACATCGGTGCCGCCGACTCCACGCCGCCGGCCGACTGGGACCGGCCACTGGACTCCCAAGTCGCCATCGTGACCGGCGCCGCCCGCGGAATCGGTGCGACCATCGCCGAAGTGTTCGCCCGTGACGGCGCCCGCGTGGTCGCCATCGACGTGGAGTCCGCCGCCGAGACTCTGGCCGAAACCGCCAGCGGGGTCGGGGGCACCGCGTTGTGGCTCGATGTCACCGCCGACGATGCCGTCGACAAGATCACCGAACACCTGCGCGACCACTACGCCGGCCACGCCGACATCTTGGTCAACAACGCCGGTATCACCCGCGACAAGCTGCTGGCCAACATGGACGATGCCCGGTGGGACGCCGTCTTGGCCGTCAATCTCCTTGCCCCGCAACGGCTTACCGAAGGGCTGATCGGCAACGGCAGCATCGGTGCAGGCGGGCGGGTGATCGGCCTGTCGTCGATGGCCGGCATCGCCGGCAACCGCGGCCAGACGAACTACGCGACCACGAAGGCCGGGATGATCGGGCTCACCCAGGCGCTGGCACCGGGCCTCTACGACAAGGGCATCACGATCAATTCCGTCGCACCGGGATTCATTGAAACGCAGATGACGGCCGCCATCCCGCTGGCCACCCGCGAGGTGGGCCGCCGAATGAACTCGCTGCTGCAGGGCGGGCAGCCGGTGGACGTCGCCGAGACCATCGCCTACTTCGCCAGCCCGGCGTCAAACGCAGTGACCGGCAATGTGATTCGGGTCTGCGGCCAGGCCATGCTGGGCGCCTGACCCCTAGGAGAACGCAATGAACCAGCCAAGCGGCCTGAGGAACATGCTGCGCGCCGCGGCCGGCGCATTACCGTTGGTGTCCCGCGGAGACCAGCTGCCCAGCCGCACGGTGACCGTCGAGGAATTACCGATCGACCGTACCAACGTGG
>Ga0335072_10013985_pt1 | contig 11407 bp, 12 predicted proteins | sample Lox_Sample_21_FD_206725 | JGI IMG/M metagenome (GOLD analysis project Ga0335072, IMG submission 206725) | Soil microbial communities from Loxahatchee National Wildlife Refuge, Florida, United States - Lox_Sample_2.1 | ecosystem: Environmental > Terrestrial > Soil > Wetlands | place: USA...
CGAAATTTGGCCTGCCCGCTTCGCTCTAGCCGCCGAGTGGCCAGTTATGGCACAAGATCGCGCAAAACCCTTGCGATAACTGGTCACTCGGCGCACAAGCCAAACTAGAAAAGCCGACTGTCCGGCGGGGGCCCCGGCACCGACCCGACCAGGCCCGCACCGGTGACCAGCGGCAGATCCAGCGCCGACAGCAGACCTGGCTGCGCTTCGCACACCGCCGGGATGGCGTTGACCATCCGGGACGCGCCGGCCATCCGCGCGCCTAGGTCGTGATCGTGGTCGTCGGCCATCTCGAACTCGCAGCGCATGCTGGGTGACCCCTCGATTTCGACGCGGTACAGACCGCGCCCGGATGCCAACCCGAATCCAAGATCCTTGGGCTCGATGGAGATATGCGGCTGCGGCCAGTCCGGGGCGATATCGTCTCGCATCCGGGTGACGTGGTCGATGACGAATCTTGGTGTGCCGTCCACGTATCCGGTCAGGGTGGACCGCATCGCGGCGATCGTGCCTGCGGCGATGTGACCGGTCGGGGTGTCGAACGACTCCTCGGCGGCGACCCGCTCGACGTTCTCGTCGATGTTGTCGATCTTCACGCCCAGTCCGGCGGCGAGCTGATGCAGCACCGGGCCCCAGGCAAAGGTGAACACCCCTGGTGTGGCCGCGAACGGGGTTTCCTCGGGTGGCTTGCCGAACCCGAGGATCTCGTAGACCGCATCCTTGTCGGGGTAGGTCGCATAGTTGAACATCTCGGTCATCCGAACGGATTCGATCACTCGCGAAACCCCGGTAAGGACCAGTGGCAGAACATCGTTGGCGAATCCGGAATCGATCCCGGTGGTGAAGAACGACACTCCGCCCGCGATGGCGGCCGCGCGCAGCGGCTCGGTGAAGGCCGCGTCGACACCGTCCGGGAAGACCAGCGGGACCACCGAGCAGGACACCACGTTCTTGCCCGACCGCAGAATCGACACCATGTCGGCGATCGCCTCTGCCGGCCGCAGGTTGGCCGCTGCGGCATAGACCACCACGTCCGCGTCACCGTCCAGCATCCCCGCGGCTTCCTTCGTTGCCGCGACACCCACCGGGGCGATTCCGCACAACTCTCCCGCGTCGCGACCAACCTTGGCATCGCTGTGCACCACCAGATCGACGAGTTGCAGCTGCGGGTGGTCGATCACGCCGCGCAGGGCGATCAGCCCCATCGAGCCCGGACCCCACACGCCGACCTTGTACATCGCTACTCCTAATATTAGGAAGGCAATTATTAGATTTCGGACGGATGGTAGGAAGACAGCGATGGATTCGTCAACAGTGCCGCCGCGCGAGGCCGGGCCGGCCAAGTCGCCGCCCACCAGGCGGGCGATGGATGTGCTTGAGACACTGGCGGATTCACCGGGCGGCCGCACGTCGGCCGAACTGGCCAAAATCTGCGGGATCAGCACCTCGACGTGCGCCCTGGTGCTGGCCGAGCTCGAGCGGCGCACTTGGGTGGCCCGGCGCGACGATCGCCGCTACACGCTTGGCAGCGGGTTGTTCGGGCTGGTGCACGGCCTGCGAGCACAATTCCCGCTGCTGGACCGCGGCCGTGACGCACTCGGCTTCCTGCACACCACGCTGGGTGCGGGCTGCTCGATGTCCAAGATCGGGCAGACGCACCTGACCACCGTCGACGCGGTCGGCCACGGCACGGACGGTGAACACGCCGTCGGCCAGCGGTTTCCCATCGGGCCGCCGTTCGGCCTGGTGGCGATGGCATGGCGTGACGACGAGGCCGTCGACGCCTGGCTGCGGCGGGTCACGCCGCGGCTGACTCAGGCCGATATCACCGCGCATCGGCTGGTGCTTGGTGAGATACGGGACCGGGGCTATGGCGCTTGGCGGTTCGATTCGGCCCACAACTCGCTGCACGATCGGCTCACCGCGGTGTTGGCATCGTTGGAGCCGACTGCGCAGGTGACGCGGGAACTGAGCGCGCTGATGACGATAGTGACGCTGCAATCCGTCACGCATGTGCTCGAAACCGAGCTAGCATCAACGGAATTCGTCGTGCTGCCGATCTTCGGACGCGATGGCCAGCCGGAGTATCAGATCGAGATTCACTTGGGCGGCCGTGACGAGCTGACCCTTTCCGAGCTCGACGCCGCGCTCGGGCACGCCCAGACGCTGCTGCGGCCCGGGGTAGCCTGACCCGCCATGGGACGCGTAGACGGAAAAGTTGCACTGATCAGTGGCGGCGCACGCGGTATGGGCGCCTCGCATGCGCGGGCGCTGGTCGCCGAAGGCGCCAGGGTCGTCGCCGGTGACATCCTCGACGATGAAGGCCACGCGCTGGCAAAGGAATTGGGCGATACGGCGCGGTTCGTCCACCTCGACGTGACGCAGCCCGATCAGTGGAAGGCGGCCGCCGAGGTGGCGGTGCGCGAGTTCGGCGCGCTCAACGTATTGGTGAACAACGCCGGCATCCTCAACGGCAATACCCTGCAGAACTTCCCACTGGCCGACTGGCAGCAGATCATCGACGTCAACCTCACCGGGACGTTCCTGGGCATGCAGGCCGCCGTTGAACCGATGATCGCCGCCGGGGGTGGTTCGATCATCAATATCTCGTCGGTCGAGGGCCTGCGCGGCAGCCCGGGCCTTTACGGCTACGTCGCATCGAAGTTCGGGGTGCGCGGCCTAGCCAAGGCCGCGGCGTTGGAGTTGGCGCAACACCACATTCGCGTCAATTCAATCCACCCCGGGCTGATCCGCACCCCGATGACCGCGGGCGTCCCCGAGGACTTTCTGCAGATCCCGCTGGGTCGCGGCGCCGATCCCGGTGAGGTTTCCGCCTGCGTCGTGTATCTGGCTTCTGACGAGTCGTCATACTCCACCGGCGCAGAGTTCGTCGTCGACGGCGGGTTGACCATCGGCATACCGCACAAGACCATGTAGGCGGCTATTTCCGCAGCTCAATCCCCGTATGGCCAGCTGACTTGTAACGCGTTCTGGTTTGTTGGCTAGGATCGCTCGGGTGAAGACCAAAGGCGCGCTTCTCTGGGAGCTCAATTCCGGGTTCCGCATCGACGAGATCGACGTGGGCGATCCCGTCGCAGACGAAGTCCAGATCCAGCTGCATGCCGCGGGCATGTGCCACTCCGACTACCACCTGACGACCGGGGCCACGCCGATCGGGCTGCCCGCACTCGGCGGCCACGAAGGCGCCGGCGTCGTCACCAAGGTTGGCAAGGGAGTCACCGGCATCGCCGAGGGTGACCACGTCATCCTCGCCTTCATCCCGGCATGCGGCGAATGCCCACCGTGCCTGAAGGGCTTCCGGTCGCTGTGCGACCGGGGTGCGGTGCTGCTGGGGGGCAAGGCCATCGCCGACGGCTCCAGCCGGGTGCGGGCCGGGTCTCACGACGTCTCGCCGATGAACCTGCTCGGCACCTTCGCGCCGTACATGACCGTGCACAAGGATTCGGTGGTCAAGATCGATCCCGTCGTGCCGTTCGAATCGGCCGCGATCCTGGGCTGCGCGGTACCGACCGGATTCGGGTCGGCCACCAACGTCGCCCAGGTCGCGCCGGGCGAGACCGTCGCGATCGTCGGCGTCGGCGGCATCGGGATGAGCGCGCTGCAGGGCGCCGTGCTCTCCGGCGCCAAACACGTCATCGCTATCGATCCGCATCCCTTCAAACGCGAGCAGGCCGTCAAATTCGGCGCCACCCATGTCTACGAGTCGATGGCATCAGCTATCGCGCCGATGATCGACCTGACGTACGGGCTGATGGCCGACAAGGTCATCATCGCGGTCGGCGAGATGCGCGGTGAGATGGTCGAAGAGGCAATGACCTTGACCGCCAAGACCGGCACCTGCGTGGTGACGGGCATGGGGTCGATGCTCGACGTCGACGTCAAACTCAACCTGTTCCTGTTCACGATGTTGCAAAAGACGTTGAAAGGCAACATCTTCGGCGGCGGAAACTCGCACGTCGAGACGCCGCGACTGGTCGGACTGTACAAGTCGGGTCTGCTCAAGATCGACGAGATGGTGACCGCCACCTACCGGCTCGAAGACATCAACCAGGGCTATCAGGACATGCTGGACGGCAAAAACATTCGTGGTGTCATCCGCTACACCGAGGCCGACTGGTAGAGCGCCGGGCTAGTCTGGAAGGCATGCCCGCGACGGTCGAGATTCGGCGTTCCGCCGACCGCGCGGTCACCACGACGTCGTGGCTGAACTCCAGGCACTCTTTCTCGTTCGGCGACCACTACGACCCGGGCAACACTCACCACGGCGTGCTGCTGGTCAACAACGACGACGTGGTCCAACCGGGTACCGGTTTTGACACCCACCCGCACCGCGACATGGAGATCGTGACCTGGGTGTTGGATGGCTCGTTGGCGCATCGCGACTCTGCCGGCAACAGCGGAGTCGTTTATCCCGGTCTGGCGCAACGGATGTCGGCGGGCACCGGCATCTTGCACTCCGAAAAGAACGATTCAGCCACCGACCCGGTGCGCTTCGTCCAAATGTGGGTAACGCCCGACGTGTCGGGAATCGCCCCGGGCTACCAACAGCACGAGATCGGTGACAAGCTGCTCGATGGCCGCCTGGCCACGATCGCCTCGGGCGTGCCCGGGCACGACGGCGCGATCACCATCCGCAACCGGTCGGCGGCGCTGCACGGCGCACGGCTGCGCAGTGACGAGAGCCTCGAGTTGCCGGCGGCGCCCTACCTGCACCTGTTCGTCGCGCTCGGCCAGCTGACCATGTCGGCCAGCGACAACGATGCCGAGCTGGCCGAAGGCGACGCCGTGCGGTTCACCGCCGTGAACGGCATCCGGGTCACGGCACACCAGCCTTGCGAAATTTTGGTCTGGGAGATGCACACGGCACTCGGCGGCTAACGCAGCCAGAGCGATGGCCGGAAAATATCGCGGCGCAAGCGCCAACACCACGACCGGCGTCATAGGGTGGGCGCGGACGAACAGGAGCCCGTAATGTCTGAATCCCACTCTCGTCACGCAGCACCTGATCCGGCGCCCGACGACAACGCCGCCGCTCTCCCGCGCGATGGTGCAGCCGCCTCCGGCCTGCCCAACCCGAAAGCGACGCGAAGGGTGCGGTTCTGGACCGTTCCGATCGTCATCACGCTTGTCGTGTTGGCTGTGCTGGCCGCTTTCTATCTCGGCGGAATTTTGAACCCGATGACCAACCTGCGGCATTTCCCGATCGCGGTAGTCAACGAGGATGCCGGCCCGACCGGCGCACAAGTCGTCAAGGGATTGCTGTCCAATTTTGACAAGGACGACGCATACGACGTGCGCTTGCTGTCGCACGACGACGCAAAGCACCAATTGGACACCGCACAGATCTACGGCGTCGCGGTGATACCCCCCAACTTCTCCTCCAAGCTGCAGGCCTACGCGAAAAGCGCAGTAGACCCGGGACGCGTCGAGCGGTCGGTCATCATCGTTTCGACGAATCCGCGCGCAGGCACCCTCGGGGCCAGCATCGCCGGGCAGACCCTCACTCGGGCCATCACGCTGGTTGATCACCTAGTGGGGCAACGACTTTCGCAAGAAGTTGCACAGCAGCTGGGCAATAAGCCGGTGCCCGCTGCCGTGACGTTGATGCTCGGGAACCCCATCGAAGTCCAGTCCACCGTGCACAATGCGCTGCCGGACGGAACCGGCAATGGACTGTCCGCCTTCTACTATGCGCTGTTGCTGCTGCTGGCCGGCTTCATTGGCAGCATGATGATCAGCATGCTGGTGGACTCGATGCTCGGCTTCGTACCAGCCGAATTCGGTCCGGTCTATCAGTTCGCCGAGCAGGTGCAAATCTCGCGACTCCGCACGCTGTTTATCAAGTGGGCGTTGATAATCGTGCTGGCGGTGCTGACGTCGGGTACCTACTTGTTGATCGCCGCCAAACTCGGCATGCCGATCCAGCACGCCGTGCCGTTGTGGCTCTACGGGACATTCGCGATCGCGGCGGTCGGTATCACGTCCACATCGCTGATCGCGATACTGGGCGCGCTGGGTCTGCTGGTCAGCATTTTCGTCTTCGTGATACTCGGGTTGCCATCAGCAGGCGCCACGGTGCCGTTGCAGGCCGCGCCGCCATTCTTCGGCTGGCTGGCGAATTTCGAGCCGATGCACCAGGTCTTCTTGGGTACACGGGCCCTGCTGTATTTCGACGGCCAGGCCGACGCCGGATTGTCGCGGGCGCTGATCATGACCGCCATCGGCCTGGTGATCGGCCTGCTGCTAGGCGCCGTCTTCACCTACCTCTACGACCGCCGCGGTTATCACCGAATTCTGGCGGGGCCCGAGGCCATGACGACGTCGACGGACGCCGACGGGTAGCTGCAAATTCCCAGCGGCCGAACGTAATTGGACCGCGCCTAAACCGTCACGCGACTGTGATCCGACTTTTCTGTGTTATTGCTGAGTTTGATGCTGTGCTGGTTGCACCAACTTTCGCGCCGAAAGGGCAACCGTGCCGTCTCTCGCCGCCGCCTTCCGGCGGACCGCAGCCTGCTGCGCCGCGATGACGCTGTGCCTGGCGCTGACCACCAGCACCGGACAGCCCGTCGCGCGCGCCGAGTCCCGCGAACTGCTGGCCGCTGCCATCGCGAATACCCAGGGCTCCTACCTGGTGTACAACTTCGGCGGCGGGCATCCGGCACCGATGCTCAACGCCGGCGGTAGCTGGTACGACGGGAACAGCGGTGGCCACCTGATGATCATCAAAGGTGCTTCGCAACGGCTTTCACCGCATCTGCTGGTCGACACCCATCGCGGCATCCAGGCTCGCTGCGAACGCGATCCCCGAGCGCGAACCAGCGACGGGTTGATGCAAGCCTCCGAAACCTACTCTCCCGTGCAGGCCTGGCAAATGATGGGCCAGCCGACGATCGCCATCAATGCCAACTTCTTCGACGTCCGCGGGCAGAAGGGCGGCTCGTGGCGCTCCACGGGCTGCAGTTCACCGCTGGGTGCCTACGTCGATAACACCAACGGCCAGGGACGGGCCAATCAGGCGGTTACCGGGACGATTCCCTATGCCGGTAAGCAAGGCCTCTCCGGTGGAGGCGAGAACTGGAGTGCGTTGGCGACGATGGTCCTGCCGACCCATGGCGCGCCAACGGTGTTGTGGCCCAGGGGCGGCAGGGATGGCCATGACTATGACGCTGCCACCTCGGTCGTGAACGACTTGGTAGGTCGGGGCGACTCGTTTGTCGCAGTGAGTGGGCTGGGGCTGTTGTTTCCCGGGAACACCGGCCAGCTTCACGACGGCGGTCCGAGCGCGGCGCGTACGGCGCTGGCTTATTCGAAGCCCCGAGACGAGATGTACGTCTTTCAAGGGGGCAGCTACACACCGGACAACATCCAGGACCTGTTCCGTGGCCTGGGCAGCGACACCGCCGTTCTGCTCGACGGTGGCGGGTCGTCGGCGATCGTCCTGCGCCGCGACACCGGCGGCATGTGGGCCGGCGCCGGTGTGCCGAAAGGCAATTGCGATACCTACCAGGTTCTTTGCGACTCCCACGAGCGCTCACTGCCCAGCTGGCTGGCCTTCAACTAGCCGTCTGCCGGTCGGGTCCGAACCGAAAGATCAGCAGGCTGACCGCAACCACAGCCGCAGCCAACGCAATAACCGGAGCCACCGTGTAGCGTGAAATCGTGGCGCCGACAATAGCGCCCGCGCACAGTGCGAAAACGACACTATAGCGCAACTTTTCGCGTTCCCCGGTTCCGCCGGCCAGCCTGCTGTCGACACCGATGCCCACCACCGTCGACGTCAGCACGGTCGTGCTGAGCTCCTGAACGCCGAACTGGCGCGATGCCGTGAGCGTCAGGCGATCCGATACCGGCGAGGCCAGCGCGTCAGCGGCCATGCGGTCGGTGTCCTTTCGGCGGGCCGCCTCAGAACTTGGGCGTCAGGTCCAGCGAGGTGATGGTCGTCATTTTGGTGACCAACCATCGCGCGTGATCGCGCCTCATGGCCAGCCGATAGGACAGGTACTTCAGGGACGGAATGTCTTTGGTGGCAGGACTTGTAGAAGTGGTGTTGGTGTAGACGAGGGCGGTGGCGTCCGACCCGTTCAGTGACTCCACCGCCGCGCCGGTGACCTCCGTGGTGTTGGTGATCTGCGCTTGCTTGTTGGGCGCAGCGATCGCGTCGATGTATTTGCGGTATGACGCTTCGAAATCACCGCTGAGGTATTGCGCCGCCCGATCTGCCAGCTTGTCCACATTCTGCGGGTTGTACGTCCACAACGTGGTGATCGCATTGGCGGCAGTGCGCGCGATGCGCAATTTGGTCGCCACGGTAGCGCGCTCGATCAGATACGGCTGCACGGCGACACCGGCGAACGCCGCGGCGCCGACGAACAGTACCGCCGCGACAGCCGCAGCGACGAGCGACCACTTGCCGGCCGGCCGTCGTTGCCGGAAGACGATTTCGGTTGAGTCCGCCGTCTCATCGAACTCCGATACTTCGCCCTCGTCTGACCCCGCCTCTTCGTCCTCAGCGGAATCGTTCGTGGATTCAGCCTCGGATGCCTCCGATTCGGATTCTTCGACGGACGAGTCATCTCCCGACTGGTCACCGGGAATCTCGTCGGTCAGATCACCTGCTGCAGGCTGCTGATCTTCCACTGGTCGCCTTCCCGCTGAGCGGTTACCACCCAACGATTTGTGTTATCGAGGAGTTGCTTCTGGTCCGGAGTCTTGTACGTAACGTCGGTAGCCACCAACACGTTTGCGCTGCCGTCGTCGTTCCACCGCTCCACCGCGGCGTCTAGGGTGGTGCCCTTGGTCGGTTCGGCTTCGGCGACTTGGACGAGGATCTGGTTCCTCTTGTCGCGGTATTGCTTGGCGAAATCGCCTGTCGACTCGGCTAATATCCGGTCCATATAGGCGTTGGCGTGAAACGGATCCAGCGTCGTGAATCCCGTCATGAATGCTCGAACGAAACCGAGCACGTCGACGTCTTTCATCGCTACCTGGTGATGCGATCTCTGGTTGACCAGAACGTAGGCCGATGTCGAGATGCCGCCTGCCGCAACCGCCCCCGCGACAACCATGGCCACCGGCATCGCCCAATCCCGCGACGGCTTCCACCACTGCCGCGGTAGTGTCGGCCGCAACGGCAACCTCGACCACAGCGTCGACTTCGGTACCTTGAGCAGCGGCTCTTCGCCAGGCTGAATCTTGCGTCGGGGACTCATTTTTCGCCCTTGACTGGCTTGGGCTTGGTGAGGACGGTCAGGTCGTCGACGAGCCACCGAGCGTCTGCGGCCTTGACGAACGAGACCCGGACAGTGGCGGTGATGAAGCGCTGTTCATCGCCTCCACCGCGATGGCCCTGCAGGAAAACCAGCATGGTGGCCTTATTGCGCGCCGCCGACAGTACCGCGCTGTCGGTGAACCAATACTCGTTGACGACCGGGTGGCCTTTTTGCACTGTCTCTTGCTGTTTGATCAACTGCGGCCGGTATTTCTCGGTAGTCAGCGATTGAGCATGCGCGAATTGCTGCTTCAAAGACTTCGGGTCGTAGGTGAGCATCTCGGTGACGATCTTGGGTCCCTGTGCTGAAATGGCTTCGCGCGTATGGTCGGCGGCCCGATCAGGCAGGTAGACCGCCACGACGCCCGATCCGGCGCCGGCGATGCAGAGCAGCGCTGCGGCGGAGACGACTAGGGCGGCCTTCCGGCCAATGTCCGGGGGGCGGTGATCCGGTTCCACGCGACGCACCTCGGTGCCGAGAAGCAGGTCGGCGAAGGTGCGCCGACGTGGGTCCCACAGCGGCCACAGCCAGCCGACGAACACCGAGAGAGTGTCGAGCAGGTGGGCGAGGTCCCGGCACAGCAGTCGCCCCACTCCGACCGAAGCCCCGTCCGGTAGCACGACGGCAATCCCCATCAGGGCACGCCCCAGGCTCCAACCGCTGACGGCCGGCAGCACCACCCGGTTGATCATGGTCAGCAGGGCGGCGGCGGCCAACACCGAAACGGTTAACCACCACCACACGCTGCGGAGCGGAACCGCCAACCAGACCAACGTCATCGTCGTCACCACGGCGAGGCCCGGCAACACATCGACGATGAACGCGCCAGCGCGAATGTGCCAGCCCGCAAACTCATTTGGCGCTGCCTCGTCGACTGCCGGTGTGGCTTCGATCTCTTCGGCCTCTTCGACCGCCACCGTCACTTGGCCACCTGGTCAAGCTTTGCGATCCGGTACTTACCCTCGTCGGAGACCATCGTCACCCGCAAGCGGTAGCCCGCTTCCTGGTTCTGCGTTGCGCTGTTGGACACCTTGACGCGCAGTGGCACCAACACGTCGACCGAGCCGTCGCTGTTGTTGCGCTCCACCGCCGCCCGCAGATCCGACACCTGAACTTGAGCGTTGGCGGCCTGGTACGCCTCGACGAGCAAGCCGCTGTACAAGATCGCCTGGGAACGGAAAGCTCCAGTGCCACAGTCGATGATCTTCTGTGCGCTGGCAGCCATCGCCGTCGTGTCCGGCGCCTGCGTTGCCGCGACACAATCCTTCGCAGCCTGCACGGCCGCATCGTCTCGCCGCGCGATGTCCTGGCTCTCCCGATCAGACCTCAGCGCCAGGTAGCCGCCCGCCCCGACACCGCCGGCCGCAACGACCAGCACCGCCGCGATACCGACCAGCCAGCCGCGACCCAGACGCGACGGTTTCCCGTCGTCGGCCACGTCATCGGTGTCGGCCTCGGTGTCGAGTTCCGCGGTGCCGGTCTGGTCGGCTCCGACCTCGGATTCTGCCGAATCTTCGGCCTTCGCCTCCGAAGCTGAATCCTCAGCCGTCACCTCAGAAGATGAATCCTCGGAGGCTTGGTCGAGGCCCTCTTCGGTTGCCTCGGTACCGGTCTGGTCGGTTCCGTCCTCGGATTCTCCCGAATCCTCGGCCGTCACCTCAGTACCGGTCTGGTCGGTTCCGTCCTCGGATTCTTGCGAATCCTCGGCCTTCACCTCAGAAGACGACGAGTCGTCGGTCTCGTTCGGGTTCAGCCGGCTGGCGCCAGCATCTCCTTCCATCCGTCATCTCCTGTGTTGCTCGAGTTGTTGACGGAGTACTTAGAACCGTCAGGGCCCATCACCTCGCCACTCATCGGACTATAGATGGCGGTCGGAGGCCCGCCCGGAGTGTAGATGCAGGGGTTAGGTTGCTGCCCGTTGCACTGCACGCTTCCGCTACCGGGCCGCTGCAGCGGATCGCTCTTCGGTGGCGGTGTCAGGCCCTCTGGCGGCAGCCTGTCGGCGGGCAGCGGGTTCAGTCCGTTGTTGACGGACGGCGCTGGTATCACGTGGCCGGGATCGACCGGCTGATCGCACCGGGCGCCGGGCGCCGGGCAGTTCCGGATCTGGTTCG
>Ga0335072_10013986_pt1 | contig 11407 bp, 9 predicted proteins | sample Lox_Sample_21_FD_206725 | JGI IMG/M metagenome (GOLD analysis project Ga0335072, IMG submission 206725) | Soil microbial communities from Loxahatchee National Wildlife Refuge, Florida, United States - Lox_Sample_2.1 | ecosystem: Environmental > Terrestrial > Soil > Wetlands | place: USA: Florida...
CGGATTTTCGTGCGCGGGGCCACCCGTGGGACTGCCGCCCAGCGTGGACGCGTAGCTCAATTGGCAGAGCATTCGACTCTTAATCGACAGGTTGAAGGTTCGATTCCTTCCGCGTCCACCAGATCTGCGATAACACTCCGGGCTGAGCGATTCTTTGCGCGGGCTCAGGATTTCGTCCGCGATTCGCGTGTCCGCAAAACAACTTCAGTTCGCCTCGGAACTGCAAGGTCCGATGAGGCCAGGTCCCCCTGTATAATCTTGATTGCCATCCGGACGTACGGGGTTTTCTGTAGAGCGAATTTGCCCTCTGGCGTTGACTGCAGACGAGGATTGAGGCCGATGCGGAGCGGCCTGCTTGAATGACAGCTGAACTCCCGGAGAGGCTGGCCGGCGCCCTTCCCGGTGAGCCCGTCCGGCATGCGGCAGGTGTTTTTGCGGTCGGCAACCGATGGCAGCCGAAGCTCGTTCTTCTGAACCAGGCGTGAGCATGCAGACGATCTTTCACGGGTCCCATCCACCGGATCGCGAAATATCGTTGCTGGATCTTGCGCTCATGATTGCCGATCGGTGGCTGGCGGTGCTGTGTATCACCGTGGGCAGTGCAGTCCTGGCGCTGGCAATTTCATTCTTTCTGCAGCCACGCTATACGGCTACCGTGAGTTTCCTTGTGCCAAAACGGAATTCTTCCCTCGGGTTCACGCTTACGTCACAGTTCAGCGCGCCCCCGGAACTGGGAGCGTTGAGGAGTCTCTCCGGGCAACCGGCTCGGCCACAGGATCTGTACATCGGGATGCTGGAGAGCCAGGCGATTGAGGATGCTGTCGTCATTCGGTTCGATCTCATGCAGGAATACCACGCGCGGCGGCTTTCGGATGCGCGCAGGGCCCTCGAGCAGCACGTCCTGCTGGACGGAGATGGGGTGGGGGGCCTCATCATCATCGACGTCGATGACCGCGAACCCGGCCGTGCGGCCAGCATTGCTAACACCTACGTCGCGGAATTGCGCACGATGCTGGATCGACTGGCAGTGACGGAGGCTGCTCGGCGACGGATCTTTTACGAGAAGGAGATGGAACAATCGAAGCAGCGCCTGGAAGGGGCGGAACAGGCTCTGATGGAGACAGAGAGGGCAACCGCGGTGATTCAACCCGACAGTCAGGCGCGAGTACTCATTGAAGCAGCAGCAAACCTGCGGGGCAGCATCGCGGCGAAGGAGGTGCAGATTCAGGGAATGCGGACGTACGCAACGGGCGACAATGCTCAGCTCGTGGCAGCTCGGGAGGAACTGAAAGGCCTGCAAAGCGAACTCGACAGACTGGGCGGCGCTGCGAAGAGCGAAGGCGATCTCGTTCTCCCGCGAGGCAGACTCACACAGGCGGGCCTTGAGTATGCACGCAGGCTTCGCGAAGTGAAATATTACGAAACGCTCTACGAGGCTCTGGCCGGCCAAATGGAGGTTGCAAGCCTGGATCAAGCAAAGCAGGGCTCGCTCATCCAGGTGGTCGATCCGGCGCTGCCACCTGACAGACGTTCCTTTCCGCAGCGGGGCTCGATCACTCTGGGAGCCCTGGTGGCGGGGTTGCTGGGGGGGATCTCGTACGCATTTTGCGCAGCCGGCCTCAGGCACCTGCTGGCCCAACCCGAGGTCCGGGGGAAGCTCCTGTACATCAGACATATGCTGTCCGGCAAGACCGGGACCCCAACGGAGGACTCAGTCAAATGAACTCCGCGACAGAAGGTCCAATCGCGACGGCGGAGGAAGGGAAAGGCCAGACCGCCCGGAGGCGCTATCGCAGAATTGCGGCTGCAGGAGTATCGGCGCTGGCGGGAAAGGGGACCAGTCTTCTGGTGAATGCTCTGACCGTGCCGATCACGGTTCGGTATCTGGGCGCCGAAAGTTACGGGTTATGGATCACGATCAGCAGCGTGATCACGATGTTCTTCGTGATGGACCTTGGCATATCGAGCACGCTGACCAACCTTATCTCGCAGTCTTATGCAAACGACGATCGTGAGCGGGCGGCAGAGTATTTTTCCACCGCTTTCTGGATCCTCTCCGCAATCGCCGCCTGTCTTGGCATCGCGGGTGCCCTTGCCTGGCCCCATGTACCATGGGGGGCCCTGTTCAACATAAAGGACGCCCCTCTGGCTCACGAAACCTCGCAAGCGGCTGCGGCCGCCTTTGTCGTCTTTCTCTTTGCATTGCCGATGGCGCTGGTTTCGAAGGTTCTGGCGGGATATCAGGAACTGCACGCGGCGAATCTGTTTGCGACTGCGGGAAGCGTTCTCAGCCTGCTGATGGTGGTTGCGGTGGTGCTGATGCACGGCGGCCTGGCTGTTCTGGTCGGCGCGTACGCCGGCTCGACGGTTGCGGCCAATGGCGCTTGTATGGCGTGGATGTGTGTCTACCGCAAACCCTGGATGAAGCCATCCCTGCGGCGGTTCCGGTGGGGTCTGATCAAACCGATTTTTCATTCAGGGACACAGTTCTTTGCCATTCAGGTGGCGGGTCTGGTCGTGTTCTCCAGTGACAACCTGATCATTTCGCACTATCTGAGCCCCGCGCGTGTGACCCCGTATGCGGTGACATGGAGGCTGGTGAACTATATCGCCGCCGCGCAAACGCTCATCTTTCCCGCGTTGTGGCCGGCTTATTCTGAGGCTTATGCCAGCGGCCACCTCGACTGGATCCGGGCAACATACCGCCATGTGCGATGGATTACTATCGTCGTGCTGGCCGTCGGCTGCAGCGTCGCGGCACTGGCGGGACGCAGCATTATCCGGATCTGGGCAGGGCCGGCAGCGGTTCCTGCGCCGCCACTGATTGAGCTCATGTGCGTGTGGATCGTGATTTACGCCTTCTCCACGAATCAATCTTGCCTGATGGGAGCAACAACGCGTGTTGGAAAACAGGCGATCTCCTCTGTAACCGCCGCGGTCTTCAATCTGGCGCTCTCCATCTTTTGGGTCCGAACCATGGGACCTTTCGGTGTGCTGTTCGCTACAATTGTCTCCTATTTGGTTTTCATTGTTGCCGTCCAAACGCTCGAAGTACGTCGAATACTTCGCGGCGATTTTCTCCCCACGTAAGCTGCGCCAGGCATAATTCTCTCAGCGGGCCTGAGGGTCAGCAGCTGAGATTTTACCCCCTCCTCTTGTCTCGATCAGCGCCAGAATAGAGGGGGCGAGCGGTTCGAGGATAGAGTGCCAGGAGTATTGCTCTTCGACTCGGGCCCTGGCCCGCTCGGCAAGCACACGAGCCAGAGCCGCATCAGATAAAATCCGGCAGACCTGAGAAACCCACTCGTCCGGCGTGCAGGCCAGGAGCAGATGCTGGTCGACCACTGCGTCCAGCCCTTCGAGGCCGACCGGTGAGGTGACGGCCGGTACTCCCAGAGACATGTATTCCAGAATTTTGTTCTGGACGCCCGCGCCAAAACGTACGGGACAGACACCGACAACGGCCCCGCGGGCCGCCGCGGGGATGTCCTGAGATTCGCCCATCACCACGACTCCCTGGATCCGTGCAAGGCGATCGGCGAGCTTCTTGCGAATACGGCCAATAACCCTGAAGACTGCCTCCGGATGACACTGCCGAATCCGTGGAAGAATTGCATCCGCAAACCAGCGAACTGCGTCCGCATTGTGGAAAGCCGTGTTATTTCCGATGAAGACAATGGTTTTGCCGTCCGGAGAATGATCAAAGGCAAGCCGTTCCGTATCGACCCCATTCGTACACACGAGCGTTTTTGGCGTCGTATCGGACTGGAGGAAGTCGCGATCGACGGGAGAAACCAGGACGCTGAGATCGAACTGGCGAATGAGGCCCTTTTCATAAGGCTTGAGTCTCGAGCCCTCCCACCGATAGGCCAGCGAACGGAGCGGGTTGATCCGCCCAAGGGACCTGGTGCGAGCGTAGGAGAGTGAGATAGCGTCCGTCATCTCCAGGACTTTAGGGATGGAGTATCCGGTGAGATAGTCTCCCGTTCGGATCAGGTGAGCCAATACTCCGTCGTGCTGTGGCAGCAGGACTTCCAGGCGGCGGGCAAACTCGGGATTTCTATAGTAGCCGACCTGAAACGGGGTTCGCGACGGAAGCACCTGGAGACAGCCCAGCAGCTTGCGGGCGTGACTGTGGAAGACGCGCTCGACCCGGCAGAAGATACCGTCTGGACGAGACGGAGCCTGCATCTCTTCCGGAGAGTCGCACATGCTCAGGAGCGAGAGTTCAAAGCGAGAGGACAGATACCGGCAAACATGGTATATGCGCAGGCGATCTCCGCCGATAGGCGGAAACGGATAGCGCGGAGTCAGTACCAACAGCTTGTACCTGCTGTTCACAGAACTACGGTGCTCCTGTTCTCGATCAGTCTCGCAGCTAATCGTTCTAACCATGATGCCATCCGGGAGAGATTTGAGGAGCAGAGGTCAGCTCAGGCCTCCTTCGAGGAGCGCTTGTTTCCACAACGTGTCTGTGCGATCCGCCCAACGGTGGAACCGGGCGAGGATTTCCGTAGCCTGACGCTCGGCAGTTAGCGGATCGGAAGGGCAGGACCGGATCTGCTGGACAAACTCCTCAACCGAATCCGCGATCAGGACGCCATCGATATCAATGCCTCGCCTGGCAAAGCAGGTTCCCACCACGGGGACTCCGCGCGCGAGAGAATCAAGTACCTTGACATTGATGCCGCTGCCGCGGCGCACCGGCGCGACCGTGCAAACGGCTCTGGCATATTCCGGATCGAGCGACGGGAGGAAGCCAAGACAGTCGACGTTATCAGAAGTGATAGCTCCGCGAAAGGCTTCTGTGCCGGAGCCGACCAGTCTGACCCGCAGATGGGGAAGAGTCTTTGCGAGGATGGGAGCGAGTCGGCGAACAATCCAAAGGGCTGCTTCACGATTGGGCGGCCAGGTACAGCGGCCTACAAACAGAATCGCGTCGCGGCTGCCCGTTGGCGCCGGAGGTCTGTCCCCTCCCCGAACCGGGATGGGCAGCCACTGAATATGCCCCGGCACTGCGCCCGATGCAGCGATCAGCGAATCGCGGTCTTCCGGGGTCATCGCAAATACGCGATCCATCCGGCGGATCATTTCCAGTTCGTGCACCCGCAGCTTTCTGGCCTCCACCCAGAGCAGAGGCTTGAGAATGCGGGCGACCGGCTCGATCCTATCAGCGACAATTCGGTGTTCGACATTGTGCGCACGCAGTACATGCATAGCAGACCGCGGCGCATCGCTGAGCATTCCGGAAACATAAGCCGCAGCAGCAGCGTGACTTTGCTCATACCAGATCAAATCGAAGCCGCCCGCGGCGACGATGCGGCGAAACCGGGTCCGAGCTTCGGGGCTCGCGTATTTCAAAAGTGCGAAGGGCAGCTGGCTGATCAGTGACATCGCGAACCGGCCGTGTGAGTTGGCGACGGTGCCCAACGAGCCGCAGCCCAGATACGGACCGACGAGCGGTTGATCAAAAGCCTCCCCGAACCCCGTAAGAAGTACCGGACCAGCGCTGCCCAGCACGCGAAGAGAGGCGCGAATCGCGTAGGCGCCCCCATCTTCCGAATCAAACGGGTTGCGAGCGAGCACGACCAGGGTCCGCATACCTAAAACCACCCCGGGTCTCGCCTGACATCCTGATTGATCAGCACAGCCTTATAAGGAACCAGAATTTTCGGGTGCGTAAGGTAAATATCGCCCCAAAGTCGCGACAAACAAATCCCCATCAATAAGACACAATATGCTGCCCTTAGCCACCTTCGCTGAATGCGGCGCGTCAGCAGAGCGAGCAGAAAGATCTCGGCAATACCAAAGTACATTCCCGCTCGCATCGGAATCATGGCCACCGTGCTATAAAACAAAATGAATAACACGACGGACATGAGATACATATTGAAATAAAGCTGATCTTTGTCCTTGCGAAACAAGCGAAGACAAAGCATGAAACCAAGCAAAAAACTCAGGCGTTTTACGTAATAAAAGACTGACAGATCGCCGCCGGCCAGGTCGAAGTCGGCTCCCGTGACCCGCTGAAAGTCGGCCAGCTTTTGATCCAGATACGGAATACTGAGATAGTTCCCTGCAAGCCTTACCAGAAGCGCACCGACATCGAGCACTGCAGCGGCAACAAGTGCGCCCAATACGAACCAGGCGGCGCGAAATCCAATCCGGATGCGGCCCAGAGGCCACGCCAGGAGAAAACAAATGGCCGTGGTGTGAAAACAGGTTGCCAGCCCAACACAGATCAGGAATCTCAGCAAATTCCGTGAAACGATATACCGGAGGCTAAAGAGACAGATCCCGATGGCCATGATCTGTCGCGCGGTACCCATCCAGCCGACGAGAAAGGATGAGTAAAAGAGCAGAAGCAACCAGCCGGAAGCTCGGAAGTCGTCGTCGTCGAAACTGGCCACAACGAGTCCAATCCAAACCGCGGAATAGAGGAGAAGGAATCCCGTATATGAAAATCCGAGAGTTTTGAAGAGCAGATTAGCTACTCTGTATCCGACTTCAAATTCCTGCGAGTTGTCACGCAGCGCCGCTAAATGCCTGTAGTAGTTGAAATAGTTAAACCAGTCATTACCGGTTTCCCAGCGAAGACCTGTAAACAGTACAAGGATAAGGTAGCCGACAATCAGCAGAGTCAGGCGGCAGGATCGGGTAAGATTCAGCTCCATGAGGACAGCGATTAGAGCCAGAAACGCAAAGATCAGGAGGTAAATGGTCATCGCGTCCGGTCTATCCCGCTTCCGGAGCTCCCGCACCAGGATGATTGCTCGGTAAGGGCGTTTGTAAGTGCGATGTGTGCAGAAGGAAGACGTTGACCGCATCCACTCGATCAGGCAGGAGGCTGCCCTGCCGATAGATGTAAGGACGATATCCAAGCGGATTCAGAAGATGAACGATTTCCGTTCCGACGTCTTCGGCGAGTATGATCGGTCGCGATTCGCTGATGATGCTCATGGCACCTCGAAGTATGCGGATTTCGGATCCTTGCGCATCAATCTTCATGACAGCAATGCCTTCCAACTCCAGATCATCAAGCTTCTGCAGCGTGACGTTGACTTCGATGCAGGTCAGGTGCCGGGCGTCAAATCCTGCAAGGGTGTGACGATTCAGCCATGCCATCGCGGGATCCCGATACACTGAAGCCAGGCTGTCAAAGACCCAGCCGCGATATTGGGGAATATACAGGACCGCTGTCCCATGGCAATCGGAGAGGCCGGTCGCCCGAATCTCGACACCCACGGATCTCCGATATGCCGATTTGAGAATGTCGGCCAGGTGTTTATTCGGCTCAAAGGCGATAATCCGCCTGCCTGGCAGCATCGTCCGGAACGACTGGATGCTGAGGCCCCGATTGGCTCCGATGTCCAGAATGTTTCCAGAGCCGATTTTCAATAGCCGGAAAGCATACCAATCAGAATCGTGTGGGACGCGAAACGCTCTGCGAAGAGCTCTTTCACATGCGAATCTCGAATCATGGAGAGAAGGGAAGTATGTTTCAGCGGAACGAATGTAGCGTCTCAGGCTAAGCATCTTGTCCCTTAGCTTATGTGCAGGCTCGGTATCCGAGCTGTCTGGGATATATGCGAATGCAGAACTGGTTGCATCATATATCACCCGAAGCGTAGCAGGTCCTGCGGAGAGACATTGCGGATGCAGGTCATTTCGGGGCAGCCGCGAATGTCGTTACAGGGAGCGCAGGGGAGGTGACAGGAGACAACGGTGGCGAGGCTTGAGTCTGGCCGCCAGCGGGCAACCCCGGCCAACCCGCTGTAGGCAACGACGCAGCGCGTTCCAACAGCGGCGGCCACGTGGCCCGCCATAGATTCGACGCCGTAGAGGAGATCCGCGTGTCGGACGGCGGCAACAAATCCCTGCCACGAGAGTCGGTCGCAGGCATTGATACAGTTCTCAAAACGATTCACGACGGCCTCGATGTTCGCTGCCTCCCTGCTTCCCCTTCCGGTAAAGAGAAATCGCTGATCCGGCCGGTTGCGAACGACTTCCCCCCAGAACTCAGGAGGCAATTCCCGGTTCGTTGCTCCCGAACCCATGTGAATTACTCGATATCTTATCGTATTGATCGCGGGAACGCCGAGCAGTGCACAAACTTCGCGAATGGCTTCAGGAGAGCTCTCCGGAAGAGAAGATCGCCTGTACTGAAGACAGGCGGGCTCGCGAAGGATGGCCCTGAGGAGTTCGCCCTGGATGGCCCCTATGGACATGAAGGGGGTCGTTGGCCGATCGACCAGCAGCGTCGCCAGAGGCGCCATTACGCTGTGCCTGAAACCCACTCGCACAGGTATCCGTGCTGTCCATGCGAGGTCGAGAAGGTCCGGATTCCAGGGGTAAAGGCAGAGTGCAATATCGTAGCGAAGCGCTCGAATTTCGCGGAGCGCAGCTCTTCTGGTCCGCTTGAACTGCCACATCTTCGAGAGCACGCCGGCGTCCGACCGATTGAGTCGCCATTGATCAATGCAGTGCACGAACGCGATTCGGGGATCGGACTTCAGGACGAAGGCGGACCAGCTTCCTGTGGCGAACCCGATCTGGGCCGACGGGTAGGCACACTGCAAGACCGGTATGAGAGAGGCCGAAATGACAATATCGCCTATGTGGGCAGGATTGATAAGAAGAATGCGGCGGGGCGTTGCCGGAGGAAGGACTTGCTTTCTCCCGCACTCCGCTGCGCGGAGAGCAACTAGGCAGATCGATCTCCAGACTCTGACAGCAACCCCGATTAGCTTTCTCTTCCTGCTAGTCATCGCCTGCCGATCTGCGCTCAGCTAGCTGCACAGAAGATAAATGGCATCGAAACATACGAATCCCGATTAATCTTGTGTCCCCAATCCAGTCTAACGCCATCGTCGGGCGCGCGACGCTGTGGCGTGGTCTTTTATGCGGCCAGTTTTGATGATAAGGCGATCGAAGCATTCGCACCCGCGGGTTCAGATGCCAGGCAACCGAAGCACATCCTTTGTATTTGATGAGGCGACCACGTTGCATCGCGGTGTAATCACAGGCTTGAGAGCAGACGGACCGATTCTGGAGCGGTTCGATGCCGGGGAAATCAAGCGGACATGAGGCCCACCCTGGCCGGAATCGGCACGAAGAAGCCGATCTCCAGGGCGATGGCGCTGGCCGGTGAGACACGAAGCGGAGAGAGACCGAGGATGGCAATGCGCGACGCGATTCTGGTCACCGGGGAGCCGGATTCATCGGTTCGAAGTTTGTGCTGGGGTGGATGGCGTCCGGCGGCACCCGGTGGTGAATCTCGATCTGCTGACCTACGCCGGGAATCCTGCGAGCCTGAATATGCTGCAGGACGATGGGCGGCATTGCCTCGTGCCCGGTTGGCGCGATCAGCAGGATGATTCCTGCTGGGCGATCGGAACACTGCGCGATTTCGCGGCAGCCGCTTGCGGCGTAGCCAAAGTCAATGCCCAACCCTTGGTCCAGTGCCCATCACCCGGCAGGTCGATCGGCTCATGGTCCTGAGATTCGTCCGGAGGAGGGCAAATCCGCGTTGGGGTCGACGACGCGAATTGAGTCCCCCCGGGCCCGGCGGAATATCCCGATATGACCGAACGCAGGCTGTCGCCCAGCAGCCTGCCAACCCGTTCATGCCCACAACGACTGAGGTGAAACGAATCACAGAACGCGCTCTGGAATGTGACCCCTTTGGGTTGCGATTCCAGAGAAGCAAATGCATCCACAAAGATGCAGCCATGCTTTTGCGCGATGTCGAAGAAGATCCTGTGCGCTCTGCGGCGGCACATGCGAATGATCGGATCCGGTGCGGAGAACGGACTGATGACGAAAATCGAATGAAAAGGCAGCGCCTTCAGGCTGTACAGAGTGGAATCCAGCATGCTCGACAGCGCGTCCGGGTCGAATATTTTTCTGCGTTGTCCAAGAAGGACGAACAGAATGGCAATGAGCCATCGTCTCAGCGTGATCCAACGACTGACGAATTTGGGCCGATAGTCCTGCGCGTCGTTCGCTGTCTGCGTTTCCGCTCGCGGTTGGTGTTTGGCGTGGCTCGAAGTGAACAGCAGCTTCCCCAGTATTTTGGAAAACAAAGGGGAAGTTTCGTAGTGACCGAGCTGCAGAACAAGATAATCGGGAGGGTTCCCGCGGCATGACTCGGCGATGCGATCGGCAGCGCTACGCAGATTCACGTAAGAGAGGATCGCAGGGAAAGTGTCGTCTGAGGAGATAGATTGCAGCGCCACACGGACGAACGAGTGTTCCGGGCCGACGGGCCACCCTTCCACATGACAACCTCCAGCGAACAGGATTCGAACCATCGACGGTGCGATTCAAGGCGTTCCAAAGATCAGCAAGGCACGCACATGACTATCTTGTTTCGCTGTGCGGCCAAGGACCAGATTACGAGCGTAAAAGCGGGGACGCCGGGCTAGCGAAAAGGATTACGGGAGTACCGTGGCCGCTTCCACCTTGCTTTGCGTCCGCGATGACGCAGATTGGCGGGCGAACTGCACGGTAGAGGGCGCTCATTTGTCGCAGGCGCGAGCGGTTTTTATCGGTAGCCAATTGGTCACCAGGCTGCGCCGGGAGGGCGTTGGGGGCGGGGTGTCGATTTGAGGCATCCCCAATTCTTCAAAACCACGGCCAAAGAATTTATCATCGGCGATCTGCGTGATCCGGCGGTGGCGACAGCGCCGCCGTCGGTAGCATCGACGATGTCTACCAACTCGTGGCGGATAAGGGCGGCGCTGGGTACATCCTCGCGGGCGAGTACGGCGCTACCGCTATGCAAAATTCAGCCATGGGTTAACCTGAATGTCGTCAAAGCCGGACGCAAAGCAGGGGCGAAGCGATTTTTTGTTCTTCTTCGGCGGGGGTCTATCTGAAAGATAACTGGAAGGATCCCGACAACCCGATCTGCTTGGAAGAGTCGGCCTATCCTGCAGCTCCGGATGCTAGTACGGATGGGAGACGCTCTTCAGCGAACGCCGCGCATACGGCACATTTCCGGACCGCTGGGTGTGCACCGGCCGCAATTCCGACAACTGCCTCGTCTCCGAAAAACTGAGGTGGTCATCCTCGCATCCATTTGAAAGATGGAGTGAGAAATACCTATCAAACGATCGAAGCTCAGGTTAAAGCCGCCGATACCCGTGCTGTTGTCGACCGGAAAGCCGCCCTCCCGAGTCCTCTGCGGCAAAGATCGGTGCGCACAAGATTCTGCCTGACCGCGCATGGGTTGCCCACGCAATCTGCTTGCCGTATGAGTGCCATACCTCTAATGCTTCGCAGCCTCCCGTATCACCGCCTCAAACGCCGGCTTGGGTTGGCCGGAGCGGTCGAAGAGCAATGGATAATTGGTGCGCCCGGGAACAGGCCAGTTGTTCTTCCAGGATTGGGCGTCGGTCACGCC
>Ga0335072_10013987_pt1 | contig 11406 bp, 9 predicted proteins | sample Lox_Sample_21_FD_206725 | JGI IMG/M metagenome (GOLD analysis project Ga0335072, IMG submission 206725) | Soil microbial communities from Loxahatchee National Wildlife Refuge, Florida, United States - Lox_Sample_2.1 | ecosystem: Environmental > Terrestrial > Soil > Wetlands | place: USA: Florida...
GCGCCCACGGCCGACGACCTGCAGGAAATGTACGCTCGCTTCCGCCGCACCGGCCTCGGCCGGGCTAGCGACCCGGTCTGGTCAGCGATGGCCCTGCACCGGCCCGCCGAGTTCAACAAGAGCCATATTCCTGCTTTCCTGGCCGGCGAGGACCCGAAAAACTACGTCAGCGTGTACCCGTTCGTCCGGTCGCTCGAGTGGTACCTGCTCGACGACGCCGAGCGCCGCGAGCTGCTGGCCGAGCACGGCAAGATGGCCCGCGAGTACCCCGACGTCCGGGCCAACACGGTGGCCTGCTTCTCGCTCAACGACTATGAGTGGATGCTTGCATTCGAGGCCGACGAGCTGCACCGGATCGTCGACCTGATGCGTCACCTTCGCGGCGCCAGGGCCCGGCGGCACACCAGGGTGGAGATCCCGTTCTACACCGGCCGCCGCAAGCCGGTTGACGAGCTGATCGCCGCGCTCCCGTGACGGCGAAGGTCCTGTTCGGCAGGGAGCAGATCAGCGCCCATCCCGGCTTCGATCAACTCGCCGCGCACCTGCCTGGCTGGGAGATTGCCAGCTGCCCTCCCGACAAGGTTGCCGACCACCTAGACGGCGTGGACGTCATCTGCCCGCTCGGTGCCAGGATCGGGGTACCGATCATCTCGAATGGCTCGTTCGGGCTGGTGCACCAGTTCGGCGTCGGCCTGGAGCGCGTCGACATCGCGACAGCAACGCAGCTCGGAGTGCTGGTCGCCAGGGTTCCGGGTGACGTGGGCGGCAACGCCGACAGCTGCGCCGAGCTGGCGGTGCTGCATCTGCTGGCGCTCTTCCGCCGGCTGGACGCATCCCGAGCGGCGCTTGCCGAGAGCCACTGGCTGCAGCGGCCGGTGGGCCGATCGCTGCTTGACGCGACCGTCCTGATTGTCGGCCTCGGCGCGATCGGGACCGCGCTCGCCCGCCGCCTCGCGCCGTTCGGGCCTCGCCTGCTCGGCGTCCGGGCTCGACCCGAGCTCGGCGGGCCCGCCGGACTGGACCTGGTGGCAGGCCCGGATCAGCTGCCGGACCTGCTTGCTCAGGCGGACGCGGTGATGTGCTGCGCGGTTCTTCACGACGGGAACGCCGGGATGTTCGGCCAGTCCGAGTTCGCCGCGATGCGGCCAGGGGCGGTGTTCGTCAACGTTGCCAGGGGCGGTCTGGTTGACGAGGCGGCGCTGCTCGCTGCGCTTGAAACCGGCCAGGTCGGCGCCGCAGGCCTGGACGTGTTCAGCAGCGAACCAGCTGACCCGCAGTCGCCACTGATACAGCACCCGAACGTGATCGCCACCCCGCACATCGGCTGGCACACCGACTTCATGTTCCGCCAGACCAGCGAGGCTTTCGCGGCGAACCTGATGCGCTACAGCCGCGGCGAGCAGCCGCTGTGGACCGTGAACTCGGTGGCCGCCCGGCGCTCCTGAACTCGAACGCTGGTGCTAGGCATCAGCCCGGCGGAGGCGTTCAGTTGCCTGTGCGCGAAGCGCGTCGCGGCACAGCCGGATGTCGCCGTACATCAGTGCTTCCTCCCGTGCGTTGTATGCCGCCATCCACACGCTGGCCGCCCACGCGATCTCCTGCTCCACGGCCGTGAACCTGCGCTCGCGAATGTCCTGGTAAGCCGTCAGGAACGCCGCGGAGCTCTCGATCGGCGCCAGCGTGGGCGGCCCGTCACTGGCGAACGACCCGCTCGCCGCTCCGGCCAGCGCTGCCTCCGGTTGCCACGCGAGGCTGTCCCAGTCATGCACAGCCCACACGTCCCGGTCGTGCCATCTGAGGTTCTGCGCCTCGAAGTCGGCGTGGCCAAGCACGCACGGCAGGCTGGCGGCCAGTATCCGCCGCCGAGTCCGCGCTGCTGTGGCAACGACGTATGCGGGCACGGCGCTCTGGTCCTGGCTATCGAGGAAGTCGATCGCCGGCCATACGCCGCGATCGGTGTGGTCCCACCGCACCCAGGGCGGGTTCGGCAGCGGTGGCGCGACGGTCAGGCCGGCTAGTTCGGTCATCAGCCCGGCGAACGCCTCCGCGCAGCGCACGGCCACGTCCGGCGAGTCTCCGTGCAATACCTCGCCGCCGGGCCGGAACTCCTCCGCGTGCACGGCCAGCGGCCCGACACTGACCGCCGGCGTGAGCGGCCGCGCACCCGGAAACCCGCGCTCGGCCAGCCAAGCCTGCGCCGCGACACACGACACGGCCCGGCCGCCATCGGCGCGCGCCTTGACCACGACGTCCGTGCCGCCAGCCAGCCGCAGACCGACCACCATAGGCGCCGAAGGCATCGGAAGCAGATTCGCCTGCGGCGCTATCACAGGACCCGTCGCGGCGAACAGGCGTCGTGGACTGTGAACTCGCCGGCTGCCTGGCCCTCCCGACCTCCGCTCTGCGCGGTGCGAGGTACGGCAAAAAGGAATGACAGTCACACATCGTCACCGAACCTGTCGAATGCGTAACATCCTCGGCGTCATCATGCTTGGCTGAGCCCAGTACCCGGGGAGTTCCGGACTGGGGGTTCGCGATGTACGAGGGAACCGCGCCGGCGTCTGTGACACAGCCGGACCTGCTGCCACCCATGACAGCTGAGGCGGCGCGACGGCTGGCGGCGGAGCTGGCGCCGCACTTGGTGGCGATGCGGGCGGTGACAGCCGGCACACGATACGCGATGTGTGCCGACGGTCTTGCTGCAGTAGACGCCGCGACGGCCACTGCCGCAGAAGCGCAGTTGCCGCCTGTTTCCGCGGCCACCACGATCTTCATCGCGGGGATGCTCGAGCGAATCTCCGCCTGACGCCGGCGCTCGGCTACCGGCGGGTAACTCTAACGACAGCATCAGCACGGGTGCTGTCGCTCTTGCGGCAGCGGTGGTGGTACCGCTGTCGTTAGGGCCCGTGGCTGCTGACGGCCCTGTTCGAGTCAAGCGCCGTGGAGAGCGATTCGCCGACGAGTGCAGGGACTCACTCCAGCCCTGAGTGCGGGTAGCGGCAGGCAAGGCCCAGACGCACAAAGCGCGCTACCGGTTCTTGCGCAGGAATTCGGTGAGCCGGGCGAGCGGCCAGGTCGTAATGACGTCCTCCGCGGTGAGCCAGCCGCGCTGCGCGGTTGCGACGCCGTACTGCAGGTAGCCGAGGTCGCGCACGGAGTGCGCGTCGGTGTCGACCGCGAACTTGACGCCCGCGTCGCGCGCCGCCTTAATGTGCGCGGAGGGCAGGTCGAGGCGGGCCGGATGCGAGTTGACCTCCAGCGCCGTGCCGGTCCGCGCGCAGGCACGGAAGAGTTCGGGCAGGTCCACGTCGACCGGCGGCCGACGGCCGATCTTGCGGGTCAGCGGATGGCCGATGACGTGGACGTGCGGATTCTCGCAGGCCGCGATGAATCGCCTGGTCATCTCCTTACGCGGCAGATCGAAATGCGAGTGCACCGACGCGACGCAGATGTCGAAGCCGGCCAGGAAATCGGCTGGCCAGTCGACGCTGCCGTCCGGCGCGATGTTCAGCTCGGTACCGTGCAGCAACACCATGCCCCCGCCGGCTGTGGCTGCGGGGCCGTCGGCCGCGGCTGCGTCCCTGTCGGCCAGCCGGGCGCCGAGCGCCCGGACTTGATCGCGCTGAGCAAGCATTTTCTCGTCGGTCATCCGCTGCATGACGAGGTTCGGCGCATGGTCAGTGATGGCGTAGTACTCGTAGCCGCGGCTCTGCGCCGCCGAGACCATCTCTTCCAGGCTCGCGATGCCATCGGTCAGGTTGGTGTGGGTATGCAGGTCACCCCTGATGTCCGACTCGCCGACCAGGTGCGGCAGCTCGCCGCGGGCGGCCGCGGCGACCTCGCCGGTATCCTCGCGCAGCACCGGCGGGATCCAGGCCAGGCCCAGCCGCTCGTAGACCTCCTCTTCGGTGCGAGAAACGATCAGCTCGCCAGACTCCGCGTCGAACAGTCCGTACTCGGACAGCTTGAGCTTCCTGCGCACCGCAAGCTCCCGGATCCGCACGTTGTGATGCTGCGAGCCGGTGAAGTACTGCAACGCCGCGCCCCAGCAATCCAGCGGCACTACCCGCAGGTCGACCTGCAGTCCGGTACGGGTCCTGACGGAGGTCTTGGTCGGACCGGAGGCGATCACTTCGGCCGACTCGGGCATGGCGGTCAGCGCCGCCATCAGTGGCCCCGAGTCGACCGCGGCGGCGAGCACGTCGACATCACCGACGGACTCGGCGGCGCGGCGCAGTGACCCGGCCGCTCCGATCCGCAGGCAGCCGGGCGCGGCACCAACCGCGTCGATGACTGCCGCCGCGGTTTCAGCGGCGACGTTCAGCAAGACCCGGTTGCCGGCACTCTCCAGCAGATCGATTCCGCGCAGCAGCTTGTCCGCGCTCTTGGGGCCGAAGCCCTTGAGGCCGCCCAGCCGGCCCTCGGTGATCGCTGCCTTGAGCTGCTCTGGCGTGCTGACCTGGAGTTCGCGGTAAAGCTGAAGTGCCCGTCGCGGGCCGAGCGCGGGGATCTGAGTGAGCTGCCTGACGCCATCCGGGATATCTGCTCGCAGCTCCTCAAGCTCGGCGAAGCTGCCGGTAGCGATGATCTCGCTGACCTTGCCAGCGATGGACTTGCCCACGCCAGGTATCCGCAGCAAGTTTGCAGCGGACAACTCAGAAACGTCCTGAGAGTGCGCTGCGATCGCGCGGGCAGCTTTGCCGTACACGCGGGCTCGGAACGGATCGCCGCCGGTCATGACCGTCAGCTCAGCGTATTCGTCCAGGAGCGCCGCAGCGGTGTCGTTGGCCTCGGGCATGGCGCCATTGTGCCCGCTGCTCCGGCCGTCAGGCTCGCCGTGGCACCCGGATCGGCCACCGGAGTTCTATAGTCAGGCCCGTGTATGTTCCGTTTCTGCGGCGTGCCCTCATTAGCGCGGGAATAGCCGTGCTTGCGGCGGGAGCGGGTGCTGTCCCGACTGCTCAGGCCGCACGCTCGCCGGGCTGGCACATCGTCAAGATCCTCAAGCACTGCGGGAACGACAGCTTGTCGGGTGTGACCACGACCGGCCCGCGCGACGCCTGGGCGCTCGGCGTGCCGGGTGGAAGCGGACCTCGCTGCGGCGCGGACGTAGAGCACTGGAACGGCAGGAACTGGAGCCGGGTGCCGGTGCCGCGCGGGTTGATCGCCGGCCGGGACGCCTCGCTGACCGTGCCCATACCCGTCGCCGCAAGCTCGGCTACGGATGCGTGGATCTTCCCGAACGTACTCAGCAGCCTGCCGATGTCGCCGTATGACTACGCACTGCGCTGGACCGGGACGGCGTGGCGCAAGTCGGCGTTCCCGGCCCACCTGAGCGTTCTGCTGGCCGCGGCATTCGGCCCCGCGGATGTGTGGGCGTTCGGCGGCATCGACGACGCCGACGGCACCGTGGTGCCCTATGCCGCCCGTTACAGCGGTCATTCCTGGCGCAAAGCCGTGGTACCGGTTGCGCCGCTGGGCATCAGCGCCCGGTCCGCCCACGACATGTGGGCGATCGGCCCGACGCCTGCGACCGCCAGCAAACCGCTGGCCAAGCAGGTCTTGCTGGCTGCGCACTGGACCGGGCGGCGCTGGCGCAGCATCAGCGTGCCGGCGATCAGTGCACCCGCGGCCACCAGCTCCCTGGCCTCGGGTTTCGTGGCCACGGTCGGGCCGGACAACATCTGGTGGGCCTACCAGGTCACGGCCAAGGAACCCTCGGCGGCCGGCCTGCTGCGATGGTACCGAGGGCACTGGCACACCATTAGGCTGCCGGCCGCAGTAGGCGGCCTCGACGCCATGACCCAGGACGGCCACGGCGGAGTCTGGCTGCTGGCTCAGGCCGGGACGGCGTTCTACAACCTGGCGCAGTACTTGTACCACTACAGCCACGGCCAGTGGACCCGGCAGCGGGTACCGTCGCCCCGCCGGTACACCAGCACGCTGTCCGGGATGGCCTGGACACCCGGAACCACCTCGGTCTGGGCCGTCGGCGAAGCCGACCTGAACAACGGGACCGGGTCCGCTGGCGTAATCACCGGATACCTGCGCTGAGGTGGCATCCGCTCATTCGTGACCAGCGGTCGCGGGATGACACCATGTGCCTGATACAACGTAGCCAGGACAGCTGGCGGCCGGGGGCGGCCAGCCAGGGCGGGCCGGAGCGTGCCGGGAGGGCAGTGCACTAGTGAGCCAGCACGTGGAGAGCTACCAGGACGAGATCTACCTGACCGGGATGACGGGCACGGTGCCCGACTTCCCGACTGACCTGACCCGGCTGGAGGAGGCGGCCCGCTCGGCGATGACGCCGCAGGCCTACGACTACGTGGCTGGCTCGGCAGGCGGCGAGGACACCGCCAGGGAGAACCTCGCCGCCTTCCGCCGCTGGCGGATCGTGCCGCGAATGCTGACGGACGTGAGCAGGCCCTCGTATGCCTCGACAGTCCTCGGTACCGAACTGACCGTCCCGTTCATGCTGGCCCCGGTCGGCGTGCTGGCCATCGCGCACAAGGAGGCGGAGATCGCAGTGGCCAGGGCGGCTGCCGCGCAGCGCGTGCCGATGATTCTCAGCACGGCGTCGTCGACTGCGATGGAGGAGGTCGCTGCCGCGAACGGCGACGGGCAGCGCTGGTACCAGCTCTACTGGCCGAAGGACCGCGCGGTGGCGGCGAGCCTGCTCGGCAGGGCGCAGGCCGCTGGCTACAGTGTCCTTGTCGTCACGCTTGACACCCGCATACTCGCCTGGCGGCCACGTGATCTCGCCAACGGCTACCTGCCGTTCCTGCGCGGTATCGGCATTCAGAACTACGTGTCCGACCCGGCATTCCAGGCCAGCCTGGCCGGGGCCGACAGCGACGAGGCTGCGGTCCTGCGGTGGACGCAGATCTTCGGGGATATGTCGCTGACCTGGGACGACCTTCCGTTCGTCCGGCAGCACTGGAACGGCCCGATCGTACTCAAAGGCATCCTGTCCGCATCCGACGCGCTCCGCGCCGCCGCAGCGGGGCTGGACGGCATTATCGTCTCCAATCACGGCGGTCGTCAGCTCGACGGCGAGATCGGGGCACTGGATGCGCTGCCCGCTGTGGCAGATGCAGTCGGCGGGCGGCTGACCGTGCTGTTCGACAGCGGCATCCGCGGCGGTGCGGACATTCTCAAGGCGCTGGCACTGGGCGCGCAGGCCGTGCTGGTCGGCCGCCCGTACGTCTACGGCCTGGCACTCGGCGGCGAGGCTGGCGTCCGCCACGTGCTGCGCGCACTGCGCCAGGACTTCGAACTGGCAATGCGGCTGTCCGGGCTGGCGAGTCTCAGTGACGTTAGCCCGGACTGCCTGCAGCGCCGGCCAGGAGCCGGCCCGACAGGAGCCGGCTAGTTGTGGCCGGCGCGGTCGCGAGCGGACTAACCGCATCAGCCATGGAACTCCAGCAGATCGGACTGCGGCACCCGGCCGCCGACCTGATCAGGGATGTCCGCGGTAACCGCACCGGCATCCCGCGGCGCAGCTTCGTTGCCGAGGGCTTGTACGAGATCAACATGGTGCTTGCCACCGGCACACCGGTTGAGGTGTTCCTATGGTGCCCGGAAGCCGCGTACTCCGACGAGTCGGCAAAGCGGGCCGGCGAGCTGACAGCGCGCGCCCGCCGGTCGTACCAGATATCGGCTAAAACACTCGACAGGCTGGCCGAGCGGCCGAACCCGGACGGCCTGATCTGCGTCGCGCTACTGCCGGACTGGCAGCCGGACGACCTTGTGCTGGGCACTGACGCGCTGGTGCTCGTTGCCGACGCGATGGAGATACCCGGCAACCTCGGCACACTGATCCGGACGCTGGACGCGTGCGGGGCTGACTGCCTGGTGCTGACGAGCAAGCGCACCAGGCTGACTCACCCCAAGGTGCTGCGCAGCAGCCAGGGCATGAGCATGAAGGTGCCGTCGCTGGAGTTTGCCGAGATCAGTGAGGCGATCGGCTGGCTGGCGCGCAACAACTTCACCGTGTACCTGGCCGATACTGACGAGAGCATCAATTACCGCCAGGCGGGCTACCGGGGCCGGACCGCCATAGTCGTCGGCAGCGAACGCTATGGCATCTCCCCGCCCTGGTACGAGCACGGATACCAGCGCGTTGGCGTCCCCATGCTTGGTTCCGCCGATTCACTGAATGTTTCGGTGTCCGCGTCGGTGCTGCTGTATGAGGCACGAGCACGCAAAAACAGCTGGTGACTGACGGCTGCCAGGCAAGGCCGAGCGCGTTCCCGTTGTTATGGGCCGTTGGTTAGAGCTCGGGCACGTTGACGACGATGGCTTCCTGGGTGGACCTGGCAATAACGACGACCGCAGCAGAGTCCGGAGACGGGTTTTCCTCGCGGTGCGCGACATGCGGTGGCACCCAGACGTAATCGCCCGGCTCCGTCTCCAGCCGGATCAGCTCGCCGGTTGCCGGGTCCCGGCAGACGAAGGCGGGCGTGCCCGCCACCACGTAAATGCCCGTCTCGGACTCCCCGTGATGGTGGTTGCCCGAGTTCGTGCCCGGTGGCATCTCGGTCCGGCCCATCCACAGGGAGCTCGCACCGGTCAGGTCGCCGGATATCGCCGCCGACCTGACCATGCCGCTGGTCTGCGCGGTGGCGGCGGACAGCTCGCCGGAGCGGATCAGCCTCAGCTGGGGTGCGGCTGGGTCTGCTGCCCCAGCCTCGCCGCCGGTCATTCCTCGTCGAGCGTCAGGGAAACGGAGTTGATGCACCAGCGCTGGTCGGTCGGCACGTCGTAGCCCTCGCCCTCGAACACGTGGCCGAGGTGGCTGTTGCAGGCCGCGCACCTGACCTCCGTGCGGACTCGCCCGAGTGAGCGGTCTTCGAGCAAGATCACGGCGTCATCTTCAGTCGGCTGGTAGAAGCTAGGCCAGCCGCAACCCGAGTGGAACTTCGAGGTGGACCGGAACAGCTCAGCACCGCAGGCCCGGCACCGGTAGACGCCTTTGGTCTCGGTATCGGTGTACTCGCCGGTGAACGGCGCCTCGGTGCCCGCTTCGCGCAGTACGTGGTACTCCTCGGGGGACAGCTTGTCGCGCCATTCCTGATCTGACAGCTCTACCTTGCTCATGCTGGTGAGACTACCCGGCGGGCGGGCGGCAGTCGTCCCGCCCTGGCATTGCCCCGCCCGGGGTTGAGCTGACGTGCGGGCCGGCGGCTTGTTAGCTGGCTGGTCCCAGTTCGACGCGACGGCGCCGGTTCGCGCTCGGTGCGTATTTTTTCCGCGCTTAGCTCATCCGTGGTCTGACTGGCGGCTGGCCGTCATCCTTGCTGGGCGCGTTGCCGCCAGTTAGCGGATAGGAGGGGAGGGGCGGGGCTTACTGCACCACGACATCGTGGACCGGCTCCGCCCCATCCGTTGCCCGGAGCTCGATAGCCGCCACCCGGCCAGCTGATCTGACGTCATTGCTGGCCGCCGCGAGCGCATCGACGCGCGGTTGTCCTGCCGTCAGGATCAGCAACGGCACCGGGTTCTTCATCGGCAACTGCGCCTGTGACTTGGCCTTCCTGATCGCCGCGATGGCCGCAGCGGCAGCCGTGAGCACTGCGTCGTCGCCAGTACCTGCCAGCTCGCGCAGCGACGCAGCGTCGGGCCACGCAGCCCGGTGCACCGAGCCGTCCTGCCACCAGGACCAGACTTCCTCGGTAACGAACGGCACGAACGGCGCGAGCAGCCGCAGCACATGCGACAGCGCCAGCCGGAGCGTCGCCACGGCGGATGAGGCGCCAGACGTTCCGTGCTCGCCGTAAGCGCGTGCTTTCACCAGCTCCAGGTAGTCGTCGCAGAAGAACCAGAAGAACCGCTCGGTGAGTTCGAGCGCGACCGCGTGATCGTAAGCTTCCAGCGCGCTGGTGCACTGGTCGACTACGGTAGCGAGCCGGCGCAGCAAGGCGCGGTCGATCGGCTCGGTGATCTGACCGGCACCGTACTCAGCAGCGTTGTGCTGGCCGCCGGTGTGTTCGCCGTCGCTGTGATCAGCCGCACTGGGCTGGCCGCCGCTGGGCTGGCCGCCGCTGTGCTCGGCCGTACCGTGGTAGCCGCCGTGCCCGCTGCCGCTGTGCGCGCTCGCGCTGGGTTTGCTAGCACTGGGTTTGCTAGCACTGGGCTGGCCCGAGCCCCGGTAGCCGTCGGCTGCGGGCTCGAAGCTCAGCACGAACTTGCCGGCGTTGAGGATTTTGATAGCGAGCCGGCGGCCGACCTTGATCTGGGCCAGATCGAATGCCGTGTCCACGCCCAGCCGCGCACTGGTTGACCAGTACCGGAGCGCGTCGGACCCGTGTTCGCGCAGCAGCTCCGTCGGGGTCACTGCATTTCCCTTGGACTTGGACATTTTCTTCCGGTCCGGGTCCAGGATCCAGCCAGATATTGCCGCGTGCCGCCATGGCAGCGCATGACACTCCGCCTGCGAACGCAGCACCGTGTAGAACAGCCAGGTCCTGATGATCTCGTGTGCCTGCGGCCGCAGGTCCATCGGGAACACCCGGCTCATCAGGTCGTCGTCGTGCGGCCAGCCGCCGGCTATCTGTGGTGTCAGCGAGGACGTTGCCCAGGTGTCCATCACATCCGGATCGGCGGTGAACCCGCCGGGCTGATCGCGCTGCTCCTGCCGGTAGCCCTGTGGCGCGTCCGTGGCCGGGTCGGCCGGCAGGTCAGCCTCGGCCGGCGCGATCGGGTTGTCGTACTGCACCAGGCCGGCCGCGCTGATCGGGTACCAGAGGGGAATCGGCACCCCGTTGTAACGCTGGCGGCTGATCAGCCAGTCGCCGGTCAGGCCTTCCACCCAGTGCTCATACCTGGTCCGCATGTGGTCCGGGTGCCACTGCAGTTCGCGCCCACGGGCGAGCAGGACGTTGGCCAGGTCCGTGGACCTGCTGCCGTTCCGCAAGTACCACTGCCGGGTGGTGATGATCTCGAGCGGCGCCTGGCCGTTCTCGTAGTACTTCACCGCATGCCGGACGGGCTCAGGCTCGCCGCGGACGGCGCCAGCCGTGTACAGCAGATCGGTGAGCACCTGGCGGGCGGCCTTAGCCGTCCGGCCAGCTAGCTGCGCGTAGGCCGCCCGCCCCGGTTCGGAAGTGAGCCCCGCTGGCGGCTCGGGCAGCAGCCGCCCGTCCTTGCCGAGCACTGGCCGCGTTTCCAGCTGGAGGTCCCGCCACCAGGCCACGTCGGTCATGTCACCGAACGTGCACACCATGACGAGGCCAGTGCCCTTAGCCGGATCGGCGAGCCGGTGGGCGAGTATGGGCACCGTCACGCCGAACACTGGCGTCGTCGCGGTCGAGCCGAACAGCTTCGCGTACCGCTCGTCGCCGGGATGTGCGACAAGCGCGACGCAGGCGGGTAGCAGCTCGGGCCTGGTGGTCGCCACCACGACTT
>Ga0335072_10013989_pt1 | contig 11406 bp, 5 predicted proteins | sample Lox_Sample_21_FD_206725 | JGI IMG/M metagenome (GOLD analysis project Ga0335072, IMG submission 206725) | Soil microbial communities from Loxahatchee National Wildlife Refuge, Florida, United States - Lox_Sample_2.1 | ecosystem: Environmental > Terrestrial > Soil > Wetlands | place: USA: Florida...
CCGCTGTCCGTGCCCTGGGTATAGGCCAGGTATTCGGAGACAAGGTCCGCTGAGGTCTCATGTGGCGGCTCGGCGCCGATGGAGGCAGCCTTGGCGGTCCGGTAATGCTGGAGGGTTGCGAACAGGTCGTTGTTCACGCCGGCCGGGTGCGCCTCGGCACCAGGATCGGGACCGTTGCCCAGCATTCCCCAGTCGGTAATGCCAGCCGACACGTCCACCGGGTAGACCGGTTCGGGCAGAGGCGTCCGCAGATAGCTGGGCAGATACTCGAGCGGCAACCGGTCTGCAGCGGGCTTGACCGGCAAGCGGCCGCGTCTTCCCGCCACGCGATTACCGGGCATAAGCCATCGCCCCGATTCAGACTCGCCACGACGTGGCGTCCCTAATTATGGACCCCGGCGCTCGGCGCGTGGCCAGGCATCACTGTTTGTCAAGCATATTGATTGACAAGTAACTTGACTCTTTTCGGCCGGGTACGTAGGTTGACGGCATGACGGCCAGGGCCAGCCAGAGGATCTATGACGTCCCGCTCGGGCGCCTGTTCAGCGTCGCGCCGGGCCTGCCGACGACCGACATGGCGCGCACGGTCGAGCACTACCAGCGCCTCGGCTTCACGTTCTCGGCGCCCGGCTCGGCTGGCTCGCCCGCCGAGGCCGGCTTCGCCATCGGCGAGCGGGACGGCGTGGCACTGCACTTTGCTCTCAAGCCGGATCACGATCCCAGCCGGACCGCGACCTGGGTCTACATCTCCGTCGAGGACGCCGACGAGCTGAGCGCGGAGCTCGAGGCGTCCGGCGCCGGCCAGGGCCGGACCCCGCGCGATACCGATTACAAGATGCGCGAGCTCGCGCACATCGACCCCGACGGCAACCTGCTCCTGTTCGGCTCGCCGCTGCGGGATGACCCCGTACTGCAACCGGCGGCGGCCGGAGGTGAGGCGGCAGCGGCCGGAGGTGAGGCGGCCGCGGCGGCGGCCGGCGCTGAGCCGGCGGCCGGGCGGGATCCCGGCGCCGCGCCCGATCCGCGTGTCTTCGAGTTCACCACCGCCGTTACGAGCGGGGACGTGGCCCGGCTGCGGGCGCTGCTCGCCGAAGACCCGGGCCTGGCGACGAGCCTGATCAACTCGCGCACGCCGCTGCACCTGTTCGCCGACGCGCCCGGCCACCGGCCCGAACCGGCCGGGGTGGTGTCGGCGCTGGCCGGAGCGGGCGCGGACCTCAACGCTCACGCGGTCGGGATGTGGCACCACGAAACCCCGCTGCACTGGGCGGCGAGCAACGACGACGTCGAGCTCGTCGACGCGCTGCTCGACGCGGGCGCCGACATCGAGCACCCCGGCTCGTCCATCGGCGGCGGCCCGCCGGCCGAGTCCGCGCTCGGCTACGCGCAATGGAAGGCACTGCGCAGGCTCTACGAGCGCGGCGCGACGATGAACCTGGCCCGCGCGGCGGCACTCGGCCTGATGCCGCTGGTCACCGAGCTTGCGACCGCGACCCCGCCGCCGGACGGCGACGAGCTCGGCATCGCGTTCTGGAACGCCTGCCGCGCCGGTCAGCTCGAAACCGCTCGCTACCTGGAGGGACGCGGCGCCGACCGCGACTGGCGCGCCCCCTGGTCCGGCGAGACCCCGCTCGACGCGGCCCGCGCCGCGCACCGGCGTGCGGTCGTCGCCTGGCTGTCCGGCGGATGACACCAGGCCGGTCGGCGCCAGCCGCCCGGGCTCACGGCGGGCAGGCGGACCGGTCCGGTGTTATTTCCAGAGTTGCTTGCTCGCGAGTTCCGCGCCCTTGACGATGTTCTCGTACTTCGTCCAGGCCGCCTGGGCGTGCCAGCGCATGCCGCAGTCCGTGCCGGCGATGACGTTCTCGCGGCCGCAGACGTTCGCGAAATTGATGATCGTGTCCGCGACCACCTCGGGCGGCTCCACGACCGGGGTCGTGTGATCGACGACCCCGGGGATGATGATCTTGTCGTCCGGCCAGGTCAGGTCGTCGCGCCAGACGCGCCACTCCAGCCGGCGGGTCGACTTGGCCGACTCGATGGAGAACGCCCGGGCCTTGGCCCGCAGCATCATCGGGGCGATCTGCCGGAGCGGCACCTCGCCGGTGTGCATGCCCGGCCAGCTTCCCCAGCAGGTGTGGAAGCGGATCATGTCCTCCGGGATGCCCTCGAGCGCCGCGTTCAGCGCATCCATTCGCAGCATGATGAAGCGCTCGTACTCCGCATCGGACATCGGCGGCCGGCGCGCCTCCTCCCAGTCGTGGCTGATGGCCGGGTCGTCGATCTGCAGGATCAGGCCGTTGTCGGTGACCGTCTTGAAGATCGGCGCCATGACCTCGGTCAGCGCGACGACGAACTCGTCATCGGTCTTGTAGTACTCGTTCCAGACGAACTCCTCGAGCCACTCGGGAGCGATGACGCAGTAGAACGCCTCCTTATCCGGCGCGTTCGCCGCGAGCGCGTCCTTGAACAGCTGGATGTCCTGCCGGAACGGCTCCATCGACTTCAGCTTCAGCGGCCCGCTGACCACGGTCCGCATCGACATGACCGGGTTGTCGGAGGCGCCCATCATGGTGGCGAACATGTCGGCGTAGAAGTCGTCGTACGTGAAGAAGTCGCGGCCGAGCCAGCGCACCCGCTGCAGGCTCACCCGCGGTTCGTCGGCGGGAATGCTCGGCGAGATCGTCTCGAAGCCGTCGATCAGCTGGAACATCGTGCCCGGCCCGATGCCCGCGGGCTCGCCGTTCGAGATCACGTCCATGCCGATCCCGACCTGCTTCTTGACCAGCTCGTTGACCTCATGCTCAACCCGGTCGGGCGGGGTGGGCGGCGGGCCCATGGCCGCGTTGCCCGCATCCGGCATGAAGAGCTTGCCGGTGTGGGTGGCCAGGATCCGGTCCGTGCTCCGCCTCATCATCACGTCCTTTCCGAGATCATCAACCATCCTCGCGAGGGGCGGACCGTGGCGGAAGATGCCTGCCGCCGGGCGGCAAGCCGTACGTGACCGTCACCTCACGCGGGTGACAGCAGGTCGGTCAGCGTGAACCGCCCCGGTCCGGCCCAGCAGCAGCCGCGCCGGATCGTGCCGGCGGTAGAGGTACGGGTTGCCGATCGGCCCCTCGCCGTACAGGAGCTCCAGGTTCAGCCGGGCGCTGCGGGCGTTCCTGAGCACCTCCGCGTCGTCGTGGTGCGTCACCGGCGAACGGTCGGCGGTGAGATCGTGGGCCAGGTACTGACCGAACACCGGCCGGGCGGCGGCGACCGTGCGGGCGTCGCGCGAGCCGCCGTTCGCGGCGTCGCTGAGCCCGCCCGCGCGGCCGATGGCCCGCAGCAGCGCCGGCTCTATCTCCAGCGCCGGCAACTCCGGGAACAGGCGCGTGTAACGACCGTCCACGGCCGCGCCGCCGGCCCGCGCCGGCGCCAGGCAGTGGTCACGTACCTGCCTCATCGCTGCGGTCTACCAGAGGTCGCCGCTGACCAGAACGTAGAGGAACGGCACGAGCGGGACGATGCCGAAGATGGCCCACACGAGCTTGGCGCCGCGGCCCATGTCCGGGCGGGTGGCCAGGTCGATCCACATGAGAACGACCGCGATCGGGTGCAGGAAGCATACGAGCAGCTCCAGCAGTTTCTTCATCCTCCCGACTGTACTGCGCGTAGCGACCGAGTCACGCGACCGGCCCGGGGGCCCAGCGCGGGCGCGGGAGACCGGCCGATGTGCGCCGGGGCGTAATGGATTCCCGAAAACCCGCAGGTGGCAACGGGAATCATCGGTTCACGGGGTTAGGCGCCGGCGCATATCCGTCGCGGGAACGCCATTCCTCAGCCGATTTAGCCGGGCATATCTCGCCGGCCGCTCTGGCCGGGGCGGTAAGGTAGCGCGGTTTCCATGGCGTGACAATTCCCGGTCTACGCTTGTTGCCGCCGGGATGGCAGAATGCGTGCTGGGGGTGGATGCGTGACGGGCGGGGATGACGCCAACTGGCGGGTCTTCGTGTCACATACGTCCGAGCTGCGGGACTTCCCGGCGGGCGGCTCGTATGTGGACGCCGTGGAACGGGCGATCTCCGCGTGCGGGCACGCGATCGTGAACATGGCCGATTTCCCGGCCGCGGATCTGCCGCCCGCGCAGCTGTGCCGCGACCGGGTTCAGTCGTGCGACGTGTACGTGGGGGTGCTGGGCGTCCGGTACGGATCGCCGGTCCGGGACCGGCCGGAGCTGTCGTACACCGAGCTGGAGTTCGACGCGGCGACCGAGGCGGACGGGCTGGAGCGGCTGGTATTCCTGCTGGATACCGGGGCCAAGGATGTGGGGATCCCGCTGGATCACCTGATCGACCACGAGTTCGGGGCCCGGCAGGAGGCGTTCCGTCGCCGGGTGCGGGACGCCTTGGTTACGCAGACGTTCTCGAGCCCGCACGCCCTCGGCCAGCTGGTGGAGCGTTCGCTGCGGGAGCTGGCCGAGCGGCGCCGCCAGGCGGCACTGCGCGAGGCGGAGGCTCGCATCCTTCCCGCCTCGCGGGTCGTCTCGGTTGCGGCCGCGGGGCCGGCGGACGGCAAGAACGCAAGGCTGCAGACCTACCTCGACGAGCTGGCCAAGAGCTACCAGTGGCTGGAACTCCAGGGCATCCTCGAGGCCGGCTCGCTGCGGATCGAGCTGGAGAAGGTCTACGTTGCCCTGAAGGCCGAGCCGGAGAGCGACTACGACCTGCACCATCTGGCCAATCTGCACTCGATCGAGGTGCGTGAGGCGGCCGGGGGCACCTCGCTCGACTCGATCGAGCCGGCGCAACTGGAGGCGCTCGACGCGGAGAACGTCCGCCGCACGTATCAGCCTCGTAAGGACGAGGCCAGGCGGGCGACCGTCACCGAGGTGACCACCATCGCCGATGCGGTCCGGCAACACCACCGGATGGTCCTGCTCGGCGGCCCGGGCAGCGGCAAGACGACTCTGGGCCACTGGCTGGCCCTGCAGCTGGCCCGGGGGCTGCTGCAACAGCTGCAGCGGCAGGTCCCGCCCGAGGGCCGGCCGGCCCGGCCGGACGTCGCGCGCGTCCACGTCCCCGCCGACGCGGCGACGTCGTTCGCCAGGCACCACTTCGTTGCGCCGGCCCAGGCCGACAAGACGACCGCGATCAGGATCGATGTGCTGCCGGCGCGCGGGACATTGGCGCTGTCCGGTGCGCCGGTCAGCATCGGCCAGATCGTCAGAATCGACCAGATCGAACGCCTGACCTTTACCCCCGGCGAGGGCGAGTGCGGCGACCATTACGCGCATCTGCAGTTCTCCGCCGGTGACGACGCGGCGTTCCCCGTCTCCGGCGCCATTGTGATCGACGTCGGGATACACATCCGGGTGCCGGTCTCCCAGGTTGACCCCGATCATTACAGTTCGGAAAGCTCCGGGGAGCTGGTCGATCTCGGCCCGGCCCGGGTCCCGGTCTTCCTGCGGCTGGCCCACTTCGCGCGGGAGCTGGCCCGGCGGGAACGCGAGCAGGAACCCGCTCTTTCCCTCGAGGAATACCTCGGAAGCGACCCCGATTCCTGCAGCCGGGAGGATGGCTGCACCCCGGAGAGCAGAAACGCGCTGCTGCGCCGGTTTCTCGAACGACGAGAAGCCGTCATCATCCTCGACGGGCTCGATGAACTCCCGGAGGCCAACCGCCGTACCGTCTCGCTGAAGATCCAGGACTTCATCGAGAAGACCACCAGCCCGAACACGGCCGACGAGTCGCAGGCGCCCTGGCAGGCCGGCGGCAACCAGGTCCTGGTGACCAGCCGCTACGTGGGCTACAAGCTGATGCCAGTCCGGGGCGGGTGCATCCACTTCGGCATCCAGGCGATGCAGCGCCCGGCGGTCGAGCACTTCGCCCGGGCCTGGACGGCGGCGGTCAACGCCGAACTGGGCGGGGACGGTCAGGGCCGGCTGGCCGCCGGCGCGTTGATCGGCCAGATCTACGACGACTCCCGGCCCGCGATCCGTGAGCTTGCCACCAATCCGCTGCTCGTCACCATTCTGGCCACGGTCTACTGGGCGGACGGGTCGCTCCCCGATCAGCGCGCGGGCGTCTACGAGCGGGTGGTGGAGAACCTGTTGCGGATCTGGCTCAATCGGCCAGAATGCCGGGCCCACTCCCTGGAGCGAGAGGAGCTGCTGGCCGCCCTGGAGCCGCTGGCCGCCGACCTGCAGGAGAACGCCGGCAGCAACGGCCTGATCAGCCTGGACCGCATCCGCGAACTGATCGAGAAGCCGCTGGCTCTCATGCGGAAGTCGACTCCGGGGGACCGCTCCTTCCGGCCGGTGCTGGACGCCCTGCTCACGACGATCAGGAAACAGGTCGGCCTGCTGGCGGAACAAAGCTCCGGTAACTACGCCTTCTTTCACCGGACGTTCCAGGAGTTTTTCGCCGCGCGCGACATACTGTCCGACCGGGAGTTCGCCGCGCAGAAGATCGTCGAGCGGCTCGACGACCCGCCGTGGCGCGAGCCGCTGCTGCTGGCGCTGGGACTGGCGATGATCAGCCTCGAGTGGGGCGGACCGGACGCCCGGACGCAGCTGCTGGAGGATGTGCTCGCGGCCGACGACCGCAACCCGCTGATCCCCCGGGCCGCGATGCTGGTGATCAATGCGCTGCCCGACCTCAAGGGAGTGCCCAGCCGGGTCGTCCAGCGAGTGGTCAGGCAACTCCTGGGGTCTTACGCGTTCAGCCAGGACCAGTCACAGGCCGAGGGGTTGCGCGAGGGAATCTGCGAGGCGTTCGTACAGCTCCTCAGCGGGCCGCAGGCCGATCTCATATCCGACGCGATCTCCGAGGCGATCCGGCGTCCGGCCGATCCGGACTATGCCGCCGCCGCCGCGGAGGTCATGCTCCGGATCCACTGGTTCACCACCGAGACCGTTGACGCTCTATTGCAGGTGGCGCACCGGGACCAGGCCCAGCTGGGCTGGCCGGTTCGCTGGGCCCTGCTCGCCGCCCTCGGTCAGCCGGCCGGGGACCTGCCCTGGCTCGGGCCGGCGCCGGCCCTGAACACCTCCGGCCTTCTGGCCCGGCACCTGCCCATGCGCTGGTTGCTCGAGTCCAGCCCCGGGCTGACGGCGTTCGTCCGGGGCGACGTCGGCTGGCTCTGGCTGATGATCGCGTTGTACGGCGGACTCGGCCATGCCGAGGTCGGGAAGAGGCTGCGGGCCGACCGACGGCAGCGTCTTCGGGAGCTCCAGGCCGACCTGGACGATCCGGTGGACGAGACGGCCGGCTCGCCGCCCGCTAACCCGCCGCCCGCTGTCCCGCCGATCGAGTTCTGCCCCGGCGACATCGTCCACGACCTGGCCGACGCGGAGCTGAGCCGCGCCATCCAGCGTCATCTCAGCATGCGCAGGCCGGCCGGTGAGCTGGCCGAAACCTTCCGCCGGCTCTGGGAGCGGGGCGGCGACCCCGCGGGCAGCGCCGAAGCCGTCGTCGGCCTGGCGGCCCTGGGGGAGGACGTGCTTCCCCTCGTTCGCGCGGCGCTGGCCGACCGGGACCGGGAGCCCGCGGCGCGGGCCGCTCTGGCCCGATTCCGGTGGCTGACGTCGTTGCTGCGGGAACCTCTGCTCAGATCGACGGAAACCGCGGCTCGCACCCTTCCCGACGAGGCCCCGGAGGAGCGTCAGCTCGACCTGCTGCGGGTGGTGATCGAGGCCAGGGCCGCCAGCGGCGGCGATCCGCTCCAGGTCAGCGACACGGTTCCGTCCTGCCGCTTCGTCGCCGCGACCTCGGCCCGGGTGCGCGACGCACTGGACGCCGAACGCTGGGCCTACGTCTTCTCCGGCCTTTCCTTTTCCGGCCTCTCCGGCCTCTCCGGGCTCTCCGGGCTCTCCGGGCTCTCCGGGCTTTCCGGTGACGGGCCCGATGGCGCGGTTCTCGGGATGGTGGCCGAGTCCGAGCTCAGCTCGCCGGAGCGGCTGATCCGTGGCTGGTCGGAGCTGTCCCAGGCACGCAACCTTCTCGCCCGGCTGCGTCTGCCGTGGCCTCAGGTCATCCTTGCCCCGCGGTGCCGAACGCCGGTCGAGCACTACCTCGCCATGCTCGACGTGTTGCTGGAGTCGCCGCCGCAGTACGACGGTTTCGCGGGCTACCTGCTCGGCCGGTGCCGGCCGCTGCTGGCCGACAATCCCTCGCTGATCTGGGAAACCGTCGCGATCTGCTGCTCTCGCGCGGAGGGATTCATGGCGGGGTATCTCGCGGGCGCGACCGGGGACCGCGTGCTGACGTCCGCGTCCGATTCACTGGCCGCTGAATTTGCATCCGCATGGGGCGGCCGTCGCGCGAGTCAACTGGACGAAGAGAGCCTGCGGCGCACCCTGAACCGCATTTTTCTATGGCGGGCTCAGGGCGTCTCGGACTCGGGCGATCCCGTCATGGCGTCATGCGTCTCGATCCTGGATCGGGCCTTCCAGATCGCCGACCCTTATCTGCAATATCGCGCCGTAGCGCGTCTGCTCGACACCATCGGCCGGGAAGAGAAGCTCCCGCTGAGCCTGAACGTGCCCCTCCGGCTCGAGGAGTTGTCCGAGCGGCTCGGCCAGTCGCGTGCCCTTGAGTGGATCATGATGACCATCCCGGACCAGCAGATCGGCCGGGGCGCCGCCGAGATCTTCGATCTGGACGCGCTGGCCGCGGCGTTCGCCAGGATCGCCGATCCCGAGGACCGGGCCCGGGCTCAGTGCCGGCTGGTACTCCTGGCGCCCGAGCGACTTGACGAGCTGGTCGCCGCGGCGGCGGAATCCATCGAGCAGATCGCCGATCCGCGGCAGAGGGCCGAGGCGATCAGCGATGTCCGGTCGGTGCTGGGTGCGGCGCCGAGCCTCGTCGAAGCGCTCGACGCCATCGCCGACGCCCTGCCCGATCCGTGGCTGCGAAACAAGGCCCGCCGTCGCGCGTCTCGTCTCGTGGCCGGCTACCGGCTCGACTACGCCGCCGGCGCGCTCGCCTGGCGCCTTCCGCCTGACGCCGCGAGGATCGGCGCCAGCAGCTTCCGGCTCTCCTACCCGACCGGGAACCTCGCCTGGGGTGTGCTGTACCTGAACGCGACCGCCGCCGAGATAGCGGGACTCGAGGCAGGCCCGGCCGGCAGCGAAGCGCACTGGGACCTGCTGCTCAGTTCCGAGCCGCGGGCCGGCGTCGACGGTCTCGTCGAGTCCGCGGCCGACGGCGGGCTCCGCCTGACGGCGGGCGAGGCATCCGTGCTCAACCGGGTGATTCAGTCGGGCCGGGCCGAAGTGCTCAAACCGCTCTGGGCCTACCTGGAAAGCCCCGATGCGGGGTCGATGGCGATGGCCGCCCGGTGGACCGCCGCGGATGAAGAGGCGAAGCGATGGGCGGCTCTCGTCCAGGTGGAGGCGGGACGTCTGACGCCGGAGAACGTCGGCCCCGTTGTGGAGCTGACCGTCAGTTCGGCCGACCGCCTCCGGGTCCGGGCGGCCCTGGCCCTGCACGGGCGGACCCCCTACGGGAACAACCCGAACCGCCGCTGGTATGTGGCGCAGGTCGGCGCCGAGGCGATCGAAGCCATTGCCTGGCATGCGAGCCGGGACCGGTACCCGCCGCCGGTACGGAGCTCGCTGAGCTGGGCCGCGCACGATATCTACCACGACAAGGCCGAGGCGATCAGCCACTGGCTGTCGGACGCGGCCGCCAGCAGCGACTCACCCGCTCACTGGATTCTCGAGTACATGGAGGCCATCGGTCCCGGACTGGTGTCCCCGCTACTGGAGGCCCTTCCGTCGGCCCCCCCGCGGCTACAGCGTTCGGTGCTGTTCGGGCTGGCTCGATTGGCGCATAACGGCGCGGCCCTGAACGGCATACACGACCCGCTGAGGTCGGCGGTCGCGGCGATTCCGCCGGAGGTCAGGCACCAGGTTTCGGTTGTGAGCGGCGGGCCGGTGACGTACCTCAAACTCGCGGCGGAGGCGGCCGCCAAGTACGGTCAGGACTCACGCCTCGAGGCCGCACGTTCACTGATCGAGAACGCGACGCTCCGGCTCGATGACGGGTTCCTGGGCGACGCCGGGTCGATTCTGAACCGGCTCGGGGGAATCGGGGGCGGCTTGTATGTCGAGCTCGGCTCGTCCGGGTACTGGGCGAGTGCGAACATGGCGGCCGCGTCGCTGGCCGGCAACGAGGACGCGCTGACGTTGCTGCTCTCCATGGCGGAGTCCCTGAGTCCCGCCGAGGGTTCCGATAAACGCATCGGCGACCTCTTGACCGCGATCGATGCACTGGCCCACGTCTCCCCGGACGCGTTCACCGCGCTGGCGGACCCCGACATATGGGAGTCGATTCTCACCCAGTGGGCGGAGGCGGGCGAGCACTGGACCATCCGTCTCGCCGCCGTCCGGCTCCTCGGCCTGCTCCGCCGGGTTACCGATCGCGTCGCCGCCGCCCTGCGGGCCGCCATGAGCGACGTCTCCTTCGTCCAGGAGGCCGCCTACGATTCGGTCGGGGAGTTCCGCCGCATCAAGGGTGACATCATCCCGCACCTGCTGGGCCTGCTGGACGACCCGAGTGCCGCCGTCGCGGCATCGACGGCCCGTCTGCTGGTGAGCGTGGCCCGGGCCGAGGGCGCGACCGCCGACCGCCGCCGCGTCCTGCGCGGCCTGCAGGATGCCGTTACCCGATCCCCCAGAGTCGGCGCCGTCTACCTGATGCACGAAGCCCAAGACGAGGGCCGGATGTCCATGCGGTACGTCGACCGTCTTGACCGGGTCCTCTACCGGGCGATCTTCGAGGTCAGCGGGCTGTAAACGCCGCGGGATCGCCTTCCGCCGCTGGCGCGGGGATGTCGTCCCGGGGATCGAGCTTCCTGGCCCGGACGGGCACCCCGTCAACCGCGACGATCTGTTCTCCGGCGCCGAGAGACCAGACATCGTTCGCGGCCAGGCCGAGCAGGGCTTCGGCCTCGGCGGCCGCGGCGGCGTCCTTGGTCCCGAGGACCTGGACCGCCCCGCAGCCGGACACGATCGCCGGCCAGTCACCCGGGTAGGTCGTCCGGAGTTGATGAACGTCGTGCCAGAACGTCCAGATGCGGAACGCCTTCCCTGATCCCGTGCTGAGCATCGACGCCAGGAAGGGGAACCGGCCGATTTCGGCACAGTGATCGAGGAGGAAAAGCGTCGGCGGGGAAGACCCCTCCTGCGCCTTCAGCTCATTGTGCAGGAGGGTCCCGATCCAGATTCGCAGCAGGACCGAATGTATGGCGAGTCGTTCCGGAGGGATGATGATGTACACGGTGACCGGCGCTCCGGAGCGCATCTCGGAAAGCGGAACGGTCGACTGGCTCAGGCTCTGCTGGACCTCACGGCCGCTCAGGGCCTTGAGATGTGATGTGAGTTTCGTGAGAAGACTGCTGCGCAGCTTGTCTTCCTTC
>Ga0335072_10013990_pt1 | contig 11406 bp, 11 predicted proteins | sample Lox_Sample_21_FD_206725 | JGI IMG/M metagenome (GOLD analysis project Ga0335072, IMG submission 206725) | Soil microbial communities from Loxahatchee National Wildlife Refuge, Florida, United States - Lox_Sample_2.1 | ecosystem: Environmental > Terrestrial > Soil > Wetlands | place: USA...
CGACTGCTTCTTGCTGTTATCACATGCTTCATTGGCGCCGAACAGGCGGCGGAGGACGCGGGCGAACAGGTCGTCGGGCACCGCGTCCTTGTCCATGCGACGGCGCCGCGCCAGGCCCTCGAACAGCGACATCGCGACCAGTGTCAGCTCCGCGGGAGAGATCCCCTCGGGCGTGCCGTACCGTTCCATCGCCCCGGCGATCACCGGCTCGAGCCCCCGGTCCTGCTCGCTCAGGTTCGCCGCGACCAGGTCCATCACCTCGGGGTGGCGCACGGCGTAGAGCCAGAACTCGGCCACCAGCGGCGACACGTCGCTCCCCTGGCCGGCGCGCCCGGCCAGGAAGCCCGATAGCGCGTCGAACGGATCGCCGCCGTTGGCGGCCGCCTCCTGGAAGACCCGCGTGACGGCCGCCGTCCGCCGCTCGATCTGCCGGGACCACCCGCTGCGGATCAGCTCGAGGAACAGCTCCTCCTTGCCGGAGAAGTTGTAGTAGACCGCGCCGGTCGAGTAACCGGCCGCCTCGGCGATCTCCTCGAGCGACGCCCCGGCGAAGCCCTTGGCCGCGAAGACGCGCGCGGCCGCGGCGACTAGCTGCTGGCGGGTCCGCTCCTTCGCTTCGGCCTGCGTCAGCCTGCGCCGCGGCGCTGTGCTCTCAGATGCCGTGTTCTCAGATGCCGTGCTCTCAGGTGCCTGGGCCCCGGGCACCTCCCCCTCGTTCACATTGGGTATCGTATCAACATTGACTACCAAATGTACATTGGCGCTATTATGTAGTTTGCGTTAGTACGTGACGACGGGCATGCTGGGGGCCGTACCGGCCCGAGGACCCAATTCGCGCGAACGGGGATACGCGTGGCGGAACCATCTGGGCTCATCGAAGCCCGCGAGCTGACAAAGCGATTTGGCGACAAAGTGGCGGTCGATCACTTGTCGTTCAACGTCGAGCCGGGCCGGGTGACCGGGTTCCTCGGCCCGAACGGCGCAGGCAAGTCGACCACGATGCGTCTCATCACCGGCCTGGACCGGCCGGACGGCGGCACCGCGACCATCGGCGGCCGCGGCTACCGCCAGCTGACGAAGCCGCTCACCGTGGTGGGAGCGCTGCTGGAGGCGCGCAGCATCCACCCGGGCCGCAGCGCCCGCAACCACCTGCTGTACCTTGCGCAGACGCAGGAGCTGCCGGCCAAGCGGGCGGACGAGGTGCTCGACCTGGTTGGCCTCAAGGACGTGGCCAACAAGCGAGCGGGCGGGTTCTCGCTCGGCATGACGCAGCGGCTCGGCATCGCGGCGGCCATGCTCGGCGATCCCCCGGTGCTGCTGCTCGACGAGCCGGTCAACGGGCTCGACCCCGAGGGCATCCGCTGGGTGCGGAACTTCATGCGCCAGCTCGCCGCCGAAGGCCGCACGATCTTCGTGTCCAGCCACCTGATGAGCGAGATGGCGGTCACCGCCGACCACCTCATCGTGATCGGCCGCGGCTCGCTGATCGCGGACTCGTCCACCGAGGACTTCATCGAGCGCAGTTCGGAACGGTCGGTGCTCGTCAAGTCCCCCGACTCCGCCCGGCTCCGCGAGCTCATCACAGCCGAGGGCGGCACCGTGCAGAAGGACACCGCGCCCGGCGAGGACAAGAACGGCGACGAGGGCATGATCGTGACCGGGCTGCCCGCGCCGCGGATCGGCGAGCTCGCCGCGTCTGCCTCACTGGTGCTGCATGAACTCACTCCCAGGCTGCCCTCGCTCGAGGAGGCATTCATGGAGCTGACCGCCGACAGCGTCGAATTCGGCAAGATCGAACCGCCGAAAGCCGCTGCCCCTGGCGCACCCGCGGGAGGCACGTCATGACCGCCGGGCTGCTCGCCGCGGAGTGGACGAAGATCCGCTCGGTCCGGTCCACCCTCTGGACGCTGCTCGTGTTCGTGGTCGTCGCGATCGGGTTCAGCGCGCTGGTCGCGACCGTCATCTCCAACACCTGGAACAACCCGGGCAACCACCCCAACCACATCACGCTGCTGACCGACCCCACCGCGGTGCTGTTCGGCGCGGGCTTCGGCCTGGGCCAGCTGGCCATGTGCGTGCTCGGCGTGATCGTGATCAGCAGCGAGTACTCCACCGGCGCGATCCGCTCCTCGCTGCTTGCGGTACCGCGCCGGATCCCGATGCTGGCCGCCAAGGCGATCGTCTTCATGCTGCTGGACTTCGTGGTCAGCGCGATCACCGTGTTCGCGGTCTTCTTCATCAGCACGGCGATCCTGCGCAGCCACATCTCGATCACGCTGTCCACCACCGGCGTCACCCGCGCCTGCATCGGCGGCATCCTGTACCTGACGGTGCTCGGCCTGTTCTCGCTGGCGATCGGCGGCCTGATCCGCCACACCGCCGGCGCGATCGCTACGGTCATCGCCCTGGTCCTGGTTGTCCCGCCGCTGATCTCCCTGATCCCCGGCACGATCGCCAACCACGTCCACGGCTACCTGCCGACCATCGCGGGCCAGCTAGTCGCCCAGACCAGCGAGCAATCCGGCGACGTGCTCTCCCCCTGGCAGGGCTTCGGCGTCTTCTGCATCTGGACGGCGGTGCTGCTCGGTGCCTGCGGTTATCTCCTCATGCACCGCGACGCCTAAGTCTTCGCGCGGGCCGTCGGCTCAGAGCGACAGCGACCAATGCCCAAGCCACGGTTCTCGCCAGGCAACCGTCATCCCCCGCAAAGCCCGGCGATCGCCGCGCATAGTCCGAGCACGCCATGCTTCCTCGATGGCCACGCACAAATTGGTCGGACGGGACTCAAGCGCATTGTCTGGGTAGCGTGCCAGTGACTCGTCTCGCAGCACCGACAGTTTGCCCCGGCAGCGGAGCACCGAGTCCTCTGAGTTTCGGCAAACCAGGTAATCCAGCATTGGCGACGAGCGACTCCAGTCAAATTTCTCGCCACGTCTGCGGATGAGCTTGACGTCCGCCAGTGCCTCAAACAGGCCCTGCAACGGTATGGCCAGATCGGGTTCAATGCCCTGCGTCTGCCATGAGAACCAGATCGCCATCCGCCTGTTCTCGTCGTCATGTCTTACTTGCCGGGCAGGTCCGATGAGGCAGCGATAGTCTCCCGCTTGATCGACTAGGGCGGTAGTGTGCTGCGGATCGGTGCGCCTGCCGTGGCCCACTACCTCCAGCATCTGAGCTAGCGCTTCGGAAGGAAGCAGAGCAGAACTCCGTTGAGCCTGCTCCTTACTCACGGCCCTGACTGAAAGCTTTTCACTAATGTCCGGTATGGAGAGTTCCAGGTGAATAAAGAGCAAGTCGTCGAGCGGCACAGCGGAACAGGCGGCGATTCCGACATCACCATACTGACTAAGGAACGTTGTCAGTGCATGGGTGGACCCGACCCTCGCCGGACCCACCAGCGTTACTGGCATACACCATTTCACCTGCCGGGCGCCTCTATCTCGAGAGGCGAGAGGAGGGGTGCTGATGTTAGGGTCAGGGGCACATACATAACGCCAGTTTCCTTGACGACTCCCAATTCTGGTGTCGGCTAGCCACAAACCGAGCCCGTGCGCTTGGCAATACCGCTCCAGACGATTCGACAACCGCATCACAAGTTTGGCGCTAGGATCTTGAATAGCAATCGTAAATCTGATAGCTAGCGAACTGGATGGAGTGAGCGTATTCTCTTCGTCTGTAACGGTTCTCGGGCCCATCGTCAGGTCCCTGGGAGGTATGTGTGCCGGTGACTGCAACGACAGTATCGGCGACTTTTCCTCGTTGGCGAGGAGAGAAATATAGTTTATGATTTCGCGCATCATTCTGCAGTGCCAGGCGCGCAGGCTTGATACCAGAGGGTCGATGCAGATGAGTCCCTCATAGCGCCATGCAGTCTCGTACATGAAGGTTGGATTTGGGCGCGCTATGCCGCGGAAGATCCTGCTGTCCAATTCGGCGTTATCGTCTACTTCGCATTCGGGTTGCGGTCCGCTTATGTATTGCCGACGGCTCTCGGCGGCGACTCCGGCTCTCGTCACGATTACAAGGCCAAGCCCCCTGGATCCTGATGTAAGCGTCTCTCCGAAACTAAGGCTCGCTCCGGGGCTGATCGAACCGGGTTCACGGTGTGCCGGGAAAAGATAATCAACGAGGTAGCCAGGGCGATCGGCCAAGTGATGTACTTCGAACATTACCTGCATAAACGGCTGCCGGAGGATCACATAGCCGGCTCGTGCAAGATCGGCTAGATCACGAGGTGACGCTGAATCGTCGGCATCTGTATCGGCCGGCCGCCATTCCTCGGCACTCATGTTGAGTCACCAAGGGATTCGTAGGTGACGTCCGGGGCAATAGCACGCACATTCCCGGCCTCTTCGCTCGTCACCCACCTGGGTGCTCCCAGTCTGGCAAGCGTGACGGACGCAGTGCTTGGCTGATATCCCACCGCAGCAAGGAGGAAAGACGCGGCAATGGGAACAGTGGTCCCTACGATGAAAGCTACTTGGATCACCGAGCCCACCGTGCTGGCCGCCACGCTCGCCGCGAGTGCAGCAGTCGACAGAATACATAGGTAGGCGACAAGTCGCGGCACAGTTCGAAGGTGGCTAGCAACACTGTTGTGCTGCGGCAGTTCCAGCCGGGTGTAGAGAAATCCGGGAACCAGCAAGAGGATTACGATGACGGCCTCAACACTCGGTATACGAGCGTAGTACCGATCATACGAGAGACCGAATGGCCACAGGCTCTTAGCGATAAGGCATGCGAGGAGATATGAGATTCCCGCAACCGCGAGTGCATATACCAAGACAGTCCGCGCATTTGTTTCGGCTCTGTTCCTGAGGACCATCCCGGCATGGATCTTAGTACGACCGCTAGCAACAGGCCCAGGCGGTGGCCTTCGCCAGTAAACATGAGCTCGATTAGTGGTCGGCTGCTTTTCAACCGCGAGATCATACCGGAGTCCGCCGGCTTCTAGCTCATTTGCCGCTGCCAGCAACTCGGATTCAGTTATGCTTGCTTGAAGTGGGATCGATTGATCGTTTTCGTTCAAATGCAAACTTGCTTCATATTTTTCAGCGCGATCGACTAGCGCCAGGCAATTGCTTACGCATTTTTGGGGAGTGGGGACACCCGCAGTAGCGGCCTCCCATTTACATCTGCGCATGAGTTCTGCCAGTTCACGTATTAGCACCTGAATCTCAAGGTCCGCCACTCGGCCTCGTCCAGTGATCGGCACGTCCTGGATTCCTGGACCAACATACTGCGTCATATCGCGCAGATCCCGCTCGAGTGCCCGCACTTCCTGTTCATGTGCGTTAGTAGTGAGGATTATCTGGCTGATATCCACGCCGGGGATCACCTCGGCCACAAGATGGTAAGAGGGAAGGCTGGTGGGAATGTCAGTTACATAGTTTATGTAGTAGCCTTCCCGGCTAGCGCGCAGCAGGTGCCAGAGACGCTGACGCCACTTGTCGGGGTTGTTAACATATAGTGGCAATTCGTAACTGAGCAGGTGCTCGTCGCGCTCAGGGTCCAGGGCGACAACGATGATCTGATCATTGATAGCCACGTCAAGAAGCTGAAAGAACTCGGCTAGCAGCGACTCATATTTCTCGAAGAGATGGAGTGCCATACTCCTATACGGGTCTGCGGCGTCTCCCGTGGCGACGTGAACGTCCTCTCCCTTGACTGCGCCATCTACTTTCGGCTTGCTAACTTCTGTTAGGACAGCAAGGATTGCTGACTGGATGAGCCAGCGCGGTTCATGGACACGGTAAAGAAACTCCCCCAGTTTGGTTTCCGCGATCAGGGCGTCGCGGTGGCCCGCCAATATCCCGCGCAGCAATCGGTACAGCCCGGATGCGATGAGACGCGTTGTTTCATACTGGGTGAGCCGAGGAAGCCGCTGCCCTGAGGAGTCATTGACGTCGACCTGGCCGACATTGGCGCGCGACAGACGGGCTACCGGAACCCACAACACCTGTTTAGGCATGTCAGCGGATGGCGCCTGTCTCAGCCCGCGGCTCGTCAGCGCATGGATGGACCGCGCCGCGGCAAGCTGGGTGTCGGTAAGCAGATTTATGCTGATGTCCAGTTCTGTCGTTCTCTTGGCGATACGGTGCTCACTGATATCCAGACGTTCGGTGACCCGTCTGACGTGACTAAGGCGCAGGGCTGCGTCGAGGATGCCGAGACCAACTTCCGCTCCTTCCCGCGACAGCCGCGGAGGGGCAGCCGGAATTGGAAGCGTGAGTAGTGCATCGCGTAGGACTGCTGTGCCGTCCACGGGCAGCCTCCACCTCAGCTATGGGCACTTCGCCTCGTTAAGCATCGTCTGGCGACTTGTCCGTTGAAGAGAGAGCCCGGCTTGCCGCCCCCAAATACGAGCTATAGCTGACAATAGTGCCAAATGAGATGTATAGATGGCAACCGATCCACAGAAAATTGTTTCGGCTAATCCCACTCCGTCACAAAGCTATTGAAACGGCACTATGCCCGCCTGGTTTCTCATCTCAGCCACATTGCCGAATAACAAGAAGCATCAGATTGCCCCACCACGCCTAGCAACCTGCTTGTTTTGGGGTGAGGCTGCTTCCCGCGGCAGTGTCCGGCCTAGGAGGATTGCCAAGACTACCTGGGCAGCGTGCTGGCAACGCGGCGGGCCGAACGTCCCCGTTAGCGCCAGCATTGCGATCAGGCCGAAGGCCAGGTAGATGACGACCCGCCCGCAGGCTGCGCCAGCGCATATTGCGGAAGAGAGGCCGGCGACCGGCCACACGATGCGCTTGAGCGGGCTCATGGTCGGGTCCCTGGCTACGGGGTTTCGGCGATTGGACGGATGGGCTTGGCCCCGGTCCGTTTGGCCACCTCGGCGACCTCGTCATCGTCGTAGGCGGTGCGCACCCCGGAGATGGACATTCCGGCGGCCCTAGCCAAGTCTTCAAGCCGGTACGGGCGGGGCCGGGTGAATTCGCGGCCGTAGGCGATCAGCAACCGCATCTGCGCCTCCGCTTTCAGCATCGCGTTCCGCGCGGCGCGGATCTCGCCCAGCAGGGGGTCGCCATAGTCGTCCGCATACTCCAAGGCCAGCCGCTCATTCCGCTCGTACTCCTCCCGTTCCCTGCCTATGTCGTCGCACAGCATCTGCCAGCCCTCGTCATCACGATCGTCGCTGGGAGCGTCTGGCATCGGATGAATCAGGGCCGCAAGGTCCGCAATGATGTCTCGTGTCGTCATGTTTTTCACTCTACGCCATTGCTTACGGTGATCGCAATACTTTGCGACGGGCGATTGCTGTACGGTGAGGCGGCATGAGGGAGGTAGGGCCCGGGAGCTTGCATCACGTTGAGCTGTGGGTGCCGGATCTGGGGCGCGCCGGTGCTGAGTGGGGATGGCTGCTCGGGGAGCTCGGGTACACGGCGTTCCAAGACTGGCCGGATGGGCGCAGCTGGCGGCTTGGGGCCACCTATCTCGTCGTCGAGCAGTCGCCTGCGCTGACTGCCAGCGAGCACGACCGGCTGCGGCCCGGGCTGAACCATCTCGCGTTCCACGCCGGAGCCCGGCAGGACGTCGACCGCTTTGCCGCCGAAGGGCCGGAACACGGCTGGACGCTGCTCTTTCCTGACAGGCATCCGCACGCTGGCGGGCCCGATCACTACGCCGCCTACCTCGCCAACACTGACGGGTTCGAGGTCGAGCTTGTCGCTGGTGAGACGTGACCACCCCGGCCTCCCTCACCTGGAGCGGAGTCACGGCGCGGCGGATGGCGCGGCACGCGCTGGCCGAACCGGCCGCCGACCGGGGACCTGACGACATCGCCGGGGTGTTGTGCGGGGCGCATGCCCAGCTGCTCGGTGCCGCTGAGCTGTCGATCGGGCGGCGGATCGCCGGGGCGACCCGCGCCAATGTGCGGCGGGCGCTCTGGGAGGAGCGGACGCTGGTCAAGACGTTCGGGCCGCGCGGCACCATTCACCTGCTACCCGCCGCGGACCTGCCGATGTGGACCGGCGCGCTGTCGGCCTTGCCGCCGATCACGCACCATCCTGAGCCGGTCCGCTTCTCCCCAGGACAGGCCGAAGAAGTCATCGCGGCCATCGGCGACGCGCTGGCCGACGCGGAGCTGACCGTTGACGAGCTCACCGAGGCGATCGAGGCCCGCACCGGGTCATGGGCGGTTGAGCGGACGATGGAAGCGTTCGGAGGCAAGTGGGCCCGCTGGCGTCAGCTCACCAGCGCGGCGGCGCACCGCGGGGTGCTGTGCTTCGGGGCGGACCGCGGCCGCAACGTCACCTATACCAACCCGCACCGCTGGCTGCCGCGCTTCCAGCCTGCCGAAGGCGGCGCGGCGCTGCGCGCGCTTCTTACCCGCTACCTGTACGCCTACGGGCCGGCGACGCCGGCCAACTTCGCCCAGTGGCTCGCCATGTCGCCGCGGCGCGCCAGCGAGCTATTCGGCTCGCTGGACGGGGAACTGGAGCGCGTCGAGCTGGACGGGGTGCTGGCCTGGACACTGGCAGGCGATACCGCGACGCCGGCCGAGCCGCATCGGGGGATCCAGCTGCTGCCTTACTTCGACGCCTACGTCGTCGCGGGCCAGCCCCGGCATCAGCTGTATCCGGGCGCGGCCGCCACCCGTGCGCTCACGCCTGCGGGGCAGGCGGGCAACTATCCGGTCCTGCTGGTCGACGGCGTAGTTGGCGGGGTGTGGCACCAGCGGCGCTCCGGGCGCAAGCTCGCGATCACCGTCGAGCCGCTGCGGGAGCTGAAAACGCCGCAGCGCCGCCAGCTTGACGAGGAGGTCGAGCTGATCGGCGCTGTTATGGAGGCGACGGTGACGCTGACCGTGGGCACCGTTACTGTCGGCGCCCACGCGTGAGCGGCGGGCACCGTACTACCGGCGGGAGCGGCGCGGGCCGAACTTGTAGTAGGCCAGCGCGGCGACGGCCACCAGCAGCAGCCACGGCGAGAACAGGAAGTGGACGACGGCGCTGAGCACGATCAGGGCCACGATGGCGATGAGCACGAGGGCGATGAGGCCGGGCATGGCGATCGATCTCCGATCAGGTAGGGCTTGTTGAACTACTTCAAGCTTGCCGTCCACAGTGATCGCCGTCGATCGGGATCAGCCCCGCTCGCACCCTGGTCCCCTGCCATCAGGATCAGGGGCTTCCCTGATATCAACGGTCAGGGTCGAGGGGCAGGCTGTCCCGCTGGGCTCTGGTCAGGCTCGCCACGACCAGGTCGTAGGAGTGGTCGATCAGGTCCAGCAGCTCCTCGTCGGGCACCGAGTCGTCGAGCTCCACTGTGTTCCAGTGCCGCTTGTTCAGGTGGTAGCCCGCGGTGATGGCCGCGTAGCGGGCGCGCAGGTCCAGCGCCAGGCGCGGGTCGCATTTGAGGCTGACGCTCCCCGGTGACGGGCCGAGCGACACCAGCGCGAACATCCGCCCGGCGACCTTGAACACCGCCGCGCCATCGCCGAACGGGTACTCCTCGGACGAGCCCGGCTTGGCCCCGCATGCCGCCAGTACCCCGTCGCGGCGCGAGCCGGATGCCGTCACGGCTCGCTCCGGGTCAGGCGGATCGCGGCCGCGTAGATCGCCGGATGATCGATGACGTAGTTGAGCAACTGGGTTCCGTGGCCCTTGCCGCGGCGGGAAGCCGAGCGGATGGGTCCCGGCGGACAGTGCTCATAACGCAGTTGTATCGCCTGGCGGCCCGTGGCTGCGAAGGATTTCTCCGTACGGGGAGATGGCTTCGCAGGTGCCGTCGGGGTGCATGATGACTTTCCAGCCCCGGCGGTGAATCACCACGTGGTGGTGGAACTTACAGAACATCTTCAGGTCATCGATGCTGGTCTTGCCGCCTTCTGACCAGGGAACCAGATGGTGGATGTCGCTTCCGGCGGGGCCGATGTCGCAGCCGCCGGGCCAGCCGCAGTGCTTGTCCCGCAAGATCACGGCGCGGCGCAGCTGGTCGGGGATGTCCCGCGCGTGGCCCACGTCCAGCGGCAGGCTGGCGCTGCTGTAGGGCGCGCCGAGGAGGCGGGACCGCAGGTAGGCGGCCAGGCCGGTGGGACCGGACATCGCGTCGGCGGCCATCGCCAGCAGGGTGCGGCGCAGCCGCGCCTTCGCCTCGGGGGTCATCGGGGCCGGCGGCCGGCAGGTGCAACCCCCACACGTGCAGCCGCACGGCTCGGCGCCGTGGTCCAGGCCGTGCGCCTCGATCCACACCTGGGTCATCGCGTCGGCGGCCAGTCCACGGTGCCGGTGACCACCGGGACGATCGTCGCGTCACACGCGACGGCCTGCGCGCCGAGCCCGGTCAGCCAGCCCGGCTGCCCAACGCTGTCGGCTATCCACTGCTCCTCGAACGCGGAGGCGCCGTGCAGGCTGCGCAGGTCCGCGAACGGGATAATCACCTGCGCGAGCGTGTCGGTGCCAGCCGACTGCGGCAGCAGCCCGGACTTGATCAGCCGCGACAGCGCCTCGTCCAGGGCGTCGTGCTGGCGCTGCCCGACGCTGCGCCAGTCGTCGGCGCCCAGGTGCTTGCCGAGCGCGTCGAAGATCGCCTGCAGCTTTGCCGCGCATCCGGCGGCGAGTTCGCCGGTCAGTTTCCCGGCCGCGCCGAACGTGGTGTCGAGCCGCAGCGAGCGGTCCTGGAACCCGTCCTCGTCACCGGACTCGCCGTTGCCGTCGTCCGGGTCCGGGTGCTGGGCCTTCCACGTCTCCCAGATCGACCGGGCCAGGACCTCCAGATCCTCCAGCGGCACTCCGGCCGCGGCGGCCTCCAGCAAGATCCGGTCGGCTTCGTCGCGGTCGGCGGGCGGCAGCGGGTCGGTCCAGGCCGCGATCGTCTTGGCCCAGGACTCCGACACGGCCCCGTCCGTCATCGCCGCGGCGATCACCCCGTGCTTGGCCAGCCGCTTGTGCCAGCCGTAGGCGCCCAGCGCCGCGCCCTTGCTGATCCCGGTGCGGTGAATCAGCCACTGCACCGCCGACCCGTGGCCGTCCGGCTCAAATCCCTGCCCGGCGGTGAACGCCGCGAGCACCGTCGCGTTCACCGCGGTCAGCTTGGCCTGCGCCCGCTGCAGCCGCCGGAGCATGTCCCCGTGCGCTGTCGTGCCGAGCGACGCCCAGTCTGTCGCGCCCAGGTGATCCAGGGCCGCGTCCAGCCAGTCCGCCGCCTCGCCCCCGTCGGCGAACGCGCTTGCCGCTGCCTGCACCTGGATCACCTCCTCCCGCTCCGGGATACGCTATCGACATGTATCGATAGTAGCACCGATCTTGTATGTAGCGCAACATGTAGTCCCTGATCGTTTGTTCGATTACTCGGCACGGTGAGAGGCGCGGTGAGAGCCGCTAGGATCGCCGCATGCGGGTGCTGGTCACGGGGGCGTTCGGGTACATCGGAACAGCGGTCGGACGGCGG
>Ga0335072_10013991_pt1 | contig 11406 bp, 8 predicted proteins | sample Lox_Sample_21_FD_206725 | JGI IMG/M metagenome (GOLD analysis project Ga0335072, IMG submission 206725) | Soil microbial communities from Loxahatchee National Wildlife Refuge, Florida, United States - Lox_Sample_2.1 | ecosystem: Environmental > Terrestrial > Soil > Wetlands | place: USA: Florida...
CGGGAGGGGAAACTAGCGAGTCAGGTGCCCTTTCGGCAACGAGAACCTCCATTTAGGTCATCACGAATCTAAATATATTACTCTCCACATTGGAGTCATTACTCAAGGTAGCCATTCAGGGTCTCCGAGTCCCTCGCAGGCTCTCACGCTGCGATAACGCGCCCATTCGTAGCAACCTGTCGCACCACCAGCCGACCCCGGCCGCAGGCTACGGCAAATATAGCAAAATGCTCCATTTGTCCGTATCGCTGCGGGGGGCGCGGGACGAGGCGCGAGACGGCGTCCCCCGGTGCCCTCGCGCCCGGCCTCGTCATTGCGGAACACCCTACCCGCGGGGCGAGAGGGCCGCCTGGCAAGCGCGGGCGACCGGGGGCGGCCCGTGCTGAGCGCGCCCCGCGACGTGGCGCCACCGCGCCCGGCGTCGCGGCTGACAGCAGCCATCCGGTCACCCCTTTCTCGCCGGCACGCCAAGGTTATTAGGTACCCTGACATATACGGCATAGCAGACTTTACGGCATCTAATCACGCTGAAGGACGTTGGGCCAGCACCCGCCCCGATCGGACATTTTACCGACCGCAGTGCGGCGATCACAGAGGTAACGCGAAGATTAACCGCAGCCTGTAACATGCCGGACACGGCCGACCCGGCTCCCGGGCCGGGCCGGGCGCAGGATCACATCACGACTCGGGCTCTTAGCTGCGGAAATGCAATGGCGGGCGACGAGGTCGCCACCCGGCGCATGATCCTCATCACCCGGCAAGGCGGCGCGGGCACGGCGAAGCTGACCGCTGGGCGTCAATCACTCAGCCGTCGGCGACGCCGGCCACAGCCGACACGCCGCCTGGTCGGTCAGCCCGCTACGGGGCGGGGCGCCATGCGCCGCAGGGACGCTGCTATCGCGGCCGCGGCGGCACCGGGGTCGGGCGCCCTGGTGATCGGACGCCCAATCACTAGCAAATCGGCGCCGGCCCTAATCGCCTCCTGCGGTGTCGCGACGCGCGCCTGGTCATTGGCCTCTGAGCCGGCCGGCCGGACGCCCGGCGTGATCAGCGTGACGTCCGGGCCCACCTCGGCCCGGACGGCGGCAACCTCCTGCGCGGAGCAGACCAGGCCCTTCGCCCCGGCCTCGACCGCCATCACCGACAAGCGCCGCACCATGTCGCCGACCTGGCCGGGCACGCCGAACAGGGCCAGGTCGTCGTCCTTGATGGAGGTCAGCACCGTCACGGCCGCGACGCAGGTGCCAGGCGCCGCCTCCACGGCGGCACGGACGGCCGCGGGGCCGCCGATCGCGTGCACCGTCAGGAACTCGGGCCGCAGCCGCGACACCGCGCGGGCGGCCCCCGCCACGGTCGCCGGGATGTCGTGCAGCTTGAGGTCCAGGAACACCTGGACCCCGCTGGCGCCACGGATGGACGCCACCACGTCCGGGCCGTAGCGCAGGTAAAGCTCAAGGCCGATCTTGACCGTCGACACATGCGGCGTCACGAGCTCGGCCCAGCGCGCGGCGCTGTCCAGGTCGGGAGCGTCGAGCGCCACTGCCACCGGCGCTGACCCATGCTGCACGGCAGCCCCCTTTCTCCGCCGGCGGCACCAGGCCCCGGCTGTTTCAGTCTTCTATTTCCGGCCAGTCACACCCAGCTCAGTCGTCCGGCGGCGAAGCCCGACGCCGCTGACTCGTGGGCGCGCCCGACGAGGTCTGCCACCCGGTCTACCCGGTGCGCCACAAGTTCCTCCTCCAGCTCGCGTTGTATTCGCGAGCAGGCTGAGGGGTCATGGAACAAGACGGTCCCCACGGCGACCATCGCCGCGCCGGCCGCGAGGAACTCCAGGGCGTCCCGGCCGGTCCTGACGCCCCCACTGCCGATGATAGGGACGTCGGGGAACGCCTCCCTGACCTGCCACACGCACCGGATGGCCACCGGCCTGATCGCCGGGCCTGACAGCCCGCCGTACAGCCCGGCCAGGGCGGGCCGCAGCGTCACCGGGTCAATGGACATGCCGGGCACGGTGTTGATGAGCGAGAGCCCGTCCGCGCCGGAGGAGACGCAACCGCGAGCGACCGACACCAGGTCGCTCACCTCGGGTGACAGCTTCGCGAACACCGGGATGTCATAGCGCGCGCTGCCGCGCACCTGGGCGATCACCTGTCCGGCGGCGGTCGCGTCAAGGGCGAACGGCCGCCCCGCGGCGGACGCGTCCGGGCAGCCGAGGTTGACCTCGATGGCCGACACGCCCGCGGCGTCCGACAGCCGGACGGCCAGCTCGGCGTACTCCCGCACGGCGTGCCCCGCGATCGACACGATGGCCCGCGCGCCCCGCGACAGCAGCCACGGCAGGTCGCGCTGCAGGAAGCCGTCAATGCCAGGACCCTGCAGCCCGGGGGATGACAGCATCCCGCTCGGCGTCTCCGCGAGCCGTGGCGCCGGGTTCCCCGCGCGCGGCTCCAGCGTCACTGACTTGGTGATGACCGCGCCGATCCGCGCCACGTCGGTGAACTGTGCTAGCTCCCGCCCGGCCCCAGCGCACCCGGAGGCGGCCAGGATCGGCGAGGGCAGCTCCAGTTGCCCTAGCCTGGTTCGCAGGTCAGCCGGCATGCTTGCGCCCCTCTGCGGCCCGTGTGTCGCCGCCGTCGGCCGGTAGCGCCGGCATGGCGCTCGTCGTCGCGGCGCTGGCCCCGCCGCGCGGCTTCCAGCCCGGCGCCCCGAGCGCGTCAAACGGGATCGTGCCCACATCGTCCCAGCGCACCAGGTCCCCGCGGAAGACCGGCCCGTCCAGGCAGGCCCGGACCATGCGGGTGATCCCGTCGGTTCCGATCGCGGGCAGCACGCACCCCATGCACAGGCCGGTACCGCAGACCATGGCAGGCTCGGACACGAGCGCCTGGACCGGGATGGAGTACCGGCCACCGAGCGCCGAGATGGCCCGCAGGACCGGTAGCGGCGCCGCGGCGTAGATCACGTCGGAACGGGCCTGCAGCACCGCGTTGGGCAGCAGGTCGACGACCGAGCCGCGCGCGCCCATGGTGCCGTCGGCCGTGCTTATCATCGCGGTCCGGCCCATCCGGTTGGCGGTCAGGGCGCCGAACACCCGGTTCGCGGTCTCCGCGCCGAGCAGGAAGTCGGCCTGGCAGCCGCGCTCGGCCAGCCGTGAGGCCAGCGAGAACAGCGGCGCCGCGGCCGCGCCCACGCCGATGAGCATGCAGGAAGCCGGGTCCCTGGGGACGGGGAACGGCCGCCCCAGCGGGCCCACGATGTCGAGCACGTCCCGCGCCCGGCAGTCGGCCAGCCATTCCGCGCCAGGCTCGCTGGGCGAGAAGATGAACTCCACCGTGCCGCCGTGGTCGGGGCGGACGTCATGGACCGAGAACGTCCGGCGGCCCAGCATGCCGGTCGACGGACCGCCGACGGCGATAGCCACGAACTGGCCGGGGCGGAACTTCGTGGCTATCGCGGGCGCGACCACCGTCATGGCCACGTAGGCGTCGACCCGGCGCACGGTGAGCACGGTCCCGCGCACTTGCACCGGCGCCAACCCGCCGCCCTCCCGATCACGATCTGCTGCCAACGGACCTAGCCTCGCAGGCTTGCGGCGTGCTCTTGCAGTGAGCGCACTCCCAGTTCCCCCCGGATGACGGCCTCGATGCCCTGCACCGCCGCCGCCAGCCCAGCCACGGTCGTCACGCACGGCACGCCGCGGCGAACCGCCGCCGTCCGGATCTCATATCCGTCAAGCCGCGCGGAAGCCGCCGAGGAGCTACCGAATGGCGTGTTCACGATCAGGTCTACCTCACCATCGAGGATGCGCGTGACGACGGTCGGCTCGCCGCCAGGCCCCGTGCCGTCGCTGTGCTTTCGCACGATCTTGGCACGAACGCCGTTCCTGCGCAGCACCTCCGCCGTTCCGCTGGTCGCCCAGATCTCAAACCCCAGATCGGCAAGGCGCTTGACCGGGAAGATCATCGAGCGCTTGTCCCTGTTGGCGACCGACACGAAGACGCGGCCCTTGACGGGAAGCGACCCGTAGACGGCTTCCTGCGACTTGGCGTAGGCCTTGCCGAATTCGGAGTCGATGCCCATGACCTCGCCCGTCGAGCGCATCTCCGGGCCGAGCACGGTGTCGACCCCGGCCCCCGACGGGTCACGGAACCGGCCGAAGGGCAGCACCGCCTCCTTGACCGCGACCGGCGCGCCTGGGCCTGGCAGCGGGTCGCCCGGTCCCGCCCCGGCCAGCGGCGGCGTGCCGCCATCCCCCTGCGGCGGCAGCACCCCGGCCGCCCGCAGCGACGCGATGGACGAGCCCATCATGACGAGCGCGGCCGCCTTCGCCAGCGGCACCGCGGTCGCCTTGGACACGAACGGCACGGTGCGAGACGCCCGCGGGTTGGCCTCAAGGACGTAAAGGACGCCCGCGGCCAGCGCGTACTGCACGTTGATCAGGCCGCGCACGCCAGTGCCCTGGGCGATCTTCACGGTGGCCGACCTGATCGCGTCGATGTCGCCGCGGCCCAGGGTGATCGGCGGCAGCGCGCAGGCCGAGTCACCGGAGTGAATGCCGGCCTCCTCGATGTGCTCCATGACGCCGCCGAGGAAGAGCTCTGACCCGTCGTAGAGGCCATCCACGTCGATCTCGATGGCGTCGTCGAGGAACCGGTCGATCAGGATCGGGTTGTCGGGCGAGGCCTCGGTGGCGCGGCCCACGTAGGCGCGCAGCGTCTCCTCGTCGTAGACGATCTCCATGCCGCGCCCGCCGAGCACGTAAGACGGCCGCACCAGCACGGGGAAGCCGATCTCGGCCGCCGCGGCCGCCGCCTCGTCGGCTGATAGCGCGATCTCGCCGCGCGGCGCGGTCAGGCCCGCCGCCGCCAGGACCGACGCGAACGCGCCGCGGTCCTCGGCGGCGTGGATGGCCGCGGGCGCGGTGCCCACGATGGGGACCCCGGCCTCCTCGAGCGCCCGGGCCAGGCGCAGCGGCGTCTGCCCGCCGATCTGGACGATGACGCCGACAACCGGCCCGGTCGCCTGCTCCGCGTGCACCACCTCGAGGACGTCCTCCAGGGTGAGCGGCTCGAAGTAGAGCCGTGAGGAGGTGTCATAGTCCGTCGAGACCGTCTCTGGGTTGCAGTTGACCATCACGGTCTCATAGCCGGCCTCGCGCAGCGCGAATGAGGCGTGCACGCAGGAGTAGTCGAACTCGATGCCCTGGCCGATGCGGTTGGGCCCGCTGCCCAAGATGATGACCTTGGGCGTGTCGCCGCCAGGCACCTCCGTCCCCGAGTCGTAGGAGGAGTACAGGTACGGGGTCCGCGCGGCGAACTCGGCCGCGCAGGTGTCGACCGCGTGGTACGACGGCCGGATCGCGAGCGAGTGCCGCAGCGCCCGCACCTCGTCGGGGGTGATGCCGCGCAGCTCGCCGATCGCCTGGTCGGAGAAGCCCGCGCCCTTGGCCGTGCGCAGCAGCGCCGCGTCCAGCCGCGGCGCGGACCTTATCGACGCGGACAGCTCCTTCAGGTACTCGAGCTGGTCCACGAACCACGGGTCGACCCCGGTGGCGGCGGCCACCTGCTCGGTGCTTGCCCCGGCCAGCAGGGCCTGCAGCATCACGGCGAGCCGCCCGTCGTGCGGGGTGCGGCAGCGCTCGAGGAGGGTGGCGGCGTCGGCGCGGGGCGGGGCGAACCGCAGCGGTGCGTTGCTGGCCTCAAGCGACCGTAGCGCCTTCTGCAGGGCCTCGGCGAAGGACCGGCCGATGGCCATCGCCTCGCCGACCGACTTCATGTGGGTGGTCAGGGCCGGGTCGGCGCCAGGGAACTTCTCGAAGGCGAACCTGGGCACCTTGACCACCACGTAGTCCAGGGCCGGCTCGAAGCTGGCCGGGGTCTGCCCGGTGATGTCGTTGGGGATCTCGTCGAGCGTGTAGCCGATGGCCAGCCGGGTGGCGATCTTGGCGATCGGGAAGCCGGTCGCCTTGGAGGCGAGCGCGGAACTGCGCGAGACGCGCGGGTTCATCTCGATGACGATCATGCGCCCGGTCGCCGGGTTGACCGCGAACTGGATGTTGCAGCCGCCGGTGTCCACGCCGACAGCGCGGATGATCTTGATGGCGGTGTCCCGCATCCGCTGGTACTCGCGGTCGGTGAGGGTCATCGCCGGGGCGACAGTGACGGAGTCGCCGGTGTGCACGCCCATCGGGTCGATGTTCTCGATCGAGCAGACGATCACCACGTTGTCGTGGGCGTCGCGCATCAGCTCGAGCTCGTACTCCTTCCAGCCGATGATCGACTCCTCGAGGAGGACCTCGGTGGTCGGGCTGGCGTCAAGGCCCGCGCTGGCGATGCGGCGCAGGTCCTCGTCGGTGCGGGCGATGCCAGAGCCGAGGCCGCCGAGGGTGAAGGACGGCCTGACCACGACGGGCAGGCCGAGCTCGGCGGTGGCGGCAAAGCATTCCTCCAGGGTGTGGCAGATGACGCTGCGCGGGACCTCGGCGCCGAGGCCGATCACGATCTCCTTGAACTTCTCGCGGTCCTCGCACGCCTCGATCGCGTTCACGTCGGCCCCGATGAGCTCGACGTTGTACTTGCGCAAGATCCCCTGGGCATGCAGGTCCATGGCGGCGTTGAGTGCCGTCTGCCCGCCCAGGGTCGGCAAGACCGCGTCGGGTCGCTCCTTGGCGATGACCTTCTCGAGGATCTCGGTGGTGATCGGCTCCACGTAGGTGGCGTCGGCGAACTCCGGGTCCGTCATGATGGTCGCCGGGTTGGAGTTGACCAGGCTGACCCTGATCCCCTCGGAGCGAAGGACACGGCAGGCCTGGGTGCCCGAGTAGTCGAACTCGCAGCCCTGCCCGATCACGATCGGGCCTGAGCCGATTACCAGGACAGACTTGAGGTCATCACGCCGCGGCATGGCCACGCTCCATCAGGCTGCAGAACTGGTCGAAATGGTCTACCGCGTCGTGCGGCCCTGGAGCCGCCTCCGGGTGGTACTGGACGCTGAAGGCCGGGTAGTCAAGCAGCCGGATGCCCTCCACGACGCCGTCGTTGAGGTTGACATGGCTGACGACGGCCGGGCCGTAGGGGGTGTCGAACGGCGGGCGGGCGGCGTCAGGCACGTGCGCCCAGGTGGCGCCGGAGCCGATGGCCTCGCTGGTGGCCTCCCAGGCGCCGTCAAGGCCGGGCAGGGCGGCGGCGAAGCCGTGGTTATGGCTGGTGATGTACACCCGGCCGGTAGCCAGGTCCATGACGGGCTGGTTGACGCCGCGGTGGCCGTAGCGGAGCTTGTAGGTCGACAGGCCAAGTGCCCGGGCCAGGACCTGGCTGCCGAAGCAGATGCCGAACAGCGGCACCCCGGCGTCCAGGACCCCGCGCATCGCCTCGACGGCGTAGCCGAGCGCGGCCGGGTCGCCCGGGCCGTTGCTGAAGAACACCCCGTCGGGGCCCTCGGCCAGGATCTGGCTGGCGGTCGAGGTGGCGGGCACGACGGTGACCTCGATACCCCGATCGGCCATGCTGCGCGGGGTCATGGCCTTGATGCCGAGGTCGACCGCGGCGACCCGCCACCGCGTGGGGGTGCCGGCCGGCGGGCGATGCGTGTAGGGCTCCCTGGTCGACACGACGGTGGCCAGGTCGGTCCCCGCCATCTGCGGGCTGTTCCTGACCCGCTCGAGCAGCGCGGCCGGATCGGTCTCCACCGTGGACACCGCCGCCCGCATCGCGCCCTGCTCGCGCAGGCGCATGGTCAGCGCCCTGGTGTCGCGGATCGCGATGCCGGGGACGTTGCTGTCCCGCAGGTAGGCGTCAAGGCCGCCGCGGGAGCGCCAGTTGGAGGGGATCCTGGCCGGCTCGCGCACCACGTAGCCGCTGACCCAGACCCGGCTGGACTCGGGGTCCTCGGCGTTGACGCCGGTGTTGCCGATGTGCGGCGCGGTCATCGCCACGATCTGCCCGCAGTAGGAGGGGTCGGTGAGCGTCTCCTGGTAGCCGGTCATGCCGGTGTTGAAGACCATCTCACCGAATCGCTCGCCGTCGGCACCGAAGCCGGTCCCGTGCAGCGTCGTGCCGTCCTCAAGCACGAGGATCGCGGGCCGCTCGCCCGCCGAGGTCCTCGACTCGCTCATCTGGTCACCTTCCCGTCGATAACCGTGGCTGTGCCGCGCAGGAACGTGGCGACCACCCGGCCTGGCAGTTCCATCCCGCCGAACGGGGAGTTGCGGCTCTTGGAGGCGTGGCTGGCCGGGTCCACGGCCTCCGGGCCCGCCGCCGGGTCGTAGCAGGTGATGTGGCCTGGGCGGCCAGGCGTGAGGGGCTGACCGTGCGCGGCTACCCGGCCGATCCTGGCCGGCCGCACGGACATCCGGTCCGCGACCCCGGCCCAGTCCAGCAGGCCAGTGTCGACCATGGCGAGCTGGACGACCCGCAGCGCGGTCTCCAGGCCGGTCATCCCCATCGCGGCCTCGGCCCACTCGGCTTCCTTGGCCTCCACCGGGTGTGGTGCGTGGTCGGTGGCGACGCAGTCGATGGTGCCGTCGGCCAGGCCCGCCCGCAGCGCGTCCACGTCGGCCTTGGTGCGCAGCGGCGGGTTGACCTTGAAGACGGTGTCGTAGCCTTCGGCGAGGTCATCGGTGAGCAGCAGGTGATGCGGGGTGACCTCGGCGGTGACTCGCCAGCCCTTCGACTTGGCCCAGCGGATGATCTCTACCGAGCCGGCGGTGGAGACGTGGCAGACGTGCAGGGCCGAGCCGGTGTGCGCGGCCAGCAGGCAGTCCCGGGCGATGATCGCCTCCTCGGCGGCGGCGGGCCACCCGGCCAGGCCGAGCTTGCTGGCGACCTCGCCCTCGTTCAGCTGCGCGCCCTCGGTGAGCCGCGGTTCCTGGGCGTGCTGGGCTATGACCCCGTCGAACGCCTTGACGTACTCAAGCGCCCGCCGCATCAGCAGCGGGTCAGCCACGCAGTGCCCGTCGTCGGAGAAGACCCGGACCCGCGCGGCCGAGTCGGCCATCGCGCCGAGCTCGGCGAGGTTCTTGCCGGCCAGCCCGATGGTGACCGCACCTACCGGCCGGACATCGACGTACCCGGCCTGCTCGCCGAGCCGCCACACCTGCTCGACGACGCCGGCGGTGTCGGCCACCGGCTCGGTGTTGGCCATCGCGTGCACGGCCGTGTAGCCACCGAGCGCCGCGGCCCGGGTGCCCGTCGCCACCGTCTCCGCGTCCTCGCGGCCCGGCTCGCGCAGGTGGGTGTGCAGGTCTACCAGGCCGGGCAGGACGACAAGCCCGGCCGCGTCGAGGACACGCGCGCCCGGGGCGGAAAGACCCGTCCCGACGGCGGCGATGACGCCGCCGGACAGGTGGATGTCAGCGGGCTCGCCTCCCGCGATCCGAGCGCCCCGGATCAGCCAGTCCTCAGTCATGAAGTCTCCTCCGCGCCGCCGAGCATCAGGTAGAGCACCGCCATCCTGACGGTCACGCCGTTGGCCACCTGGGCCACGATGGTCGAGCGCGGCGAGTCGGCGACCTCGGCCGCGATCTCTACGCCCCGGTTCATCGGGCCTGGGTGCATCACGATCGCGTGGTCGGGCAGGCGGGCCATCCTGGCCGTGTCAAGCCCGTATCGCCGGCGGTACTCGCGGATGGACGGGAAGTAGGCGGCGTTCATCCGCTCGTGCTGCACTCGCAGCATCATCACCACGTCGCTCTTGCCTAGCTCCGCGTCCAGGTCGTAGCTGATGTCGCAGGGCCAGGTCTGAACCGCGTACGGCATGAGGGTGGGCGGCGCGACCAGCGTCACCTCGGCCCCGAGCTCGCTGAGCAGGAGCACGTTGGACCGCGCGACCCGGCTGTGCAGCACGTCACCGACGATCGTCACCCGCACGCCGTCAAGGCCGGCCCCGGCCGGCCCGGAGCCGCTGGCCCCGCCGGAGGCGAGTCGCTGGCGCATGGTGAAGGCGTCAAGCAGCGCCTGGGTGGGATGCTCGTGGGTGCCGTCGCCCGCGTTGATCACGTTCCCCGTCACCCAGCCGGCGAGCCGGTGCGGTGCTCCTGAGGCCGGGTGCCTGATCACGATGGCGTCGGCGCCCATCGCCTCCAGGGTCAGCGCGGTGTCCTTAAGGCTCTCGCCCTTGGCGACGCTTGATCCCTTGGCCGAGAAGTTGATCACGTCGGCCGACAGGCGCTTGGCCGCGGCCTCGAAGGACGTCCGCGTCCTGGTGGAGTCCTCGTAGAACAGGTTGACCACCGTCCGGCCCCGCAGCGTCGGCAGCTTGCGGATGGGCCGCCCGGCCACGCTGGCCAGTTCAGCGGCGGTGTCAAGGACGCCGATCGCGTCCTCGCGGCTGAGGTCGGCCGCCGAGATCAGGTGCCGCTTCATGGCGTGGTTCCCCGTTCTCCCAGCAGGACCAGGTCCTCACCGTCGGTCTCCTCGAGCAGCACGCGGATCACCTCGCGGTGCGCGGTGGGGAGGTTCTTCCCGACGTAGTCGGCGCGGATCGGAAGCTCCCTGTGCCCCCGGTCGACCAGGACGGCCAGCTGCACGGCGCGAGGCCGGCCAAGGTCGTTCAGCGCGTCGAGGGCGGCCCTGACGGTCCGGCCAGAGAACAGGACGTCGTCGACGAGGACCACGGTCTTCCCGTCGATCCCCTGCGGTGGCACCTCCGTGTGGCCAAGCGCGCGGGCCGGGCGCAGCCGCAGGTCGTCGCGGTGCAGGGTGATGTCGAGCGAGCCGACAGGGACGGCGACGCCCTCGAACGCGCTCATCCGGGCGGCCAGGCGGCGGGCCAGCGGCACACCGCGGGTCGGGATGCCAAGCAGAACCACTCCATCGCCGCCGTGCGTGCGCTCCAGGATCTCGTGAGCGAGACGGCTCAGCGCGCGGCGGATCTCCTCAGGCGTGAGGACTGCCTTCCATCCGGAAGCCAACTCATGACCTGGTTGCGGCGTCATCGCGCACACCAGTCACGACCTCCTTCCCCGTCTCACGGGACGGTCATTAAAGGGTGCCTACGTCATCAACCGTACAGTGCTGGCCGGGGAGCACCTCCCATCCCCCGGGTCACGCGGGGCAAACGGGACGCCTCACGGGCCGTCGCGAGCCGCTGTCCATCGTTGCCATGCGGCCGTACGGCGCCTATTCAGAGGTGATCTTGATCCCATTGGGTGACGACTCTGAGATGTGATTTAGATCACACTGATGATACCGGGACATAACGTTCTGACACCGTAAGAGACTTCCTGTCCGGCAGCCCGGAACTCGGGAAACCCGATTACATCAGGGGTTGTCGGGTTTCGACGGAGGGTACATAGCCATCCGGGAGGCAAGCCCGGTTACTGGACGAGTTCAACCAGTTTTTGCCATTCGGCTTGACCTTGTCGCCTTCGCCGCCTACCGTCACTGTGCGTAACCGTTACCGTAAGCG
>Ga0335072_10013992_pt1 | contig 11405 bp, 18 predicted proteins | sample Lox_Sample_21_FD_206725 | JGI IMG/M metagenome (GOLD analysis project Ga0335072, IMG submission 206725) | Soil microbial communities from Loxahatchee National Wildlife Refuge, Florida, United States - Lox_Sample_2.1 | ecosystem: Environmental > Terrestrial > Soil > Wetlands | place: USA...
TTGTGGTGTACTGGGCTTTTGCGGTAATCAGCTGTTGCTGTCAACCCGATGTCCGAGCGTAGCTCTGCATGCAACGTTGCAGGTTGGAACGAGGTAAGTCACTTCGCCGCAGAGAAATGGATATGCCTGCAAAGCGATTTCTTGTTGGTCGTCAAGTTGATTCCGTAGTAAGCTATGGTTTGGAAGACGTTATCGAGTAACAAAAGAGAAGAATCTTGAAAATGCAAAAAGAGCGCGTCTCTATCTAGCATACCACTCCTTTCGAGATCTTCTTCCAATCGAACCAAGTAGCCATAGGCCATCAGTTAAGAACGGAAAGACATGTCTCCTCCTTTCGAGGCCGAACTAATCATCAGGACAAATGAAACCTTGCCAAAACCCGTTCAGCTAGTGCCAGGCAGAGTTGTCTTCCGTGTCGAATGCCAAGATAGTATTGCAGGTAAGCTGGCCCTCAGCGTCGGCGTAGTAGATGTTCTGGGAGTTTGCCTGGTCAACGGGATGCTTATAGAACGTGCTGTCAAGGATGCCTTGATTAACAGTGTGACCAAGGAAGCGGTTGTTGGATGTGCCCTGGTCCACAACGTTGTTGAAGGCTGCAAAATTATGGAAAGCCAGATTGTGCGCAGAATTGTGGTGAACGAAGTCATGCACGGAAGCTTGGTCACCATCATTGGTGCTTGGCAGAGTGGGTTGCTGGAAAGCGACTTCGTAAGAAGCATTGTGCGGAAGAGTCAGTGGAACAGCGTTCGAATGAGATCTGTTGTGAAACGCGGCCTGATAGGCCGCATCCTCAGGGCTGAGGCCATGGCCACGCTTCGACGACTTCAAGTGGTCGACCAACTTGTCCCTGCGCGGAAATCCATTTCCTGTAATGCTTCGTGGGCATCCACGGACGTGGCAGAGGAAGTGTGAAGGTGCCCCATGATAGGTCTTGATGTGCCTTGTAAGGTCGCCTTGACGTGCGTAGTGTCTCGAACCGATCGGTTGGCAGAGATAGCAGGAATGGCGGGCACCCGTGATAGTTGGGGATAGCTTTAGCCTTGCTTGTTGTTAGTCACAAAAAAAAAAAAACCTACCCTGCCTCAGGACCCGCGCTAGATTGCGAGGATCCAATGAGGGGGGACAGTTGGTTCTGCATATTGCTGTCAGGGGGTTCGATGCTGCCGTACGCGACAGGGCCGTAGTTCAGAAAATCAAGAAAGGCAACGAATGAAACGACGGTAATGGAGGCGATAAGTGTTTGGTGGTCAAAAAGGCTCGCAATTTGAGAAGGAGGCGGGCCATATAGTTATGCTTGTTGCCGTCCCCTAACTATGCCAGCTTGGCCTGAACGGGGCAGAACGGGCAAAGAGGGCAAGGCACTAAATTAGCTGAAAGCTACCCTGTTCCAAGCGGGGCTGTTCCTGTTACCACGGCTCTTCAGATAGACTAGTATAGCCTAAGCGACGAAGAGATCTAACGAGTAACACAGATATTATCTAGGTAGGTGTGAAATGGCGGCAGAAATGGCACCTTTAGGGGCTGTTTTCGGCGTCCTTTCCACCGCATCCCAACACGTGGGCCTCGCCGCTTTAGGCTCCTACACCGAGCTTTAACAGTTTCGAGCCTCCATGTAAAGGCTATTTCCATACTTTTCTCATCAGGGACCTATTTTGGCTCCCCGACCTCTGACCCCGAAATGGACTTCTCTCGATCTCTTGTGGGTCACGGCCCGCGGTATATGTGGGACTCTGTCCCCGTCTGTCTATCGCCCTCGCCTTCGCTTCCTTACTCGTCCCCCTCTTTGAGCTTGGGTGTTTTACTCTCTTTCCAGCCGAACCCAGGCATTCAATCATGAGCGAAATGCTATTGCAATCTCGCCCCTGTCTCTCAGCACTGGACGGTTCCCGTGAGCTGGGAAGAGACGCTAGCGGTACGAGAGAAATTTCGACGGGTTAGCTGGCGTGCATCGAATCATAAACCTGAAACAACCAAAATCGTGGCATGGGCCAAGAATCTCTGGGCCAGGTACCTGATTCCTAGCGACCTCCAAGTGGTGTCAGAGTACGTGTGACTGATGACGTGCTCTCAGATATTGTAAGCACCTCGGTGTTGATCCTGATCAATACCTACAAAGCGGACCCGCTGACTTCGAAACCTGGATCGACTGGATGCATCACACAACCAAGAAGAAGTCGCATGAAACTATTGTCCTCGGCTAAAATCTTTGTCTCAAGGACATCATAACTGACGTTAAGAGCGTGGTGAAATTTAATGCAAATGGTATCCTGGTTCATGTACACAATATTTGCATGTAATGTGCTCTCCATATTGCACCTGACTAACTGTCATCCTTCACCAACCGAATCACAATAGCACAACACATCCTCCAAACCGGCCTCTCAGCGGGCAAGTCAGCGACCAGTGGAGTACATAATTCAAACAAAACCACGTCGATCTCTCTTTTGACGATTTGAAATGCGCCCTTTCTCAACCCTTTGTTCCGATATAGGAAACAAGAGTTTCCTTTCGCGGTAGGCACGGCGACGTCCGAGTGCCACGTATTTCATGGGGCGCATGCAGCTGAGGCGACAAGGCAACCCGGCACTGGTCTGACGAGGTACTGCCGGCATGGCGAGAAGCATGGGAAAGCTCTCTGTCTAGAATGGCATGACTTCTATCGATAAATACGCAAGCCTACGGCAGCCTGCTTAACGGCCTTTCAACACGATCAGACATTCGTGCAGGCCAAATGGTATGCGGTGCCCGATAATGCGACGAATTAGTTCACGCCATCGCATGCTCCCGCAAAGAAACCCAAAGAATCTCTCGAGCGTCTTGGTCTCGAGTACATCAACTGCTGTCTCGGCCATGGCTACATCCACACAAGCTCCATCTTACAAGTCGCTGAAAGTCCGGCAGAATGTGTTGACTCGGGCATGACGAAAATGGTCGGCGTAGCCAATCACTCAGCCGAAGACATGCTGGAGATGCAAGCGGAGTTGGCTAAATATGATATTGTGATGGGGCCAATTGGTCACTAGCCCCTTATGGGCACGAGAACTGTCCCTTGGAGCATCTATTAAAGATAGCGAGGACACACCCAGATAGCATCAAGCAAGCTTTTCTACCCAAGACGTGTCTCTAGGCTCTGCCTTCCCATCGTTGCCATGCCTTCCCTATCATACAGCCTGCCGTTAGGCATACCCTTATCCCTTCCACAATATCCCCTCTCGACCACGAACCAATGTGAGTTCTTGATCCTCCGCCCTCATCCCGAGACGCCCGGACTCCTCCAGACCAGTCGCGACAACAATGTCGTCTTCCAGAGATACTCGTGCCTCGCCCAAGGACACCTGACGGGGTAAATACACCAAAGACAAAGCATCACCGAGGAATACCGCTTTAGCAGCTATCCGATGGAAGAGCTAGAGCTGACGCTGGATGTGCTGGAGGAGATTGCAAAGGCCCGTAATGTGAGCATGAGTGCGGCGGCGCTGAACTACAATATGGGTAAGGCGATTCTGCCAGTAGTTGGTATTAGGAAAGTGCAGCAGGCAGAGGAGAATCTGCAGGCGTTACCGTGGAGGTTGCGTGATGATGACACTAGGAGGATTGATGGGTTTAGCTTGGAAGGCAAGACGACACGGTTGTGGCAGCAAAGGATAGCTGTTGATGATGTTACTTAATACGCCCGTGGCGGGTATTGGTCACTCCGTGCGCTTGCCTCTTCTGTGCTTAACAGCTGTACGATGGACTTTTGAGGGTGCGAGGAACCCTTCTGTTCTAATCACTGAAATGTTCTGTTCCGATGCAGGATGAAACGCCAACTCATAATCACCCCTGCTGTTGTAGGATGTCTACAGAAATGGCAGCAAGAACGTGGTGATGAGACCTTTGGAATTGTCCCGAAGTTACTGGTCCATGTTTCATGGAAATGGTTGTGCTGTGGTTAAGAAGTGGAAAAGGTCGGAATTTTGCTTTCGGTCTTCGTGATTCATATCGTCCGCCGCTCGCTGCATGGATAATTGCTACGTGACCACTAGGTACATTATATGGTTCCTTTTCTTTTTCCTTCTTCTTTTGCCACGATGACGGCTTCAGGTGGCTGTCCCAGCTCTGTCCTCTTTGACTTTGACCAAAGCGATATCTCTCCAGATCTCTGCCTCGACATCTTCTGGATCCAACAATAAGTTATCTCGGCGGTCGCTTGTTAGAAACCTGAGAAGCTGGTTCCCTAATTTGCGCCTTAGATCAGCGCTCAGCCTTGCTGCGACATACAATAATCTCGACAACAGCCAGGTTCGTTCAGGACATTCCAGAATGAGGTTGTCGAAATCGGCAATGAGAGACCAAACCAGCCCAACGAGAGATGCTTCCAGGCGTAGAGCTTGACTCGCAAGCTTTTCTTCCAGTCTGCCGATGTACCGCATGCGACTGGGGGAATAGCCGAGGTCATTGAAGGTGGCGCAGAGATATATCAACGCGGCCAATCGTTCAGGCAAGACCGAATTTTCTAGGTTGGCAAGTAGGCCTGCAACAATGGATCCAGGCTCCACTAGATGACCTATGAATGAGACTTGCTGGTAGGAAAGACTCCGATAGAATGCGCAGAGCTCGGTCACACAGAGTTCGAGATGCGAGTGAGCCTCATGAGCGTTTTCGAGATATTGCGATGTTGGAGTTAGTCCGAGGGATATCTCACCCGCACAAACAATATCGAACCTGTAGACTTCATTAGAATAAGAGAGCTCTAGTAGCATACGACATACCAGTGAAGATAGAAAGCGACCGGAGAGTTTCTCAAGGCGCTCCACCCACCTCGTTGGCGAATCATCTCGCGCAGACCTCGGATATGGCTTGATAATCGCGCGCGTCCCTCTGGCGAATGGTCCTGCACGCGTCAGCACGCATGTCAAGTCTGACTCAACGACATACCTGCGGACGGACTTGAACATCCACACAGATCATGCCGAGCACTGCTATTATAGAGAATTCATCTGCTTGCGTCTGCTTGCATGAGAGACGTTTGCTTAGGCTGCGACAGAGAGCAGCTTCGCTCTGAAGTTCTTCCTGACTCGGCAAACCGCCGGCAAGTCTTGCAAGGTGGGTCGAAGCACAATAAAGGGCAAGAGTGAGGCCGATTTCTTGACTCGCAAATTGGGAGGCAAAGATATCTCTGACTGGGTGAAATTGGGCGCGTTTTGTGTTAAAACTGAAAAGATCCGCCGTAACGCCGGTCAGTACTTTGCCGTTGTTAGTCTACTTCAACTTGATACGATTCAAAACGCTCATACAGTGGTGGAAGAGATACGCTTGCCGGTGTGTCAAGTCCGGCAAAATGGTTCTAGAAGCCCTCGGCGTCAAAACGTCGCTTGGCCCCGGATGGTGGTCCACCAATGGAATAACCGATGATGGGCATGCAACGGCCGAGGAGGGGCTGCAGGTATCCGCTTCCAGCAAGTATGTATTTCGTGGAGAAACTCTGCATGGGTCAGCCTCGCATAGTGTATTGTGTGTACAGCTAATTGTGGCTTGTGATCTTCGTTGGTTGAGCATCCCCGAAGTGGTTTCGGCGACCTCATCATATTCCCCGTCAATTCCGCGGCTTTGATAAGTTCTGTCCTTTCTATGCCCTCTCAGTACCAAACTATTCTCCTTTCTTCTCCTCATGTGCCGCTTCAAAACATGTGCTCGTATGTGACCAGAGTACGTCTTGTCGTAGCCCGACAAGAAAATAAACGACGACAATTCTGGATTTTTGACAGCCATGATAGACTGCCTCAATTCATTGTTGCAAGCTCAAAAGTCCATGAAGCGCTAGAAGGACGCCGCAGATTCGCACAGTGAGAGGATATGTTCGATGTTCACAGGTGGGCAGTGGAGTCTTCATGACGATTCGAATAAGCTAAACAAACGTGTTGATGCATCTTGATAGGTCATGGAGAGCCTCTAGGATATTCTGTTAGTCACATCCGCAACATTTCTGGGGGGAAGCCGGAGCCAGGGAAGGGCGTGAGTGAATCGAGCATCTTTGCTGCAACATCGACGTGAACTGCGTTCCCCCAAAAGTCACTCCAACGCCTCATCGGCCTTACCGTTTTGGGGCAATCCTCGGGCACTAAATTTAGTGTGCAGCTTGGCATGGAATTGGCTGTGACGTTTTCGGGGAGAGCAATGATACCACTGGCCAAAACGCTGGCAGAAGCTGGTTAGCCACGTATCGTTATCTTGAGCCATCGATTTTGTTCAGAGCCTGGATCAGGCGCTCTGCAAGATTGGAAAAGATCGTCGCAATCGTATCGCTCGTACAGTCGTCCTCCATATGAGGTCGGCCAAAATTAATGGCACGACGAGTACGTTTTGGCATACTGGTACAGTCCTCGAATACCCCATTGGAACCCCTCACCCAAGAAATCATATCTTCCACTATGGACGGCGATTTTTTATCGTCTTGGTCCACTTCTCCCGCTTCCCTGTGACTCAGGTGGACCTCTCAGTTAGAGGGACATGCGCAATTTGCAGTTGAATCAGTCCTAGCAGCGGCGCGACTCTGTCAAACGTAGGTCGGGTATTTAGCTAATCGCAGGTCCGACCCGCGATTAGAACCTAGTGGTCAAGAAGATGCTGTATTGCTTGAACTATCTAAAAGGACAGGAAGGCCAGCTTCCTAATACACGTACGATATTTGCCACTATACTTACTGTACCTCGGCATCTCAGAGCACAGCCTGCTTGGTATACGAGCACCACCTCAGGATTCGGCCGTCCCGGTTCTAACTGAATGGCACGAACCTCGCAATGGGGTATTCTAGAAAGGAGGACGAAGACAGACCTTGCCGTACATGCCAAGATGTACAGCAAACTTCCAGAAAAGGGTGAAGGGCTGGACTATACCTACTCTGGCTGACAGACTCCTTGCACCATGCGCAAGTCGACGTCATGGGTTGGAGTGGCACATCAGCTGGATGGCTCGGTTTTGGCCACGACGAGAGGCTCCGCGAAGCTACCCATGACGTGACAGGCTTACCTGCCACGACGTCGACGTTGGGACTGAACTGTGCGCTTGACCTATGGCAGGTCAAGGAGCTCGGGTTGGTCACACCCTACATTCTGGCTGTGAACAATGCCATAAGAAGGAATCATGCTGGTATCGGCATAAAGGTGGACAGCAATGCGGAGAGGCACCTGGGAATAACTGATAGCATCGCCATCGGGGAAGTAAGTGAAGCCCAGCTGGATATCATGGTGGAGGAGGTGGTGAGCGGTGGAGCGAAGTTCATGACGACCTTTTGCACTAATCTACGCGCTGTGCAGAGAGTTGCTTATCGGGAGAGAAAGCATGGCATTGTAGTCTTTTGATACAGTGGCTACGGTTGTCTGGGACATGTTGTGGACAGTTGGCAAGGAGATGTCGCTTTTGAAGAGATAGGTAGGATCTTCACTGAACCCTTTCCACCATTGAAACCACTAAATTCCGGAAATGGCCAAACTAGGTAGACGGGCATGGCGAGACGCCTTCGACAGCGTAAAGAGTGCGCACAGATCACCTTAAAGAGAACGTTCTGACCAAATACTACCTACGTGAACGCGAATTTGTGCGGCGCATCCTTCGACGACCCAGCTATCTAGCAATGCCTACGAGCACAATTCTTGGAAATCAATTTCTCGGTCAACAAGGTTTCTGCCGCTAAGGCAACTCGAGGGATCCTACTTCGGCTACTTGTTTGTCACACAAATATTTCCAATCTCAAAGGAAGGTAGATTGTAAATTTGTTCATTTGGTAGTATGATTGGCAGCGGAAGAGCGCAAAGGCGCACGTCCAAAATCGGGTAGCCATCTGCTCAATGACATCGGCCATGGGCTAGGCACGGATGAATGAATGTCCCAAATTAAGAAAGATAGTCTCCAAAAGCAGACCATAAATCATCATTCCATCGCCATTGGTAGCTCCTGAATATTAACATACGCCTCTCAACTAACCTTGCCCAACCACTCACTGATTCACTGGCATCTCCGAATACGTAAAAGCACCAGCGGTGTCATCCCTGTCATACTGTACTATGTCGGTCCCATTTTCCTGAAAGAAGATTGTGAGATGCGATCCCCCGCTCTGGTCCGCAAGTGCTGTGATGCTGAGATGAGTACCTGGCACACCTACAACATTTGGAATGGTCCACTCGTCAATGCCGGGCCCACCGCCTTTGGCAGGTGCAAAGGAGGTGTTTTCTGCGGCCCAAGAAATATTGTAGCCGCGGATGGTTTCATCGCCATACTGAAGGGCGAGATAATTGGTGTAGCCAAGGGAGGAAGAAGGGTGGACGCCCGGGATAGCCACGGTTGCTGTTGAAGGAAGGTGAGTTAGTCGAGGATTGGTTGGTATCAGATAGAAAAAGGAGAGCGTTTGTATTCCCCCTAGGGGGGGGTTGGACTTACTATTGACCCAGAGATTGGTAGGGTGGTTAGGGGTCTCGTTGCTGCTGTTGCTATCCTTCCACCATATCTCCACGGTGTTTTCAACGTCGACGAAGAAGACATATTGTACTATAGTGGCTGTCAGGCACTTGCCGGCTCTTGACGCGAGCAGACGGGGGGTATCGACTCACCAGTACCGCTCTCCCAAGTCTGACAACCCACACCAGCATGGCCGTTCATGTTGTGCCATGTTTGGTTGTCATTGACCCATTGAGTCAACCCAGTGTACCACGAATACTGCTGGAAGGTGGTATTTGAGTCTGCATACCACAGGTGCATTCCAGTAGGGTTGGTGGTGAGATTTGAAGGCGTTCCATTAAACGAACTAGAGAACGTGTCAAACCCACCAGCGCCCTTGAAGTCCGTGTCCCCGTAGAAGTTGCCCCAATAGCAAGCTTGAAGTCCAATCATATCTGCATCGTTAGCTTTAAGGTTCAAGTCATTGAGTGGACCGTCCTGCCAGATGTTGGTCTGATATGCACTGCCGTTGGTGCTGGTGCGCTGGCGGACATACGAGTCCTGGTCGATGTAGAAGATGTGCCAGGTTGCGACTTCGTTGACAATGTACGCGACTGCTGAGAGTGGTGTTGCATTACGGGCTCCACTGGATACAACAACATTACTGTCCGTCCAGTGACCGTCGGCTTCCTGGATGATTGATCGAATTTCTCCGGTGTAGTGCTGGAAATAAATGTAGATACTAGAATCAACTCCAAAGTTGGCGGAGGCTATGGCGATACCGCTCCCATTCCAGGCACCGGTGTGGGAGTAGTATAGCGGGTCCAGTGCGCCACCTGCCTCGATGTCCGGGTTGCCACTGGGTGTAGGAGTAATAGTTGGTTTTGGGGGTGGAGGTGCAGGAGTCTTTGTCTGAGCTGGTGAGCTGCTAAAATGCCGCCCGTTAGTTTGGGAACGCGAAGAAGCAGTTACAGAGAGGGCTCACGAATGTCTTGTCCCAAAGACGACACCGCATGCTACGGCGATGGCGGTGATAGCAATGAGAACGAGAGCTGTAAAAATGAAGAACCACATCTTCGGGATGCCACAGATTCTGCCCTTTCGATAAGGTCCAGCCTCTTCCGACTGCAGGCCTGCTGCGTTGACAGCGTATGCATTGTTCTTGATTACTTCCTTCTCGCCCTCTTTCTCATATACAGACTGAAGACCTGGTGAGTTCACCTCTGAGTACTGAGCAGTCGAGGTTGGTGAGAGAGGCCGATCCTTGGCTGACCTATTGGGGTCGACCTGGATATGGTCAGCGGCGGGTGGAGAGCCTGTGCGCTCTGATGTCACTCGGGGAGATGCTCCTGACTGTGAGAGAGCTGGAGATTCGGAATATTGTTGATATTCTGGAACTTGAACTGGTGGTCGTTCGTAGAATTCGAAGTCTTCGTAGGGGTGTTGGGAGCTGAAAGCAGTATTGTGGACTTCGGGGAGATGGTCGTTTGAGCCCGATCGACCTTCCATTGTACTCAACCACGCTTCAGATCTGGTGGAGCAGGTTTGCAAGACGGCTGCCGATGCGTTTCAGCCCTGGCAGCAATTGCCCATATGTATGCTAACCCCACCGTGGGCCATATCGGCGGCCTTGACCTCACTCAAAGTTCGAGACCTTGGGTTTCATGCGCCATGCAGCAAGGAAAACGCACCTGGCCGCATTCTTTCCTCTCAGCCTTGCCTAGTTGAAAGGCTTCTTTCTTTCTTTCTTCGACCTAGGCAAGATTGACAAGGTAAGGTGGGGCGGGGCACATGCAGCCATGCCTGTCTGTGAGGATGCCACGCGCAGAAGTCGCCAAAGAGACGGAAAGCTCTACCGAGCTGACAGGTTGTACCCATAAACCAACTTCAGTATGCATGTCCTCCAGCCCGGTTGACCGATGATCGAACAACACTGAGAAGGTCATCTCAGAGTGTCTGAAAGATTCTTGAGGTCAATTATTACCACAACCATCTTTTCCTTCGGAACAGAAAGGTGGTAGATGGGAAGTGAAACAATACGGATTCGTCCCCGGGAGCCTCAGCCACGAAAATTCTGGGGATGGTGCAAGCCATCACGCCTATCGAGGCCGCCTATCAGTTAAAGAGCGTGCGCCCAAGTGCATTATCTCCGGCGGGGGCTCGGGCCGGATTATTGGTGCCTTTCAGCCCCCAACGAGCTAGTAATCCTTTGGCGATGCTGCACTTGCCATTTATGTGAAGGCGGAAAATGTCCACATTTCTAGCAATGTTATTTGGCGACAAGTCCCTCGACAGCCTCATGGAAGGGGGTTACAATGAAGGCTTCAGACATATCATATTGACCCGAACTTACCTGTGAAGCAGACATCATGAACGACTCGTCCCGAGCCAAGACAAGCTGCTTCCAAGCATTTTACAAGGTCGCCCGCCGGTAGAGCGGAAGAAGCCTGGCGAAGGCAGAGTGTGAGGAGGGGTTGTGCTTATTCGCGACAGGGCTGTACCTTTCAGCTAGCGCAGCACACATTCAGCGGTATGCATAAGATCGTCGCCCCAACTCTATCGAGCCAAGCAGGGATTCGCAATGAGAACGTGGGTGCATACCACCCGGAATGGCTGCCGTAGACGCTCGTTGTTGCCGTTCTTTCGCTAGATCTTGCCCGAAAATGGATGCCTTTGCTGAGATCGTTAAAGCGTCTGCGAATGATGCTTGTGTCGACAGGTCAAATGGTATGACAAATACGGCAACTTCCGAAGCGCATAAGACCTTGCACACCATCAAGCTTTGGTTTCTGATTGCGTATAACAAATATCTGCACTCTAACGAACCAGCACGACCAAAATACCAGCAATGACGCCCATATTGCTCTGCTAAGCCACTCACTCCATTTTCTTCCTATTCTTCCAATTTGGCCTCCAAATTTGTCTTGAAGGCCCTGTACTTCTCCAAGTCCCCATTCGTATACCTCCACTCCAAGAGCCCCTCAAATTCCTCC
>Ga0335072_10013993_pt1 | contig 11405 bp, 8 predicted proteins | sample Lox_Sample_21_FD_206725 | JGI IMG/M metagenome (GOLD analysis project Ga0335072, IMG submission 206725) | Soil microbial communities from Loxahatchee National Wildlife Refuge, Florida, United States - Lox_Sample_2.1 | ecosystem: Environmental > Terrestrial > Soil > Wetlands | place: USA: Florida...
CGCTGCAGTACAACATTGTGCGCATTGACGGGCAGCGCTCGGTTTATGTTCCGGTATTCAAGCAGGGCGGAAACAGCAACACCATCGCCATCGTCGACGGCATGAAATCGGCGATCAAGCGGCTGGTGGATATTCCCGATTCGCTGAAGACCGCCGTGGTCTTCGATCAATCGATCTTCGTGAAGCTGGCAATCCAGAACCTTGTGAAAGAGGCGAGCATCGGGCTGGTTTTGACCGGGGTGATGATCCTGATCTTTCTTGGCAGCCCGCGGGCCACCTTCGCGGTGATGCTGTCCATCCCGCTCTCGGCGCTGGTGTGCCTGCTGATCACCGACGGATTAGGCGGAACGATCAACACCATGCTGCTGGGCGGGCTCGCGCTGGCATTTTCGCGGCTCATCGACGATTCGGTCGTCGTGCTGGAAAACATCTTCCGCTACATGGAGATGGGCAGTCCGCCGCGCGAAGCCGCGGAGAAGGGCGGTATGGAGGTGTCGCTGGCGGTGCTGGCGGCAACGTCAACGACGTCCATCGTGTTCTTTCCCGTGACGTTTCTGACCGGCATCAGCAAATACATCTTCACGCCGCTGGGGTTGGGCGTGGTGATCTCGATCTTTGCCTCGTACTTTTTCGCCATGACGGTGGTGCCGCTCTTCTGCGCTCATTTTGTGCGGCTGGATCATGCGGCTCACGGAAAGGAACGCGAAAACCTGACGGAGAAGGAAGAAGGAGATCCGGAGGCGGCGGTACAGAAGACAAGGCACTGGTGGAAGGGGAGCTGGTTCCGGGAGTTTGTGACGAAATTCAACGACTATTTCCAGCGATTCCTCAACAGCTATGAGCGGCTCGCATACCGGGTGCTGCAAACGCCGGTGAGAACCGCCACGGTGCTGCTGGGCGGCCTCGCAATTCTGATGCTGGCGACGTTTCCATTCCTGGGCCGGGCGTATTTTCCGCGTACCGATCCGGGGCAGTTCGTGATTAACGTGCGCATGCCGAGCGGAACGCGTCTGGAATTGAGCAACGACTACATTGCGAAGGTGGAACAAACGATCCGCAGCGTCGTGAAGCCGTCGGATCTGGGCATGATCGTATCGAATATCGGTGTCTACCCCGACCTCTCGGCCATCTTTACGACCAATGCCTCAATGGACACGGCCTTTGTGCAGACCAGCCTCACGGAAGAGCACAGCGTTGGGAGCTATGAGTATATGCGCCGCGTGCAGCAGAAGCTCTCGCGGCAGATGCCGGAGCTAACGACCTACTTCCAGGCGGGCGGTCTCGTGGACAGCGTGATCAACCAGGGCATGCCCGCGCCGATCGACATCGAGGTGAGCTCGAACGACATGGACGGAGCGTTCACGCTGGCCAAGAGCCTGGCAGCCAAAATCAAGGCGATGCCGAACGTGAGCAACGTGTACATTCCGCAGGATCTGGATTACCCGGGAATCGCGTTGAACATCGATCGCGAGAAGGCGAGCCTGATCGGACTCACGGCGAAAGACATCGTGGACGATGTGATCACCGCTATGACTTCAGACGGCCAGGTGGCGCCGAGCTACTGGATCGATCCCAAGAGCGGCAACAACTACATGGTGACCGTGCAATACGCCAACCGCTGGATCAACAACATGACCATGGAGGATTTCGAGAATATCCCGCTGCGCGGCGTGCATCCGGCGGGATACAGCCCGATGCAGGAAGGCCGGGGCGCCGACCCTCCGGCCAAATTCTGGACGGGCGACCACGTGGCTGGATACACGCCGCTCAGCTCGGTAGCCGACATCCGGTTCATCAACACGCCGACGGAGGTCGATCACAACCAGATCCGCCGCGTCATCGACATCTACGTGGCCACCAAGACGGAGGCGCTGCAGACGACGGGCGCGCGAATCCGCAAGCTGTTGGGCGAGACGAAAACCGACCGCAACACGGTGTTGAAGGTGCGCGGCGCAGTGGTGAACATGAACCAGGCCTTCAGCGACTTCGGGCTGGGCCTGGCGGTTGCGGTGATGATGGTCTACCTGATCCTGATGGCGCAATTCCGGTCATTCATCGATCCGTTCATCATTCTGATGGCGATCCCGCCGGGACTGGTGGGAGTGGTGCTGATTCTGCTGACGACGGGCAGCACCCTGAACATCATGTCGCTGATGGGCGTGATCATGATGACGGGCATCGTGGTCTCGAACAGCATTCTGATTGTGGAGTTCGCCGGGATTCTGCACAAGGAGGGCAGGCCACTTCTTGAAGCGGTGGTGGATGCATGCAAGATCAGGCTGCGGCCCATCCTGATGACGTCGCTGGCTACGCTCTTGGGAATGATCCCGATGGCGCTGGGCATCGAGGCCGGCAGCGAGCAATATGCGCCGCTGGCACGGGCGGTGATCGGCGGGCTGGCGGCGTCAGTTGCCGTAACCGTGTTTCTGGTTCCGGCGGTTTACCTCATCATTCATGGACGGCGGGAACGGGAGAACGCCCAGCCGCAAGGGGTGTAGCGATGGAAATCTTCTTCCCAACGTTGCGGCGCCGGCTGTTTCTTATCGCTGCGTGCCTGGTCTATGCCGGCGTGGCGCACGCACAGGCAGGGGGCGAAGGGCACGCTCTTCCCAATGCGCCGGAAGCTCGCCTGGCGGCGTTCAGCCAAGTGGCTCAAGCTCCCGCCGCATCCGCGCAGGCAAGCGGTGGATCTGGAACGCAGGGCCAGAATCCGCGGCTGTCTCGCACCCAGGCTGAGCAAATGGCGATCAAGAATAATCCGCGCATCAGTTTGAGCAGGCTGCTGGCACTTGCCCAACACCAGGTGGTGCGCGAAACGCGATCGGCCGAGCTGCCAACGGCGACGGCGAGCGCGACGGCGATGGATGCACAGCTGGCGAGCCGCATTTCGGCGGGTTCGCTTACGGCGTCGCGGCTGTTCGAGCACGTGGGCGGCGGAGGCAGCTTCAGCCAGTTGATCACGGACTTCGGAAAGACCGTGAACCTGGTGGCGTCTTCGAAGCTGCAGGAACGAGCGCAGAATGCGAATGCGCTGGCGACCACGGAAGACATTGTCCTGGCCACGGACCAGGCTTTCTACAATGCACTTCAAGCGCAGGCGCTGCTGCGGGTTGCGCAAGAAAACACGCTGACGCTGGGCACGACACAGACACAGGTGAACCAGATGACGGCCAACAAGCTGAAGTCGACGCTGGACCTGAGCATCGCCAACGTGAATCTGTCGCAGGCAAAGCTGCTGGAACTGGACGCCGAGAACAATCGGGACGCGACCATGGCGGCGCTGGACGCGGTGCTGGGACTGGATCGTTCCCAGGTATACGACCTGGAGGACGATACTGCGGCGGCGGCGCCTCCACCACCTGATGCCGACCCATTGATCAGGACGGCGCTGGAGCAGCGGCCCGATCTGGAGGCTTTGAACTTGGATCAGCAGGCGGCCATGAAGTACAGCAAAGCGGAGCGCGACCAGATGTTGCCCAGCATCATGGCGCTGGGAACCGTGGGCGCAACGCCGATCCGGCCGGACGGTACGTACTATCTGAACAACTGGTGGGGCGGCGTGGGCGTGAACATGAATATTCCCATCTTCAACGGGTTTCTTTACACCGCGCAGGCGAAGGAAGCGAGCCTGCGGGCGCAGGCGGACGCCGAGCAGTCGCGCGACTTGCGCGACCGGATCGTGCGGGATGTCCGCACATCGTGGCTGGCCGCGAATACGGCCTATCAGAAGGTTGGGGTGACCGCAGAGCTGCTTCGGGAGGCGAATCTGTCTCTGGGATTGGCGCAAACGCGGTACAAGCTGGGCCTGAGCTCGATTGTCGAACTCAGCCAGGTGCAGTACAGCCAGGTCGATGCCGCAATCGGCAATACCAATGCGCAATACCAGTACCGCCTGGCGCTGGCAACGCTCAACTACCAGATCGGAGCGCTCCCGTGATCGAGAATTTCAAACTGAAGGTATTCCGAGTCGTCGCGGACATGCTCAACTATCGCCGAGCCGCGGAAGAACTACACCTGACACAGCCAGCGGTAACGGCGCAGATCCGGTCGCTCGAGGAGAGCCTGGGGATCGCGCTCTTCGACCGTATCGGACGCGACACCACCCTCACGCCGGCAGGAGCCACGCTGCTCGGTTATGTGCGACGGATCGAAGAGATCACCAACGACGCAGTGGCGGCGCTGGCGCCCTTCGGCGGGCAGGAAGGGGCGGAGCTGACCATTGGTGCGGCGCACACGATCGCCGTCTATATGCTACCGTCGTTGCTGCCGCAGCTGGTGCGCGAGTGGCCTCGGCTTCGCGTGCACCTCGTGGGCGGGAGCACCAACGAAGTTCTGCAGGCCCTGGTGAAGCACCAGATCTCAGTAGGTCTGATCGAGGCGCCCGCACACCGGCCCGATTTGAAGATCGAAGTTTTCGGCGAGGATGAGCTCACGCTGATCGTGCGGCCGGAGCATCGCTGGGCGAAAAAGCCGGCGGTGAGTGCGGCGGAGCTGATTCATGAGCCGATCCTGCTGCGCGAAGTTGGATCGGGGATGCGGCAATTCGTGGAAGAATATCTGGAACGGAACGGGGTGCTGCGGCAGCAGCTGCGCACGCCGATCGACATCAATTCGACGGAAGGGATTGTTTCGGCGGTGGAAGCGGGACTGGGAATCGGGTTTGTTCCGCAGCTGGCGGCGGAGAAGGCGATCCGGCTGGGCACGGTAAAGGAGCTGAAGCTGGAGAACGGTCCCATCCGGCGGCAGCTAAGCATCGCGCTGCTCAACGGCCCCGATCCGCGCGGGCCGGTGGCAGAACTGCTCGATCTGCTGCGCGAGCGAAACAGGACGAGCCGGCCGCCCGCGCTCGATGGGACGCGCGCCCGGGACACGCGCACGCAGCCCGCCGGCGCCGAAGCAAGCAACGGACAGCACGAAAGAGCTGAAACGCGATGAGCGCGCTGTGGTTTTCAGTGTCTTTGAGCATCACTTCGCTGCTGGCGGGATTCCTGGGCGCTCTGACCGGCCTGGGTGGCGGCGTGGTCATCGTTCCCGTGCTGTGCCTTCTGTTCCGCATCGACCTGCACTATGCCATCGGCGCGTCGCTGGTATCGGTCATCGCGACCTCATCGGGAGCCGCGGCGGCTTACGTGCGCGAGGGGTTTTCCAATATTCGCATCGGGATGTTTCTCGAAGTTGCCACGACGATGGGGGCACTGCTTGGCGCCTATCTTGTGGCCAAGGTCTCGGCGGGCTGGATCGGCGTCATCTTCGGCGGAGTCCTGCTCTATTCTGCATGGGCTTCGCTGCGGCGGCGTGCGGATCACCCCCAGCAACCAAGGCCGAACGCGCTGGGGACCCGGTTGAACCTGAGGGGGTCGTATCCGGTGGGCGGAGGCCGGCGAGAGTCCTATGTTGCCGACCGCGTGCCCGCCGGATTCGGGATCATGTTGATTGCCGGAACGCTTTCCGGCTTGCTGGGAATCGGCTCGGGGGCGGTAAAGGTTCTGGCCATGGACCAGGCGATGCGCCTGCCGTTCAAGGTATCTACGACCACAAGCAACTTCATGATTGGTGTTACCGCAGCAGCAAGTGCGGGGGTCTACCTGAGCCGGGGCTACATTGTGCCGGAACTGGCCATGCCGGTCATGCTGGGCGTGCTGGGCGGATCGCTGGCCGGTTCTCGGGTGCTGGTGTTTGCCAGGGTGAAAACACTGCGCGTGGTGTTTGCGCTGGTCATCGTGGCACTGGGCGTGGAGATGATTTACAGCGGGCTGACGGGGAAGATATGAGCGAAGCGCAACAGGATCGGCGGCTTGAGATCGCGATGGGGCACATGTTGCGTATCGGGGTGACGCTGGCCGCGCTGGTGGTGCTGGCCGGCGGAGTTCTATACCTTGCGCGAACCGGCGGACCGGCGCCGGACTACAGCCACTTCACGGCTATCGCCAACCCCGATCCGCTCGGTTCCATCGTAGAAGGGACGGCACACCTGAACAGCCGAAGCCTGATCCAGCTAGGCATCCTCCTCCTGATTGCCACTCCCGTCTGCCGCGTACTGTTTGGCGTGGTCGGTTTTGCGCTGTTGCGCGACCGGTTTTACGTGATGGTGAGCGCGGTTGTACTGGCCGTGCTGATCTATAGCCTGCTTGGCCGGCGATGACGGACGGGGGCGCGCCGGCGGCTGCCGCAGCTCAGGAATTGCTGCAATCCGGAGGCGCGCCGGCAGGGTGACGTTTTCCTGGGGAAAACGCCCTCTCTCGCGGCCCTCCAGAAATCGAACAGAATTCGCGAACCGCTCTATACGATCACGTCGATGCGCGTGATGAGCCTGTTTTCGGCGGAATGGACCGTGGAGCCCGTGGCTTCGGCCCCGGTCAGGGTAGCATCGTGAGCCACGTACTGTCCGCCGGAGTAGGTTACATCGGCATCGTAGGTTTTGCCGGCGACTGTCGTGGTGAATCCGACATCGACCGTTAGCGCATTCACCTGTGCGGCCGAAAGTGCGGCGATCGAGGAAATAGCGCCCATGGCAACCTCCCGTGCGGAGCGGCTCTCCATATGCGGCCAGGATTTCGAACTCTGCGCAACACAGTTCGATTCAGAAAAGGAATTGCCGAGCGATTTTCCCCAGCCTCAGGCCGGGAGGAAAATCGCTTGCGGATGCGAATCCTGAACTGACCTGACCTGCATATCGGCCAGTAGCGGGCGTACTTTACCGCATTCCGCGAGATTTTTCGCCGGTGATCTTTAGCTGTTTCTCAGACTGGCGAGCGCTGCGGGAGAGGAACTGCCGGGCATACCGGGGCCGTAAATCACCTGCGCCGCAATCACGATCACGAGGGCTGTCTGGACGGTGGCAGCGATCATGCCGGTCACGTCGTTCTCGAAGTTCAGCAGGGGCGCGAGCATACCGAGGTAAATGAACAACCCTTTTTCGGTCATCTCCTTGCGCGCCAGCCAATTCATATAAAGCTGAAGGCCTGAACCAAAGGCCAGCATGCCGCCGACCACGCCGAGGCTGCCGCCGAGAATGTACAAATCTCCAACCGGAGTTTCAGCCGAAGACGTGGAGTCGGGCCGGCCGAGCGCCACACTCACCCGGATGCCCTTGTCCAGAACCGGCTTGTCCTTCCAAAGGAATCGCGGAATCAGAGGGTAGAGGGGCGCCATCCAGACCTTTTCATCCCCGTTCAGCAAGGAAGGCGAAGGCAGGACGAGGATGTCGTGAAAGAAGCTGAGGAGCGAGAGGCGGTTTGAGCTGCTGGCCAAGCCGGCGTTGCTCACTCTTAGCGCGTATCCTGACAAGACATCGTCGACGGTTTTCACGGCAGTGTCCTCGAGGCCGCCGAGGGTATTCACCTGGCTGCGGTATCCCTGGTTGAGGTTATGGCGATAGGCGATGTTGAAGGGATAGATGACAGCCAGCAGGAGCGGCAGGAGAATGACCTGCCACGGTATGCGCTTCTTGGTCATTCCGTAGACGAGGATGACGACGAGCACCGGCTCCAGCACAAAGGCTTTCATTCCGGACATCAGGCCGTAGACAATGGAGGCGACCAACGATATCCAGAAGATAGCGGCAACAACCGCACTGCGCGAATGCTTGCCAAACCGCTCGATAGCCGAAACCGCGAGCGCGCCGGTGAGCAGCTTGCTGGAAATGACGATCCATTCCATGTAGGGCAGCGTGGCGGAGCGGGTGTCCCCGGCGGCCAGATAGGCGAAAATGCCCATCTTCCACATCATGGTTTCGGCGATCGCGCCAATTCCGGTCATGGCGAGGGCGGCCTGGATGACGCGAGGGCGACTCTGTCCGGTTGCCGGTGTAAATCGAAGATGCTTCCGATTGGAAAAGAACAGGCTGGCGGACCAGAAAGCCAGGAATCCGAACAGGACGAGAGTGATGGCCTTGAGGTAGAAGCCATCGACGCGCTCCGCCCCGATTGCAAACCTCCAGGCGGGGACAATTCCGAACTGGGTCAGCGCCTCAACGGTAATAAGGATGGGGACGCTCGCCCACCCCAGTCCCTTCAGGTCGTGCAGTCCCAAATAGGCAATGCCAAGAGCGATGAAGACTCCCAGGGCGATGACAAATCCGGCCGCATCGCTGTCGCCGGTGGTCGTCAGCAGGTTGATGCTCACGAGCACCCATGCGGCGGCGAAGATGAGCAACAGGAATGCCACCAAACCGGAGCGTCCGTTCTGCGCGACGACTTTGCTGGCTCCAAAGACCACTGAGACTCCTCAAAGCCGGTGCCGTTCCGCGGCATCACCCAGCCATCTCGCTCCACGTATCCGGCGCAGGCCGCTCGGTGACATCACGGACTGGGGCCGGCGCCTTCCTGATACTGCGGGATGGCGATGCCCCGCATGGTCAGAGGCCTTCCCCAACCGCGTCGAACCCTGCACCCTGCTTGAAGATTCCCCGGGGCAAGCGGGCCGGCCCGGCTGCTTGAGAACGACCAGAGCTGATCTTCGACTCTGCTACACGCAATGAACCGGAATCGGGGTTCGAGCCCAGGTTGTTGCTGAATTAGGATTCTATCGCGACGAGGCGGAATGCACCATGAACGAGCCCGTGCCGGCCTCGCGTCGATTCCACCGCGCAGAAAGAAGTTCCTTGAATTCGTACTCCAGGCTGCCGCGAATGGGCCGTGCTGAGTCTGGATGGGAATCTGTAAAGAGAGACGCCTGGTGAGAAACTTGCTCGGGCTGCCCGCCGCGGCGGGTTAGACTCAGTTTCGGGCGAACCGCACGCGAAACCAGCATCCAGGAGACCCAGTTGCCCAGCGACAATCTCTCGAAGGCGGCGCTCGATCCACTCTTTCTGATTTCTCAGCAGAACAAGGGACTGGGGCCGATAGAGGCCGACCTGCGCCCGGACGAGATCGCCCGGCGCGGCTGGAACCTGCTGCGCGAAGACCTCAGCCTTCCGGCCGCCGTACTGCGGCGCGACCGGCTCGAGCATAACGCCGAGTGGATGCGGCAGTTTATCGAGGCCTATGGCGTGAAGCTGGCGCCGCACGGCAAGACGACCATGGCGCCCAAGCTCTTTGCCATGCAATTGCAGCACGGCGCATGGGGCATCACGCTGGCCACCGCCCCGCAAACGCTGGCTGCATGGCGGCATGGAGTGCGCCGCGTGCTGATGGCCAACCAGCTTGTCGGCCGGCAGAACATGGCCCTCATTTCGGGCATGATCGAGGACCCCGGCTTCGAGTTTTACTGCCTGGCCGATACGGCCGAGCTGGTGCAGCAGCTCGATGCGTACTTCTCTACCCGCGGTCAACAGGTGCGCGTGCTGATCGAGGTGGGTATTGCCGGCGGCCGCGCCGGCGTGCGCAGCGAGGAGCAACTCAGCTCCGTGCTCGATGCCCTGGCCGGCTCGCGCGGAGGCGTGGCGCTCAGCGGCATTGAAGTCTACGAAGGCATTCTTGAGGACGAGTCCGCGGTGCGCAGCTTTCTCGGCCGCGCGGTGGAGATTGCCGCGCGATTGATGGCTGAAGGGCGCTTCGATCGCCAGCCGCCGATTCTTTCCGGCGCGGGATCGCGGTGGTTTGACGTGGTGGCGGAGGTCTTCTCGAGCGCAAAGCTGCCCGGGCCGGCTGAGATCGTGCTGCGGCCCGGGTGCTATCTCTCGCATGACGCCGGGGTCTATCGCGAGGCGCATGCGAAGGTCCTGGAGCGGAACCCGGTGGCACGACGGATGCTGAGCGGGCTTCAGCCGGCCTTGCAGGTCTGGGCCTACGTGCAGTCGGTGCCGGAAGCGAGGCTGGCCATTGCGGGCATCGGCAAGCGCGACGCGTCGTTCGATCTCGGCCTTCCCATGCCGTCGCTGCACTTCCGGCCCGGCAGCGCCGCGCCCGCCGCTGCCCCGGCGCACTGGACGCTGACGAAAATGATGGACCAGCATGCCTATTTGCAGATCGCGCCGGGCGATGACGTAAAGGTCGGCGACATGATCGGCTTCGACATCTCGCATCCATGCCTAACCTTCGACCGGTGGCGGGTGATACCCATCGTCGACAGCGAGTATCGGGTGGTCGACGTGGCGCAGACATTTTTCTGAATTCAAGACCGGTGCGAGGTGGAATGACATGCGCACGGCGACCAGAGCAGGGTCCCGTCGGCGCGCGACCACGGTGTTCAAAACCAAAAAGCGAAGGAGCCGACGATGAGCGTCAAGCGATACGGAGGAGAGGCAGCCGCTGCATCCCTGCCGATTGCGCGGGCGGTGGAGGCCAACGGCTGGCTTTATGTTTCGGGGCAAGTGCCCGTGCTGAAGGGCGAGCTGGTCGGGGGCAATATCGGCGTGCAAGCGCGACAAGCGATTCGGAATCTCATGTCGGTTCTGCAGGAGGCGGGCTACGGACCCCAGCACGTGGTGCGCTGCGGCGTGTGGCTCGACGATGCGCGCGATTTCGCCGGTTTCAACGCGGTGTTTCGCGAGTTCTTCGCAGAGCATCCGCCGGCGCGCTCCTGCGTCGTTTCGAGCATGGTGGTGGATTGCAAGGTCGAGATCGAGTGCGTGGCTTACAAGAACCCGGCGGAATAGCGACACGGGGGCGCCCGCGAAGTGTGAAAACCCGAGACCTTTCACCCCTGGGCCTGTATGATTGCAAGGCTTCGGAGCAGGAGAAGTGTGCGCCGGACCGTTGCAAGCTTGCTGGAAGAAGTGGTATGTAGATGGATCATGCCAAGACATCCTGAGCCAGAAGCACCCTTTGGTTTTTTCAATCGCCGCCGGTTTCTCAAGACTGCCGGGTCTGCAGCGATTCTTCCCGCGGTTCTTCGCGGTTACGCGTCACAGACCCCGGCCAACAACCGCATCAATCTCGGTGTGATCGGGATGGGCTGGCAGGGTCCGGGGAATACCCAGGCCTTTCTGGCCTCGCCGGATTGCCAGGTGATCGCGGCGTGCGACATTGACGCGAATCATCTTCAGGCGGCCCTCAAGCTGGTCAACGACACCTACGGAAACGGGGACTGCAAGGGCTATCACGATTACCGCGAGTTGCTGGCGCGCGACGACATCGACGCCGTGATGATTGCCGTGCCCGATCATTGGCACGAGATTGTCGCTACCGAGGCGGCGCGGCGCAAGAAGGACATCTACGCCGAAAAGCCCCTTGCGCATACCATCGCCGAGCAGCAGTCCATTGTGCGCGCCGTCGAAGCCAACGGCGTTATCTGGCAGATGGGTTCATGGCAGCGCTCGGTGCCCATGTTCCACAAGGCCGCGGAGATCGTGCGCAACGGGCTCATCGGGACGGTGACGCATGTCGAGGTCGGTCTGCCCGGCGGCAACTCCGACTTCGACGACGTGGGCAAGGAGTCGCTGGCCAGGCTGGCGGCCGCAGGACAAAAGGCCGCGAGCCTTGAAAGAATCGTGGAGGGCTCGCCGGCGTGGAAACTGCTGGTCA
>Ga0335072_10013994_pt1 | contig 11404 bp, 12 predicted proteins | sample Lox_Sample_21_FD_206725 | JGI IMG/M metagenome (GOLD analysis project Ga0335072, IMG submission 206725) | Soil microbial communities from Loxahatchee National Wildlife Refuge, Florida, United States - Lox_Sample_2.1 | ecosystem: Environmental > Terrestrial > Soil > Wetlands | place: USA...
AGATGAGGTCGACCCGGGTGCCCGTCCAGACGACCTCGCCCGCCGCGTTGCGCCCCTCGAACGTCGCCGCGTCCCCGGAAGTCCGCGTCCAGGAGATGTCGTCGTCGAGCAGGTTGACGAAGAAGTCATTCGTCAGCGTGCCCGGCGCGTCGGTGAACACGCCGAGCTTGGAGCCGTCGTAGTTCGCGCCGAGCACCCGCAGGCCGCCGACGAGGACCGTGGTCTGCGGCGCGGTCAGCGTCAGCAGGTTGGCCTTGTCGATCAGGTGGTACTCGGCCGGGAGCCGGAGCCCCTTGCCGAGGTAGTTGCGGAAGGCGTCCGCCTTCGGCTCGAGGTAGGAGAACGACTCGGCGTCGGTCTGCTCGGCCGTCGCGTCGGTGCGGCCCGGGGTGAAGGGCACCTCGACGGTGAAGCCGCCGTCGGCGGCGGCCTTCTCCACCCCGGCGTTGCCGGCCAGCACGATCAGGTCGGCCAGCGAGATCTTCCGCCCGCCGGGCGCGCTGGCGTTGAACGACGACTGGATGCCCTCCAGGGTCCGCAGTACCGAGGCGAGCTGGTCCGGGTTGTTGACCGTCCAGCCGCTCTGCGGCTCGAGCCGGACCCGGGCACCGTTAGCGCCGCCGCGCTTGTCGCTGCCGCGGAACGTCGAGGCCGACGCCCAGGCGGTGGACACTAGCTGCGGCACGGTCAGGCCGGAGGCGAGGATCTCGCGCTTGAGGGCGGCGATCTCGTCACTGCCGACCAGCTCGTGGTCAACCGCGGGGACCGGGTCCTGCCAGATCAGCTCCTCGGCCGGGACCTCGGGGCCGAGGTAGCGCACCTTCGGGCCCATGTCACGGTGGGTCAGCTTGAACCAGGCGCGGGCGAACGCGTCGGTGAACGCCGCCTGGTCATCCTTGAACCGACGGGAGATCGGCTCGTAGATCGGGTCGTAGCGCAGCGACAGGTCGGTCGTGAGCATCCGCGGCTCGCGCTTGCCGTCGCCGAACGCGTCCGGCACCAGGCCGGCCCCGCCGCCGTCCTTGGGCCGCCACTGCTTGGCGCCCGCGGCCGACGTGAACTGCTCCCACTCGTAGCCGAAGAGGATGTGGAAGAACTCGTTGTCCCACCGGGTCGGGTGGTAGGTCCAGGTGACCTCGATGCCGCTGGTGATCGCGTCCGCCCCGACGCCGGTGCCGTAGTCGGTCTTCCAGCCGAAGCCCTGCTCCTCCAGCGGCGCCGCCTCCGGGTCGGGCCCGACGGTCTCGGCCGCGCCCGCGCCGTGGGTCTTGCCGAAGGTGTGCCCGCCGGCGATCAGCGCGACCGTCTCCTCGTCGTTCATCGCCATCCGGCCGAAGGTCTCGCGGATGTGCCGTGCCGCCGCCATGAAGTCGCCGCTGGCGTTCGGGCCCTCCGGGTTAACGTAGATCAGGCCCATCGTGTCTGCGCCGAGCGGCTCCTCGAACCGGTCGTTCTCGTCCCACCGCTCGGTGCCGAGCCACTCGGTCTCCGAGCCCCAGTAGACGTCCGCGTCCGGCTCGTAGACGTCGACCCGGCCGCCGGCGAAGCCGAACGTCGGGAAGCCGCCCGACTCGAGTGCCACGTTGCCTGCCAGCACGATCAGGTCAGCCCAGGACAGCTTCTGGCCGTACTTCTTCTTCACCGGCCACAGCAGCCGCCGCGACTTGTCCAGGTTGACGTTGTCCGGCCAGCTGTTCAGCGGAGCGAAGCGCTGCTGGCCAGCGCCGGCCCCGCCGCGACCGTCGCCGAGGCGGTAGGTGCCCGCCGCGTGCCACGCCATCCGGATGAAGAGCCCGGCGTAGCTGCCGAAGTCGGCCGGCCACCACGGCTTGGAGTCGGTCAGCACGGCCGCGATGTCGGCCTTCACCGCCGCCAGGTCGAGGGTCGAGAAGGCCTCGCGGTAGTCGAGCTCGCCGTGATACGGGTCGGTCTCGACCGGGTTCTTGGCGAGGATCTTCAGGTTGAGGCGGTTCGGCCACCACTCACGGTTGGGATCGCCCAGGGTGGGGTCCACGCGGCCGTGAACGACCGGGCAGCCCTCCGCGCTCGCGCCTTCGGTCTCCTCCGCTACCTCCGGGGTCGGCCCATCGGCGATGATCGGGTCGTGGTTCTCAGCCATAAGAATCCTTTCGGACTTGTCGGGTAAGGCGCACTGCGGGAAGAACAGTCGGGGCACAGGCCCCAGTAGACGACCTCGGCCTCGTCGATCTCGAAGCCGTGGTCGTTCGACGCGGTCAGGCACGGTGCCTCGCCGACCGCGCAGTCAACGTCGGCGACCGCACCGCACGCCCGGCAGATGACGTGGTGGTGGTTGTCCCCGATCCGCCCCTCGAACCGGGCCGGGCTGCCGGCCGGCTGGATGCGACGCACAAGACCGGTCGCTGCCAGCGCGTTCAGCGCCTCGTAGACGGCCTGCAGGGAGACGTGGCCGACCCGCTCGCGCACGTCCGCCGCGAGCGCCTCGACCCCGAGGTGGTCGCCGTGGCGCACCGCCTCGAGCAGCGCGACGCGGACGGCCGTCACCCGCAGCCCGGCTCCGCGCAGCTCCTCGGCGGCGGTCAGGTCCGGGGTCTCGGTCATGGGGCTAAACCTACTCCCGTAAAGGCGAACGTTTCAAGTTAACGATCGGTTCAGCCTTAGTGTCGCATCTCTCCCCGCCGCTATCTTCCCCCCGCACCTCAAGATCAAGATCATGAGTATGCCGAACGGTCCCTGGCTCCGCGCCAACGGCCCGGCTCGCCCCCGCCCCCGGGGAACGGGCCGGCCGGGCGGAGCAACGGTCCGTTCCCTACGATGCCTTTGACTTTTATATTTGACCGATGAGGACACCGAGATGACGAAGCTCAGGGCGAGCGCCGGCGAGGCGCTGCGGGATGTCGTGAAAGACGGGATGACGATCGCCGTCGGCGGCTTCGGGCTGTCGGGGAACCCGTTCGGGCTCATCGACGCGCTGCGCGACACCGGCGCCCGCGACCTGACGATCGTCTCCAACAACATGGGGACGGACGGGTTCGGGCTCGGCATCCTGCTCGAGTCCAAGCAGGTCCGGCGCGTGATCGCGTCCTACGTGGGCGAGAACAAGCTGTTCGCCCGGCAGTACCTCGACGGCGAGATCCAGGTCGACCTCACCCCGCAGGGCACCCTCGCGGAGCGGCTGCGGGCCGGCGGGGCGGGCATCCCGGCCTTCTACACCCCGACCGGGTTCGGCACCCCCGCCGCCGAGGGCAAGCCCACGGCCGAGTTCGACGGCACGCACTGCGTGCTCGAGCGCGCGATCGTGGCCGACATCGGCCTGGTGCACGCGCACACCGCCGACGCCGAGGGCAACCTGCGGTACCGGTACACCTCGCAGAACTTCAACCCGCTGGCCGCGATGTCGGGGCGGACCACGATCGTCGAGGCCGAGGTCATCCTGCCCGACGGGACGTACCTCGAGCCCGACTCGGTGATGACCCCGGGGATCTTCGTGCACCGGATCGTCCAGGCGGACCCGGACCGCAAGCCGATCGAGAAACACACCGTCCGAGAGCCGGCCGCTGCGCCGGCGCAGGAGGCCTGACATGTGGACCCGTGACGAGATGGCCGCCATCGCGGCCCGCGACCTGCGCGACGGCGAGTACGTGAACCTCGGCATCGGCATCCCGACGCTGGTCGCCAACCACCTCCCGCCGGGTGTGCGGGTCATCCTGCACAGCGAGAACGGCCTGCTCGGGATGGGCGAGTTCCCGCTCGCGGGCGAGGAGGACGCGGACGTGATCAACGCGGGCAAGCAGACCGTGACAATCGCGGCAGGCGGCAGCTGCTTCGACTCCGCGACCTCGTTCGCGATGATCCGCGGCGGGCACGTCGGGACCGCGGTCCTCGGCGCGATGGAGGTGTCGGCGTCCGGCGACCTCGCCAACTGGTCGATCCCCGGCAAGGTCGTGAAGGGCATGGGCGGCGCGATGGACCTCGTCGCGGGCGCGCGCCGGGTGGTGGTGATCACCGAGCACGTCGCCAAGGACGGCACCCCCAAGGTCGTCGCCGAGTGCTCGCTGCCGCTGACCGGCCGCGGCGTCGTCGACCAGATCATCACCAACCTGGCGGTGTTCGACGTGACCGACGACGGCCTGGTGCTGACCGCGCTGCCCGCCGACGGCGACGTCGACAAGCTCCGCGACTGCACCGGCGCCCCGTTCAAGGTCGCCGACGACCTGCAGACCCTCTGATTCGCCCCCGCCGTCGCCATTGACATCCTGCTCGCGAATATCAGCGGTTATCATTAGTAACAGAAAGTATTAATGCCCGCTGCGCCCGTCTTACCATTGGCACATGCTTGCTATCGGCGGCTATTCGGGCGTGGCGCAGCCCGCATTCAACAACATCACCGAAGGCGCGACGCTTTACTCGACGCTTGCGAGCGTCCTGTCAGGGTTCGCCTTCACCGCGATTGTTCTGCTTGTCGTCACCTGGCTTGGTGATAGCGTCCGCGCACAGGATGTCCTCGAGGACATCGGCGCTCCCCTTGTCGCCTCGTTCTTCGGCCTGCTCATCGTCGCGCTCGGCGATGCCGCCGAATCGACGAACCCCACCAACAACGGACTCGTCGCCAGCGAGAACACGGTCATGGCGACCGGCTTCGCCGCGGTCGGCGTGCTGCTCCTCTATACCGTCGTGCTGATGCTCGACTCCTACGACGCGCTCGGACTTTACGAGAACTATGAGTACGGCCCGAATCACCCATTCACGGCACTGGATGCGTTCGGAGCGGTCCTGCTCCTCATCGAATTTTTCATTATGCTTTACACCTGCTGGCTGATACTCAGGCGGCCGGCCACCGACGCGAACCGGTCTCTCCGCGAATCAAGTAAGCACCTGATGAGCTATCGTCCCGCTCCCGTCAAGCCGGCGATGGACGGCACACCGCCGGAACCGCCGGCCAGCCGCGCCAGGCGGCTCATGCTCCTGCTGCGCGGCAGCCTCCCGCGCGACCACTGACGACCGGGACGATCTGCCGTGCTGGCGGTCAGCCGGCCTGGTCGACCCAGCGCGTGAGCTTGTTGGGGTTTCTGATTATCCAGATGCGGATGATCTGATCGGCCGCGATGTCGAACGCGAACACCGTCACGATCGCGCCATCCTGCTCGGCGACTAGGCCGGGCTGGCCGTTGACGGTGCGCTCCGCGATCGTCGGCTGAGGGACCCGGCCGAGGAGGCCGGCCAGGTAGCGGGCGACCTGCTCGCCGCCTTCGATCGGGCGCACCGCGGCGCTGACCTTGCCGCCGCCGTCGGCCGTCGCCGTCGCGGCGGGATCGAGCAAGCCGATGAGGGCGCCGATGTCGTTGGCTTCCCACGCCCGCCTGAAGGCCCTGACGAGGCTGGCCTGCGTGGCCGTCGTGGACGAGGACGGGTGCGACGGCGGTGGCAGCCGGCGACGGGCCGAAGAGGCAAGCTGGCGGCAGGCGGCCGGGGTGCGGCCGACGATCTCGGCCACCTCGGCGAAGGGGTAGCGGAAGACGTCGTGCAGCACGAACGCGACCCGCTCGGCCGGGGTCATCGCGTCCAGCACGACGAGGAAGGCCATCGTGACCGATTCGTCGAGGGTGACCAGGTCGGCCGGATCGTCGGTGGCCGCGCTCGGCTGCGGACCGAACCGCTCCCCCGGCAGCGGCTCCGGCAGCCATTTGCCCACGTAGCGTTCCCGGCGGGCCCGGGCCGAGCCGAGCAGGTCCAGGCAGACGCGGCTGGCGACCGTGGTCAGCCAGGCCCCGGGCGACTCGATGGCCTCCCGCTGCTCCCGCGACAGCGCGTACCAGCGGGCGTAGGCCTCCTGGACCGCGTCCTCCGCGTCGGCCAGGGTGCCGAGCAGCCGGTAGGCGAGATTGATCAGGTGGCGGCGCTCGTCCATGACCGCGCTCAGGGTCTGATCGGGTCCGGGTGGAGTGGTCATCGCGCCGACCTCCCTTCATCGTGGCCGTCGTTACCTGTTCGACGAGGTCACGGGCCTGAGTGTCAGGCGTCCGCGGCATCTGACGTTCCGGATGCCTGCGTCGTCGGATGAGTGAGACCACACCATCAGAAGCGCAGCCCCATAGGGAAGGGACTCACGATGAAGGCCATCCGCTTGCCCGAGCCAACCGGCATCGACGGGCTTGTCTTCGAGGACGTGCCCGAGGTCACGCCCATGCTCGGCGATGTGCTGATCAAGGTCGCCGCCTGCGGCATCACCCACAATGAGCTCGACTGGCCGCTCTGGACCTGCCGGGCCGGCCACCGGCGGAGCTCGATTATCCCCGGCCATGAGGTGTCGGGGGTCGTCGTCGGGCTCGGCTACGGCACGGCCGGGCTCGCCGTCGGGGACGAGGTGTTCGGGCTGACCGACCAGTTCCGCGACGGGGCGGCGGCCGAGTACGTCGCCGTCGAGGCCCGCAACGTGGCCCGCAAGCCGCAGACCGTCGACCACGTCCACGCGGCGGCGGTGCCGAGGGCCGGCCTGACCGCGTGGCAGGGATTGTTCGACCACGGTCGGCTGGCCAAGGGGCAGACGGTCGTCATCCACGGGGCCGGCGGCGCGGTCGGGTCGACCGCGGTCCAGCTCGCCCGCTGGGCCGGCGCCGAGGTGATCGGGACCGGCCGCGGCCGGGTCCGGCCGCTGGTCACCGAGTTGGGCGCCGACCGGTTCATCGCGCTGGATGACGACGCCCCCGGCACCGACCATCTCGACGACGTGGCCGGACAGGCGGACCTGGTGTTCGACACCATCGGCGGGGACGTGCTGGCCCGGTCGCCGGCCCTGCTGCGACCGGGCGGCACCCTGGTCATGATCAAGGCGGACCGGCCGGCGGCGAGCGAGCGGGACGACATCACGACCGTCGTCTTCATTCAGGAGTCCAGCCGCGCCCAGCTGACCGAGCTCGCCCGGCTGGTCGACGAGGGCCATCTCCGTCCCCAGGTTGGCCCGGTGTTCCCGCTCGCGCAGGCCGCGCAGGCGTATCGCGCCAAGGCCGCAGGCGGCGTTCCCGGGCGGGTGATCCTCCGGCCCTGAGCGACGGGAACTCCGTATCCTCAGCGGGTGGGCGATGTAATGCGGGCGCTGATAATCGACGGCCCCCGGTCGGCCCGGGTGGGCGAGGTCGAGGTCCCGCGTCCGGCCGCCGGGCAGGTCGTGGTGGACGTGCACCGGGTCGGGATCTGCGGGACCGACGTCGAGCTGTTCACCGGGGAGCTGGCCTACTTCGAGCAGGGGAAGTCGCGCTTTCCGCTCCGTCCGGGGCACGAGTGGTGCGGCGTCGTTTCCGCCGTCGGCGCCGGGGTCGATGACGCGTGGCTCGGTACCCGGGTCACCGGCGACACCATGCTCGGCTGCGGCCGTTGCCGCCGCTGCCAGGCCGGGAACGGGCACGTCTGCGCGGACCGGCACGAGATCGGGATCACCGCCTGGCCAGGGGCGCTGGCGGACAAGGTCCTGGTCCCGGCGGCCAGCCTGCACCGGCTGCCGGACGCGGTCGATGACCGGGCGGGGGCGCTGGTCGAACCGGGCGGCAACGCCCGGCGCGCGGTGGCGGCGGCGCACGCCGGGCCGGGCAGCCGAATCCTCGTCTGCGGGCCGGGATCGATCGGGCTGCTTGCCGTCGCGTTCGCCGCCGCGGCCGGGGCTGAGGTGGATGTCCTCGCGGCAGACCCGGGCAGGCGGGAGCTTGCGGCGACGTTCGGGGCCGACCGGTACTGGACCTCGGACGATCCGCCGGCGGGCAGGTACGACGCGGTCATCGACTGCACCGGCGATCACCGCGTTCCCGCGGCTGCGCTGGCGCTGGTTGAGCCGGCCGGGCGGGTGGTCTACATCGGCGTCGCGCCGGCGCCGAGCCTGGTCGACAGTCGCGACGTCGTGCTCAACGACCTGACGGTGGTCGGGATTCTCGGCGCGTCGGCCGGCCTGGCCAGCGCCATCGAGCACTACGCGGGCGGCCGGGTGCGGCCGGGTCCGGTGGCGGAGGTCGTCGTCGGGCTCGACCGGGCGGCTGACGCGCTGGCGGGCCGGATCGACCCGGCGCCGGGGGTCAAGGTGCACATCGATCCACGCCGGTAAATAACTATGGCTTTCCGCCCGCAAGGGCGATAATTGCGTCAGCGGGGAAAATTAACGCGGATCGGACGTATCTGGCGGCTCACGCCGCCCTCTTACCACGAAGCGGGGGCCGAACATCGGGCGCTCCGTGGCAACACCATGACAACGGCGGCTACCCGGGGAGCGCCCCATGGAGTTCTGCTTCATTCCGCCCGGCGCGCGGGGACAGACCCGCGTCGTGGCTGGGGAACGTGTCCGAGGCGGAGACAAAGCAGCGCGCCCTCGACGCGCTGGAGGCGATGAAGCGGGAGGGAGACTGACTGGGCTATGGACGATCAGCTGACGACCGCCGACGGCGACATGACCGCGCGCGTTCGCAGTGCCGCGCTCGCCGTGGACGAGCTCGTCCCGATTCACACGCCGATGCTGTGGCAGGTGGCGCGGGCGGCCGGCCTCGGCCAGCAGGACGCCGAGGATGTGGTGCAGACCGTCTGGGTGAGCCTGCTGTCTCATCTGGACACCATCCGTTCGCCCGAGGCGCTGACCGGGTGGCTGGTCACCGCCACCCGCCGGGAGGCGTGGCGGGTGGCAGCGGCGGGCCGCAAGACCCAGCCCGCCGATCACGAGCTCCTGGTGGAGATCCCCGACCCGCGGGCGGACTCCGAGGAGCGGGTGCTTGCGGCCGAGGAGCAGCGGACGCTGTGGGCCGCGCTGCGCACCCTGGATCCCCGCTGCCAGGAGTTGCTGCGGATCGTCGCGTTCGTGCCGCGCCCGGACTACGACCTCGTGGCCGAGCGACTCGGCATGCGCCGGGGCAGCGTCGGCCCGACCCGCCTGCGCTGCCTGGACAAGCTGCGCGTCGCCCTGCGGGCCGCGGAAGGACGGAAAGAAGGATTGAATTGAGTGTCCAGAAAACCACCCGGCCCGACGGGCAGCCGGGCGACGAGCATCTGCTGGCCATGATCAGCTCGGTGTTCGAGGCGGCCGATCCGGTTCCGGTCGGCCTGGTGGACCGGATCAGGCTCTCGGTGGTGCTGGCCGGCCTGGACGGCGACCTTGACAGCGAACTGGCCCGGCTCGCCGTCCACGAGGCCGCGCTGGCGCGGGGTCACCCCGAGGAGAGCCGCACGATCACGTTCGACAGCAGCAGCCTGACGATCATGATCAGGATCGACTCCAACGCCGACGGCACGGTCCGGGTCGACGGCTGGCTGGCGCCGCCGCATCGCCGCCGGGTGGAGCTGACGATGGCGAACGGTCCGGTTACGACCGACGCCGACGCCGACGGACGGTTCGCCTTCCTCAGCATCCCCAGGGGCACCGCTCGTATTGTCGTCCGTCCGCCGGAGCAATCGACCGGGGAGAGTCAGCCGGGACCGTTTGAAATAAAGACTGTCGTTACCCCCTCACTCATGCTCTAATCGGCGGGTGACTGAGGCCGAGCGACGCGCCAGGCAGGCCCACCGCAGGGGGCTGCGGGCGGGGCATGCGGGGCGGGCCCGCCGACAGCGCCCGGCCGACGATGCGCCCCTGACGCCGTTCGTCTGTTTTGGGGCCGGCTGACTGGTATCCGGCGGCGGCCGGGCCCCTCTTAACCAACGGCGGACTCATCCGCCAAAAAGACGAATCACCACGACAGGGGGCACTATGCCTAACTTCAACGACGCCGAGATCACCGCCATCTACGTAAGCCACCGCACGTCCCCGGGAGTCCAGGACGACGCCCCGAACGCGCCGACCGCCGGGGACCGCTTCGACGTCACGCTGGAGATGGTGGCCGGCTACGCGCTCGACAGCTCGAAGTACACCCTCACCGTGAGCTGCGCCGACCTGACCGCCTGGACGCCCGCGCCCGCGAGCATGATCCCGACCGCGTCGCCCTTCGACAAGGCCGGCACGTTCGGCGGCCCGGGATGGAAGACGGCCGGCCCGGGTCCGCAGTACCTGACGTTCTCGAACACCGAGACGGTCAACGGGAAGAAGCCGGTCGGCGGCGACGATCACGTTTACCAGTACACGGTGTCCCTGGTGAACGCGAGCGGCCAGGTCGTCTCGGTCAAGCAGAGCGACGAGTTCGTCCTGATCTGACTCGAGGCTCACATCGCTCGAAGTCAGCAGTAGCGGGGCCTGGCGGCTGGCCCGCCCTCCACCTGAGGGCGGGCCAGCCGTTTTTTGACGGCGGCGGTGCGTAGCCTTTCACTGTGGCCGACGCCTACGCGGGCCGCGCTATCGGTCAACACAGAGGGGGCACACGATGACGACGTGGACAAACGACGAGCTCGTCGCGATCGGCGACGCGGACGAGCTGCGGATCGCCGCGCTGCGACCGGACGGCACGCTGCGCAACCCGGTCACGATCTGGGTGGTGCGCCACGATAACGAGCTCTACGTCCGCTCGTACAAGGGCGACGGCGCGGGCTGGTACCGCGGCACCCAGGCGACCCACGAGGGACACGTCCAGGCCGGCGGCATCGACAAGGACGTCACCTTCGTCGACGTCGACCGTAGCCTCGACGAGCCGATCGACGCCGCCTACCGCGCCAAGTACCGCCGCTTCGGCGGCAGCTACGTCGATCCGATGGTGGCGCCCGCCGCCCAGGCCACCACGATCAAGCTCGCACCGCGCCCGTAGCGGCGAGCCGGGCGCCGGCCGGCCGGGCGGAGTTCGTCCGCAGCCGCATGTCGAGGACCGCCCGGGCGGCTTCGACTACGGGGTGGAACGCCCGACCGGGCGTTGCGCCCGATGAGCTACCGCTCCGATGAGCTACGGCGAGGAGAAGAACCGTGAAGTACATGGCGATCATTTACGGCAACAAGGAGATGTGGGCGTCGTTCCCGCCCGAGGTCGCGGCGAAGGCGATCGGCGAGGTGGACGCGTACAACCGCCGCTACACCGAGTCGGGCGAGCTACTCGGCGCCTACGGGCTGGCGGACGAGCTGATGGCCAGGACGGTCCGGGTCCGCGACGGCGTCCCGGCGGTGACCGACGGGCCGTACCTGGAGGCGAAGGAGTTCGTGTCGAGCTTCTGGATCCTCGACGTCGAGAGCGAGAAGCGGGCGCTTGAGCTCGTGGCCGAGCACCCGTTCGCGGGCACCAACGCGGTCGAGGTCTGGCCGATCCTGCACGAGTCGGGCGGGACCGCCTGAGTTCCCCGGCCGACGTCGAGGACCTGCTGCGCGAGCTCGCGCCGCAGGTCCTCGCGGCGCTGCTGCGCCGCCACCAGGCGCTCGACCTGTGCGAGGACGCCGTCCAGGAGGCGCTCATCGCCGCCGCCGCGGACTGGCCGACGTCAGGCATCCCCGGTAACCCGCGGGCGTGGCTCATCACCGTCGCCACCCGCCGGCTGATCGACGAGG
>Ga0335072_10013998_pt1 | contig 11403 bp, 10 predicted proteins | sample Lox_Sample_21_FD_206725 | JGI IMG/M metagenome (GOLD analysis project Ga0335072, IMG submission 206725) | Soil microbial communities from Loxahatchee National Wildlife Refuge, Florida, United States - Lox_Sample_2.1 | ecosystem: Environmental > Terrestrial > Soil > Wetlands | place: USA...
GCGGCCCGATCCGCGTCATCAGCACCATCCCGAAGGCCGCCACCAGCAGCCCGCCGGTCATCGGGATCCGCGGGCCGATCCGCTGGGCCAGCCCGCCGGCCCGGGCCGACAGCAGCAGCATCAAGATGGTCATCGGCACCAGCGACGCGCCCGCGGCGAGCGGCGAGAAGCCGGCGACGACCTGCAGCGTGACCACGAACAGGAAGAACACCACGCCCATGCCCCCGTACATCACGAACGTGATGACGTTGACCGCGGTGAACTGCCGGGAGGCGAACACGTCGAGCCGCATCATCGGCTCGGGCTCGCCGGTGCGGGCGCGGGCCCGCTCGGTCAGGATGAAGCCCGCCGCGCAGGCCAGGCCCAGCACCGCCGCCACGGCGACCGCCGCCTTCGGGATGCCCGGCTGGGGCGCTTCGGTCAGCGCGTAGGTGATCCCGGTCAGCGCGAGCGCGGCGAGCACCGCCCCGCGCACGTCGAACCGGCCGTGCGCGGTCTCGTCCCTGGTCTCGGGGACGTGCCGCAGTCCCACCACCAGCACGATTGCCGCCAGCGGCACGTTGATCAGGAATACCCAGCGCCAGCCGGCCGCACTGACCAGCCAGCCGCCCACGAACGGGCCGATCGCCCCCGCGACGCCGCCAAGCCCCGACCAGGCACCCACGGCCTTCGGCCGGTCCTCCGGGACGAACGAGGCCTGGATGATCGCCAGTGAGCCCGGCGTGAGCAGCGCCCCGCCGATTCCCTCCAGCGCCCGCGCCACGATCAGCATCTGGATGTCCTGGGCCACGGCGCACAGCGCCGAGGCCACCGCGAACCAGACCACGCCGGTGACGAAGACCCGGCGCCTGCCGTAGCGGTCACCGAGCGAGCCGCCGAGCAGGATCAGCGCGGCCAGCATGAGCGTGTAGGCGTTCACGACCCATTGCAGCTCGGCGAGCGAGGCGTGGAAGTCGCGCCCGATCGTCGGGAGGGCGACGTTGACAACGGTGGAGTCGAGGAACGCCATCCCGGAACCAAGCACCGTCGCAGCCAGTACCCAGCGTCCCTTCACAGACTTCAGCCGGATATCTGGATCCATGGCCGCCTTCTAGTGGGGGAAGCGCAGGTTGAACACAGTGTAGCCGCGGTGATCGTCGTGGACCCTGCCCGGCTCGCGGCCATAGGGCCCGGCAATGCCACTAGAGCCGGCGCCACCTTCCCAGTCGGATGCCGCGAATGGTGCACTTACCACTTAGAGTTTCCAAATGAACACGAAGAGTTGGAGGCCTGCTTATGACCCCTGACTGCGGATACGGCCCGTTCCCGACACGTCGCCGGCGTGGAGGTGCGCTGACCTGCTTCTTGACGACGGCACTGGGCACCGGGCTCGGGACGGTGCTGCTTCTAGTCCTCACCGCAGGCTCGGGGTCAAGCCTGCCGCGCGGTAACGCGGCGCCGGCCCCGGCGGGGTCGGGCCCTCCGCTGGCCAGCAGCGAGCGCGACATCATCGCCCGGGTGAAGCCCGGCGTCGTGATCATCGACACGATGCTCCAGTACGACAGCGAGGCGGCCGCCGGTACCGGCGTGGTGCTCAACTCTCACGGGCTGGTGCTCACCAATAACCATGTCATCCAGAACTCCACGTCGATCACCGCGACCGTGCCGAGCACCGGCAAGACGTACACCGCCCATGTCGTCGGCTACGACAAGTCGGGGGACGTCGCCCTGATCCAGCTGCAGAATGCTTCCGGGCTGACGACCGTGCCGTTCGGTAATTCATCGTCGGTCAAGCCCGGCCAGGTAGTGGTCGCGCTGGGCAACGCCAACGGCGCCAACGTTGTCAGCGAGGCACCCGGGCAGGTCACCGAGGTGGGCCAGACCATCACGGCCAGCGATGACGCGGGATCGGCCAGTACCGAGACCCTGCACGGAATGATCCAGACCAACGCCGACATCGTGGCCGGTGACTCCGGCGGGCCCCTGTCGAACTCTGGCGGTGTCATCGGCATGGACACCGCGGGCAGTGACCCCAGCTCCCAGCAGGCCACCGGGTTCGCCATCCCCATCAGCACGGCGCTGGCCATCGCGCGGCAGATCACCGCCGACCGGGCCAGCGCGACCGTCGCCATCGGCTACCCGAGCTTCATGGGAATCTTCATCGGCTCCGGATCGGACAGCAATCCGCAGAACCAGGCGAAGCAACAGCAGCAGCAGCAGCAGCCACAGCCACAGCCCGGTGCCTCCGGGGAGGCGCCGTGCGCGTCCAACAACGCGGACCTGGGCGCGCCCACGGCCATCGCGCCGGTCAGTTCTGGCGTCCTCGTCGTCGGGAGCATCTGCGGGAGTCCCGCGGCCCAGGCCGGGATGACCAGCGGGGCGGTCATCACCGCGGTGGACAGGCACGCCGTCGGCTCACCTGACGACTTGGGCAGGGTCCTGGCCCGGTTCCGCCCTGGTAACGCGGTCTCGGTCACCTGGGTGAGCCCCACCGGCCGCCGCACGACCAGCACCCTGCGGCTGAGCGCCGGGCCACCGCAGTAACCGCCAGGCGGCTGACGAGCGCCTGCCGCCCAGCTGAGCTGGGCGGCAGGCGCTGTGGCGACCACCTGTGGCGGGGACTCAGGCCAGGGCGTTGACGCCGGTGTCGGCGCTGGTCTCCCGCAGCAGCGCGTCCACGACCTCCTGGTGGCCGCCGCTGGCGTAGGCGGCCCGCTGGCGGGCCGCGGAACTGCCGCGGGCCAGGGCCGCCTCGGTCAGCTCGGCCACCTGTTCCCAGTCGCCGCTCGCCTCCAGCGCGGGGCGAAGGCCGGCGAGCAGCCGCCGGATCTGGCCGGCGGCGGGCGCCGCAGTGGCGGTCGCCGGGTCAACCAGGTCGCCTTCCAGGCCCGACCGGGCGGCCCGCCATGACGCGGCCTCGAGCAGCTGCGGGCGGACGTCCGGCGATGCCCGGCCCGCGATCGCCGCCTCAGCCTCCCGCAGGACAAGCGCGCGGAACAGGCCGGCCAGCAGGACCACGTCCTGCAAGCTCGGGCAGGAGTCGCAGATGCGCAGCTCCAGGGTGGGCAGGTGGGCCGAGGGGCGGACATCGTAGTAGATCATGCCGGGGTCGGTAATGACTCCGGACCGCACGAGGTCGGCCACGGTCTGGTCGTAGTCCGCCGCCGAGGCGAACCCCTCCCCGGCCCCCGTCGTCGGCCAGCGCCGCCAGATCAGGGTGCGATAGCTGGCGTAGCCAGTGTCGGCTCCCCGCCAGAACGGAGAGCTCGCCGACAGCGCCAGCAGCCCTGACAGCGATGGCGCGACGCGGTCCGCGACGGCCACCGCGAGGTCGCGGTCGGCCACGCTGACGTGGACCTGCATGGCGCAGATGAGCTGCTCGCTGACCAGCGTCCGGTATTCGCCGCGCATGTGCTCGTACCGCGGGTTGTCGGTGATCATCTCGGTATCCGGGTCCGCCATGGGCACCGATCCGGCCGCCACGACGCCGAGCCCGCACCGATGCGCCGCCGTGATCGCGGCCCGGCGCAGCGCCGCGATGTCCGCCGCCAGGTCGGCGAGGCGAACGTGCGGGCGGCTGTTGGCCTCCACCATGGTCTGGTGAAGCTCCGCGCTGAACTTGCCGGCCGGCAGTTGCTCCAGGACCCGGGCACCCTGTGCGGTCAGCCGCCGTGTGCTGAGGTCGACGGTATGGAACTCCTCCTCCACCCCGACGGTCAGCGGCGGCATTCTGCGGATGCTCACCGGGCCTTCGGCGGTGGCTGCGGGGCGAACGGCACCAGCCGTTCTTCCCCCCCGCTCACGACAACGCAGCTCGCCTCGGGCATCTCCGCCCAGACACCCCACAGGTCACCGAGCGGCTCCGACACCACCAGGCGGGCGTCGTCGGGCGCGCCCGACAGGACGCTGTCGGACGGGCACTCCTCCCGCACCTTCCGGATGTCACGGGTGTAGAACAGCGACCGCGAATTGCCCTCGCTTGAGTAGCGGAATGCCCACACGGTCTTGCCGTCGGTGGTGGCGATAGAGCCCTGGAACGGGTGCTTGACGCCCCGTTCACGCCCGCGTTCCTCGACGAACCCGATGGCCCGGGCGAGCGCGGACGGCGGATCATCGGTCAGCCCGAACGTCAGCGCCAGGTAGAACAGGAACTCGCTGTCGGCGCTGCCCTTGATCTCAGGGTAGAGCGACGGGTCTATGGTGAGGACCAGGTCGCGCTTGATCAGCGCGAACGAGTCGATATAGCCGTTATGCATGAAGAGCCAGTTGCCGTGCCGGAACGGATGACAGTTAGTCTGCTGGACCGGCGAGCCGACGGCCGCGCGCACGTGCGCGAAGAACAGCGGCGAGATCAGGTGGCCCGCCAGCTCGCGCAGGTTGAGGTCGTTCCAGGCCGGCTCGATGCTGTGAAAGACCCCTGGCGCCGGCGTGGGGTCATACCAGCCGAGGCCGAACCCGTCCCCGTTGGTCGTCTCGGCCCCCAGCCGGGCGTGCAGGCTCTGGTCAATGAGCGAATGAACCGGGGTGTACAGCACCTCCGTCATGAGCAGGGGTGACCCTGAGTAAGCAAGCCAGCGGCACACTAGCCGTCCCCCTCTCGGCGATCGCACTCCCTTTCATGCCCGCCGGCAGTGCGCATCAGTCGTGGCCATCGGTCCCGGGCCCGCTAGACGTGGCTGAATCCGCTCGCTTCCTCCTTGGTCATGGAGACCGTGACCGGATGCTTGCCGAAGTGGTCAAGCGCCTCGCGGAAGTCGCCGATGAGCAGCGCCGCCATGTCCCGGCTGAGGCCGAGGCGGACCAGGACACGCTGCACGGCGATGTCGGACGCCGTTCCGGTCAGCGGGTAGGCGGGCACCAGCCAGCCCCGGCTACGGAGCCGGTCGGCCAGGTCGAACAGGCTGTACCCGGGATTCTCGCCGTCCCTGATGCGCCAGGTAACCGCCGGGATTCCCGCGTTCGGATCGCTATCGAACAGCAGCTCAAAAGGACCTAGCTTAACGATCTCGGCCGCGATGTACTGGCCGATCTCGTAGGAGTTCTGGTGGATGCGCCGGTAGCCGGCGCGGCCGAGGCGCAGGAAGTTGTAGTAGCTGGCGATGACCTGCCCGGCTGGCCGGGAGAAGTTGATCTGGAACACTGGCATGTCCCCGCCGAGGTAGCTGACGTGGAAGATGAGCTCCTCAGGCAGCTCAGCGCGGTCCCGCCAGAGGACCCAGCCGACGCCCAGCGGGGCCAGTCCGAACTTGTGCCCCGACGCGCTGATCGACTTGACCCGCGGCAGCCGGAAGTCAAAGACAACCTCCGGAGCGCAGAACGGCGCGAGGAAACCGCCGCTGGCCGCGTCCACGTGGATGTCGATGTCCAGTCCCTTGTCCGCCTGCAGCTGGTCGAGCGCGTTCGACAGTTCGGCCACCGGCTCATAGGCGCCGGTATAGGTGACGCCGAGCGTTGGCATCACCATGATGGTGTTCTCATCCACCCGTTCGAGCATGGAGGCCGGGTCCATGGCATAGTGACCCGGCGACATCGGGACCTCGCGTATCTCGACGTCCCAGTAGCGGGCGAACTTATGCCAGACGACCTGGACCGGGCCGCACACCATGTTGGGCTTGTCCGTCGGCTGGCCCGCGGCCCGCCGCCTGGCCCGCCACCGCCACTTAGCCGCCATCCCGGCCAGCATGCAGGCCTCGGAGGAGCCGATCGCCGAGGCGCCTATGGCGTTGGCCGCCTCGGGGGCGTGCCACAGGTCCGCCATCATGTGCACGCAGCGCCGCTCTATCTCGGCCGTCCGCGGGTACTCGTCCTTGTCGATCATGTTCTTGTCAACCGACTTGGCCATCAGCTCGAGTACCTCAGGCTCCTGCCATGTCTGGCAGAACGTGGCCAGGTTCTGCCGCGCGTTGCCGTCAAGCATCAGCTCGTCCGACACCACCTGGAAGGCGTCCCTGGGCTTGGCCCCGTCCCGCGGGAACCGGTACTTGGGGATCGGCCTGGTTAGGTCCCGGTCAACGAACGCGTACTCCTCGAGCCTCGCGCGGACGCTGTCACGGTCATGCAGGGTCATGGCCCGAATGCTCTCCGACGAGGCTTGGCCCTGCCTCACCCTCCTCGGGTGATGTGCTCCTCCAGTTGCAGGCGGGCGGCGCTGACGTCCTCACGCCCGTGGCCATCGTCGACGGCGGCGTGCCACTGCCGCGACAGCGCCGCCAGCAACGGCAGCCTCGCCCCGCCGCCTGCGTCCAGGGCCAGGTCAACGTCCTTGAGCGCCCATTCAAGCGGGAATTCCGGCGCGTAGTCGCCGCGGGCGATCTTGTGCATCTTGGCGTCCGCGACGGGCGCGTCCAGCGGGCCGCCCGCGATGGCCGCCTCCAGGGCGGCGACGTCAATGCCCAGCCTGCGGGCCAGTTCCACCGCCTCCGCGACGCCCTCGATCAGCGTGGACATGTAGGCGTTGACCACCAGCTTCAGCCGGCTGCCCTGGCCTGCCTTGCCCAGCCAGACGGTGGTCCGCCCCATCGCGCCGAATGGCCGGCTCAGCGGTGCCCGCGCGGCGTCGGGCCCGGACGCGAGGATCAGCAGCTGCCCCTGTTCGGCGGGTCCCCTGGTGCCCGACACCGGAGCGTCGACGAACAAGACGTCCGGCCGGACCTTGCCCAGCCGCACGGCGGTCTCCCCCGTCGCCTCGACGCCGATCGTGCCCATCTGCGCCCAGATCGCGCGGGGCGCGAGCGCCTGCACCACCTGCTGGCCGAACATGACCGACTCGACGGCATCGGCGGTGGGCAGCATCGTGATCACCACGCCGGCGTCTCGCACTGCCTCCGCCGCCGAGCCCGCGGCGGTTGCCCCATCGTGGGCCAATGGGCCGAGCACGTCGGCCGACCGGTCCCACACGCTGACCGGCAGCCCGGCCCGCAGCAGGGCGCGGGCCATCCCCGACCCCATGATGCCCGCGCCGAGCACCGCCACCGTGGCGCTGTCCCCCGTGTCTGCCATGCGGTGTTCCTTTCCGCCGCTCCCCTACTGGCGGGTGAACACGGCGTGGACGACGATTGTGCTGCGCAACGCTGCTATGCCCAGGAAGTTCCACGTCATGCCGAAGTCCGCCCGGTTGACCTGGAGCTCGCCGTCCAGCCACACCTCGCCGTCGACGCTGGAGACCGTCGCGTCGAAGGACGCCGGGCGGGTGCGGCCGGCGACGGTGAGGTTCCCGGTGATCCGGGCTCCCCGGTCGGACGGGCTGGCGCCATCGACGGCAAAGGTGACGTCCGGGTGGTTGGCGATGTCGAAGAAGTCGGCCGAGCGCAGGTGCTTGTCGCGCCGGGGGTTCTTCGTGTCGACGGACTCGGCGGCCACGGTGACGACACCGGTCACGTCCCCGGCCGCCGTGACCGTGCCGTTCCCGCTGACCTGGCGGAACGCACCGTGCAGCGGGGCCAGTCCCCAGGTGTGCCTGGTCTCCAGCTTGACCTGCGTCCTGGTCGCGTCCAGCGCCCAGGACCCGGCCAGCGTGCCGTCGTGCAGCAGTTCCCGCAGCGCCGACGCGGTCAGGTCGCCCGATGGTGGCATGCCGTTCTCCTCTTAGTTTGGTTTGTATATCAAAACTATTTTGTTAAGGGAACGGTATATACTCGTTTCCGGGGTTGTCAAGGTGGGAGGACCATTGGCGGACGAGGTGGTCGGCTCTCAGGAGTCGGTGATGTGCCTGCGGCTGATGCAGGTGCTGCGCCGGGTGAGCAGGGGAATGCGGCGCTGGCAGGACGGCGCCGCGCCGCCCGCGACGGCGCCGCTCAGCCCGCGGCACGTCGCCGCGCTTGAGCAGGTCCGCGATGGCCCGGTCACGGTGGGCGAGCTGGCAACCCGGCTCGGCCTGACCCTGCCCACCGTCAGCGGCGTGCTCGCCGACCTGGACCGGGCGGGCTTCATCGAGCGGCGGGCCGACCCGGCCGACCGGCGGCGGACGATCGTCGCCGTCGTCCCCGACCAGGCGGCGCTGATCGGCGAATGGCTAGACGGCGCGGCCAAGCCACTGGCCCGCGTCCTCGACAAGCTCTCCCGCCCCGAGCAGGAGGCCTTCCTTAAGGCCATGGACCTGCTCGAAGCCGAGCTGCACGGCCGGGACGCACCATCGCCGCCGCCTTAGGGCTTGCGGGCCACCGCCGCGTAGCTGGTCGGGCCGTGCGCGGCGGCGATCTCGCCGTCATCCGGCCGCCACGCCTGCATGAAGACGATGCCCGGGTCGACGAGGTCAAGACCGCCGAGGAACGCGGCGACCTGCGCCTGGCTGCGTGGCACGTACGTGATGCCGCCCTGCTGTCCCGCTTGCGTGGCCGCGGCTACCTGGTCCGGGTCCATCAAGTCAGCGGTGAGATTGGTGACGGCGAGGTAGCTGCCCGACGGCAGCGCGTCAACGAGCGAGGACACGATGCCCCGGGGGTCCTCGTCGTCGGTGAAGAAGTGCAAGATGGCGACCAGCATCAGGGCGACGGGCTTTTCCAGGTCCAGGGTGGCCCGCAGCGCCGGGTCCGCGAGGATCTTGCCCGGCTCGCGGATGTCTCCCTGGATGAACGCCGTGGCACCGGCCGGATCGCTGGTCATCAGCGCCCGCGCGTGCGCGAGCACGATGGGGTCGTAGTCCACGTAGACGATCCGGCTGTCTGGCGCTACCGCCTGCGCGACCTCGTGGGTGTTGCCCGCGCCGGGAATGCCGGTGCCGATGTCAAGGAACTGCCGGATGCCCGCCTCCCGGGCCAGGTAACGGACGGCGCGGCCGAGGAAGGCGCGGTTCTCGCGGGCCAGCAGTGGCGCCGACGGGATCGCCGCGATGATCGCGTCACCGACCTCCCGGTCGGCGGCGAAGTTGTCCTTGCCGCCGAGCAGGTAGTTATACACCCGAGCCGAGTGGGCGACGCCCGTGTTGATCTCCGGCGGCAGCCCGACCGGGTCCGTAGGGGCCGCCGGCGCCGGCGCGGGCTCGTCAGGGCTGTCAGCTTCGGGCATTGAAGTCAAGCCTCCGCAAAAGAGGAGTTTCCCGCCATCGTCGCGCCCGAGTCTAGGGCCTAGAGTGGCTGGATGAGCGAGGCCGATGCCCGGGGTGGTGGGCGGGAAAGAGACGGGCCGGGGAACATCGCGGACCTGCTCCGTGCCCTGCCGGTCTTCCCGCCCGGGCTGCCGCAATTCGATCCCCGGTCGGTGCCGGCCGATCCGGTCTCCTTGTTCTGGACATGGCTCAGGGACGCCGTCAGGGACCAGGTGCCGGGGCCGCAGGCCATGGTCGTGGCGACCGCTGACGACGCCGGCCGGGTCTCGTCCCGCGTGCTGCTGTGCAAGGACGTCGACGAGGCCGGCCGCTGGTACTTCGCGTCCAGCGCGGGCAGCGTGAAGGGCAGGGAACTGGCGGTCAACCCCCGGGCCGCGCTGACGTTCTACTGGCCGCAGCAGGGCCGCCAGGTCCGCGTGCGCGGGACCGCGGCCCCGGCCGGCCGCCAGGCGAGCGCGGCTGACTTCCTGGCCCTGTCGCCGGCGTCCCGCGCCGAGGCGCTGGACGGCCACCAGTCACAGCCATTGGACGGGCTGAACGAGCTGGACGCGGCCCTTCGCCGCGCGCAGGCGCGGATCTCCGCCGACCCGTCACTGGTCGCCGCGGCGTGGACGCTGTATGCCGTGCCGGCCGAGGACGTCGAGTTCTGGCAGGCCGATACCCGGCGGCGCCACATCCGGGTGCAGTACCAGCGCACCGCGGACGGGTGGAAGCACCGCCTGCTGTGGCCCTGAGCGGCGGGCGCCGTCAGGGCTTGCGGGCCACGCCGCCATAGACCAGGGACTGCCGGGCCGCCGCGCCCGACGGCCGGCTGGGCGGCAGGTCAGGCCGCCAGCGCGTTACGTTCACCACTCCGGGATCGGTCAGCTCCAGGCCCGCGAAGAACCTCGCCACCTCGTCAAATGGCCGCGGGGTCACCTGAGCGGAGGCATTGGTATACGCGCTCTTCATCGCCTCAGTGACCTCGTCAGGCACGTCATCTGGCGTGCTCTGGGCCAGCACGAGGTAGCTTCCCGGCGCCAGGGCGTCCGCCAGCGCCCGGACTACCTCGTGGGGTCGCTCGCTGTCGGATACGAAGTGCAGGACGGCGACGAGCAAGAGCGCCACGGGCTGGCTGAAGTCGATGAGCTCCCGCAGGCCCGCATCGGCCAGGATGGCTTCCGGCCGCCGGAGGTCGCCGTCTACCACGATGACGTTCGGATTGGTCGCCAGAAGCGCCCTGGCGTGGGAGAGGACGACCGGGTCGTAGTCAACGTAGGCGACCCGGGCATCCGGCGCGATCTCCTGCGCCACCTCATGGACGTTGCCCATTGTCGGCAGGCCGGCCCCGATGTCGAGGAACTGCCTGATGCCGGCCTCGCCAGCCAGGAACCGGACGGCTCGCTGGAGGAACGCCCGGTTGTCCAGGCACGCGTCGGCGGTGCCGGGAAGGACCGCCAGCATCTTGCGCGCCGCCTCCCGGTCGACGGCGAAATTATCCTTCCCGCCGAGGAAGTAGTTGTAGATCCGGGCCGCGTTCGGGACCGATGCGTCAAAGGCCATGCGGGCTATCGTCTCACCACGAATGGCGTAATTCATCATTAGGCCGCCACCAGGCCGCTGGCCCGCACCACGCTGCCATAACATCGGATTGTGTTTGCGCAGCTACGGGTAGTTATTGCTCGTGCGGATCAGGTGCGGGACCCGAGCGGGCCGCCGGTGAGCCCGAAGGAGCTCCCCGGGCGGATGCTGGCCGCGGTCGACGGCTGGCAGCAGCGCGTCCGCTGGGTGGGCGTGCCGTACGCGGTGCTGAAGAAGTTCGGCGACGACAATGCCAACCTGCTGGTCGTCGCGCTGGCCTGGTACGGGTTCACCGCGATCTTCCCGTTGCTGCTGGTCGTGGTGACGGTTTTCGGGTTCATCGGGCAGAAGTCGATCGGGACCGGCGTCATCCGCACGCTGCACCAGTTCCCGGTGGTCGGCTCGAGCTTCAACCCCGCTAGCGGCAACACGCTGCACGGCAGCACCGTGGGCCTGATCGTGGGCCTCCTCGGCCTGCTGTACGGGGCGCAGGGCGTGACGCAGACCGCGCAGCAGGCGATGGCCACGGCCTGGAACGTCCCGCTGAACCAGCGCACCGGCTTCCTGCCCCGCCTGGGGCGCAGCCTGGGCGGGCTGTTCGTCATCGGGATCACGTTCGTCATCAACGCCGCCATCACCACGTACGCGACCAGCGGCGCGGTCAGTTCCGCCGTCAGGTATCCGGTCCTGATCGGCTTGCTGGTGCTCAACGTCGGGCTGTTTTTCGCCAGCTTCATCATCTTGACCACCAAGGCGATCAGGCCGCGCCAACTGCTTCCCGGGGCGATCACCGCGGCGATCGCGTTCACCGTGCTGATCAC
>Ga0335072_10014000_pt1 | contig 11402 bp, 15 predicted proteins | sample Lox_Sample_21_FD_206725 | JGI IMG/M metagenome (GOLD analysis project Ga0335072, IMG submission 206725) | Soil microbial communities from Loxahatchee National Wildlife Refuge, Florida, United States - Lox_Sample_2.1 | ecosystem: Environmental > Terrestrial > Soil > Wetlands | place: USA...
TGTCAGACTGGTCGTCATTGCTCACATGGCCAGCAGCAACAACCTCGTCTCTACCGATTACCTGTATGATAACCGTGCCTTGACTTGACTAATTCATAGATTCAGCCAACGGAACAACGACAGCTAGGAGTAATGCAACCGCAACCCTGGATGCTGCTGCAATGAAGAAGAGAGGATTGATGAGATATTTTTAATGGGGTTTGAATATTAATACTATGCACCGATACCTACAGGAATCTCATTTAGACCTATTGTTAGAAGGTAAATTATATAGGGGGCAAAAACCGAGCAATGAGCCATTTAAATACAGCGTCCAAATTCATGTTCTCCTTCGCCGATATCGAATAGCATGAAACTTCCCGCCCCTCGATTTTCTTCAGGTCCCTATACATGTAAGATTAAGTTTCGCAAGGAACAAACATCTCATCAATTAGTTTCTCCACAGATAGCGATTCTGGAAGGTCGTTCTTATTTCCCAAAACAAGTAGAGGGATGCCAGCCAGTACAGGCCGTTCGAGAAGTTCAAATAATTCTTCCTTTGACTCTGGAATTCGGTCTGTCTCTGCAGAATCGACTACGTACCTAAGAGTTAATACGGTCAGTACAAGTGACGTACAGTATTGCATTAACTCCCCTACAGTATCGTTCCCACATGCTTCTAAAGCGCGGTTGTCCGCCTAAGTCCCAACTGCGATTAGTGAGAGCGGAAAAGTACAAGTACGCTTTTATAGTAACATGGCCTTTCACTATCTTTTTCATGTTGAACCCCACCGTTGGAATAGAGTCTTCTTTGAATTCTCCAGCTGCCAGCACGTTAAGCAGAGTGGTTTTGCCGCTGTTTTGCAACCCGATTAGAGTAATCTATTGAAGTTGTCAGGAATAAAAGCTGATAACGGGTTCTACCTCCATTTCTGATCTCCAAAAGAGAGATCGAAGCCATTCTAAGAATGTATGGAACCAGTCCCAGCCAGCCATCACAGCTAGACGAAGTTGTCAAAGTCTCAAATTTGTTCTGTTGATGTGGCTAGTGTGTGGCCGGTTATGATGTCAACCACCAATCGAAGAATCGGTTCGAGAAATTTCTCGTCGCGCGATGCGATCGACCAAGTTGTGTGAAATTCAACAGGTTCTACACAGAGAAACTTAGTTTTTTATTTTATTTTTTATTTGACCTTGATATCATGCTATATTCAACATGATGTATGGTATAATAGAAGTCGTGGTGTTATGGAATCGGAAATAGGCCTGAGAACAGCCAGAATGGCTCGAACTCACAATTCGTCCTTTTTCCCTTTCTTCTTGTCAGACTCTTCAGTTCCCCCACTAACTTTTCCTTCAACCCAATCATGTATCTCCTTGCGCAGAGACTCTGGAAGCGTGTTGTCGTGCTCCTCATCCGAGACGACGGCCGTTTCGACTATTGCTCCTTTGCTAATTTTGACCTTGAGCACACCGAATACCCTGTTTTCTTCATCATCCACCAGCTCTACTCGATATTCAATTGGTTCTTCATCATCTGAAGTATACGGGGTCCCATCGGGTCTGAGAAATGAACCATCCGCAATCTGTTCGGCTATAGTCTCCTCTAACAGTTTCAAGGCGGAATCTAATGGTGCAGGAGGAATAACAAATTCGAGATATTCCGTGGCGTCTCCAACTTCCTCCTCCTCTTCGTCGTCACTTCCTTGCTCGTGCGGAAGATTATCTGGAGAGATATAGTCATCATCTTGGGAGGCAGATAAAGGAGATGGCAGTTCCAGTCTTTCAGTGTCTTGTGTAGTTGATTCTGGCTGTCCCGATTCTATTTCCTCCTGCAGTCCAACCTTTTGACAGATTATCTGGTTCACTCCTTCTCCTTCGCCCTTTTTAGCAGCTGCAAAGGCCAAATCGTTGCATAGCTTGGGAGTGTGTATCACCATAAGATAACTACAAGTCGTAGTTTCCTTAATCCATGCAATCCGATCGCCTCCACTCGGATCACATTGGAATTGAACTTCAATCCTGCGATTCTTCTTAATCAATTCGCACCACGTTCCGTGCTCCATTTTCTGAACCAAGTAGCGTTGTTCACCAACAGCGTCAACCGAGGTGAGATATTCATCCAAATGACCTCCGGGTTGTCCGTACAATTCCGCGTCAACATGCTTTTCGTTGGCTGGGGTTTGACCTAGAACGAATGACTCTGCAGTTGGATCTTCGACAGGTGGATAAGGAGGGTTGCCATTTCCTGGAGGTAGAGCATGGAACTGCTTTACATATCTATTATGACAGAAAGCATACGTCCACCATCCTGTATTCTTCACAGTTAACAAAGTTAAGAAAGAATGAGATACATAGAACATGCAATTTCCTTCTAGTGGACGAAGAAGTTCCCATCCCTTTTTCCTTGCTCGCAGACGTTCTTTTTCTTCTTCGGCGCGTGAGAGATCGGTTGAATTATCTGGTTCAGGAACAACGGGTCGTATATGCGGAAGAGTGCAGATGAAGGTAGTAGAATTAATTTTCATAATGTGGTAAGACTTGTCATCCTACAATAAGACACTGGAAATTTGAAGGACATACCGGTGACGAAGATAATAGTTCCTGGGCAGCTGTTGGAGATATGTTTGATTGGGCCCATGAAATATGGTACTGTGGTTTGGCAAGAACCTGTATATTAGAACAAATTGCATATGGCCTTACATCGTCGTTGACAGAGAAGTGTGATGTAACCCCGCAGATAGACGACGCAAGTAGCACAAGCGCTAACTTCAGCTTTCGCCTCTTCATCCTCGTCTACGATGCAGAGTTGGCAGGTTTGAAGTTGGGGTAAATAAGAAAATCCTTGATGTAAATATGTATGTAAATATCTCCGTTACATGAGATCTTAAGTTGCCCTGATCGATTCCTTCTTCTCAAAATACGATCTAATCCCTTCTGCATGTCCCCAAGGCAGAACAAATACAGGATGCACTGTCTCTACGTTATCCGCATTTTCCGGTTCTACTGCGCCTTTCACAATCCATTTAAATGCCGGTTCATCTGACCCATCGATGCCCAAGTGCGCTGTGGATACTGTGGAATCATAGAGATAATAATACTGCGCTGCCGAGAGACCAGCCAGGGAGTATTGAGTGTGGTAAAAATCAGATCGCATTGGTGGTTTATCGCGAAGACCGCCATCTGGGTGTTGGCAACATGATAGGAGATATTTCACTAAACCACCTTGACATGAGTCGGGCTTCTCGATGAACAATACCTCTATTCCAGAGTGGTGGTGATTCCAGAGAATGATTTGAGGCAGCTTCAATTAATGCCCAACAACCACCTACCCACCAAGAGTAGCATGCATCAACCAACTTGTTTGTGCGTCCTGCAAACCCTCCCTCCGGACGTTGCTGCATAGCAACCCAGCGCTAAGCGTCAGATCATGTGAAAGCGGCGTCAGTACCGTGAGATTCTCTAGGTCAAGGTGTTTATGAAGTTCTGTCGGTGGATACAATGTGCAGAGCGCTGCAAGGATACAAAATGCATAGCCACCGTGAGCCTCTGCCGAAGTTGGAGAGCCAGCAATGCCACCTTCGAAGGTTTGGCAAGAAACAAGCCATTGCGCGGTTCCCTTGACTAACTCGTCTGTACGAATGTTGACGAGAGTTGCGATATCTAGCGCACAATATGCAGACCTGTTTCTTAGTTCGATTCAAAAGGGTCGGGGTACCTTGCATCTTCCTCACCGCCATGGTGCATCAAGAACCCGCCATCTTCTTGCTTTAGAGACAACATCCACGAATATAGTTTCTCTCTGTCGATAACATCGAAGGCGTCCTCTCCTCCAAATAGTGCCAATGTGTTCACGGCCGCATAGGTTGGTGCAAGATGAGCGATCTGACCGTGTCCGCCGCCAAATCCACCGTCCGGATGCTGGCAGGTTTTCAAAGTCGATATTGCCCTGAGAGAAATCAGCCAAACTATCATATGAGACTCACCGATCTCGATGGGGAGAAATATCCTCTCCGAGAATTTTCAATCCACAAAGTACCCAATACATCATCCAGGGACGACTGGCATCCAGAGAGACAAATGCACGGGGAAATTTGGCCATCAATCCTATTCTGGTGAGATAGCTAGCATGGAACTCCTTAGCAAGCGGAGGAGTCTGCTGCGACAGAAAAGGCTCACATGCCCGATATGTCTTCTCCAAGACTTCGGTGGAAGGAGTGATGACGAGAGTCGGCATTTGTTCTGTGTCTTCAAAATCGAGACTTTCAGAAAGAATCATTTTTCTCTCCGGGGATTGTCCGCCCTTATATTCTTGGCCATGTCAATATGAGAACAATGCCATTGTTGATGTACGATTGATCCGATTCACGATGATCTTCCTTGACGTGACTGAAAATTGCAAACCATAACCCTTGAAAGATGCAGACAGTTTGCCGAGATGCTGATCCCCCGCGAAATAATCCGCCGTGGAATTCCCCGCTTCGGTGCCTAGCAAAATATAAACCCGTGTGGGGCTAGGATGCATAGCCCATTACTCCGTGCGCCTTTGACTGTTCAAAGAAAGGTTCTTAAAGACAGCAACCGCTTTTATCAATTAGACATACTCTTCGCTCAAGATGTCCGTGACCGACTTGCCCCTCAAGAACTTCATTAACAACGAGGTATCGAGTCGAATGGAATTCGCAAAGCTGACTTGTAGTACGTTGATACCACCTCAACAGACAGGATAAAAGTCTACAATCCAGTTGATCAATCGCTCGTCACAGATCGTATCAGTGCTCAGAATTGGATTCATCTAACCAACAGAACTTGAAGTAGCTGGAGAGAAGGAGGTAGATGCGGCGGTAGACGCCGCTCGAGCCGCATTCGAAGGCGAATGGTCCAAGTATCCTGTGGTAAGTGCCGTGCTAAGGCGCCATCTGATCGCAGCAAAAACGTCGAGCGCTCCTTCTTAAGGTTGCCGATCTCATCGAGGCCAATATTCCCGAATTGGCAAAATTGGAAGCATTGCAAGCTGGAAAGGCACTTTCCTTTGCTCATGCCGAATTCAATGCTCCTGTCGAAGCTTTCCGATGTATGTCTTGGACCGTACAGCGCGCTGATGAATAGACTATGCAGGTTATATTGACAAGAATGAAGGAGATGCGTTCTTGGATGAGAATGATGGCTTTATCAAGGTAGTGGTCCCTGCTACCGTGGCTAATCTTGAGATCATTCGCCACGAACCGTTGGGTGTCTGTGTTGGCATCACTTCGTTCAATGTTCCCTTGCTATTGTTTGCAGCCAAAGTTGCACCTGCTCTGGCCATGGGAAATACCATCATTGTGAAGCCTAGTGAACGCAATTGCCTGTCGACCATCGCTGTCGGAGGACTGTTCAAAGAAGCCGGATTTCCACCTGGCGTCTTGCAGATCCTTGTCGGTGAGGGAAACACAGGTGCACTTCTTGCAGCACACCCAGATGTGAATAAGGTACTTTGATTGTTCTTTATGTGTCTGACCTAGATCTCGTTTACCGGGAGTGTAGCGACCGGTATTAAGATCAACGTTGCCGCCGCGCAAACCTTGAAAAGAGTTACCCTCGAACTGGGTGGCAAGTCTCCCTCAATTGTCTTTGGAGATTGCAATATGGAAGTCACAATAAGAGAGTGCTTACTTGGCTTCGTCATTTTGGCAGGTCAGATTTGTGCTGCCAGCACGAGAATCTATGTCGAAGAGAGCTTTGCACCTACGTTCATCGAGGCATTCAAAGCTGCTGTCGAAGGTGCCACTGCACAGATCGTTGGCGATCCCAATGATCGAACTAAAGTTGTTGGAACAATCGTCGATGCTCACCAACATAAGAGAGTCATGTCTTACATCGAAAAGGGCAAGTCGGAAGGCAATCTTCTCACTGGAGGTGAAGCCCTATTTGAAAGGGTATATCCCCAGGGAGCTTTAATCTGATTGCAGGGTCTCTTTGTTAAACCTACCATCTTCACCGACACTAAACCTAACGCAACCATTGAAAAGGAAGAAATTTTCGGACCTGTAGTAGTCGTCAATACTTTCAAGACCGAAGAGGAGGCCATTGCCAAAGCCAATGACTCAGAGTTCGGACTTTCCGCTACTGTCTTCACTCAAGATATCAATCGCGCAATGAGAGTTTGCAAGAAGCTTCGAGCAGGAACTGTTCAAGTCAATTGCACAATCAAGATCGATTCTCAAGTTCCGTTTGGAGGTTTCAAGAACTCCGGTATTGGGCGAGAGAACGGAAAATATGCACTTCGACATTACTCTGAGCCGAAGACGATTTTCATCAAGTACGCTTGATTCTGAGATGTTTCTGACACTAGTAACTATTGAAATAGAGTACACTATATAGATGAATGACTCTGAATATACATTATTATTCTGGAATATATCAAACGTACCGATTCTTATCTAGACTCCGGATCCCTTCCATCTGACGTTTTTCCCTAAACCCCGTAGTAGGATGCGATTGTAACTCCTTATGAGCCTTTCTCCTCAAAACACAGGATTTTAATCATTATATGAAACGGCCCAAATGAGAGTCTTCATGAGCTTTTGATATGTTGGCGCGGGAAAAAGTGCCGGCCATCTGACTGCAGCGTGATTGTCTTACCAGCGATTTCGAACCAGACCGAAGCGTTCTTGACGTTTTCTGAACATTTTGGACTTCGACGTGAACTCCGACGGACTGTCTCGTGTGAGCGTCACTCGCGAATCCCCTACATAATGAAGTGCCTCTCCGTATTGTGACATTGCTAACGAAATAGTGTTGTACGGGAAATAGATCGAATAAATCGAAGAGAACTCGAACTCGGGATAACTGCATCATGGTACAATCTCCATCTTTTCAATTTCACTAACTCACTCTCAGGCACGATGATTTCAAAGATAGTGCATACATTTTTGTAGGTGGAATACCGTACGAACTCACAGAAGGCGATGTAATCTGTGTTTTCAGTCAGTATGGCGAAATATTGGATTTGAACATGCCTCGTGACAAAGAGACTGGAAAACCTAAAGGATTCGCCTTCTTAAAGTACGACGATCAACGGAGTACTGTCCTTGCGGTCGATAATTTCAATGGTGCTACGCTATTGGGACGTACATTGCGAGTTGATCATTCGCGAGATTATCGACAAGCCAAGAAGAAGAGAAGACGTGAAGATGAAAGTGAGAGCGAGGAGAGTGAAGAGGAGCTGGATGAGGATGGAAAACCAAGAGTAAAGGGATTTAATGTCGCACCAAAAGGATGGCTTGATGCTCCTGTTGAAGTAGGTGGTGGCGAGAGCGAGGAAGAAAACTTGGCAGAGGGAATTGATCCAGAAGATCCCATGCGGGACTATCTGATTGAACAGCGAAGAGAAAAGAAGGAGAAGGAAAAGAAGCATCGGAAAAAAATCAAACAGGAGGATGACGAGGAGAAAGGCAAGCCTCGGCATCGTCACCGTTCTAGCCATCACACAGACAAGGAAGGGGATAGATCTCGGCATCGTCATAGGCACCATCAACACGGTGAGAGCAACACTGGCAAGGAGCGGCAAATTGAAAGCAGGAGGACCCACGAAGAAAGCAATAGTGAGAGATCTCGGAAAGAGAGGGATAAAACTCCGAAATCGCGGAGGAATGAGCAAGATGAAGAGGCAAGTCCCAATTCCCGTGGCCCTGCGCATTGAGATGTTATTCCTTCAGGAACGGTCGAACTGGACGAATAAATGAAAGTCTTTAGATAAGCTGTATGAAACCATCGGTCGTGTATAATAGTGCCAAATAATTACATACTTCAGGAAATAATCCCGTTAGAATCCGATTCTTGCAGCCTTGTGAGATGTGTGTGGTATGGGAGGAAGAGCATCTGACTGAAATTGCGATCGGCCAGCCAACCGTCCCCGTTCAAATTTGCGAGTATACGCAATCCCACTTCTTTGTCCTGACCACCATCAACAACCAAAATGGGGTTAGAAGCGACTATGATAATGTACTCTATCCACCGCTAAACAACACTAATAAATTAGAGTGGACAACTCGGAACACACCAGGAATGGGGACTTCACCCCCACTCGGTTTGGAGCCGAGTCAGACGCTGTCAACTTGATCTTTACAGCGAAGACGCAATCCAATGCCGAAAGTTCTGTTGGAGTTATGACCCTTGCAGGCTCCATGTAGAGGCTCCTTCGTCTTCAGTACTAATACTAGGCCCGAGGTGAAAATCACATTGACAAAAGATATGGGCAAGATTCTCAATGCGGTGCACAGCATCAAAATTTCCGGGAAGCCAAACTTCATGTCCGCATTACAGATTGCTCAGGTACGATCTTTCTTTGAAGTTATTGTTAATCGAACAGTTGGCTCTTAAACACAGAGGGAATAAACAACAGAGTCAACGGATTATAGTCTTTGTTGCTTCTCCTATTGAAGACAGTCAGCAACATCTTGTTCGATTGGCTCGGAAGATGAAGAAGAATAATGTCGCTGTGGACATTATCAATTTCGGCGAGGAGGCTGTCAATACTGCTAAACTTGAGGCATTCATCGAAGCCATCGGTCCTGAAACCAGTCATCTTGTCACAATTCCACCTGGCGCATACTTGTTATCTGATATGGTGTTGTCAAGCCCCATCTTGATGGGAGAAGATGGAGCGCCTCCACCAGGCATGATGGGTGCAATGGGTGGCGATGCCAGTGGATTCGAATTTGGTATCGATCCTAGTATGGATCCAGAATTGGCTTTGGCTTTGAGAATGAGTTTGGATGAAGAAAATGCTCGGCAAGCAGCTGAGGCTCAGAGATTACAGAGAGAGACTGAGGCTTCCAATCTGCCTACTGTTCCTGAAGAGAGTGAGAGGAAGGACGAAGGTCACGATGGAGCAGATAATATGGAGATTGATAAGTAGAGGATTTGTTGCTCAGCCGTATATTGAAGGTAGGAAGTTATCTTATCTTCGTTGGGCAATTGAAGGAAGTTGAGGATGTCTGAGGCTGGAGATGGATTACTCTGCTGTAGTCAAGTAGTTCATTCGCTCAATATAACCGTTGACCATTGAAATGTGTTCGCAAGTTCTCTAATCGAAATTTCATAGGACGTTTCAGCTTCAGTGAGATCGATCGGAAATTGCTGATTTTGTTCGCGTCATTTTGCCAAGTTGAGTGTGTAAGCGGGGTGGATTAAATTTTCGCGTGGACCCCTTGCTGGTTTCCACCATTGCCATCGCCATCGTGTTCTTCACCAACCTTCACATCCTGTAACAAGGACAGTCAACAAGATGATTCGACGCTCAAGAGCAATAGCATTGGCCATTGCGCTATTGATCGGCTTTCTCTACATAACCTCACGACACGGGGGTTCTCATCCACGCGACCTCAGCTCGATTCGCTCGTCAGACTCCGAAACCGAGGCGCAGTTACACGCAATCCTAAAGGAGCCTCCTGGGAAATGGGATCCCGATGAAGACAAATTTGTTGGCCAACAGCCCCCAGCTGCAGCGCATCCTCAGGCTCCCGGAGAACAACCCAACGTTGCAGGCAAGTCGGGAAGTGATAATATCAAAAAGGATAATGTCCCAGAAGCCGCGGCCGCTGTCAAGGAACCGCTCGATGAAGACAAGGCGAGACCTATCGCTGGTGGTTTGCATAACCAACCTGGTATTGGTGATGCCGCAAAAGCTGCTGGTCAACTTCATCTCGGTGGATTAGATTCACCTGAGCCAATTCCATATGACGCTGCCCAAGGTACTCGCTAATTGCATCCTTGCTAATGACAGATCTGAAGCAAATTCTCACTCAATCTCCCATAATTGTAACTATACCGTCTTTTTTCTGCTCTAATTCACTAGATTTTTTCTAAGCGCCATTGCCCTCACTCGAAAGACGCGAAGCGAATTCTTCTCGAGAGTCACTATATGTACGTGTTCATTGCATTCTTGCTGACTGTAGTTATCCTCCTCCTTATGTCGTGGAATTGGATATTCATCCTCACGGTCCAGAATTGCAAGCACATCTTGGAAAAATTACAGGACGCAGGACCGTTCCTAATGTTCTGGTGGATGGCGTTAGTATTGGAGGGGGTGATGAAATGCGTGCAATGGAGGGCAATCAAGCGGTTGCATCAACATTGCTGGGCTTATTGAAGGGCAAGATCACTGTTGATGGAAAGAGTTCCGACTAAAAGTCAACGCTATACTGTCATAAAGTAAGGATTGTATAATAGCAATGCGCCAAGCACAGTATTTTTGGGGTTCATAGTAGAAACGCATAGATCTAACGGGAATTGCATCAACTGTGATCTGGCCATCTCAAGTATTGATAAACATACCATCGCGAAAGAATCTTGCTGGACTAAAATTGACGATCTCACAGCATTACATGGAATGGACTTGAAGGGTCGCGAAGAGTTCATATGGTCAGGGTATTAAGGCATATACTAGACATAATCATTTGTGCATCCAAACTCAGAATTACACAGAACAAGCAAAGTCCATAAAATATATCAAACCCAAACGATCTCCTCACTGCTCCAGACACTCATCTTTCCTCGTTCGCTATTACTACTTTTGCCCTTCTTTCTCCATGGCCATCCAATTGCAGCCTTCTAAGTTGCAGCTTCGACCACTTTCGGATCGTAGTTGTATGCTCCGCTGTCGGCATTGATCCCCTCCTTGTGGTTGGTTTCCTCGCCATTGCGCTCTCCATCTTCAACAGCAGGGAGAAGATTAGACTCCAAGCGTGTGGAAGGTTGATAACTTTCCTGAGACGGCTCCCATCTTCCCAAGTCTTCCTCGGCATCTAGAAGAACTTCTTTGGCAGCACGTTCGTTGTCGTAGGCAGGTCTGTCCGCTCCAGGGACAACAGGGGAATCATCGAGCAATTCGAGAAGACGACGAGCATGTTTAGCCAAGATAGCTTGTTTTTCAGAGCGCTCGATGATAGCGTTGATTTGTTGAGTGTAAGCTTCCTTCAATTTTTGCCTGGTGATGTTGGTCAATTGAGCTTCGGCAACGAGATTCTCTGCTTCAGCACGAACAAGTTCTTGTTCGAGTGTCATGATCTTGGGAGACGCAGGATCCTTGTGTTTAAGATGAGCTATTTGGTCCGTAATCTTGGTCTTGTTCTCGCGAGTCGGATGAACCGAGGATTCGGTATTGCGGATCTGCTTGAGAGTTTGACGGGAGACTTCCAGGGCGCTGGCATAGTTATCTTCGACTTCGGCGATTTCGCTGCTGTCAGACATGAAAGTACTAGATGTGTGTACCTCAAGATAACTCCAAGTTTATCCGAAATGTCAGAGATTGAGTCATCACCAGTCTCTTCACCCCAGAGAGAAAGCTGCCCGGCGACATTTTGTTGTTCTTTGGCAGCGGATTCATAGGCCTGATGTCAGAAATGTCAACATGGGGGACGTACGGAGATGACGACGTT
>Ga0335072_10014001_pt1 | contig 11401 bp, 9 predicted proteins | sample Lox_Sample_21_FD_206725 | JGI IMG/M metagenome (GOLD analysis project Ga0335072, IMG submission 206725) | Soil microbial communities from Loxahatchee National Wildlife Refuge, Florida, United States - Lox_Sample_2.1 | ecosystem: Environmental > Terrestrial > Soil > Wetlands | place: USA: Florida...
CGCCGGAACAAAGAAAAACTTTTCCATTTGTCCTTGCTGAACGATACCGGTCTCTTCCGCCTCGCCCAGAAGATATTCCGACAGGCCCGGAGTACTTGAGGTACCAAGAGCAACGTGCAGGCTCGGGTTTCGCAAATCGGCATCGATGAGAAGGGTGCGGCGACCCTGCTGCGCCATGGCCTGCGCGAGATTTGCAGCTACAAAGGAGCGGCCCTCTTTCGGCAATGAACTCGCGATTAAAATCGTTCTAATCGGAGCCTTTTCCTGCAATTGATGGAGCCGCGACCGCAAACTGCGAAAATCCTCTTTGTTGGGCGTTTCGACTTCCGAACCAAAGAAAAGCATCGACTTTGAATCTGGTTCCCATCTTGTGAGCCGAAATCGCGGAATTGCAGTTTCCACCGCGTCAAAATTCGCATCGGCGCTACCGTCTGACGAAAGGGCAAATATAATGGGCTCGGTACCTGCCTCGACTTGAGTCGTCTCCGAGTCCGATCCATTGCCTCTGGGTGTCGACCGTTGCGGTTCGATCTTTCTCCAGGCATCCTGCGTGCGGCTCATGAATTTCCTTTTGTTTTGATCGCTTGTTAGCTATCGCTGCAGACTTGAAATACTGTCAAACTCTATGTGCCTAAGAGCGTTTTGAATCGTCGGCGAAAACCAGTTGACTGCTCTACTGGTACTGCGTCAACCCACACTAGCGAGCCCAATGTTGGCAGTTCGAGTGCAGCGAGTACATCTCTTTCGTCACGGATGGTGCGATCTCGCAGTTCGAACCAGAATGCGATCGCCAGCCCCAGTGCGAAACCGCCCGCGAGCCCTCCTCCCGCGAATTTCCAGCGCACCGGGAAACTCGGCGAGTCAGGCAGACTGGCAGGATCAAGCAGTCGCAGCTGTTCCCCTTGCTGACTGCGTTCCAGATCCGTTTGTATTTCGGATTCGCTCTTGTTGACCAGCAGTGTATCGTAAAGTTTGTGCGCGACTTCGTTATCGCGCGTAAGTTGTTCGTACTGTTCTTCGACCTGAGGACTCAGGGTGAGCCGGCTCTGGTAAGAGTCGATCAGCTTCTGCAACCGCTTTTCTTCACCAGTAGCCTTTGTTATGGACGCATCGTCTTGATGAACGCGCTCGCGCAGCTGCAAGATCTGCGCTGGCTCTGCCTTTAGCTTCGCGTTGTTGGAAGCGAGTTCCTCAGTTTTCGACTCATCTCCCTTTGAGTTATTCATCTCTTTCTGCTTGGCTTCTAAAGCGGTAATATCATTTTTGGCCTTGATCACATCCGGATAGTCGTCGGTGTAACGAGCCTCTAGCGTGACCAATTGAGTGCGTAACGCTACTAGGCGCTGCCCGATTGTCTCTTCGGTCTGCGAAGTCTGTGACGAATTCCAAGCCGCGATCTCTTGCGCCAGGAGGGACTCCCCGTAAGACTTGTCCTGCTGCGCGCGGTTGAGCGATTGAGTGTTCGCATCGAGTTCGGCGTTCAGTCCGCTCAGAATTCTCGCATTGGTCTCGACATCAGTCGGCAACTGGCCAAGATAACGGCCCTTGAACGCTGCGAGCTCTTGATCCTTTTGATCAAGATTGCTCTTGGCCTCGGCCAGTTGTCGAGACAAGAAGTCCGTCGTGCCCACGGCGACTTGTTCGCGCATTTTGGCGTTTTCAGCCAGCACCATAGATGTGATTTCGGCGCAGACGCGCTGGGCCTCTTGTGGGTTACTTGCTGTGAAGTGGACATTAAACCCGACAAAGTCGGTGCTCTTACGAGAAATAGTCGATGAGGTAGAAGATGTGGAAGGGGATGAAGCAGAAGCGTCGGCCTCGGCGAAGGTGACGTTGCGCTGAATGTTATCGACGAAATCGTCAATGCTCTTGCCTCCCTTAGCCAAATCCAGCCGTTGGACCATCGCCTCTAACTGGCTGCGACTGAGCACCCTCTGCTCTAGCGTGACAATCCGATCGATCAATGACGTTGTGACGATCGGCTTAACGTATCCGACTGGAATCGTTTGCCGCTCGACCAGCACCAGCGAGCTAGAAGTGTACCGCGCAGAAAAAACGAAAGAAATCAGGAAGCCCAGCACCGTGGCTCCGAGCGCGGCAAACGCAATCAACTTCAAATGCCGGCGCCCTATCGCAAGATAATCGTCCAAATCAAGTACACGATTCTCGATCATTCGTATTCGTTCTCGCTACTTGCTGTGTCTGCTCACACGTCTGAGTAAACCTAAAATCTCCACAAACTTCCGATCAATCACTAGAACGAGTGCATGCACCCCGCTATGGCACCACGATGGTATCCCCAGGTTTCAGGAGAATGTTTTGAGACATCGCTTCTCCCTTGATAACTTGCTTGTAATTGAAAGGAATCCTCTGAGTTTGGCCGCTATCGGTACGCAGAATATAAATCTTTTTGGTATTGGCAAACTGGGAAAGGCCAGCGGTCGCCAGTGCCTGCAGGGGAGTCATATCATGAGATAGCGAAATGGGTCCGCTGTGCAGAACCTCTCCGACCACATAAATGCGGTGAGAGTTTGTCTGGGTTACCACCACGGTAACTCGAGGAGCAGTAACGTATTTCTTCAATTTCTGAGTCAGCAACGCGCTGAGCTGCATTGGCGTTAGACCCGCGGCCAAGACATCATTCAGTAGAGGGATCGAAATCATTCCATCGGAACGAACCGGAACGGTCACGGTTAGTTCCGGTTCCTTCCAAACCGCAACGTGGAGCACGTCGTTGGGGCCGATTTCATAGCTCGGCCCTGATAGAGCAGATCCGGTAGTGACTGTGACGTTCGGCTGATCCGGCTCGGTAATGACGGAACTGATCGCGTTGTCGGCGGCAGAAGGATGGGTTTGCGCAGCACTCATCAGGGCAGTCACCGCCGTTATCAAAATCGTAATCGCCAGCCTGCTCATTCGGTCACCGCACACAGCCCAAAAAGTAAGAGGAGAACAGCCTTTTCAGTGAGAGCAAGCGGGGGAAAAGCTTCCTGCTCTAGTTCCTGCCCGTCAGGCGGAACGATTGTAACTTAGCGGTCATAGTTCCGATTGTTAAAGCAATGCTAATTCTTTGAGTCCACCGAGGACCCAGGAATCGGGCCTATAAAGGAGATTCAGTCTCCAGTCTGCATCTCACGAATATGTGTATCTCACTGATTTCCAATGGGTAAGAAGCCGGACACCCGCCCCGCCTCGAGCTTTCCCGGAGTGCTGTTCCATCAGCCTTGCGGCGAGACGACACTGACAGTTTTCGTTGTTTGGCTCGATCGTTCTTGCATATACTGCTACGCCGAACTTTCCCCAGGGAAACTGAGGCCATAGGGGAATCCATGAAGCGCGCGACAATCATCGCCTGGTCCTACTCCTTGTGTTGTCTACTTATCCTACTTACCGGGTGCTCACGGGACCCCAACGTTCGCAAACAAAAGTATCTGGAGAGCGGAGAGCGCTATTTTGCGAAGAATGAATATCGCGCTGCAGCGATTCAGTTTCGAAACGCTCTTCAGGCCGATCCGAACTTTGCCCAGGCCCATTATCAGTTGGCTCGCACGTGCCTGAAATTGCAGGACTGGAATGGTGCATACAGCGAATTCGCCACCACGGTCGAGCTACAGCCTGACAACGATGAGGCTCGACTGGACTTAGCTAATCTGCTGGTTGCGGGGGGGGATCTAAAGCAGGCGCAAGCGCAAATTGACGCATTATCGGGCAAAGAAGCTGATAATCCGGATGTTTACCTCGCCAGGGCCGGATTGTTAGCGGCGCAACAGCAGGTTTCCACCGCGATTCAGGAGCTGCAAAAAGGGATTGCCTTGAAACCGCAGCGCGGGGATCTCTACTTGAGTCTGGCCTTGCTTCAGCTGAGAAGCAACTTGTTCGAAGCCGCGGAGGCCAGTTTAAAAGAAGCTATCGAGCTTACGCCTAAACCGATGGCGGCCGAACTAGCCCTCGCGAGTTATTACCAATCGCAGCGGCGATATCCGGAAGCCGAACAACAACTTCTCCGTGCACGCGAAATCGATCGACAAGATCCAGAGCCCTCGATTGCTCTCGCTCGTCTGTACATGGTCGAAGGAGACAAGAGTGCCGCGGAGAATTTTCTGAAAAAGAGCAAGACCGCGTTTCCTGATAATCCGGTGGGCTACCGAATGCTCGGAGATTTCTACTTCGCCGTGGGTGACTACGACGATGCAAATCAAGAGTACAGCGACCTTCATCACCGGCACCCGGAAGATCTAGTCGTAAGCAGGAACTACGTCCAGCTATTAATTATCAAAAACCGTCTCGACGAGGCCAGCGAGTTGATTAGTGCCATACTCAAATCGAAACCGGGCGATGTAGATGCGTTAATTGATCGTGGGCAGATACAGATCGCACTTGGGCGCCCGAGTGACGCGATAACAACTTTGCAAACGGCGATCAACAATGATCCGAGCAGTGGTACCGCGTACTACCAACTTGGAGTTGCCTATGATCGCGCAAAGCAGCCAGAGCAGGCCGAGAAAGCGTGGCAGGATGCTATTCGTCATCGCCCTGACTTGATTGAGGCACAGCAGGCCCTCGCGCGGTCTGCGCTGCGCAACGGCGATATGGCCCAAGTGGAGCAATGCTCTGCGCGCATCATCGAACTCCAACCAGGCAGCCCGGATGGATACGCGATGCGCGCGCTCTCATACATTCGGCGCGGCCAGTTGTCTCGAGCCGAAACCGACGTTCAAAACGCAATACGCGTCGCACCACAGAGTTCTGCGGGCTACGTCCAGATGGGGAATCTCATGCTGGCGCGAAAGAATTTTCGAGCGGCGGAGGAGGGCTACCAGGAAGCGTTGCAGCGCGACAGCGGATCGTCTGACGCACTGGGCGGGCTCATGAACGCCTATTTCGCACAGAACGAAGTGGCTAAAGGTTTTGCCGCGGCCCAAGCGCAGATCGTCAAGGCCCCCAACAACAGCGCGTTCTACGATCTGTTGGGGACAGCTTTGTTTGATCGAAAGCGAGGGCCAGAGGATGTTGCGGATGCAGAGGCGGCGCTGACCAAGGCCGTACAGTTGGACGAGCGCAACGTTGACGCATGGCTAAAGCTGGTGCAGGTGCAAGCGGTTCGCGATTCCGCCGATCAGGCCATGGCTACGTGTAAGAAAGCGCTCGCGATCAGCCCGAATGAGGCCGGATATTATCTGTTGCTTGGGGAACTGTACGTGTCCAAACAGGATTGGGACCCCGCTCGCCAGGCCCTTCAGAAGGCTCTGTCGCTGAGTCCGCAGAATCCCGCGGCTTCCAACGATCTCGCGTATGTGATGCTCCAAACCGATGGCAACCCTGACATTGCCATGCCGCTGGCCGAGACGGCCAGGCGCGGCATGCCGGACTCGCCGCAGGCGGCCGATGTGATGGGCTGGGCCCTGTACAAGAAAGGCGCATACAGGTCGGCAATCGATCAGTTCTTAGAGGCACTCAAACTCTCAGAGAAAGCCAAATCACGAGAAAACGCCACCATTCACTATCACTTGGGCATGGCGTACGACAAGACCGGCCAGGCTACTCTCGCGCGTGAGCATTTGCAACGCGTACTCAAGATCAACCCAAACTATTCCCAGGCGGACGATGTGAAAAAGCTTCTGTCCCGGCTATCGGGTTAAGCTTCAAGCCTTGCAGGTTCACCGGGGAAAAGCCCTCCGGTGAGCACTTTCGCTCCAAATCCAGGCTTTTCCACACGATTTCGCCCTAAAAGGCAAAAATTTAACGAGATGTTAATTTTGCAGTCAAGCAAGGGTAACGCACGCCTTATACAGTCATTGGGTCTAGTGGAGGCGTACTCCCAGCAGGTCTTGACCAATGCGCCCGGCAGATGCACTTCGAATGAGGCCCCGACATCAAGCGGCACCGGAGAGAGGTTTCTAACATGAAGCGCGCCCGACTTCCCCTGTTTATCTTCGTCGTCTTCGCAATTACAAGTCTCACGGGCTTTGCCCAAACCGATGTAAGCGTTTTGAACAGCGGTGGTACCATTACGGCCAGTGGCGGCAACGACCTCACTTTGACCGGCTCCGCACTTGCAGGGATTAGCGACTTGGGAATGGGGTGGGATTGCCCTCCGCCTGCTTGTAGCGGAACGGTGTCATTCACGACGGGTCACAGCCTCACAGCTGGGAGTTTGACTGGGCCCAGCGCTACCTTCAGCGGTGTTGGAAGCTCGTTTATGGTCGTCAGCACCACCGGCCCCGATAGCGGGTTTACCTTTAGCGGCATGTTCTCAACTGCAACGTGGACACGATCCGGTGCGGGCACTAAGGCAAACCCGTATTATTGGACCTTTAACGGCACCATCATGGATGGAACTTTGAAATCCAATACCGGGCAAATCATCGAGACAGTGAGCGGAGCAAATGTTGAGCTCACAAATCTGGGTGGTCCAACAGTAGTAGGCGGATTCAATACATGGACGGTTTCTGGCGGCACAACGACGTTCCCCTCACCTGTTCCTGAGCCCGGTACGTTGACACTGCTGGGTACTGGACTTGTGGGCTTGGGGGTTTTCGCGAAGCGCCTTCGCGCGAGTGGGTCTGCCGAGTCGAAGTGACACTACAGTTCCTTCGCGAATTCGAAGCGAGTTAAGGGGCGAGCCTGAGGGTCTCGCCCCTTGCGTTTCCCGCAGCTGAGGACAATCCGATACCTGTATTCAGTTCGTTCGCGCTGCCACCAATTTCTACCGAGTAAAGCGAATAATTCCGCTATTCCACAGGACGGTCAGATCCTCTTCTACGATATTGAAACCCGCCGCCCTTACCATTTCCCTCATGCGCTCCGGCGTATTCTCTGAGAACGTCGAGTTCAGCTGTCCTCCGACCTTCGTCTTGTCGGAATATGTCAGCACCACGTTCCCTCCAGATTTGAGGATGGAGCGCATGTTGCTCAAGTAAGACTGAATGAGATGGGGTTCGAGATGGACAAAACAAGCGATACTAACGATGTAGTCGACCGAATTCGCGGAAACACCGGGAAAATCCGTACCGTGATTCACAATGAATTGCATGTTGGGCCTGTCACACTGGCGACGAAGCTCGTTCAGCAGTTCGGCGTGGTAGTCGACGACGTAAAGACGCTTAAAGCCAAGCAAATATCGGGTCCAGCGCCCCCCTCCGGGTCCGATTTCCAGTCCAACTTGGTCGGGTTTTACGTAGGGTAGGACGTATTTGTCCCGCATATATACCTGCGGACCCGAAGTCTCCGGATCTCCCCACTGCAAGCCGTAAAACCTCCTCGTCGATACTAGTTCGCGGGCTGCGCGACGCAACCGGCCCAGTAGACCGTTCTGCCGTTCGTAATCGTGCAACATGTCGATATGAAGACTGGTATCGAGATCGGGCATGTAAATTCCTTCTGCAGAAATCGTGCTGGTAGCTTGATGGAACTAATGGTAGCCGCTGGCTCAGCGCGGAGCCTCATCACCACGGCAAACTCGCGCGACTCGCCGCTATAGGCGCAGCAGCACGCGCAAAAATAGTAATCGGGGGCTCTTCCGATTGTCCATATTCTTGCCGTTGCGAGAAGGATTTTAACCACACAGTAATATTGTCTCTGTGCGTCCGGCCGTGCTTGTGCGAGTCACAGGCCTTTAACAGTCACCTGGAGTGCTGGAGTATGGACCCACACCGTGCTCTCAGCGCAGCAACCCCTGGTAATATTCAATCCCATCCAAATATTTCATGAAAGAAAGCAGATCGGTCCTACCGCTTATGCCTATGCGGGGCAACGCATATGGGTCCGCTCCACGACGGGGCATTCCGAAGTGAGTCAGCACCGCACTCGAATAGCCGACCTCCTTCACTTGCTGCAAATGCTGGGGACAGTAGTCGGCTGGCTTCCCGTTGGGGAAACAAAAGGAACTCACACGTCTGCCCAATAACTGCTCAATCTGCGTGCGCGACTCGGCCAACTCCCACTGACTCTCTTCCTCCGTCAGAGTAGAAAAAATGGGATGACTGACGCTGTGGGATCCAATCTCCACCAGACCTGAATCAGTCATCTCGCGCAACTGAGCCCACGAGCAGGCAGCGTATTCAGCCGGCGGTTCTTTCGGAATTGAGACCTTCATTTTGGCAGCCACCTCGTCGATCTGAGAATTGCGAAGGTCGGGCCGCAAGCGGTTCATCTTTTCAAAGAAATGGTCAAGTTTATCCTGGCGCAGTTCCTCGAGGGCGAGCGGCTGCCGAGCCAACCAGAGTACCTTGTCGGTCCAAATCCAGTCCTTCCCGCAGATGAAGGAGCTGACAATGAAGAATGTGGCGGGCATGCGGAATTCTTTCAACAGAGGAAAGAAAAACTGACAGAAATTGCGCCGGCCATCGTCAACCGTCAAGGCCAGGGCGTTTCTCTCGATGGCCGCACCTGACTTCAGTTGCTCAACCAGTCGCGTCAGCGGGATAACACGAAAATGATCGTGTAAATAGGCGAGCTGTTTTCGGGCAGCATCTACGGAAACTGCGTCGGGCCACTCTTCCTCTGTGGCTGCGAAATTGTGGTACATAAGAATTCGCGCCATATCAGCGGACATGGTTCGAGCAAGAGAAAACACACCACAGTTGCGTAAAACGCGAAGAGCCAATGTCTTCATATGTCTTTAATCGAAATGGAGCATCGAAAACTCGCGAGCAGGCGCTGAGGATGTTAATGACTTCGAGCCTAGCAGAATCTGAAGACCTCGCCAAAGCCTTTGCCAAATTATGATCTTGGACACTCGTCAATGTTTCCGTGTCAAAGTCCGGGCCAATATAATGCGAACATATGGTAAACGGAAACCTGAATGGCAGACGGTAAGAACGACATCGATAGTCGATTTCGCAGCGATCAGCCGAAACGTGGGGCACTGCGCGAAAGCATGACAAGCTATATCAGGCAGGCTGCCAAGCATTTGTTGCCGGACGCGGTCACTGAGGAAGTCCACAGATATCGAACATACACGGGGACGGAGCTTGCGCTGTATCTGAGACTTCGCGCGCTCGATACTTTTGGAATCACGCGCCTAGAGAAGCTGCAGCCGCCGCGAACCGCGCGTTCCTTCTTGTTTGTGTGCTTTGGCAACATCATGCGAAGTCCCATGTGCGAAGCTCTCATGAAACGGGCTGTTAGTTCATGGACTCGAGAGACTACCGTTGCGTCGGCAGGACTGCATGCGGTTCCGGGCAGGCCTGCCCATCCCTGGGCAGTGGCAGCGGCGAAGGAGTCGGGGATTTGTCTGGAACATCATCGTGCTAAAGCTCTGACTGAAGAAATGGTGACAAAGGCAGAGGTAATCTTTGCAATGGATTACCAGAATATGGTGCAGCTGCGCTCTCGGTATCCGGAAGCGAAGAATAAAGTCTTCATGCTGGGCACGTATGCCGGCAGGAATCATCGGTCTGTTGAGATCAGTGACCCCTACTATTCTGGTGAGGACGGCACGCGCCAATGCTACAAGACTCTCGAGGCTTGCATAAACAATCTAGTATCAAGCTTTTTAGACCACTAGCGCCTGCGCTTAAGGCTTGGCGACAAGGTATTCGGAAAGTGTCTGCGGCTTGACCTCCGCGATAGCCTGGCGTAGCGCATCAACGAAGATTTGAGCAACGACAGACCAGTCATGCCTCCGGGCGGTCCCGGCCGCGGCGGATTCGTATCGGCGCCGGATGGTCTCATCGCGAAGCAGCATGACGATGTGGTTTGCAAATTGCGCCGGTTCATCGGCTAGAAGGAGGTCGTGTTCGTGACGGACATCCAAACCTTCCGCGCCCACACGGGTTGAAACGATCGCTTTTCCCATCGCCATGGCTTCGTAGATTTTAATCCGTGTTCCGCCACCCATGCGCAAAGGCACGACTAGAACGGCCGCCTGGCGAACACAATCGATAATGTCCGACACCGTTCCTGTCACTTCGATTGAGTCGGATGCAAGCTTTCTCACTCGTGGATGCGGGTTGCGCCCCACGATACGAAAGCGGGCGGCTGGGACCTGTGCTAAGACACGCGGCCATATATCCCGGCAGAAATATGCAACCCCATCGATATTCGGCGCCCAATCCATCGAGCCAGTGAATACGACGAGAGGCGTCTTTGCTCGCAACCCCGGGTCGTAAGGGTAAGTAGCCAAGTCTACGCCAGTAGGAATTACACTGATGTGTGTCGGATCAATCATGCCAGCCATCAGAGCGGAATCTTCCTGTGAAACAGCCAATACATGGTGAAATCGCTTTACCTGCTGTGGCTCGAACCGCGCCATCTTGACATACTCAATCTTCGCGCTCCAACGATCCAGCCATTTCTCCTCGAACTGCGATCTTCTCTGCCAGAGCAAGGTCTCGACGTTGTGTTGAAATAGAACGGTAGGGATTGTTAGATCGCGCGGAAAATTCAACGTGCTGGCTAGAAAATCACAAACCACGACGTCATAGCGTCCTTGCGCGATCCAATTGCTGACGATTTGCCGTACACGGGCTGATGTAAATCGACTGACCGAGTAGGGCGTGGCTTGAGCCAGACGAAGGACATAGTCGAAATAGCGCACTAGACCTGACCCATCCGCATCCCCTGTGTGCACGATTACTGCACCCTGCACATGTTTTGGAATTTCCTGCTCGTACTCGTGGTCCCGAGTTCCGCCGTAATGCGATAGATAAGTGACATCGTGAGTCGCCGACAGATGGCGGAGGATGTTGTATGTGCGCAACTTGCCGCCGGTATCCAAAGGGAGAAGCTTGCCCGGCTTGACCCACAGAATTTTCAAATTTCGCTTCAATCGGTTTTCCACTCGATGCCGTTAGTTCAACACACCGATAAATACATCCGAGCGGCAATCATCTCGCCCCAGATTGCCGAGGTGCATCGTACCCAGCACGAACTCGCCCTTATCCGTCCACATGACCCCTCCGTCAGTGATCGTTTCCCCCTTGCTGACTGAGGTACAGGAAGCCGTGTAGCTGTATAGATTTTTCCAGACTGGAGGAATAGACGCGGTTGCCGAGCCTCCTCCGGCAGTGACCTGAAAATAGTGATTACACGGATTGTTGGGGGAATTGAGCGGCAGGATAATGTCACCATTTCGGTAATTTCCCCATTTCTTGGACTAAGCCTGCGGCCTGCGGCCCTGCGGATACGACGAGGAGCGTCCCGCAACCGTAACCTGGTACACGTTGAAGTTCGGATTGGGGAGCGTGTGACCATCCCCTCGCCGGGCTCAAAGATGTCGCCAGTCTCATATTTGTGCATTCAGATCTGGGATCGATAACAAAGCCTGGAAATGCGAAGCATCCCGTGTCAGCGAAGTTGACTCAACCGATTTGAATCAGTGACATGATCCAGCAATCATGTTACAGAAGCATTAAAGATCGGGAAAACGGGCCGGAGACGGAAGACGCGGCTAGGACAT
>Ga0335072_10014002_pt1 | contig 11400 bp, 7 predicted proteins | sample Lox_Sample_21_FD_206725 | JGI IMG/M metagenome (GOLD analysis project Ga0335072, IMG submission 206725) | Soil microbial communities from Loxahatchee National Wildlife Refuge, Florida, United States - Lox_Sample_2.1 | ecosystem: Environmental > Terrestrial > Soil > Wetlands | place: USA: Florida...
TGACCATCGACGTGGTGGGCAACGTCTTCGCCGGCGATCACTTCGGCATCTGGACGACCACGACCGGGCCGGTCACCGTGCGGCACGCCAAGGACAACGTGTTCCTGAACGTCGCGGTGCCGGTCGGCCAGGGCTGAGGCCCAGCGTTCGAGTCGGGCGTTCGAGTCGTTTACCGCCGGGTGCTGGCGTCCTCGGCGGCGAACGACTCGAACGCCGGCAGCTCGTCGCCCAGCTCGCTCAGCAGCGGCAGCGCCCGCTGCCAGGCCCGCCTGGCGGACGCCGGGTTCCCCGCCTGGTGCTGCGTGATCGCGAGCCAGCGGAGCGCGTAGGCCTCCATGTACGGGTTGCGCTCGGCGCGGAAGGCGCTGATCGCTTCCGCCAGGTAGGCCACCGCGAGGTCGCTGTCGCCGGCCCGGCACCGGCACTGCCCGAGGGTGAGCAGCACCTCCGGCCGGTAGCGCCCCTTGCCTATCTTCTCGAACAAGGCCAGCGACTGCTCGACGAGGGGGATGGCGGCGGCCTGATCCCCGAGGTTGCTGTGCCGCCAGGCCAGGTTGTTCAGTGCGATGGCCTCGAGCTCGGGGTCATGCGCCTGCCGGCTCAGCTCGAGCGCCCGCACGGTGGACGCGAGCGCCTGCTCCGGCGACTCTTGAGCCTGGTACATCGCCGCGAAAAAGTTCAGGCACCTGACCTGCCCGGCGAAGTCGCCGACCTCGGTGTAGAACCGCTGGGCCACTTCGAAATGCTCCGTCGCGCGCCGCGAGTCACCGAGCAGCCGGAACGCCTCCCCCAGGTTCACCTGGCTTTGCGCCTGGCGGGCCGGGTCGCCGAGCTTTTCCGCCGCCGCGAGCGCGGCCCGGTGCACGGGGACCTCGTCCTGCCAGCGCGCCTGCCGGTCGAGAAACGCGCCGAGCCCCCACGCGAGCTGCCAGGTGTACTCGGGCAGGTCGCGGCTGACGCTCTGATCGAGCAGCACGCGGAGAACCAGGTAGTTCCTGGCGAACCAGTCGGCGGCATCCCCGGGGCTGGCGAACTCCGCGACCGTGACCCCGTCCAGGGGCTCCGGCACGGTGAACGCACCCTGGTAGGGCCTTATCAGGAGCATCGCCCGGTGGGCGCTCTGCCGGTAATGGTCGAACAGCCGCGTCGTGGCGGCATCCTCGTAGTCGTCCTGGTCGGCGGCCGCGAGCTCGGCGGCGTAGGCGCGGACCAGATCGTGGCTGGCGTACCGCCACGGTTCTGGCTGCGTCATCAGGTGCGCGCGTTCGAGCTCGTCCAGGCCGGCCGCGGCCTGCGCCGGGCTCGTGCCGGCCAGGCTGGCCATCGCGTCCCGGCTCACCTCGGCGCCCGGGTGCAGCGACGACAGCCGCAGCAGCCGCGCGGCGGCGGGCGACAGTTCGCGGTAAGACAGCGACAGGGACGCCCTGGCGTCGACCACGGAGTCGGAGTCGGCGAGCGCGTGCAGGCTGGTCCCCGACCCGGTCCAGGTCAGGTCGGCCGCGATGGACGCCAGCGAATGGGCCGGGCGGGTGGCCGCCCGGGCCGCGACGATCGACAGCGTGAGCGGCAGGCCCGCGCACAGCGCGACGATCCGGTCCACCGCCGCGGGCTCGGCCGCCACCCGGTCCGCGCCCAGGCGGCGCACGAGAGCCTCCCGCGCGTCGTCCGGCGACAACGGGCTCAGCCCGACCAGCCGGGCGCCCTCGAGCGCGATCAGCGAGCGCATCTGGTCCCTGCTGGTCACCAGGACCCGGCAGTCCCCGGCGCCGGGCAGCAGCGCGCGGACCTGTTCGGCGTTCCGCGCGTTGTCGAGCACGATCAGGACCCGGCGCCCGGCCAGCACGCTGCGATAGAGCCCGACCTGGGCGTCCGCTTCGGCCGGGACGCGCTCGGCGGGGACGTCCAGCCCGGCGAGCAGCTGGCGGATGGCGTCCCGCGGGTTCAGCACCATGCCGGACCGGTCGAAGCCGCGCAGGTCGATGTACAGCTGCCCGTCCGGGAAGTGCTCCGCGAGCAGGTGCGCGGCGTGGACGGCCAGCGTGGTCTTGCCGACGCCGGGCATGCCGGCGATGACCGTGACGCTGGCCGTCGCGTGCTCGTCTTCCTGGTCGCGGTCGCCGTCGCCGGGGAAGCCGGCCAGCACGTAGTCGAGGTCCGCGCGCCGCCCGGCGAAGGTGGCCAGGTCGCGGGGTAGCTGGGCGGGCGGGACGTGGAACGCCCTCGTCTCGTGTCCTGAGGCCTCCCCGGCGGCGGGGTCGCCCGCGGCGGGTGGCTCGTCCGCGGCGGGCGGGTGCTCCGCCGCGGGCACGTCCATCAAGTCGGGGTCGGCGTTGAGAATGCGCAGCTGAAGGTCCTGCATCTGCGGTCCGGGATCGATGCCGAGCTCCGCGCTGAACAGCCGCCGGGTCTTGTCGAAGGCGGCCAGCGCCTCGGCTTGCCGGCCCGCCCGGTACAGCGCGAGCATGAGCAGCGCCCGCAGCCGCTCGCGGTACGGATTGTCGTCGCTCAGCGCGGTGAGCGCGGGGATGATCTCGGCGTGCCTGCCCAGCGCCAGGTCGCTGTCCAGGCTGTCCTCGGTCGCGGTCAGCCACTGTTCCTCGAGCAGCGCCCGCTGCGTCTCAGCGAAGCGCCCGGGGATCCCGGCGAGCGGCGGGCCGTGCCAGAGGGCGAGCGCCTCGTGCAGGTGCCCCGCGGCCAGCGCCACGTCGCCGTCGGCGCGGGCCCGCTGCGCTCGCTCGACGGAGCGCCGGAAGCGCTCGACGTCCAGGGCGTCGCGCGGCAGTGCGACGACGTAGGCGTTCCCCGCCGACCTGATCAGCTCCTCGCCGCCAAGCAGCTTGCGCAGCCGGTAGACGTAGGTACGGACCGTGCCGACCGCCGAGCGCGGCGGGTCCTCCGGCCACAGCGCGTCGACGACGGCCTCGGCGGGCACGTGCGCTCCCGCGCGCAACAGCAAGACCGCTAGGGCCGCCCGCTGCTGCGGGCTGCCGAGGTCGATTTCGGCACCGTCATGCCAGGCACGCACGGGCCCCAGAACAGCGAAGCTGAAACCTGATCCCATAGACAATTCCCTCGCCCCGTAGTTTACCGGCCCGCTACCACCCCGCTGGCAGGTGCCAGGTCATTCACCAGACGTCGATCAAAAGTAAATAGCACCCGAATACTCTGCGAGCGATATTCCGCGGTGAGGCCAGGAGGATTTGGTGCGCGCAGTCAATGTCGAAATATTCGGTGCCTCGAAGGCGGAAATCATGCAGCAGTGGAGCTCGGTCCTGCCGGGCGGCCGCTTCCTGTGCCAGGACGGCGTGTGCGCGATGGTGACCGGCATTCCCCTGTCGCCGTTCAACGGTGTCTGGTCCGAGCACGCGCACCCCGACGCGGCCGCGGTGGCGGCGCTTCTCGACGAAGTGTCGCGCGCCCGTGTGCCGTACGGCCTGAAGCTGCCGCCCGGCTGCGAGGAGGCGGTCACCAGGCTCGCCGCGGCCCGGGGGATGGCACCGGTCGCCGATATCGCGCTGATGGGCCTCGATGCGGCCGGCGCCGTCGGCGCCGGCTTGGGCCGGGTGCCGGACGGGCTGACGATCCAGCGGCTCGCCCCCGAGCGAGCGCCGCGGGCCGCCGCCGTCGCGGCGGCCGGGTTCGGCACCGCGCAGGACATCTTCCTGCGGGCGATGACTCCGGACCTGCTGCGGCTCGCGTCGGTGCGCTGCTACGTGGGCGAGGTCGCCGGGCAGCCCGTGACCACCAGCCTCAGCGTGACGCTCGGGTCGTGCACCGGGATCTTCTGCGTCGCGACGGTGCCCGGGTTCCGGGGCCGCGGTTTCGGCGCGGCGGTGACCGCGCGCGCGGTAGCCGACGGGCTGGCGGCCGGCTCGGCCTGGTGCTGGCTGGAGGCCAGCGGCATGGGCCTGCCCGTCTACCAGAAGCTGGGGTTCCAGATCATCGAACCCCGGCGGGGCTGGGCGTCCGCGTCGTAGCCCGCCGATCATGTTCCCGCATGCCGAACGCGGCGCTTCCGTCGTAGCGCCTCGCGTTCGGCCGGGACCAAGCCGCCCCAGACCCCGTACTGTCCGATGTCCCAGTAACGCAGCGACAGTTCCAGGCAGCATGCCCGGGCCTCGCAGATGTCGCAGACGGCGATGGCACCGGCGGCCTCCCGCCGGGCCTCGGTCACGTCGGTGCTGTGGGGAAACCACGCGTCTGGGTCCTCGCCGCTCCTGGCGCAACTCGCCGCCGACATGACCGCAGGCCAACGGCCTGCCCTTCTGACCCCGCTGACCTTGCTGACCCCGCTCCGGAGCATGCCTGATCCATACCTCCCGAATGCGCGCCGGAGGCCTGTTCCTGCCGGCGCGTCATCTCATCGCACCCTGGCAAGATCAACGATTTGTATACGTCACCACCAGAAGGAGCGCCGTGCCGGACGCCGACCCCATCACCGAGAATCCGGACTTCTACCAGCACACGCATCGCCTGATGGCACGGCTGCGGGCGCAGTCGCCGGTGCACCGCGTCCGGATGGGGCCCGACGGCGACGGGTGGCTGGTCACCCGGTACGCGGACGTCAAGGCGGCGTCCGCCGCCCCGGAGGTGGGCCGGGACCTCGCGGCGATACGGACGCTGCAGCGCGAGCGTTCCGGCGCCCCGGTCGCCGCGGACGACGATCCTGAGCATGAGTTCGACTGGCTCTACCGCGAGGTCCTCTACCTGGACCCGCCCGATCACACCCGGCTCCGCAAGGTCGTGCACAAGGCGTTCACCCCGGGCGCGATCGCTCGCCTGCGGCCGCGGATCGAGCAGCTCACGAACGGGCTGCTCGACCAGCTGACCGGCCCGGGACCGGTCGACCTGATGCAGGGCCTCGCCGTTCCGCTGCCGCTGACCGTGATCTGTGAGCTGCTCGGCGTTCCGGAGCAGGACCGGCCGGACTTCACGCTGTGGTCCCATGTGCTGAACGGCGGCGCCGACGACACGGCAGAAGTGATCGGCGTTCAGCGCGCGGTGGCGGATTACTTCGGCGAGCTCGCCGACCGCAAGCGGGCGGCGCCAGGCGATGACCTGCTGTCCCGCCTGGTGCAGGCCGAAGCGGACGGCTCGCTGTCCCGGGAAGAGCTCATCTCCATGTCGGTGCTGATGCTGATCGCGGGCCACGACACCACCGTGAGCCTCATCGGGAACGGCCTCCTCGAACTGCTCCGCACCCCCGGTCAGCTGGCGCTGCTGCGGTCCGGCCCGGCGCTGCTGCCGAACGCGGTGGACGAGATGCTCAGGCACGCCTGCCCGGTGAACATCTCGTCGACCCGGTTCACCCGCGAGGCCGTCGAGCTGGGCGGCGTCCGCGTCCCGGCCGGGGAACTGCTGTACATGTCGATCCTGTCGGCCAACCGGGACGCCACCCAGTTCGAGAACCCGGACGTCTTCGACATCACCCGCGAGGCCGGCGGCCACCTTGGCTTCGGGCACGGCATTCACTACTGCCTGGGCGCGCCGCTGGCCAGGCTCGAGACCGAGATCGTGCTGCGCGCGCTGCTCGGCCGCTGCCCTGGCCTGCGCCTGGCCGCCGACCCCGCCGCGATCGCCTACCGCCGGAGCACGCTCATGCACGCGCCCGCGGAGCTGCCCGTCTACCTCGGCTGACCATCGCGTTCATCCGGCGTCGATCGAGACATGGTGTCCTATTGCGAGATCGAGCCGGGGGGCTACCGAATAGGCGGAATGTTGTGATTGACCCGGAACAGGTTCGCGGGGTCGTAGCCGCGCTTGACCATGCTCAGGCGGTCGTGAACGTCCTTACCGAAGGCGTCGCGGACGCTGCCCGGCTCGGTATCCCTGGCGAACAGGTAGTTCAGCGGTCCCCCGGGGATGGTCCAGGGCTTCAGCCCGCGCAGCACCTCGTCCACGCTGGCGTCCATGAGCGGCGCCTCCGCGGGTCCGCCGACGCCGGCGCAGAAGACCGAGAAGGCGGCGCCCCGCCCGCCGACCGCGTTCGGAACCTGGGGCGCGCGACCGAGCGCGCCGCCGAGTTGCCGCACTTCCACCAGGGTGAGCGGGCAATCGGTCTCGGGGCCGGCGGCGTGCAGGATCGCCTCCACCGCGGCCTCGGGCAGTTCGCCCAGCCGCGCCGCCCCCTCGTGGATGGGCAGCGGGACGGGCGGGTCGGCGTGAATGGTCCCGACCTCCGCGTACGGCATGTCGGTCACCGTGTCGATGATGGCCGGACCGAGCGCGCGGATCGGCGCCACCAGCCGCGCGCCCTCCTCTGGCGTGCCCAGGTACGCGATCCGCACGTGGACGGTGAGCTTGCCGCGCAGCGGTTCCGGGACGATGTCGAGCGGAGGGAGCCGCAGCAGCGCGACCGACGCCGTCATCTCCTCCGGCCAGGTGGCCGCCCAGGACCGGTAGGCGTGCAGCACGTCCGCCGCGTACTCGCCGGGGAAGTACAGCCCGCCTCCGTACAGCCGCGGCACGTCGAACACGCTGAACTCCAGCGCGGTGACGATGCCGAAGTTGTCCTTCCCGCCGCGCACCGCCCAGAACAGCTCGCTGTCCCGCTCGGCCGTGACCCGGAGCAGCCGCCCGTCCGCGGTGACGATCTCGATGGCCTGGACCTGGTCGGCGGCCCAGCCATGCGACCTGCCCAGGGTGGGGCTCAGCCCGCCGCCGGTCGTGTAGCCGACGACACCGACCAGCGGCGACGAGCCGCTGAGCGGCGCGAGCCCGTGGGGCGCGGCCGCGTCGATCACCTCTTGCCAGCGCGTGCCCGCCTCCGCCCGGGCGATGCGGGCCGCCGGATCGATCGTCACCGCGCGCATTCGCCGCGTGGTGACGATCAGCGCCCCGTCCGCGGGCAGCGAGGCGCCGTGGCCGGTCGCCAGCACGCCCGCCGGCAGGCCCTGCCGGGCCGCGAAGCGGACGGCGCTGCCCACGTCGCCCGGGCTGGTCGCGCCGACCACCACGGCCGGACGGCGTGTCATCGCCAGGTTGTAGGTGGCGCACTCGGTGGCGTAGCCGTGGTCGCCGGGCAGCACGACCACGCCGTCGACGTCGTGAGACAACCGCGTCGCGTCCGTCTCAGAGACCGCGGCGGGGTGCCTCGGCCCGGCGGATCGGGAAACAGCCATTCGTTCATTCCTTTTACTAGAGGGAATTCTTTTCCGCGGTCTTTTCCGCTCCTCTAGCAGACATATGGCCGGTCAACGCCATGCCGACGGCCTGTCAACGCACGCTTTACCACCGGATAATGTCAAAAATCGGGGAAATGACCTCGGGGGAGGCCAGACAACAATGAATACTCAGATTTCCGCGGGATCAGCGCTTGAGCCGGATCCCCGGCGCACCGCGAACCTGTGGTTCGAGGTGCTCGGGCCGGTCCGGGCCTGGCACGCCGGGACGGAACTCGACCTGGGATCGCCGCAGCAGCGCGCGGTGCTGGCGATCTTGCTCCTGTCGCGAGGATGGCAGGTGCCAAGGGACGTCCTGATCGACGCCATCTGGGGAGATGACCCGCCGCGAGCCGCTCCCGGCACCATCCGCACCTACATCTCGCGCCTCCGCCGGTGCCTCGACCCGGTTACCGGGTACCGGGCGACCGAGCTGATCACGTCGATCGGTGACGGCTACGCTCTCACGCCGGGCGCCGTGACCGTCGACGCCGACGTGTTCACGCGGTACGTCGCCGACGCGCACGAGGCGCGGGACGAGGCGGACGCGGCCACGGCCGCGACGCGGCTGCGCGCGGCCCTCGGGCTGTGGCGCGGAATGCCGCTGGCCGGGATCCAGGGACCGTACGCCGACTCCCAGCGGACGCGGCTCGCCGAGCTGCACATGGCGGCGACCGAGGACCGGCTGGCCATGGACATCGAGTCGGGCGGGCAGCTGGCCGCGATCGCCGAGCTGCGGACGCTGCTCAATGAGCATCCGCTCAGGGAAAAGCTCAGCGAGCTGCTGATGCTCGCGCTGTACCGGGCCGGGCGGCAGGCGGACGCGCTGTCGGTCTTCACCGACGCGCGGCTGCTGCTGCGCGATGAGCTCGGCATCGATCCCGGCCCCGCGCTGCGCGACCTGCACGAGCGCATCCTGCAGGCAGACGCGAGCCTGACCGGCCCCAGCGCCGCCGCCAGGGCCGCGGACCGCCCGGCAGGGAAGCCCGAGCCGCCCGCACAGCTGCCGCCGCCTCATGCCGACTTCACCGGGCGGGCCGATACCCTCGACGCGATCACCACGGTGCTGACCGACGCGGCGGGCGAAGACGACACCGCGGCCCCGCCGGTCGTCACGATCACCGGGATGCCGGGGATCGGCAAGACCGCCCTGGCTGTGCACGCGGCCCGCGCCGTGCTCGGCGCTTTCCCCGACGGTCAGCTCTACGCCGGGGTCGGCGCCGTCGCGGGCGCGGGCGCCGACCCCGCGGACGTGCTGGCGGGATTCCTCCGGGCCCTCGGGCACAGCCCGGTGCCGGCCGGGCTGGAGGAGCTGACCGCCGCGTGCCGTGCCGCGCTCGCCGGCCGCCGGATGCTCATCGTCCTCGACGACGCGCAGTGCGCCACCCAGGTGACCAGCCTGCTGCCCGCCGTCGGGATGTGCGTGGTCATCGTGACGACGCAGCGCCACCTGCTCGGCCTGCCAGGCGCGCGCACGTTCGAGATCGCCGGACTACGGCCGGACGAGTCTCTGCGCCTGCTCGAACGGCTAGTCGGCGAGGACCGGCTCGCGGCCGAACCCGCCGCCGCGAGGCGCCTGGTAATCGCGTGCGCCGGTCAGCCGCTAGCCCTCAGGACCGTCGGGGCCCGCCTCGCCACCCGCCCGCGCTGGCGGATCGCCACCATGGTGAGCCAGCTGGAACACGAACTCATCCAGCCGGTGGCCAGCCATCCGGACTGCGCGCTGGTGGAGGCGCCGTTCGACCGCGCCCACCGCCGGCTGGGGGTGGCGGAGGCCTTCCTTTTCCGGCAGGCGGCCACGTCGGACAGTCCGGAGATCTCGGCCGCCGCCGCCGCGACGCTCATGGACCTGCCACAGAACCGGGCCGTGGCGCTGCTCGAGTCGATCGCGGACAACCACCTCATCGAGGCGGGCGCGTTCGGCGCCTACCGCTACGACCCGCTGGTGAAAATCGTCGCCTGGCGGATGGCCCTCGAGATAGACGGCCCGCAGCGGTGTGCGTCCTCCCGCGAGCTGCTCAGCCGGCACGCGCGCGGCGAGGCGTTCCCGCCGTGGCTGCCGGACATCCCGGCCGCGATGGGGGCCGTCGCCGCGCCGGTCGGTCAGTAGTCGCGCCAGGAATACCGCGGTGCGTAGCCGAGCACCTGGCGGGCGCGGTCGATCGCGAGCAGCGTGCCGAACTCCGCCACCTCCCGGGTCAGCGGCACTTCGGGGAAGACCTCGCGGAGCAGCCGGGCGGACGGCCGGTTCATGACCGTGTCGGAGGCGGCGACGATGACGTTGTCGCTGCCCGCCACGTCCGCCTCGAGTCCCAGGCGGCAGGCGGCCGCGACGTCCCTGACGTCCACGTAGCTCCACAGGTTCCCCTTGCGCGCGTGCGCGTCCGGCCAGAACAGGGAGATCCGCTCGTAGTCGGCCATGTCCAGGATGCTGGAGATGCGCAGCCCGACGAACGGGATCCCTGACCAGCGGGCGATCTGTTCCGCGATCGTCTCGCTGGTGACCTTCGACAGCGCGTACGTCGTCGCGGGAACCGGGTAGTGGTCCTCGTCCACCGGCGCGTACCGCGGCGGCAGGCCGGTCCCGAACGGCAGGCCGAGCGTGCTTTCCCCGGACGCCCACACCACGCGGGTCAGGCCGGCGTTCGCCGCGGCGTAGAACACGTTGAAGTTCATCGTCACGTTGGCGGTGAACGTGACGGCGGGGGTCACCCGGCCGGCCGCCGGAATGTTGGCCAGGTGCACCACGGCGCCGGTCCCGCCAAGCACCTCGGTCGCCTGGCCGTAGTCGGTCAGGTCGGCGCGGATCACGCCAGCCCGCTCGTCGTGCGGGGCGACCGCGGCGTCGGTCGCCACCACGTCGTACCCGTGTTCCGCCAGATGCCTGACCACCGCCCGGCCGGCTCGCCCGGTCGCCCCGGTCACGCAGACTCGCCGTGTCATCGAATTCGCCATCTCGCACATCCCTTCGTCACGCCGGACGCTAGGGACGCGCGGCCGAGGAACGATCGACGTTCTGTTGACTTCCCGTCCACCGCCACCGGGGAGCATCGCGTCTATGCACGGCACAGGAGAAAAGGACGACGTCATCGTCGTCGGCGGCCGCTGCGCGGGAGCACCGGCCGCGATGCTGCTCGCCCGGGCCGGCTTGCGGGTGCGAGTCGTCGAGAGGTCGTCCCGGCTCGGGGACACGCTCTCCGGTCACATGGTCAAGTCGGCGGCCACCGCCAGGCTCCACGCGTGGGGACTGCTGGACGACGTCCTCGGCACCGGCTGTCCCCCGGTCACGAGCGACCGGACGTGGGTGGGCGGAGAACCGGACGCCGCGCCGCCCGACGACGAGACGGATGAGATTCCCGCGGCCGCGCCGCGGCGCAGCGCCCTCGATCCGGTGCTGCTCGACGCGGCCAGGACCGCCGGAGCGGCCGTCGAGATGGGCAACCCCGTCCGCGGGCTGCTGACAGACGGGCCCCGGGTCACCGGAGTGCGGACGGACGGCGGCGATTACCGGGCCCGCCTGGTCATCGGCGCCGACGGGCGCAACTCCCGCGTCGCCCAGCTGGTAGCGGCGCGGAAATACATCGACTGCGCCCCCGCCACCTACGCCTACTACACGTACTGGAAAGGCACCGGGGTCACCGGGATGTGCGCGTTCGTGGGCGAGGACCGCTTCATCGGGATGTTTCCCACCAACGATGAGCTGACGATGGTGTTCTTCCAGGCACCGCATGCGGGATTCGGCGCCGCCCGCCGCGACCCGATGGCGAACTATCTCGGTGTGCTCAGGTCACAGCCCGCCGCGATGGAAGTCCTGGCCGGGGGCGTGCCCGTGGAGCCGCTGCGCGGCACCGGTGACCTGCCGACGTTCTTCCGGGCTTCCGCCGGACCCGGCTGGGCCCTCGCCGGTGACGCCGGGCACCACAAGGATCCGCTCACCGCGCGCGGGATCGCCGACGCCTTCAGGGACGCGGAACTCATCACGGCCGGGGTGACCAGCGGCTGGGACGGGGACCTCGACGAGGCACTCGCGGCCTACCCGGTGCGGCGCGACGCGTGCGCCCGGCCGATGAGCGCCGCGATCGACGCCGCGACAGCCGGCCTCGGCTCGCTGCCGCTCGCCGCGTTCACGGAAACGCTGGAAGCCGCGTACAAACTCGAGGCGGCGCTCGACCCGCCGCGACCGCCCGGCGACGACATCGCGCGAGTGGTGTCCGGTGAGCTAATCCCGCTGCCGGGGGCG
>Ga0335072_10014004_pt1 | contig 11399 bp, 10 predicted proteins | sample Lox_Sample_21_FD_206725 | JGI IMG/M metagenome (GOLD analysis project Ga0335072, IMG submission 206725) | Soil microbial communities from Loxahatchee National Wildlife Refuge, Florida, United States - Lox_Sample_2.1 | ecosystem: Environmental > Terrestrial > Soil > Wetlands | place: USA...
AAGGGAGCGGTGCCCTTGGCGGAGCGGCAACCCTACAAATATTCATTCTCTATCGCCGCGATCGGCTGCTCGCCCTTCAGCACTTCCGCGAACTTCTCCCGCCGCTCCAGCGCGATTTCGCCGAAAAGATTCTCCTGTGTCAGCCCTACCGCCTGCATGCGCACCATCTCCAGCACGGCCAAAAACAGGGCGACAATCGAACGCCGCGACCGCTGCTTCTCGAAGATTCGAAGGATAAAAACCGGCTGATTCTCGCCCGCTTCGAGGAACTGATCGTGCAAGTACTTGATCATCCCGGCCACCGTCACATCCGCCGCTTCCACCTCGTAAATCGGCCGGTTCTTGGCGCGTTCCAGCATCGTCCCGAGCGCTTTCACCAGATCGAACAGGGTCACCGCCAGCCCCGGATCGTCGCTCTCCGACAGGAACTGCTTCAACTGCGGGTTCGACCAGACATTCTCCTCGATCAACCGCTTCTGTTGCAGCATTTCGGCCGCGTTCTTGAACCGCTCATGTTCGAGCAGCCGTTCGACTAACTCCTGCCGGGGATCTTCCCCCTCCTCGCTCTCTTTTGCCAGCGCCGGGTCCGTCGGCAGAAGCATTTTGGACTTGATATGGATGAGCGTCGCCGCCATGTACACGAATTCCGCCCCCAGGTCGATGTCCATTTCCCTGGCTTTTTCCAGGTATTCCAGGTACTGGGCCGTGATGGTCGCGATGGGGATATCCTTGATGTCGATCTGCTGCTTGCGGATCAGGTCCAGCAGCAGGTCGAGCGGTCCCTCATATTGATCCAGATGGAAATTGAGTGGCGACGACACAATCCTCCACGATAGCATGGGGCGGCAACCCGCCACTGTTCCTGCACGTCGTGAGGTATGGTACACGTGAACGAGCGGAATGGCGGGGTAATGGTGGCACGGTGGTGGTGTGTGTTCACGTTTGTGCTGTGCCGGCAGGCCGCCGCGGCCTTCCTCCCGGCCGGGCCGGTGATTCGTGTCTCCACCCTGGATTCCGCCAACCGGCCGGTCGCCGGCGTGCAATTGCAATTGCGCCTGGCCGATGCGGTTGTGGTGACCTCCTGGAGCGACGCGCAGGGACAAGCCGTGTTTGCCGAACTCCGGCCCGGCCTTTATGCCCTGTTCGCCACCAAGGACGGCTACCAGCCCGTTCATCAAGGCGACATCCGAATCGCTCAGGACAGCACCATTTCGCTGGAACTCAGCATGCTTCCGGCTCTCACCCATGCCGACAGCGTGGACGTTTCGGCCACCGCGTCCCCCATCGAACAAGGCGCATCTTCCGCCGCTGCCACCATCACCCCGCAGGCTACCAACGACCTGCCCACCCGTCCCGCTACCGTCGCCGATTCCCTTCCGCTCGTCCCCGGCGTCCTGCGCGATCCTGGCGGTGCGCTTTCCATTTCAGCCGGGGCCGAACATCGCGCCGCCATGGTGGTCAACTCCACCGACGTAACCGACCCTGCGACCGGCCAGTTCGGCCTCACCGTCCCCATCGATACAGTCGAGGCCATCCACGTCTACCAAACCCCGTTCCTCGCCGAGTATGGCCGCTTCACCGCCGGCCTGGTCTCGGTCGACACCCGCCGCGGGGGCGAAAAGTGGAAGTGGGAGTTGAACGATCCCCTGCCCGAGTTCTACATCCGAAGTTGGCAGCTTCGCGGCCTCAAAGACGCCACTCCCCGCTTCAATTTCGAAGGCCCCATCATTCCCGGCAAGCTCTATTTCTCCGAGGGCATCGACTATGTCGTTCGCAAGACCGAAGTGTACGAGCTGCCGTTTCCGTATAACCAGAAGAAACAGGAGGGTGTGAACTCGTTTGCCCAGCTCGATTGGGTGGTGAACGACAAGCACCTGGTCACCCTCACGGCCCACGTCGCCCCGGAGCGCATCGACAACGTTAATCTCGACTACTTCAACCCCGAACCCACCACCCCCGACGCGCGCACGCGCAATTACACCGGCGTCCTCTCCGACCACCTCACCATTTTCGGCGGCCTGCTCGACACCGCTTTTTCGGTGACCAAGTTCGACGCCGATATCTGGGGCCAGGGTGATTCCAACCTGAACTTATTGCCGCAGGGCAACACCGGCAGCTATTTCGCCACCCAAAACCGCGAAGCCGTGCGCATCGGCGGGGCCACCTCCTACTCTTTTGAGCCTTGGCGCTATTGGGGCACGCACAATTTCAAAATCGGCGCCGATCTCGCCGGCAGCAACGAAGACGGCCAGGTCACGAAACGTCCGGTCAACCTCCTCAACTCCCAGTCGCAGCTGGTGGAAAGCATCTTCTTCACGCCCGGCACGGCCTTCGAAATCTCCGACGTCGGCATCTCCTTCTTCGCCCAAGACCACTGGCAGGTCAGCAATCGCCTGGCTTTCGACCTGGGACTGCGCTCCGAATCGCAGGAAGTCACCGACTCCTTCCGTCTTGCGCCGCGAGCCGGCGCGTCCTGGAGTCTGTGGCCCGCGGAAGGCACCACCGTCAACGCCGGTTTTGGCTGGTTCTACGATCGCGTGCCGCTGAACATCTACGGCTTCGCCGATTACCCTAACGAAGTCATCACGCAGTACGATCCCGCGACCGGCGCCGTCGTTGGCGGCCCGTTTCTCTTCAAGAACACGCTTGGCGAGGTTTTCCGCCATCACCAACTCATCTTCCAGGGACCGCAGCCCGGCAATTTCTCGCCGCAAAGCCAGATTTGGACCATCCGCCTGGAGCAGCCCATCACCAGTGCCGTGAAGCTGCGTCTCGGATACATGCAGAACGACGCCGACGGCCTGGTAATCGTCACCTCGGAGGGCCCAGACCTGGCCAGCAACACCGGCGGCTATCTGCTTTCCGGAGCCGGCGCGTCGCGCTATCGCCAACTGGAGGCCACAGCCCGGGTGCGCCTTCACGGCGAGGGCCGGCAGCTTTTCTTCTCGTATGTTTACAGCCGCGCCCGCGGCGATTTGAACGACTTCAACAATTACCTCGGCAGTTATCCCGTTCCCATCATCCGCCCCGATGCAGTCGGCAATCTGCCCACCAACATGCCCAATCGCTTTTTGGCATGGGGCGTGGTGCAGCTACCCATGAAGTTCCGTATCGCCCCCGTCATGGAAATCCGCGACGGCTTCCCCTACTCCACCCTGAACGCCCTGCAACAGTACGTGGGCGTGCCGAATTCCAACCGGTTCCCGGTTTTCGAATCGCTCGATGCGCGCATTTCCAAGGATATCCGCGTCACCCCGAAGTATTCGGTCCGCCTTTCGCTGGCCAGTTTTAATCTCACTAACCACTTCAATCCCGAAGCGGTCCATTACAACATCGACGACCCGGCTTATGGCTATTTCTTCGGCCACCGGGGGCGGCGGTTTACCGTCGATTTCGATGTGCTGTTCTAAGAGGACTCTTAATACCCTACGGTACCCCGTCCGCCGCCTGAGCGGCGATTCCGCCGGCACGACGCACGTGCCGCGCCCTTTGCCCAATGCGGACACCGGCCGGCCGAATCTTCGAAGGCCCGCCGGCGAGATCAGTTACTACTCGTCTTCGAGAATTGGCGAACCAAGGCCTTACTTCAGTAACAACCCAACGAAAAGTTTCACGCCGCGGGTAATCTAAGGTAGACGGTTGAGATCGGGCGTACTTAGAATTACTCCCGATTCTCTTATGCCGCGCAGCATCGGACTGGAAATCCCGGGGTTTTTGCGCTTAAAATCGGTCCAACTCTGGTATGGGCGGTTTTTCAGAATTTGGTTGAGCGAATCCTCGTCAACAGAAAAAACGCTTCTGAGATCTTCTAGCGTGCAGGCATTAATATCGACTCTATGCGAAGACGGGGCATGGCGCACCTGCCCGGTGTATTCGCCGGGAGCCTGATCGAAAAGCTTCTGGCATTTCCTGGAACAGAAATAGTAAACCACGCCGGCATAAGTGGATTTACCCGCCGCTTCCGCTTCGTTCACCTGGCTGCCGCAGACCGGATCGATCGAGATTACGGGCGAACCGTCGGAATGGTCCTCCAGCCCCCAATCTTTCACGTCTCCCCAAACTCCCTCATCCATCACGGCACCTCTGTTCCAATTATCGCGCCGGGCTGAAAAACACTCGGCTCTAAATAGCACAACCGGCCACTCCTGCGCAGGGCTCGCGAGGGCAGGCAAAGTAAGGGACCTTGCGGCTCCTGGCCCCGCGCCGGTAGCGTTTTCCTTAAATGCTGCCCGTTACAATATAGGTCCATGCCGATCGGACAACGCCTGGAACAATACTTCGAATTCACCCGGTTCGACACCAACTGGCGCACCGAAATTCTGGCCGGCGTCACCACCTTCATGACGATGGCATACATCGTTTTCGTGAACCCGGCCATTCTCCACGAAACCGGCATGCCGCTCGCGGCGGTGACGGCGGCCACCTGTCTTTCGGCGGCCATCGGCAGCATCCTCATGGGCGCATTCGCCCGCTATCCCATCGCGCTCGCGCCCGGCATGGGTTTGAACGCGTACTTCACCTACACCGTGGTGAAAGGGATGGGCATACCATGGCAGACAGCGCTTGGCGCCGTGTTCCTTTCCGGCGTGGCGTTCTTCTTTTTGACGCTGGCGGGCGTGCGCCAGTTGATCCTCTCCGCCATTCCGCCCGAACTCCACTCCGCGGTAGCCGCCGGCGTGGGACTCTTCATCGCCTTCATCGGCTTCCGCAATTCCGGCATCGTCGTCTCCGACCCGGCCACCGTGGTCACGCTCGGCAAACTCGGCGACAAGAGCACCGCGCTGGCGATTTTCGGCTTGTTGTTGATCGCCGCGCTGCTCGCCTGGCGCGTGCGCGCCGCCATGCTCATCGGGATCCTGGCCACCACGGCTATCGGCTTGCTCACGGGTGTAGCCAAATGGTCGCCGCAGTTCTACGGCCTGAACGATTTGTCCGCCACCGCGTTCAAGCTGGACATTGCCGCCACCCTGCGCATCGGATTTCTGGAAGTCGTCTTCGTCTTCCTCTTTATCGACATGTTCGACAACATCGGCACGCTGCTCGCCGTGGGCGCCAAGGCCGGCCTGTTCGACAAGGCCCACCAGATTCCGCGTGTCAACCGCATTCTCCTCTCCGACGCCACCGCGACCATGGCCGGTTCGCTTGCCGGCACCTCCACCGTGGTCAGCTACATCGAAAGCGCCGCCGGAATTGCCGCCGGAGGGCGGACCGGCGTGACGGCCATAGTTACCGGCGTGCTATTTCTCATCGCGCTGTTCGTCGCGCCCGTGGTGGGCGCCATTCCATCCGCGGCCACCGCCCCCGTGCTGATCATCGTCGGCAGCTTGATGATGACGGTAGTGGCGGAGGTGAAATGGTCCGACCCGGAAGTAGCCGTGCCTGCCTTCCTCACGATGATGGCGATCCCGCTCACCTTCAGCATCGCCAACGGGCTGGCATTCGGCTTCACGGCATACACGTTCATGAAGGTCCTCCGCGGTAAGTTCCGGCACGTTAGCTGGCTGGTGTACCTGCTGACGGCAATCTTTATCTGGCGGTTCGTCTACCTTTCGCGCGGCGCGTGACCCCGTGGGAACGGGAATGCGTGTTGGGGACGTTCGGGAGCTACGGGCGACCGGGAAAAGCCTGCTTGCCGGCGCGAGCCCTCATACTCTCACCTTCGAATCCGTAACCGGCGGTTCGTATTGCCTGGCATCCTCCCGATGGCTGCTGCTTACCGTGATCCTGGCCTTGGGCCCCGGCCGCATTCGCCGGGCGCGCCGCGCAATCCCGTCGATCCGAAGCACCGCAGTTCGTCTGCAACCGGGTACACTGAGTGTTCCATGAAGCTGCGCCTTCCAGCGCTCCTGCTTGCCATCGCCGTGCCGCTCGCGGCCACGGATGAGCAGCTATTCGAATGGAAGAGCGTGAACATCCAGGGCATGGGGTATGTCACCGGCCTGGTGGTTTCGCCCGCCGCGCCCTACGATGTCTACATCCGCACCGACGTCGGCGGCGCTTACCGCTTCGACCGCGGTTCCGATAGCTGGATTCCGCTACTCGATGCGCTGGCCTCGCAGGCAGGTATCGGGTGCGAAAGCGTGGCCATCGACCCGTCAAACGCCTGGCGCTCGTACGTCGTGGTCGACCGCACCCAATCGCAATCCAACGGGCAGTATCATTATGCCGCCGAAGTGATGGTGAGTGAAGATCGCGGCCGCACGTGGCGCGGCACGGGCCTGGTCAACTCCAACATCTACGAAGGCTCGAATGACGACTATCGAGTGGAATCGGGTGAGCGCCTCGCGGTGAATCCCTCCGACCCATCGACTCTCTATTTCGCCAGCCGGCGCAATGGGCTCTGGAAAGGCGTCCGCCAGCCGAATGCGCAATACCTCTGGTCCGCGGTCGGCGGAGGGCTGCCTCCGTGGACCATCAACCCCAGCGTGGATGCCGCGGGCTACACGTTCGTGGCCTTCGACCCCTCGGGCAAGACGGTATACACCGGCGTTCACGAGAGCGGCATGTGGCGCTCCAGCGACGGCGGCAATACCTGGCAGGCGATTGGCGGTCCGGCGAACCCGGTGCGCGGAACCGTGGCGTCCGACGGCACGCTCTACGTGAGTTTTGGCGTCACCAGTCCCGCTTCAGGGCAGGTGGGCCGATTTCAGAACGGCCAGTGGACCGACATCACGCCCGGCGACCAGAGCAGTTCGTACACCGGCATCACCAGCGACCCCGCCAACCCCGCGACGGTCATGGTGGGCCGCGCCAACCAGGTCTGGCGCTCCACCAATGCCGGCGCGTCCTGGAACATTCAGACCATGCTGATGCAAGGAGACGATCCGCTCACGCCGGGCACGAACCCCTCCGCGCCGTCCTATTACATTGCCACCGCCGGCGCATCGAGCGGCATGGCAGCCCTGGTGATCGACCCCTCGAATTCCCGGCAAGCGTGGTGGACCAACGGTTGGGGCGTGGCCCGCACCGACGACGTCGCGGCCAACCCGCCGTTCTGGGCGTGGCACATGCAGAACCTGGAAGAGCTCGTAGGCGTAAGTGTGCGCGTTCCACCCAAGCCCGGCGGCGCCGACCTGATCAGCATGGTGATGGACATGATTGGCTTCCGCCACGTCTCGCGCGACCAGGTTCCCTCCGCGAAGATCAATCCGGCTGGTGTGCCGCTCGACCCGGCGCCCGATCTGGCGTGGGAGTTCAACGAGTTCGGAGCCAGGAACTATCCCGTCCCTTGGCCCAATGTCAGCATGGGGTCGAGCCTCGACTACGCCTACTCCCAGCCCGATCACCTGGCCTTCGTCGGCAACGGCGAATGGCAAGCCTGGCCGGCGGACGGCTATTCTTCCGACAACGGCGCCACCTGGACCGCCTTCCCTGCGATCCCCTCGGAAGCGCTCTGGTCGAACGGGGCGCAGTTCACCGCAACCCCGATCGGCGGCCAGATCGCCATGTCGGCGGCGAGCCCGCTCCATATGGTTTGGGCGCCCACGTGGGGCACCTTCGATGGCGATTTCGATACCGCGTCGGGCGCCAACGCACCCTGGCCGCACTATACGCTGGATGGCGGCAAGACGTGGAACCCGTGCCTGCTGGCGAATCCGCCCGCCAAACCGAACCCGTACGACCCGCAGAACAACGACGATACGCACTACAATGCGCTGCCCAAATCGTGGGCCAACGGCATCAGTCCCTACGTAACCTCCATCATCCTCGCGGCCGATCGCGCCGACCCGGCCGGCAAGACGTTCTACTACTTCGACGGCACGGTGTTCTATCGTTCCGCCGATGGCGGCGCCACCTGGACCAACAGCGAGGCGAGCGGATTCCCGAGCTACATCACCGGCGTGACCATTGCTTCCAATCCGCTGCGCTATGGCGAAATCTGGCTTACTTTCGCGCGCAACGCCTGCTGCGGCTCGGCGGATATCGACGGTCATCCGCTTTATCACTCCACCGACGGCGGAACGACCTTCGCCACCATTCCCGGCGTGGCGATTGCCGACCGCATCGGCCTCGGGCTGGGAACCGATCCCTCCATGCCGTTCCTGTACATCCTCGGCCGCGTGGGCGCCGACACGAAAGACGCCATTTACAAATCGGAAGATGGCGGCGAATCGTGGCTGCGCATTACCGACCCGGATACCTGGGGCGTCATGGACGCCGTATTCCTGGAGGGCGACATGCGCCAATCGAATCTTCTCTACGTGGCGCGCGCCGGCCGCGGAATCTTTTACGGAACTCCGGAGCCGGCGCCGCGCCACCGCGCCTCAGCCCCGTCCCGCCGCCTGGGTGGCAGCGTGCGCCTCCCGTAGTTTCTCCGCGCACTCGGCGCAGCAGACCTCCACGGTTTTGCCCCCGATTGTCACCTTCACGGCGTTCTCATCCAGCTTGTAGTCGCAAGCGGCACAAGTTTTATCGGTCATAATTTTTCTCCTATTGCCCGAGTCCGGGTAGCTTCAGGATGTCATTGGGAGGCGCCAGCGCGCTGTCAGAATCTTTAGCGATTTGCGACCGACTGTTGGAACATGGAGGGCGAACGGCCATAGGCCGAGCGGAATGCCGCGCTGAAATGGCTGTGGCTGGAAAATCCCAGTTCGAGGGCGAGCGCCGTAAGGTCGCCGGACTGCGCCAGCAAGTCGAGCGCACGCGCCAGGCGCAGCCGCAACTGGTAGCGATAGAGCGGCATGCCTTCCACCTGCTGGAACACCTGCGTAAGATAGACCGGCGAGCAGCGCACCTCGCGCGAGACCCCGGCGAGCGTCCAGCGCCGCGCCAGATCGCTCGCCAGAACGAGCTTGGTCCGATCCACCAGCCGCTGCCGGCCATCGGTCGAGCCGGCGGCGTGCGTGGTGCGCTCACCGAGCGCGCGCCGCACCAGCGTCATCGCCAGGCTCTCCGCTTCGAGGGGCTCCGCGATCTTCCGCCGCAGGCTGTGCCGCAGGAGCGCCACCAGCGCCTGCACCCGCGCCTCGATCCGCAGGCGTGGAAGGCGAAACGCGAGCGGCGCGCCGCCACGGAGCAGGGAAGAAGGCGCCAGTTCGGCGAGCAGCGGCTCCGCCATCGCCAGAGTCAGGCTGGCATCGCCCCCGGCCACCGGGTGGCTCACGCGATAACCTTCGCCGGCATTGAAAAACAGCACCTGGTTCGCCTCGCCTATCGCCTGCGCGCGGCCCACATGCCGCACGTAGACGCCGCGGTAGGGAAACACCAGTTGGGTGGCGGTTACGTGCTCCTCGCCGCTTTCACCCTTGCAGGTTCCCTGGCAGCAAACGTCGCGGATGATGGCCGTGGGCGATTCGAGCAAGGTTTGCGCGGCGATCTCGGGCACAACCCGATGATACAATTTTCGCGCGCCGTTCTTGGGGGAGTTTACGGAAACTGCAAACGTACCGCCGTCCGCCCGGCTGTCGAATGCCAGTTCTCCGGGTCATGGCGCGAAACGTCGTCCAAGACGATCAATTGTAATCGCCTGCCCGAGAGCCGGCTTCCGCTTGGAAAGGCGAACGCTGCGCCGGCGGCCGGCAGGATGATCACGATGCGCATCGCTTGCGGATTTATCTCAGGTTCGAAACTCCAACCGCAATTTGGTACGAGGAGAGGACCGGGGACCCGCAACTCAGGTGGCTGGTTGGGCATCAACGGCTCCAGGGTGGGTGGCAAGTAGTTTTTTGGAGGAAGGCGGTAGGCTCGCGACCACTCGAACGCCGGACCTCGACCGTGCCAAGGTGTCACTCTACAAGTGGTATCTCTTGTTTTTTCTGTGACTTACGTCCTAAAATCGTGATCGCCAAAGCATCGTCAGCCAGAACGGGTTGGACAGGACAGTCGCAACGTTTTGATTCTTGACAACCCGTATCGGGCTTTCGGACCCGCGGTTAGTGCGACTTACAGTTGGGATCGGCTATTTCCACCCGGCGGTTCTTCATTCGGCCTTCGTCCGTCTTGTTAAAGGTCCGCACCGCGCGATTCAAAGGGCGAGGACTGCATTCGATGCCGCCTCCAACTCGCGCGTGATCTCGGTCTTCAATGCCAGATGGACCTTCTTCGGGTCGGACTCCGCGGCGATGGTCATCGCCAGCCGATCCGGAATGCCCAGCAGGCCATCGCGGAACATCCGGAACGCGTCGGCGGCGGCCCTCCGATAGGCCTCTGCATCGATTAGCTTTCCCTGCTTCGTCTCGAATTCCAGCCGCCGTAATTTGGCGCGGAAGACCATCTCGATGGTCTTCGCCTGTCCGAAGCTGGCGCCGGCCTGCTGGCCGGGCGGTGTCGGCCCGAGATCCTCGCTTGTCCGGATCGGCCGCGCGAAGCTGGCCTGCGGACCAGCCGGCGGCGAATCCGGATCGGCCGCCGGCTTATCGTCGAGGACTGTGTCCGTGGCGGCCACGTCGATCTTGTTGCCGCGCATGACCAGGATGCCGTTCTTCGCCAGTTTCGAGATGTATGGCTGCGACACGCCGCGATGGCGGGCGTATTCCGTCTTCGTCATCAGTGTAGGAGTGGGTTCCGTGCTCATCTGGCCTATTCCTGCAGCTATATCGACCGGCGGAGGGGGTTGTTGCATCCCGGAGACGAGCTTTTAGGCGACGATCCCGGCAGAGGGCTTAACCGGCTTAACCGGGACTTAACCACCTTTTGGGGCCTATCGGTGCGCGATTGCCGCACTATTTCCACCCGCGCCGCGCGGTCGAAAGTCAGGTCCTTGAAACCCGGCGCGGCGATAAAACGCCTTTCCGCGCGCCCCGTGGCGCACACGTTCTTGCCGGCCATACAAAATTTTGTATATTATGGACGTGGCTGGTTCCAAGCCTGTCGAGTTTCGGGGCAGTTCTTTGGACGACCTGCGTGCCTTCCGCTGACGGCCAGGCGTGAGGCCGGCCATCAGTTGGACCAGTTGCAAAACGGTCGGGAGCCGGACGACTGGAAGCCCATGAATACGGTGGGCCGGGGCGCAAAGGAGATTCGGATTCGGGATGAGGCTGGCGCGTTTCGCGTCCTCTACGTGGCGAAGTTCGCCGACGCGGTCTATGTGCTGCACTGCTTCCAGAAGAAGACCGGGAAAACCAGCAAGGCGGACGTGGAGATTGCCGCCAAGCGTTACCGCGAATTGTTGAAGGAGCTAGGGTAATGAACAAGCGACGTTTTACCAGTGTGTGGGACGCTATCGAAGACACGCCGGAACAGGCCGCCAACATGAAACTGCGCTCGCTTCTAATGGTCGCCTTGAAGGATCACATCACTCGTGCCGGGATGAGTCAGGCGCAAGCGGCCCAACTTTTCGGCGTGACACAGCCGCGCGTGTCCGACCTGATGCGTGGCAAGATCAGCTTGTTTGCCCTCGACGCGTTGGTGAACATGGCGACGGCGGCGGGCTTACGCATCGAGATGCGCGTGCTGGAAGC